>Ga0137365_10005296_pt1 | contig 10338 bp, 7 predicted proteins | sample SagtaG_9_FD_104799 | JGI IMG/M metagenome (GOLD analysis project Ga0137365, IMG submission 104799) | Vadose zone soil microbial communities from Sagehorn Ranch, Mendocino, California, USA - Sage1_L_40_16 metaG | ecosystem: Environmental > Terrestrial > Soil > Vadose zone | place: USA: California... | reverse complement strand
GTGATGCGGTCGCCTTTCTGAATGCCCATACCGCGAAGCGCCGCCGCCAAGCGTTCAACCTCGTGAAGCAATTGTGCATACGTGAAGACTTGCCGCTCGCCGCGTTCATTGAGATAGACCAGCGCGGTATGCCCACCCCAACCGCGCTTGACGTGATGGTCGAGCGCATTGTATGCCAGATTGGTCTGCCCGCCGGTGTACCAGCGGAATGTGGGCGGCGTCCACTCGAAGACGCGATCCCATGTACGGAGCCACGGCAGTTGCTCTGCCGCTCTGCCCCAAAATGCTTCTGGATTCTCCCTGGCATCTTGAATCCAACGCTGCACAACCGGACTTACCAGATCCATACGTATCTTTCCTTTCTTTTGACTTGCTTGCTCAAATACCCTCTGACGATAGCTTCAGGAAGTGTCGCCAAACCAGCCAGGTCTTGGGGTAGAGCTTCGTCTTTTACTCCAATCATTCAATATAAAAACCAGCCATCGCAATGGATCCTTTTCAAGTATGGGGTATAAATATCACGAACCCATCACACAATATCACCTCAACATTACAAAACTGTCACAATATGATACTCTTTCCAAAAGACACAGCTATCTCTCCATTGAGCGCAGGGCTGTTGCACGGTCGGGAATAAAATGAACCTTTCGTGAGTATTTGGTGTTTAGACTAACTTGTTACTCAAAAGCGGGGTTAGGCGTCATTGTGACGGGTTTGTGAGGGTGAAGCGACCAACGGTGACAGTATTGTGATCTGAAGCCTCTATACTGCAACTCAGTAAGTTGTCTTCATCACTTGGTGGCACTTGCTTCCATGATGCAGATAGTCGTCGTAGGCAAAATTTGTACATCGGGTTAGTTACGGATTGTTTCACCACTTGTTAGAGGAGGACATTATGTCAGAGGTGTATATTATTGACGGAGCAAGGACTCCCGTCGGCGTATTACAAGGATCACTTTCCGATGTAAGCGCTACTGAGCTAGGCGTCATTGCCTCTAAAGGCGCAATTGAGCGCAGCGGAGTTGACCCGAACCTGATCGATTACGTGGTCCTTGGCAATGTCATTCAGTCAAGTAAGGATGCCATTTATCTACCGCGACACGCCGCGCTAAAGGCGGGCGTACCCATCGACGTTCCAGCCCTGGGGGTTAACCGCTTGTGTGGTTCTGGCTTGCAGGCGATTGTGAGTGCGGCACAGGCGCTCAAGCTGGGTGAAGGACAGATTGCGTTGGCTGGAGGAGCCGAGAACATGACGCAGTCCCCACATGTGCTGCGTGGCGCACGCTTCGGCTATAAATTCGGACAATCCCCGCAGCTAGAGGATAGCTTGTGGGAGGCGCTCATTGACACCTACACCGGCTGTGGCATGGCGATTACTGCCGAGAATCTGGCGGAGAAGTACGGGTTGACACGCGAAGAGGTCGACTCCTATGCCTTGCGTAGCCAGCAAGCCGCTCGCCGTGCACAACAAGCGGGCTTGCTGGCAGAAGAGATCGTACCCGTCACTATCAAGGACCGCAAGGGCAACCCTGTTGAGTATAAGCAGGATGAGGGCATTCGCGACACCTCGATGGAGTCGTTAGCCAAGCTCCCGGCGCGTTTCCGCGCGGGCGGTGTCGTTACACCGGGTAACGCAAGCGGCATCAATGACGCTGGCGCGTGTGTCATTCTAGCCACAGCCGATGCCGTGCAGCAATATAACTTGAAGCCGCTGGCGCGACTCATTTCATGGGGCATAGCTGGTGTACCACCTGAGATCATGGGCATAGGACCAGCCCCTGCTATTCGCCAGGCCCTCAAGCGTGCCGATCTGACCATAGATGATATGGACCGTGTTGAGGTCAACGAGGCATTCTCTGCGCAGTATCTAGCGGTGGAGAAGGAATTGGGGTTGAATCGTGACAAGACGAACGTGAATGGTGGTGGCATCTCTATCGGCCATCCACTGGCGGCAAGTGGCGCTCGTCTGACCATCACGCTGATGTATGAGCTCCGGCGCAATCATCTGAAGTACGGCGCAGCATCGCTGTGCATTGGTGGGGGACAAGGTATTGCTGCGGTCATCGAGAATGTAGCTTAAGCTGAGTAGGCAATCTTAAAGCGGACGAGATAGGAACACCCTCTCCAAAGCAGAGCGGACGCAGAGACCCGCCAGGTGAACGCTGGCGGGTCTCTGCGTCCGCTCTGCTTTAGCATTCTTAGCAGCCCCAGTGTGCCACACATCATCGATTGTCGAGAAATTGCTCGACGGCGTGTGCAAGCTCTTTGGTGTGCGTCAACAGCCCCATGTGCCCACCGTTGAAGATGTACAGCTTCGAGCGTGGGATTAGCTTTTTCATGATCTTCGCGTTGATCGGTGGCACAACTGGATCCTTATTGCCGGCCAGAATCAGTGTGGGCTGCCGTATGAGCCAGAGCCAGGGCAGGCTGGTCCACCCCATTGCTGCCATCATCTGATACATATAGCCAGCTGATCCACCCGAACGCAAGGCAGGAGCGGCCCCGCGCACGACCTCGAACTCCGACTGCAAGCCCTCACTAGAGACGTCTGGGTCGGCCTCCTTCAGGTAGGAAGGCTCTGTATAGCGCTGTGGCGTCGCCAATCTGGCAATTACGTCAGGCCGGCCGGGGACCATGATTGACCCCGTTGCAGTGCTGGCCAGGATAAGCCGTCGGCAGCGGGGGCCGTGTTGCAAGGCAAACTGCTGGGCCAGTGCGCCACCCCACGAGACGCCGAGCACATCCACCTGCGTGTAGCCCAGGTGATCCAGCATCCGCGCCACGAGATAGGCCAGAGATGGAAAACGGTACGGGATGGCGGGCATTGGTGAACCGCCGATACCCGGCACATCAAAGCGAATGACTTCTCTGGCCGGGTCAAGCTCGTCAACAAACGGTTGGAGTAGTTCGAGGTTGACACCAACGCCGTTCATCATCAACAATGGCGTACGACTGCCGTTCCCTGGACGGATGGCGACACGCAGGCGCTGGTTTTCGACGGTGATCATGCGAACACTCCCCTGCCGCGCTGCTTCCGCTTGCGGATTCATGTTCTTCAACTCCTTCGGTTCTGTTGCAGAAAAATTTGATAGACCTAAAAGAGATGCGGTTTTTAAGGTGAATCCGCTCGGAGAGCGAAACACCATTGCAGAGTTTGTAGTTACCTCTTCGATACGAACTGGCTTGTCACCCGGGTTGACATACCATTAGCGAACCGCGGGTTAATACATATTCTTCATGAATATATATGCTAATTGCATTATATAAGATAGAGAGCAATATTGTCAAAGTGAGCAACTACTGTAAGGCGTATACCTCGATGAAATAAATATCAACCGAGAGGGGCGGCAAGACAGTGGTTGAGGGCCCGTGCCACCGTGCTTCCAACGAAATGGCGGGAGCATCATCCCTCTCTTTTGATTTTAAGCAGTCGGAGAGGCTTCGCTAGGACCCGTCGTAGGCCCCTGGGGGGAAAGATCGTAACGACTGCCTACATACATAGGATGGCTCATCAAAAACCGGTACATGGCTTCACTTGCATTCGGACCTGGAGGATCGGTATGGGAACCGTTGGGGCTGCCTCCCGCCCAGGCATGCCCCATCCCGTGGATTTTCCAGTATGCTTGCACTTCGTTTCCCGCGTAATCTTTCCATGTGTACAGTGTGTATGAGCGTCCTCCCGGAACCTGTCCGGAAGTAGTGGTGGTGGGTTTCTTAAAGTCAGCATCATAGAGTCCATGCGATGCCAGATAATTCGTATGCATCCATTGCTGCACCATCTGGTCACCATTGACAGGCGCTACGATCTTGTCGCGTGTGCCCTGAAAAACAATGGTAGGCACCATACGTTTGCAACTTCCCATGGCCTCATATGCTTTCTGCCCTTGCTTTACGGGATTGGGACCTCCAAGCCGCATCGCTTTGAGACCTCCGATGATGTTCGTTGCTGCTTGATACTCTACGCCTGAGTGCACACCAATGGCCGCAAAAATATCCGGGTAGGTTGCTCCCAGAATAACTGCCATCGCGGCTCCGGCAGAGGCACCGATCGCATAGATACGCCTGCCATCAATCGTCCATTGTAAGGTATGCTCTCTGATGGCCTGAATGATGCGGGCAACGCTTGCCGGCTCCCCGCCATTCCGCAATTGATGGGAAGATTTAAACCAGTTCCAACAGACGTTTCGGTTAGACGTGTGCGTCTGTTGTGGATACACGACAATGAAGCCATACTGCTCTGCTAGTTGATTCATGCGTGTACCAGCAGCGAAGTCGGCTGCCGTCTGTGTACACCCATGTAACATGACAAACAGTGGACCAGCAGTTCCGACGTGATAGATTGTCGGCGTATACACAAAATACTGGCGACTGCCTGTAACGCCTTGGTACATGTACTGTTGCCACATAGCACGCTGAACTCGTAGAAGTTTTGGGCCTTTCTTCCCTTGCAAATTGCGTTATGGCTCGCATGTTTCTGTCTCGCTTCGACATGTAGATGCAAGCTGCCTGTACATTACTATTACATCTAATGCCCGTTTGTCAAGCTCCCGGTTTGAATTATTCAAACGAGTGGACGAATGTGTTGTAGGCAACCAGGCAGAAACAGCCCTTAGCAAGAGATACGGTACCGTAGTGCCAACACCATGTGACGAAGTACATTTGTGACGTATTTGTGTTGACTAAGCACCGCATTATGATGAAATTGTGAGGTCGGCGTTATATAAATCTCATAGTACGGAGCGCTCTGTACGGTTGAGGCTACAGCTCTCTCGGGAAAAAAGTGCGCAGCGGGTTAACTCATACTCATGTTCATGAGTCAGAGAGCATCTCGATGGCCTACAACAAGCGAATTCGTCGTATGCAACACAGAAAGGAAGCGAGATTAGCTAATGAGAACTTTGGAAAATGCCGTTGTCGTAATCACAGGCGCCTCAAGAGGTCTTGGGTACGCGATTGCAGAAGAATTAGGCTTCAGCGGAGCGAAGGTAGTGGTGGATTACGTCAAGAGCAAAGGACCAGCGGAGGACCTGGTAGCAAAGCTCCGGGCGGGTGGATCACCAGAAGCCGTAGCGATTCAGGCGGACGTGTCTGATCCAGCGCAGGCTGCCAGGCTCATCGAGGAGACCATCAACCGGTTTGGCCGAATAGACGTGCTGATCAACAACGCTGGAATAAATATCGACCGCTCGTTGAAGAATATGTCCGTGGAAGACTGGGACACGGTCATTCGGACCGACCTCAGCTCCTACTTCTACACCATGAAAGCGGCACTCCCGTTTTTCTTGCAGCAACGCAGTGGAACAATCATTAACATGAGTTCCCTTGCAGGCGAGATAGGTAACTTTGGTCAAAGCAACTATTCAGCTGCTAAAGCTGGCATTCTCGGCCTCAGCAAGGCAGCAGCGCTGGAACTGGCTCGCTACAACGTGACAGTAAACGCTCTTTGTCCCGGCCCCATAGCCACCGATATGTGGGAGGTGGTTCCACAGGAGGCAAAGGAGGCAATAATGAAGAAAATACCTCTCGGTCGGGCAGGCACCTGTCAGGAGGTAGCCCGTGCCGTCCGTTATCTCATTGTGGATGGAGAGTTCATGACGGGTGCGACTCTCGACCTCAATGGAGGATGGCTCATGGCATAGATTACTATCTTCTGTGGTAATACAATTTCCTGGTAAGGCTCACCATATCGAAATATGCTTTCTGTACGCTAACAGAAAGCATATTTCGATATGGCGAGCCGATGGAGCTCGTCCGTGAGTACTTGCCTTACTCCCCTCCTACAATGTATCGGCAAAGGCAATGATAAAGCTGTCCGATTGCGGGAAAGGCAAATTCCATGGTGCAGTGCGTTGCAAAAATGTGAGGTGCTTGTCAGGCTGCTTCAAGTTCTCGTGTGTACTTGACTGTGGCCTCACCGCTCAAAACCGCTATTCCATGCTGATTTGTGCATTCTGTATGGAGTGTTACGATACGTTTATCCTCGCGTAATGCGACTACTTTGACTGTGACAGTCACAGTATCGCCAATGTGAATGGGCGCGAGGAATTTCAAGGTCTGCCCCAGGTAGATACTACCTGGTCCTGGCAAATCGTTCCCTAATACGGCAGAGATTAGCGACCCTATCAGGAATCCGTGCGCGATGCGTTTCCCAAAGAGTGACCGCTCTGCATATTCTGCATCCAGGTGAATCGGATTATGATCACCGCTCACCAGGGCAAAGAGTAGGATATCATCTTCGGTGATGGTACGAGAAAGTGCTGCCTTTGATCCTATCGCTGGAAGCGGGACAAAACCCTTGGTGTCGAGGCTCATATTTTTCATCCCTTCATTGGTAAGCTATAAGCCGATAATTAGAGTCTATTACCACCCACACACCTTTGTGCTTTGGTTGCCACCCTTGCCTGGCACTTTATTCCTTCTCACTATTGACAGATAGCATATAGATGCCAATCTATGTAATAGGAGATTAGCATCTATATGCATTGTACACCTATATGGATGAATTTGTCAAGGTTTTAAATCTTGACAATACTGTTCAGCACATGTTATATTTCAATTAGCACTTATATTCATATGGAATATAAGGGTAAAAAGCATATAGCTGATTTCCTGTTGCCTGGAAAGGAGTAGCAACCAGCAGGTCACGGCCGTGTTGAAGAACCCTCAAGTCCCTGTAGTGCGTGGGTAGACTGTATGGTAGCCACTATCAGGCAGCACAAGGGTGCCTCTGCGTTTTACTACCTGTTACCCATCCAAAGGGGTGAGATTGGTGGCCACTCATGCCTGAACTCTACCGAAACGACATTTTGAAAATGTGCAAGTAGGCAGTACTATTCCAATGCTAGTGAAAGCTCCATTTCACAGATGCAGTCAGAGCGTTATGCAGACGCTTCTGGCAATTTCAATCCTCTGCATACCGGTCGACAAGTGGCGAATTGATCGGTCTTACAACATCAGTGCCCATGGTGAAAGTCGCGGGAATCTTTGTTACCGCTTTACCTCATCAAAGTGAGCGAAAAGGAGATTAATTAGAGTTATGGGTATGATTGATGGCAAAGTTGCTATTGTGACCGGCTCTGGTCGCGGTATCGGAGCAGCTTCAGCAAAGAAGCTGGGGGCGGAGGGCGCCTCGGTCGTCGTAAGTGATATCGACCCGACTCCGGCTGAGGAGACTGTTGGTGCTATTCGGAAAGCAGGCGGTAGAGCCATTGCAGTAGTAGGTGATGTCACCGATCCTGCATTTCCATCCCAGTTGATCGAGGCAACCCTTGCTTCCTTTGGCGGCCTGGACATCATTGTGAACAGCGCTGGTTACTCCTGGGACGCGGTCATGCAGAGTATGACCGACAAGCAATGGTATGCGATGCTTGATGTGCATACCACTGCTCCATTCCGTATTCTGCGCGAGGCTTTTGTATCCTTCATCCGTCATGCGGCTAAGAAAGAGCATGCCGCCAATGGCGTGGCCAACCCCCGTAAGGTCGTCAACGTGACATCGGTTTCAGCCCTCTATGGCATTCCGGGACAGGCCAACTATTCAGCGGCCAAGGCTGGCATCATTGGAATGACGAAGACACTGTCGAGGGAGTGGGGCCGCTACAACATAGCGGTGAATTGTGCCTGCTTTGGCTTCATCGAGACACGTTTGACGGCAAGGAAAGATACCGGCGAGAAGCTAGAGCGCGCTGGCGAGGAAGTCACGCTCGGTATTCCCGAGCATTTGCGCCACCTGGCTAAGTCGCTTATTCCTTTGGGCCGCGCAGGAACGCCTGAGGATGCGGCGGGACCGGTCTTCTTTTTAGCCTCGCCCCTCTCGGATTTTGTTTCAGGTGCTGTGTTAGAGGTAACGGGAGGAGGATTGATTTAAGCTCCCGAAGTTGGGTGCCCTTGCGACGTCCAACTGGTTGGGGTAGAGTTAAGGTTGCTGATATGCACGCAAAGTAGCGAGTGTTTTGTGTAAAAGAGAACATTCCATTTTGGATGTGGTGGTTCCATCGAAGGAGATGACCAACATGACAGAAAAAGCATCTAACGGTTCGCAAATTGTAGAGTCTTGGAGCAAGCTTGCCGATAATACGACGGCTGGCTATCCCGGTGAAGCCATTGTTGAGGCACTCGCCCAGGCCCAGCACAGACCCAAAGAGGATCCCTGGGTCACCTTAATCGACCGGCTCTGGGATGCCCATCCGGCCAGCAAAGTCGTGCCGGTTGATCTGGGCGAAATTGTGACTATCTTCCAACGCGTGTGGCTGGATGCTCTGAGAAATCCAACGCGTCTCTGGGGACTCTCTGGTGACTTCTTGCGGCAATACACGCAAGTGATGACCAGCAGCGCCCTCGCGTTGTGGGGACTGAGCACGGAGCGCAAGTCGGTGATCATGCCGGAAGCCGGCGATAGACGCTTCAGCGCCCCGGACTGGAAGCAGAACCCGCTCTTCGATGCACTCAAACAGAGCTACCTGCTGACCGCAACGACCTGGCTCAAGGCCGTGGAGGGTATCGAAGGCCTGGATGCCAAGCAAAAGCGCAAGCTGACCTTCCTCTTGCGCCAATTCCTGGATGCGATCAGCCCCACCAACTTCGGCTTCACCAATCCGCAGGTCATCCATGAAACCATGGCCACCGGCGGGCAAAACCTGGTCAAGGGCACCCAGCATCTACTGCGCGACCTCAAGGAAGGCGAGATCCAGATCACCGATACCAAAGCCTTCCAAGTGGGCAAAGACCTGGCGATCACCCCGGGCCAGGTGGTCTACCGCAACCAGTTGATCGAATTGATCCAGTATAGCCCCACCACCGCGCAGGTGCACGCCATCCCCATCCTGCATATGCCGCCCTGGGTCAACAAGTACTACCTGCTGGATCTGCGCCCGCAGAACAGCCTGGTGAAGTTCCTGGTGGATCAGGGCTTCACCGTCTTCATCATGAGTTGGAAGAACCCGGATGCCTCGATGGCCGAGATAGGCTTCGATGACTATGTGAGCCTGGGGCCGTTGGCGGCCCTGGAGGTGATCAAAGACATCACCGGCTCGCCCAAGGTCAATACGGCCGGTTACTGCATCGCGGGACAGATGCTGGCAGCAACGCTGCCGTACCTGGCGGCCAAGGGTGATGAGACGGTCAACTCGGCCACCTTTGTGGTGACCCTGGCGGACTTCCACGCGGAGGTCAATGATTTGATGGCGCTCTTTGATGAGTCTGCGCTGCGGTTTGCGGAGCGACAGATGCACACGCGCGGCGTGCTGGGCAGTCGCGAGATGGCGACGATGTTCAGGTTCATGCGCGCCAACGACCTGATCTGGAGCAGTGTCATCAACAATTACTTACTGGGCAAAGAGTCCCCGGCCTTCGATGTGCTCTACTGGAACAATGATGGCACGCGCATGACCGACAAGGCGCACACGTTCTACCTGCGCAAGGTCTGCCTGGAGAACGGGCTCGTCAAGCACGGTGATCTGGTTATCAAGGGGGTTCCCATTGACGCTCGCAACATCCGCCAGGATGTGTATGCTGTGGGGACGGAACAGGATCACCTGGTGCCCTGGAAGGCAGCCTGGCGCATCACGCAGCTCGTTGGTGGCTCAGCGCGCTTTGTCCTGGCGGGCAGCGGCCACGTGGCTGGAGTTCTTCAACCGCCGAACAAGGGGAAAGGCTACTGGACGAACGAGAAGCGAGCGCAAAGTGCTAATCAGTGGTTAGAGGGGGCTACATCCCATCAGGGCGGCTGGTGGGCCGATTGGCTAGAGTGGTTAAAGACGCGTTCGGGGGAGATGGTCGCGCCGCCATCGATGGGGAGTGAGACCTATCCGCCGATCATCGCGGCGCCCGGGACCTACGTGTTTGGGAAGTGCTAGCGCCCACCAGGTGTGTTCGTCATCACTGAAGAGAGGGGGTGAGGCATGAAAGCTACACCCCCGCTTTCCTTCACCTTTGGACGACTGTCCCTTTTAGAGCTAGGTGCTATCAGCTACCTGTAAACGAGCAAGGATACGGTATTTCCCGAGTCCACCAACTACCGCTAACGCGGTAAGCAGAAGCATTGAGCTAGGTGAGAGAGTAGCATACTAAAAAAACGATGGTACATTTTGGAGACGATGGTCCTGTTTTCATTCGACAACCTGGTGCAACAACGTCAAGAGAGACGAAACGATGGCATAAGCTCTCTCGTCTGTCGATCGCTCTCGTCAATGCCCTCGACTTGAGGTACGTTTTGAGGAGGAAATGAGATGAACGAAGACGTCACCATGACGGCGCGCGACTTGCGCGTCAACGGCATCACCCTGCACTACTGCACCTGGGGGGAATTCACCCGACCTGAGCGTACCGCGTTGGTGGTGC
>Ga0137365_10005295_pt1 | contig 10339 bp, 10 predicted proteins | sample SagtaG_9_FD_104799 | JGI IMG/M metagenome (GOLD analysis project Ga0137365, IMG submission 104799) | Vadose zone soil microbial communities from Sagehorn Ranch, Mendocino, California, USA - Sage1_L_40_16 metaG | ecosystem: Environmental > Terrestrial > Soil > Vadose zone | place: USA... | reverse complement strand
CTCCAGGAAAGGAAGCCCCATGCCATATGTGTGGATCGTGGTAGTTGTCGTCGTGTTGGCGCTGCTGCTGCTCTCCCTCGCCATCAAGATCGTCAAACAGTACGAGCAGGGAGTCCTGTTCCGGCTCGGACGCGTCATCGGGGTCCGAAAGGCCGGCCTGACCGTCATCATCCCGATCATCGACGTCCTGCACCGGGTCAGCCTGCGCATCATCACCATGCCCATCCAGTCCCAGGGCATCATCACCCGCGACAACGTCAGCGTCGACGTCTCCGCCGTCGCCTACTACCGCGTCGTCGACCCGGTCAAGGCGGTGGTGGCCATCGAAAACGTCGGGGCGGCGATCAACCAGATCGCCCAAACCACCCTGCGCAAGGTGGTCGGGCAGCACACCCTCGACGAGACGCTGTCCGAGACCGACCGCATCAACGTCAACATCCGCGAAATCCTCGACGTGGCGACCGAGGAGTGGGGCGTGGTGGTCACCCTGGTCGAGCTCAAGGACATCCAGCTGCCCGACAGCATGAAACGGGCGATGGCCCGCCAGGCCGAGGCCGAACGGGAAAAGCGTGCCAAAATCATCGCCGCCGAAGGCGAGGCCCTGGCCGCCGACGCCCTCGGCAGCGCCGCCGACATCATGATGACCCACCCCCTCGCACTGCAGCTGCGCAACCTGCAGAGCCTGGTCGAAATCGGCGTCGACAAGAACACCACCGTCGTGTTCCCGGCGCCCCTGATGAGCACCATCGGCGAACTGGGCGCCTTCCTCACCCGAGAAACCGCGGCCGCGCATGCCACGCCGGCCACCGTGGCTGCCCCGGACACGTCGGAGACAGAACCGGGACCCACCAGAAAGCCGCTCGCCTCCTCGACCACGTAGCCGCCGACGGGCCTGCAGGCATGGGCCCGCCCGTACGGCGCGGTTTGATCACTGGATGTCGTAGACCGACGTGCGGCCGCCAGTCGATGTGCCACTCGCTCGGCAGGCGTCATCCGGCCAGTCGGTGGAGGATGATGATGCCGCCGAGCGCTGGTTGGTCGAGGCGCTGATCGTCGGTCTCGACGTACTCGTCGAGGATCGCGAGGATGCGACGATCGAGCGCCGCCACGTCCTCGGCTGAAAGGTGCAGCGTGAACCGTGTGGTCAACTGGACTGAGCCTGGGCCTGCCTCGCGCAGTTCGCCCTGGAACGCCTCGATCGGAGCGAACGAGGCGTCGGGCTTGGCGTTGGCCAGCGGGCCGTCCAGCCACCAGGATTGCCCCGTGGACCGGTAGGGCTTCTCGAGGGCGCCGCTGTCACCGGTTCGCACTGGTGCTTGTTGGAGGAGGCCTGCATCCACCAGCAGACGGACGTGGTAGAGAACCGTCCCCGGCTCGCGGCCGAGTCGATCGGCCAGTTGCTTGTTCGTTAGCTCTTGTTGGAGGCACAGCCGCAGGATGCGCTGGCGCAGCGGATGCGCCAGGGCTCTGGCTTCGCGAACGGTTGCCGCACGTCGTTCCCGCGGGTACTGCGAGGACTCGCCCGGCGGCTGCCGTTCAGTGCCCTGATCGCCCATAGCCAAATCGTAGTCGGCGATTGACAGTCTTGGCATCGATCGATTTTTTCCAAATCGATCTGCTATTCTCAACTAATGGCGGACGTTCACCGCACGCACGCCAATGACCGGCGGATGCCCGGTGCCGGGCGACGGCCGCTGGGGGTCGCTTACTGGCGGCTGTGGACGTCGTCCGGCCTGTCGAACCTGGCCGACGGGATCGTCAGGGTCGCGCTGCCGCTGGTAGCCATCCGCTTCACGGATTCCCCCACGTTGATCGCAGGACTGGCCTTCGCACTGACCATCCCGTGGCTGCTCTTCGCGTTGCCGGCCGGCGCACTCGCCGATCGGCTCGACCGCCGCCGGGCGATGATCGGCGCCAACGCCGTCCGTGCGGTGCTGCTCGTTGTGCTCGTGCTGACGGTCATCGCGGACATCGGTTCCATCTGGGTGCTGTACGTCGTCGCGTTCTGCCTTGGCATCGCCGAGACGATCTACGACACGTCGGCACAGTCGATCATTCCGCAGGTGGTGTCGCGCGACCTGCTGTCGCGTGCCAACGCACGCCTGTTCGCCGCCGAGCTGACCGCGAACGAGTTCGTCGGCCCGCCCCTGGGTGGTCTCCTGGTGGCGGCGGGGGTCGCGATGGCCTTCGCCACGCCGGCCGCACTGTGGGTGCTGGTCGTGGGGGTGCTGCTGCTCGTGCCCGGCACATTCCGGATTGAGCGGGACCAGCGCACCACCATGCGCCGTGATATCGCTGAAGGGCTGCGCTTCCTGTGGCGTCACCGCCTCCTGCGGACCCTCGCCGTCATGGTGGGCGTCAACAACTTCGCCTCGAACGCCACGTGGGCGATCCTGGTGCTGTACGCGGTGGGTCCCGCCTCCGCCGTCGGGCTGTCCGAGCCGACCTACGGGTTGCTGCTCTCCGCCGTGGCGGCCGGCAGTCTGCTCGGCTTCCTGGTCGCCGAACCGGTCGAACAGCGGCTCGGCCGCGCTCGCTCGCTCCTGCTGAGCATCCTCGGTAGCGCGCTCTTCGTCGGCGCCCCGGCCATCACAAATAATCCGTTCTTGATTGGCGCCGCGTTCTTCGTCGGAGGCACCACCAACGCCGTCTGGAACGTGGTCACGGTGTCCCTGCGGCAACGGGTCACCCCCGACCGACTGCTCGGCCGGGTCAACAGCGGCTACCGGCTCGTCGCCTGGGGCACCATGCCGCTGGGCGCCGCCGCCGGCGGCTTGCTCGCCCAGCTCGTCGGGCTCCGCGCAGTATTCGTCATCATGGCGCTGTTGATGCTCGCCAGGGTCGCCGGCATGACGAAGGTGACCAACAAAAGCATGGATGCAGCTGAACGCGACGCCGAGCACTCCCGGACCTGACCGCGGCCGCCGGCGGCCTTGAAGTCGCCCAGCCCGGGCCGCCGACGTCCACCGTGGCGGCGCGGCCGGTAGGAGCCGCCGGTCGAGGCTGCTGCGTTGGGGTAGTACTTGCGATGATGTGCTGGGCACGGACCGTTGAGAGGGGAATTGCCATGGGTGCATCCCGGTCGCCGTCGCGTGGTCTCGCAATCGCGACGCTCGCGCTTTGCCTCGCCGCCTCGGCGGCGGGGTGCGCGAAGAAGGACACCGGCCAGAAGACGGCGGGTGGTGTCAACCTGATCAAGCAGGGCAAGCTCGTCACGTGTACCCACCTGCCGTACTCGCCGTTTCAGTCCAAGGACGCTTCGGGCAAGGTCGTCGGCTTTGACGTCGACATGATCGACCTGGCTGCGAAGAAGTTGGGCGTGACGCAGGAGATCATCGACACGCCGTTCGAGGGGATCAAGTCGGGTCAGGACCTCAACGCCGGCAAGTGCGACGTCGCCGCGGCCGGCATGACCATCACCGATGCGCGCAAGCAGGTCCTGGACTTCTCCGACCCGTACTTCGATGCGACCCAGGCGCTACTGGTCGCGACCGGAAAGTCGTACAAGAGCCTGGCCGAACTCAACGGAAAGAGGGTTGGCGTACAGGCCGCCACGACCGGCGAGGACTACGTCAAGAAGCAGGTCACCGACCAGGGCCTGAAGGTTGAGATCGTCTCGTATCGGGATCTTGCAGCCGAGCAGCAGGCGCTGGCCACCGGTCAGGTCGAGGGCGCGGTCAACGATCTGCCGGTGTGGGCCGAGTACATCAAGGAGAACCGGGGCAAGTTCGTGGTGTCGGCCGAGTTCAACACCGGCGAGCAGTACGGCTTCGCCGTGAAGAAGGGCGGCAACCCGCAACTGCTCAAGACGATCAACGAATCGATCGCGGCGGCCAAGAAGGACGGCACGTACGACAAAATCTACGAGAAGTGGATCGGCAAGGCGCCCTGATCGCCGTCTGGTCCACACAGGGGACACGTGCGTGGCACGCATCCCTTCCGCCGTAGGCCGGCGCTCGCCCCTGGCCCCGCACCGCGATGGAGAGTCTCATGGCACAACTGGTCGAGCCGGCGCCGGCCGCAGAGGGCGCCCCACCTCCACACCGGCGCCTGGGCCGGCGGCAACGCCAACGGCTCGTACGGGGCGTCCAATATCTGGTCTTCGTCGCGGTGGTCCTGACGGTGGCGCTCGCGGCGGACTGGGGGCGTCTCGCCGATGCGTTCTTCAGGCTTGACATCGCGCGTGGAATGTTTCCCGACGTCGTGCTGGTCGCGCTGCGCAACACCGTGACCTACACGTTGCTCGCATTCGCGTTCGGCCTCGCCCTCGGCATGGTGCTGGCGCTGATGCGGCTGTCCTCCGTGGCTCCGTACCGCTGGGTCGCCACCGCATATGTCGAGCTGTTTCGCGGTCTGCCCGCGCTGCTCGTCCTGTTCATGGTCGGGTACGGGATCCCGCTCACGTTCCCGGAACGGGAGATCCCCGGCGGGGTGTACGGCTCGGTGATGATCGGTCTGGGGTTGACCGCCGCGGCGTACATGGCCGAGACGATCCGGGCAGGCATCCAGGCGGTGGCGAGGGGTCAGATGGAGGCCGCCCGTACCCTGGGCATGTCCTATACCTGGGCAATGATCTCGATCATCCTGCCGCAGGCGTTCCGGGTCGTGATCCCGCCGCTCACCAACGAGATCATCCTGCTGACCAAAGACACCTCGTTGGCGTACGTCCTCGGTGTGACCGCAGGGACGATCGAGTTGACGAAGTTCTCCGGTGACGTTCTCAACCAGCGGGTCAACCCGACGCCGCTGGTGGTAGCCGGCCTGCTGTATCTCGCCATCACCCTGCCGCTGTCGCAGCTCGTGCGCCGGCTCGAACTGCGGGCTGCGAAGGCGAGGTGAGGCGCCCGTGAACGCGATCTCGATCAACGGCCTGCACAAGTCGTTCGGCCCGGTGGAGGTGCTCCGCGGGATCGACCTGGAGGTCCGGTACGGCGAGGTAGTCTGCGTCATCGGCCCGTCCGGCTCGGGCAAGTCCACCCTGCTGCGCTGCGTGAACCTGCTGGAGGAGCCGAGCCGCGGCTCGATCCACGTGGCCGGCGTCGAGATCACCGATCCAGACTGCGACATCGACCGGGTACGCCGGCGCATCGGCATGGTTTTCCAGCAGTTCAACCTGTTCGGCCACCTCACCGTCCGCGAGAACCTGACCATTGCCCAGCGCCGAGTGCTGCGCCGGTCGAGGGCGGAGGCGAACCGCGTCGCCATGGAGAACCTCGACCGCGTCGGTCTGGCCGTGAAGGCCGACGCCTACCCCGCTCAGCTGTCCGGCGGTCAACAGCAGCGGGTGGCGATCGCCCGGTCCCTGGCCATGGGTCCCGAGCTGATGCTGTTCGACGAGCCGACCAGCGCGCTCGACCCCGAGCTGGTCGGTGAGGTGCTCGCCGTCATGCGCGGCCTGGTGGCCGACGGCATGACGATGATGGTCGTCACCCACGAGATGAGCTTCGCCCGCGAGGTCGCCGATCGGGTGGTGTTCATGGACGGCGGCGTGCTTGTCGAGTCGGGGCCGCCGGCCGACGTTCTCGGCGCTCCGCGCGAGGCCCGCACCCGGGAGTTCCTGCACCGGGTGCTCGAGCCGACCAGGGTCAGCGAGGAGGAGATCGAGGCGCATCACCCGGCCTGATCCCGGTGCAGGCCACCTGGTCGGCGTCTAGGAACACCTGATACGTGGCTGAGGTATCAACGTAGATGGATGCTTCGCTGTATGCGGTACATGGGAATTTCATGCGGTCAGGTTGTCGGTCGGCGATGTCGACGTCGCTCTCGCCGGTCGTGCGCTGCGCCATGGCTTCTACGTGCCGCGTCCGCTCCCATCCGCTACGCTGGGCGGCAGCGCCTGCATCCCAAGCGGCAGAACACGATTGCCCGCCTCTTCCCGCAACGCGATCACATGGCAATCCTGCCCCTCGACGGTGCCGGCGAAAACAGATGGGATTGGGGTACATACCGGACGGCCGACCCGCCGATGGGCGCCGTTCCACCCGACCATGCGGCGATGATCGGTCGAGCGGCCAACACAGCCTCCGAGCGGAGCACTGCCGGCGGGCTGACTGCGTCGTGGCCGAGCAGTCTGCCTCGGTGCGGCAGGCCCAATTCCGGGATGTTCCACGGCACAGGGCCTGGACCGTGCCCGAGATGTGGAGGACCTGATCATGGCCAAAGCAGTCGGTATCGATCTCGGAACCACGAATTCGGTCATTGCCACCGTGGAGGGCGGCCAGCCGACGGTGATCCCCAATGCCGAGGGATCGCGCACGACCCCGTCGGTGGTCGCGTTTACCGAGCAGGGTGACCGGCTGGTGGGCCAACTCGCGCGGCGACAGGCGATCCTGAACCCGAAAGGCACCATCTACTCGGCCAAGCGCTTCATCGGCCGGCGTTACGACGAAGTGACCAGCGAGATCAACACGGTGACCTTCGACGTGGTGTCCGGACCCGACGGTGCCGTCCGCTTCAAGGTGCGCGACAAGCCGTACGCGCCGGAGGAGGTCTCCGCGCTGGTGCTACGCAAGCTGGTCGAGGACGCCTCCAAGTACCTCGGCGAGCGGGTGACCGAAGCGGTCGTCACCGTGCCCGCGTACTTCAACGACGCGCAGCGGCAGGCAACCAAGGACGCCGGGCGTATCGCCGGGCTCGAGGTCCTCCGGATCATCAACGAGCCCACCGCCGCGGCGCTCGCGTACGGGTTGGACAAACGCCAGCACGAGACCGTCCTGGTGTTCGACCTGGGCGGCGGCACCTTCGACGTCAGCCTCCTCGACGTCGGCGATGGCGTGGTCGAGGTACGCGCCACCGCGGGCGACACCCACCTGGGCGGCGACGACTTCGACCGGCGCATCGTCGACCACCTCGCCGACGAGTTCCAGCGTCAGGAGGGTATCGACCTGCGCCGGGACCCGCAGGCCCTGCAGCGGCTGTTCGAGGCGGCGGAGCGGGCCAAGGTGGAACTTTCGTCGGTCACGCAGACGACGATCAACCTGCCCTTCATCACCGCGGACGCCAACGGCCCCAAGCATCTGAACACCACGCTCACCCGCGCCACCTTCGAGCAGCTCACCACCGATCTCGTCGAGCGGTGTCTGGGCCCCGTCCAGCGGGCCATGTCCGACGCCAGGGTCACCGCCAACGACATCGACGAAGTGATTCTCGTCGGGGGGTCGACCCGCATACCGGCGGTACAGAATCTGGTGCGCCGAATGACCGGCGGCAAGGACCCGAACATGACGGTCAACCCGGACGAGGTCGTGGCGTTGGGCGCGGCACTGCAGGCGGCGATCATCAAGGGCGAGGTCAAGGACGTCCTGCTGCTCGACGTCACGCCACTGTCGCTGGGCATCGAGACCATGGGCGGCGTGATGACGAAGGTCATCGAGCGCAACACCACGATCCCGGCCCGCCGGACCGAGACCTTCAGCACCGCGGCGGACAACCAGCCGGCGGTCGACGTGGTCGTGCTCCAGGGTGAGCGGGAGCGGGCCGCCGACAACCGGGTGCTCGGGCGGTTCCGGCTGGAAAACATCCGGCCCGCACCGCGCGGCGAGCCGCAGATCGAGGTCACATACGACATCGACGCCAACGGCATCCTCAACGTCTCGGCCCGGGACAAGGACACCGGAGCTGAACAGCGCATCACCATCAGCGAGAGTTCCAACCTGGACAAGTCGGAGATCGAGCGGATGATCGCCGACGCCGAACGCAACCGCGTCGAGGACGCCCGGGTGCGCCAGCTCATCGACGCGCGCAACGAACTCGACTCCGTGGCCTATCAGGTGGAGCGGCGGCTGGGCGAGTTGGGCAGTGCGGTTCCCGTACACGAGAAGGGCCGCGCCGAGATGCTCATCTCCGAGGCCCGCCAGGCGATCAAGGAGGAGGCGCCGCTCGAACGCCTGCGTTCGTTGACCTCCGAGCTTCAGCAGGTCTATCACGGTCTCGAGACCTCCGCCGGGGGCCGCTCCCCCGCCGGCGGGCCGGGTGGTGACGGCGGCGCTTCGGCAGGCGGGCCGTCCACCGGTCGACCGGGCGACGACGACGTCATCGACGCCGAGTTCACGACAGGGTGAGTGGCGATGTCCGACCAGGACGCGCCGCGGGCCAACGCCGGGCCGGTCAGGCCGGAGCCGGCGGCCGGGTCCACGCTGGCCGACGAGGTTGCCCAGCTTCGCGCGCGGGTCGCCGAACTGGAGGACCAGTGGCGGCGCTCGCTCGCCGACTTCGACAACCTCCGGAAGCGGGTCGCCCGTGAGTCCGCGCAGCAGCGCGACGACGAGCGGGCCCGGGTGATGGCACAGTGGTTGCCAATACTCGACAACCTGGATCGCGCGCTCGAACACGCGGGCAGCGACCCGTCGCCGATCGTGGAGGGCGTACGGGTTGTCCGCGACCAGGCGCTCGAACTGCTCGCGCGGCTGGGCTTCCCGCGCCGGTCCGAGGTCGGTGAGGCGTTCGACCCGAGCCGTCACGAGGCGGTCGCCGTCGTACCCGACCCCGAGGCCAGGGCGGGCACGATCCTGCACGTCGTGCGCCCCGGGTACGGCACCGACGAACACCAGCTCCGCCCGGCCTCGGTGGTTGTGGCGAAGGGTGACTGATGGCCGACCGCGACTTCTACGACGTCCTGGGTGTGCCGCGCACGGCCACCCAGGACGAGATCCAGCGCGCGTACCGCAAGCTGGCCCGCACCTACCACCCTGACATGAACAAGGATCCCGGCGCGGAGGAGCGGTTCAAGGAGATCTCGGAGGCCTACGACGCCCTCTCCGACCCCGAGAAGCGCCGGCGTTATGACGCGTTCGGGCCGGACTTCCGGCAGGTGCCGCCGGACGTCGATCCGGAGGCGTGGGCCCGGGCGCGGGCCGGCGCCGGCATGGGAGCCGGGGCGGGCGGGCGGCGGCGCGGCGGCCCGGAGGGGGGCGACACCTGGTTCCAGGGCGGCGAGGGCATCGACATCGACGACCTCCTCGGCAGCATGTTCGCCGGCCGCGGCCGGCGCGGATGGGGGCCGGTACCCGGCGCCGACCAGGAGGCCGAGCTGATGCTCTCGGTCGAGGAGGCCTACCGCGGCGGGCGGCGGCGGATCACCCTCGACGGGCGCAGCTACGAGGTGAACATCCCGGCCGGGGTCATCGACGGCCAGCGGATCCGGCTCGCCGGCCAGGGTGGCCAGGGCACCGAGGGAGCTCCGGCCGGCGACCTGTACCTGGTCGTCCGGCTCGCCCCGCACCCCCGGTACCGGGTGGAGGGGCGCGACATCACCGTCGACCTTCCGCTGGCTCCGTGGGAGGCGGCCCTGGGCGCGTCCGTCGCGGTCGAGACGCCGGGCGGCGAGGCCAAGGTCAAGGTCCCGGCCGGTACGTCTTGCGGACGGCGGCTGCGGTTGCGGGGGCGGGGCATGCCCAATCCCCGGGGCACGCCGGGTGACCTGTTCGCCGAGGCGAAGGTCATGGTCCCGGCGCGGCCGACCGACGACGAGCGGCGGCTGTTCGAGCAGCTCGCCGCGGCTTCCAGCTTCGACCCGAGGAGGCGATCGTGAGCGAGGAACGCGGCGCAGCCCAGTCCCGCGGTCGCGAACGGAAGGCGGGAACCGTGACTCTCGCCATCGTCCGGACCGCCGGCCGGCTGGACCTCGAATCGTTCGCCCACGTCGCGGGCGTGCATCCCGAGTTGGTACGCCGCCTGGTGGCGCTCGGGCTGCTGGAGCCCGACCGGGACGCGGCGGGCCGGCTGTGGTTCCCGCCAGCGCAGCTCGTCGCCCTGGCCCGGATCCAGCGGCTGCGCGCCGGGCTCGGCCTCAACTACAGCGCCCTCGGCGTGGTGATCGAACTGCTCGACCGGGTCGCCTACCTCGAACGCGAGCTGCGCAAGGCGACCTCGCGACGTACCGGAGGCTGATCGTGGACCTGAACCGCCTGACGCAGAAGTCCCAGGAGGCGTTGCACGACGCGCAGACCAAGGCCCTTCGCTTCGGACATACCGAGGTGGACGGCGAGCATCTGCTGCTGGCGCTGCTCGATCAGCCCGAGGGGCTCGCGCCCCGGCTGCTGGCCGCGGCCGGCACCGACCCGGACCGGGTACGGGCGCAGGTGGAGGCCGAGCTGGGCCGCCGGCCCCGGGTGAGCGGCCCCGGCGCGGCACCCGGCCAGGTCTTCGTGACCCAGCGGCTGTCACGGCTGCTGGACGCCGCAGAGCGGGAGGCCAAGCGGCTCAAGGACGAGTACGTATCGGTCGAGCATCTGGTGATCGCGCTGCTCGACGAAGGCACCGGCACGGCGGCCGGCCGGCTGCTGCGCGACGAAGGGCTCACCCGCGACGGCTTCCTGCAGGCGCTCACCGCGATCCGCGG
>Ga0137365_10005293_pt1 | contig 10341 bp, 12 predicted proteins | sample SagtaG_9_FD_104799 | JGI IMG/M metagenome (GOLD analysis project Ga0137365, IMG submission 104799) | Vadose zone soil microbial communities from Sagehorn Ranch, Mendocino, California, USA - Sage1_L_40_16 metaG | ecosystem: Environmental > Terrestrial > Soil > Vadose zone | place: USA... | reverse complement strand
CTCAGCCTGAGCGCCGTGTTCGGAATCCTCGTCCTGATCTTCCAGCACGGGAACCTGCAAGGCCTGCTGTCGTACCGCAGCACGGGCGCGCTCGACGCGACCCAGCCGATCCTGCTCTTCGCGATCGCCTTCGGGCTCGCCACCGACTACGGCGTCTTCCTCCTCTCGCGAATCAAGGAGGCCTATGACAGCGGCATCCCCAACGACCGGGCTGTCGCAATCGGGCTCGAGCGCACCGGGCGGATCGTGACCGCCGCCGCGCTCCTGTTCTCCGTCGCGATCGGTGCCTTCGTGACCTCGAAGCTGGTCTTCATCAAGGAACTCGGTCTCGGCACCGCACTCGCAGTCCTCATCGACGCCTCACTCGTCCGCGGCCTGCTCGTGCCCTCCCTGATGGAGCTGCTGGGCAAGTGGAACTGGTGGGCGCCAGGCCCCCTGCGGCGACTGTACGAGCGCTCCTCGGACGCCACGCCCGAGCCCGCCCTGGGGACGACAGAATGAGCCTCGTCGACACATCCGAGCGCCTCGTGGCGCTGCCCAAGGACGAAAGCCTCGCGGATTCCGCGTCCGAGGACGTCTCGTCGTCAAGGGGCTCCGCATGCGCTACGGAGCGACGGAAGCGGTCGCCGGCATCAACCTTCGCGTCGCCCGCGGAGAGATCCTCGCCTTCCTCGGCCCCAACGGAGCGGGCAAGACGACGACCCTAGCGCTGCGGAACTCGCCTACCCGATGACTTCGGCGGCGACCTCCGCGTGCATCGCGCGCCACACGGCGAGATGCGCCTCAACCTCCCGTCGCTCCTGACCCGGGCTAGCAGCATCGGGCCGCCAAGCCTCGATCGTGTCGTCGCGCAGGCGGTTCGTCACGAAGCCCGAACGCTCGAAGTGCTCACGAAGGTCGGGAATAAAGGAAGGGTCGCTGATTCGGAGTTTCATCGGCCGCAGGTACCACTTGTTTGTCGGCGCTGAGCCGCGTTTACCCAAGGCGTCTAAGGAGACGGCATGGCCGGTTCTGCTCGCGAGGCGGGATTGGATCGCTCCTCCTGCTCGCCCGACCGCTCGTTCGCGAGGCGGCTAGGACCCCGTCCGAAGTTCGTGTCACCACGCGTAAGGACGCCGTTCCGTCGACAGCGCCAGAAGCAACCTGCGCATCCGCGCGGCCGCTTCCTCGACATCAACGTCACGCCGAACGACCGCTACTACGATCGCAGCGCGCGTCGTGAACGTGGCCGTGCCATCCGCGCATGACTGATCAGGCTCGGGCTCGTCCATCGGCTCGACCTCATAGACATCGCCACACCCGCCTCGAGGTGCCAGCGCGGCGTACACCGTCGCCTCCTCGAGGTCCGTCGTCAGATAGACACGGTCGGAGCGACAATGCTCGCCGTCGTAGTCGGCGCACGAAGGCGCGGCTGTTAGCGAGGGTGGCAGGAGTTTCTGTCCGGGCAGGAGCCCGCGCGCGCCTCCGTGGTAAAGCTTGGACGCGCGGCGCTTAGGCGACACCATCGATTGTCTCAGCAGCCGGGAGGCAGGCTTACCTAGGGCCGCATCTGAGCCTCGCACCGGGTACAAAACTACGCTCGTGCCGAGGTCGGCGCGCCCGCGTTCGCCAACCAAGCAGCGGGCCCCGCGGAAGTTCGATCCAGCACTCGGCTTGTCGTCGCCGTCCCCGGGAGCATTCGCTCGCCTGCCGACCGGGACGAGCGGGCGGGTCAGCGCCAGCCTGCGTCCTCGTGGACGCCGGCTGCCGCGAGCGCCTCGGCGCGGTGCCGGTAGTCGTCGATTCGCACGATCCGGCTCTCGCGCAGAGTGAAGACGTTGAAGATCTGGCCCCCGAGCGGCTCGCCCATGACCTCGGTGATGCTCGGGCCACGAGCGCCGAGCACAACCTGATCACCGGCTCGGGTGAACTCGAGCGCGTCGATCTCGCGCCGCTGCTCCAGGCCCCAGCGGAAGGTGTCGAGCACATCCTCGCGCCCGTGGCAGACCCACTCCTCACGCAACCCCTGCCAAGTGACCTCGGGATCGAGCAGCGCCGCCGCGGCGTCGAAGTCGCCTCGCCGGAGCGTGCCGAAGAAGTCGATCATGACCGTCTCGAGGTTCTGTTGGGCAATGCTTGCCATGGCTTCCTCCTTTGCGATCAACGAACCGTGACGACGATAAGTCGCGTAGGGAGGTGCCCGCGCGCTGCCGCCGAGCCGCTCGGGCGCGAGCACCCGCCGCGACGGCAGCCGCGCGAAGCAGGAAGACTCACGGTTGCTCTAGCGTCAGCCAGGCACGCTCCAATTCTACGATCCCGAGAAAATCTTTCGGGGGCCGAGATCGCAGAGGTCGAGATCGAGCGGCGCTCCTCCCGGTACCCTCCCTTGCTTCGTTCGCGCTGCGAATCTGCGATGAAGCCGCACAGTGCTTTTGGGCTTGGTTTACCGTCGCTACTGCGGAGCGGCCTCCACGGCGGGCGCGGACGGGTCGTTTGCCAGAGGCCGAACTGGTTCCCCTGCGTGTCCGCGCACCGCGCGTACCAGCCCATCTGTGGCACAGAGCCGGGCTCTTCGGCCTTCCCGCCCAGGTCACGAACGCGTTGCGCGCCCTCATTGATGTCGTCGACGTCGAAGTAGACGAAGATCCCGGGGATGCCGCCGCCCTGGTCTGCGCGGTGGATGGCGCCGGCCATGCCCTCGGACAGCTGCGTCATGTGGTATTCGACCGGCAGCTTCATGTCCTGGAACGACCAGCCGAAGAGCTGCCCGTAGAAGTCGACGGCACGGCCGGTGTCGTCTGCGGGCACCTCGAAGTGGACGAGCTTCCCTGGCATGGTTCTCCTTGCAGGTCGAGGCGGGCGGACGTCTTCGTTCTACCGCGTCGATATTCGGTTACCCGGACTTCAGTTCACGCCGACACGATTAGGCGAAGAGCGAATCGCGCGAGCTGCTTTTGCGGTGGAGGCGACGAAGGCTCGCGTGGCGCAGCGATCAGCTATCGGGCTTGTGGAGGGACCACGGTGGCCATCCGGTCAGGGGCGGGATGCCGGCCGCTCAGGTTCAGTCGCCAGTAGTCGAGGACGAACGGGCCGTGGTCGTTGGCGGCCTCGGCGACGAGCGCGTCCAGGAACGGCTGCTGGAGCGAGTCTGGCAGCCGTTTGAGGTGCGGCCAGAGGACGACGCGCTCGAGGAAGAGGCGGAAGTCGCCGGCGGAGTCGAAGTGGGTTGGCGCGGGTTCGAGGCTTGTCTTGACGTCGACGAAACCGGCGTTCTCGAGCTGTGCGGCCGACTCGCTTGGATCGGCGAACAGCCAGGGCTCATGCCAGTCGGCGAAGTAGCGGGCGTAGCGCTCATCGATCAGCCGTGCAACACGGGCGCGCAGGCGGGCGAGATTGGGGCCGCCGCCGCATTGCGCCTCGAGCCTGCCGCCGGGAACGAGCACCGTTGCAAGGGCGCGAAACAGGCGGTCGTGGTCGAGGATCCAGTGGAAGGTGGCGGTGCTGAAGATCGCGGCGACCGGTCGCTCGAGCTCGAGCGTCTCGAGGTCGGCGCGGAGGTAGGTGACTCGCTGGCCGTACTCGGCGAGCTTCGCCCGCGCTTTGGCGAGCATCGCCCCCGACTTATCGACCGCGATCACGCGCCCGTGCGGGAGCCGCTCCAAGAGCAGGGCTGTCAGCCGACCGCTGCCGCAGCCGGCGTCGAGAACGGTCTCGTCCCCGCGCAGCTCGAGGCGATCGAGCACGCTCTGACCCCAGGCGTATTGCGGATCGGACAGGCGGTCGTACGCATCAGGGTCCCAGCCCGCCACCCCCTCCTGGCCGCCGGGACTACTCACGTTGCTGTCCTCCCTGCACGCGCCATGGCAGCCAGCTTGGGGTAGTCGTCACCTGCCGTTTCGCCACATCTCAAGCTACTTTCCGCCGTTTTCCCGACGGGAGCACATCCGCCCGTGGCGCACGATCCCTGTCGCTCGATCGTTGCCAGGAGCTCACTCCTGACCGTGTAGATAGCGGAGCAGGCCCGGCTCGAGCTGCGCGAGCCGCTCCTCCTCGAGCGCGTAGAGGACGAACCTGCCCTCGCGCCGTCGGCTGACGGCGCGGGCCTCGGTGAGCACGCGGAGGTGCCTGGACAGGGTGGCCTCGCTGATCCCGACGAGCGGGGCGAGCTCTCGGGTCGATCGCGGTTGCTCGGCGACGAGGCGGAGGACGCTGAGTCGGGTGTTGTCGCCGAGCGCGCGCAAGAGCCGTTGGAGGTCTGCAGGCGGCAGCGGCTCGACTTCGCGCTCGGCGAGAAACGGCGCCGGATAGACGATCGCCTTCGGCCAGGCACCGTCATCGAGGGAGGTCATGAGATTGGGCCAGGCATAGACGCTGGGGACGAGCACGAGCCGTTCCTCGCCCGTCAGCTCCCATGCGCCGTGGGCGAACGCCGCAATCTCGATCTCCCCCCGCTGCGGATCACCACGTAGCCGGGCGGAGAGTTGCGGCAGGGTCTTGAAGAGGCCGTCGTTCGCGAGCCGGCGCGCGGCGTCTTCGACACTCTCGGCGAGCAGCGGCTCGATCCGCTCCCACTCCTTGACGAACGCTTGCTCGAAGTAGGCGGCAATGAGCTCGGAGAACCACGCGAGGAAGACCTGCGGCCGCTCGAGCACGAGCTCGAGCGGTTCTTGATCTGCTGTCCGTTCGCTTCCCGCGGCTTCGAGGAGCCGTCGCCTGACGGCCGACCGGTCGAGCTGGGCCTGCGTCAGGGCTCCGTGATGGAGGCCGCGGGTGAACTGGTAGCGGATCGCGGCCGGCGGCATCGAGCGGAGCCGTTCCAGCTCGGCCGCGAACGGCGGAGATCCACCCGTACCGCCGGCGACAAAGACGGGAACGTCATCGGTAAAGGCGAACGCGAGTTTGTCGATCGCTGCCAGCAGTGGCGGCGGCAGGCTGCGCAGCGCGCGCGCCCAGTGCCGGTGGAGCGGATGCAGCGCCGGTTTCAGCAGCAGGCGGAGACTGAGAAGGCACTCGGTGAGCGGCGAGTAGGCGACGGCAACCCGCTCGATCGCTGCAGGCGCAAGCCGCACGCGAATCATCGCGGCCGATCCGTTCCTGCGCGCGCATGGCCGCCGTGAAAGTCGGGTAGCTGGAGATCGCGATGTCGCTCGACGGCGTGAGGGCTGCTGCTAGGCGCCCGCCAGCCACGCTGCGGCCTCAGCCATCGCGATCCTTGTCGCAAGTACGGTGGAGAGTGGTCGGCGCGACGCCGACCAGGTTGGTGAGGACTGACCATCCCCGACCCGCCCAAGACAGTGCACACAGTGTGTAGCTGGCGATGCTACACACGGTGTGAAGCTGCGCGCAGGGAGACTCGCGCGTCGTGAACCCGAGCCAGAGTTCGCTGACACGCAGCGAGCGCACCCGCGCCTTGCTGCTCGCCGCGACGAGGTCGCTGATCGAGGAAGAAGGCTTCGAGCGGCTGACGATGGCCGCGGTCGCCAAACGGGCAGGCGTCTCCCGCCGCGCTGTCTACCTGCACTTCGCGTCCCGGGCCGACCTGATAGCCCAATTCTTCGACTACGTCAGCGAGACGGAAAAGCTCGCCGCCTCGACCCGTCCGGTCTGGGCCTCACCGGACGCGGTCACCGCCCTGGCCGAGTGGGCTCGCCACCTGGCTCGATTCCACTCGCGGGTAATCGCCGCGACCCGCGCGTTCGAGCGCGTCTATCGCACAGACCCGGACGCCGCGCCGCACCGGGCTCGTTACGTGCGCGAACAGCTTGGCGCTTGCCGAAGACTCGCCGAATGGCTCGAGCGCGAGCGCCAGCTCGCGCCGGAGTGGACGGTCGAGACCGCGACCGACATGCTCTGGGGCCTGATCTCGACCGACATGATCGAACGCCTGCTCGTGGATCGGCGCTGGTCGCGGCAACGGCTCGCCGAGCACCTCACTGTCTTGCTCCAGTCGACCTTCGTCGGCGACGCGGAGGAACGCATTCATGCTCGCTCCGATCGGTAACGGGCCTGACCGGACGCTCCGACCTGACCGGTCGCGGCCGTCAGCGCTTCGAGTCGACAGTTCGCCGTGAGACCCGCTCCTCGATCAAGACGCAGCCTCGCTGCTCACAGACGCGAGAGGGGCATGTCACGCCTCAGCCCTCGGCGGCTGCGATCGGAGTAGACACGCCCTTGGACGTCCTGCTCTCGCCAACTTCGAGCAGGCAGCCCTCGTTGCTTTGCAGGTGGAGCGTTCGCCCCACGAGCTCTCCGTCGCGCCCGGGACGGCATGAGACAAGGATCCGGCCCCTGTCGGGGAGCAGGAGCTCGAGCGCTTCTTCCCGGTAATTGAGCGCGACGAGCACACGTTCGCCTTCGAGCGTCCGGAGGTAGGCAAAACACCCGCCGGGGGCATCGAGCGGCTCATAGTCGCCGCGTCGGAGGGCCGCGATCGAACGACGGGCCGAGAGTAGGCGCTTGGTGAGCGCGAGCGGTGAGTCGGGGTCGTCGCGCTGGCGGGCAACGTTGACGGCGGCGTGGTTATCGGCGAGCGGGAGCCAGGGCTGCACGCCGGCCGGGCAGAAGCCGGCGTTCGGCCCGTCGTCCCATTGCATCGGTGTGCGCTCGGGGTCGCGACCGAGGGCCGGGTCGAGCAGGCCGAAGGGATCGCGGGCGCAGTCGACCGGGACGGCGACGTCCTCCATGCCGAGCTCGTCGCCGTAGTAGAGGATCGGGGTGCCGCGCAGGCTGAGCAGGAGCATGATCGCGACCTTGGCCTGCTCGCGGCCGATGCGGGTGGCGATCCGTGACTCGTCGTGGCTGCCGAGGGCGAGGTTCGGCCAGGCGCCGGCGGGCAGGACGGCCTCGATTTCGTCGACGGCGGCGCGGAAGGCGTCGGCCTGCCAGCGCAGGCCGACGAGCGTGAAGTTGAGCGGCAGGTGCAACTCGTCGAGCTGCTCACCGTAGTAGGCGGCCCAGTGGCGCGTCCACTCCGGCCATTCGTAGAGGTGGATCTCGCCGAGGGCGATCCGGTCGGAGCCGTCGCGCGAGTAGGAGTCGAGCAGCCGGCGGATCCGCCGGTAAAGGGGATGGCAGTCGGGGTGGCCCTTGTCGTGCAGGTGGAGCTGGGTGTCGTAGTGGCCGAGGTACTTGTAGGAGCTGGTGCCCGCGGTCGGGTTGGGCGGGTTGTCGCGCAGCTGCGGGTCCTTGAGCACGAAGTTGGCGACGTCGATCCGGAAGCCGTCGACGCCGCGCTCGAGCCAGAAGCGAAGCACGTCCAGCATCGCCCGCTCGACGTCGGGGTTGCGCCAGTTGAGATCAGGCTGCTCAGGATGAAAGGTGTGCAGGTAGTACTGGCCGCTGCGCTCGTCGAGCGTCCACTGCGAGCCGCCGAACGGGCTCGCCCAGTTGTTCGGCGGCGAGCCGTCCGGGCGCGGGTCGCGCCAGAAGTACCAGTCCCGTTTCGAGCTCGTGCGCGAGGAGCGCGCATCGCGAAACCAGGAATGCTCGCTCGAGGTGTGGTTAGGGACGAAATCGATGAGCACGCGCAGGCCATGTGCGTGCGCGTCGGCGAGCAGCGCGTCGAAGTCGGCGAGCGTGCCGAAGAGCGGGTCGACGTCGGCGTGATCGCAGACGTCGTAGCCGAAATCGAGCATCGGCGAGGGATAGAAGGGGTTCAGCCAGATCGCGTCAACCCCGAGCCTGGCCAGGTAGCCGAGCCGCTTCTGGATTCCGGCCAGGTCGCCGACCCCGTCCCCATCGGAGTCCTGGAAGCTGCGCGGATAGACCTGGTAGATGACGCCCTCGCGCCACCACGACTCGGCATGGCCCCTCGGCTCATCAGCTCGCGTGGTCGCCGACGAGAGCATCGCCCGCTCCGCTCTGGATCGCTTTATGGACGCCGTCGCTGATCTCGGCGTCGGTTAGCCAGCGGTGGCCGGACGTGGTTGCCACGGCGCCGAGTCTGACCTCCTGGTAGCGGCTTCCACGGCGGCGCCTGAGCGTGTCCGCAGCCTCGTCCGAGGCAGCTGAAGGGGAGATACCGACGACGCGGACGATCCGGCCCTCCTCTGCCACCGCCGCGGCCGCCGTGAGGAGCGATTGTGGAGCCCACGAGCGCACCCAGAGGACGGCGAGCGATATCGAACCGAGCAGTCGCTGCGCTTCCGCGCGCTCCTCCCGGAAGCGCTCCACATCTTCGTAGTCAACGCTGATCGGATGGATGCGTTCGAACCCGACGGCGACGAGCGCGAGCTTGCTCGGGTCACGGCCAATCACAGAGACGAGCCATCCCTCCCCGGCGAGCCGCCGGCAGAGTCGCGCCAGCATCCCGCTGCCACCCACGACCAGCGCGTGACCGGAGCCCCGATCCATCGTCCTTACAGCACGGCTCCCGCCAGCGCCCGGACGGCGTCAGGTCCGCGCTCGGCGACGAGGACAAAGGTGACGGATTCCGCGCCCCCCTGCTCGAGCTCGCGCAGCAACTCGCGCCCCGAAGTGAGGTCGATGTCGCGAACGACGACCTGGGCCGCTCTCGCAAGCGGTCGCTCCCGCTCGACGCGAACACAAAGCCGATCGAGCTGCGCGGCCAGCTGCGCAAAGTCGCCGGCGTCGGCGACGACCGCGTTCCAGCCGTCGGCGTGACGGGCGGCGACGGCCATCGTGGGCTCACTGCGGCCGCCGACGATGATCGGTGGCGGCTCGATTCCCATCCCCTCCTCCTCGGCCGCCCGCCACGAGGCGACGAGCTCCCCGTAGGGCCAGCCCCACTGTCCCGGTTTGACCCCGACCCGCATCTTCACGACGAGGCTCGGGGGCGATCGGCGGACCCTTCGCATCCACTACTCGCCTTGCCGACGGGCGAGTTGCGCCCCGGCGCCAGGCGGCTCGGTCGGTCAAGGAGCGCCGCTGCCAGAACGACCTCGGACCCAGCCAGTCCGGTCGACGCGTAGAGGGTGATGTCGGCGTCGCTCGTGCGGCCGGCGAGCTCGCCGCAGAGGATGCCGCCGAGGTGGGTCAGCGCCCGCTCGGTGAAGAACGCTTCTTCGTACGCGGAGGCTTGCGAGGGCGAGTCGCTGACCACCAGCCTGGCACGGGCGGCGAGATCGACCGGTGTCTCATGCGCGGAGACGGTCTTCGGGCCGACCGTGGTGACGTGCGCTCCCTCACTCACCCAGGCGGCTTCGATCACGGGCCGGACCGAGCGGGTGGCGAGGACAATGATCTCCGCTCCGGCCACCGCTTGCCGAGCGGAGGGGACCGAGGTCGCCTCCAGACCGAGCTCACGGCGCGCGCGCCCGGCGAACGCGGCACGGTGCGGCTCGGTCGGACTGTGGACGCGCACCTCCGACGCGGCGCGAACCGCCGTGAGCGCCCACAGTTGCGTCCACGCCTGCCGGCCGCTCCCGATCACCGCGACGATCCCGGCCTCCGGCCGCGCGAGCGCATCGGCGGCGACGGCGCCCAGGGCACCGGTGCGGCGCGCGCCGAGTTCAAGGCCGACGACGCAGCCGGCTAGGTGCCCCTCGCCGTCCCAGACGAGCACCGCCTGATCCGAGGCGAGCAGCCCGGTTTGATAGATCCGCACGCCGCGCATCCCCGCGGGATAGCCGCCTGCCGTGAAGACCAGTTCGCTGTCAGCGAGCTGGGCGTGGAGGCGCGGCGGAGCCTGCAGCCGCCCCTGATAGGCGTCGACCACTGCCCGCCGGGCCGCGTCGACAGCCAGCTCGGGCGACAGGCCGGTAGCGACGTCGTCATCGAAGAGCAGCTGGGCCAAGGCAGGGTGAGGTTCCCGCAATCCCTACCCGGGGTAGAGGGATCTACGAGCCGATTAGCCGAAGAACGAATCGATCATGATCCACCTCCGTCTGCCACCGGCGGCCGAGGAGCACGTCGCCGTTGCCTACTCGCCGCTCTCCGAGTGCGTGATGAGCCTCAAGGTGCTGCTGCAGCCGAAGCGCCATCCGCTCCACCGGCGCTGGGCACGCGAGGTCCGCGGCGCCGGCGCGCCGCTGCAGGACGCCTTCGAGCGGTACGCGTTCGCCTTCCGCGACAACGCCCCCACACTCTTCGTCGGCGGCAATCGTGGCGAGCCGTCGTTGGCAGAAGAGCTCGAGCTGCTCGTCGCGATGCCGGAGGCACAGCTGCGCTTCGAGTTCACGCTCGGCCTCCACCACGGGTCGCTGACCGGTGGGCAGCTGGCCGACAAGCGCGCCCAGGCAAAACTGCTCGCCGACGGAGTGCGCGACTTTCCCGCCTCGGGCGAGACACTCGCCCTGCTGCTCAAGCGACCACGATCGTTCATCGCCGAGTTCGCGACCTTCATCGAGCGCTACTTCGAGCAGGTATTCGCGAAGGAGTGGGAGCGGATCGAACCGCTCCTCG
>Ga0137365_10005289_pt1 | contig 10348 bp, 13 predicted proteins | sample SagtaG_9_FD_104799 | JGI IMG/M metagenome (GOLD analysis project Ga0137365, IMG submission 104799) | Vadose zone soil microbial communities from Sagehorn Ranch, Mendocino, California, USA - Sage1_L_40_16 metaG | ecosystem: Environmental > Terrestrial > Soil > Vadose zone | place: USA... | reverse complement strand
CGTCGCGCACCACGTAGAACACCGCGTCGCACATCGCCCGCAGGTCATGGGTCATCGGCCGGCCAGATCGATACGGGTTACGCCAGCTTCACCCGCACCTGATGTCCTTTATCAACAGGCTCTTAGTTCGGGGGGCGGGGCGGAACATGAGATAGCGACAGTCCGGCAGCCGCTCCTCACCCAGCGACCGGGCGAACCTCACGACGACCGCAGCGACGCTGACCACCAGCGCGGCCATAAGGAAGAGCAACGCGGTCAACACGCGCCGCCACCTCGCCTTCCCGGCCGGCTGGCCACACGGAATAGGAGGCGGCGCGAGGTCTGAATTACGCGGCAGCTGCGACAGAATCGTTGTTAACGACTGCAGACCGGAACACCGACTTCGTGCACGCCTCGATAGAAATGCGCAACCCAGAAGAGCAAGTCAATGAAGGGAAAGGTGCCGGGATGGGAAAAGTGATCGCCCAGGCTTCCATGTGACTCGACGGCTTCATCGCCGACACAAACGATCAAGCCGGCCCGCTATTCGACTGGTATAACACCGGAAACGCCGAGGTCACCGGTCACCCCGACTTCCACACATCCCCAGCCAGTGCCGAATATCTGCATGCCGCATGGTCGGCTATCGGCGCCGACGTGATCGGCCGCCGCCTGTTCGACCTGACCAACGGCTGGAACGGCCGCCCGGCCGTGGGTAATGCGGTCTTCGTAGTGACCCATCAGCCGCCGACCGACTGGCCCTACCCGGACGCGCCGTTCACCTTCGTCACCGACGGCCTGAACAGCGCAATAGCCCAGGCGCAAGCCGCCGCCGGCGACAGAGACGTGTCGATAACCCCGGCAACATCGCCGGTCAGGCCTTCCAGGCCGGATTGATCGACGAGGTGCGGTGTATCCCTCGTTGACCTACCGCGACGTAGGCGCCGCCCTGGCCTGGCTGACGGAAGCGTTCGGATTCGAATCCGGCTGCCCGGTTCATCCTGGCTGACGTGCTGCGCCTCCCGCTGGCTGATGCCAGCGCCGATCTCCTGCTGGACAGGGGCTGTTTCACTACCTGGCGCCCGCGGACAGGCACCGCTACGCCCGCGAGGCCCGGCGGGTCCTCCGCGGCGGCGGCCGGTTCCTGCTCCGTGCCTGCCACCGGGTCATGTGCCCGGCCGTGATGGGAAAGCTCCGCTGCCCGCTACGGCCCGGGTCAATGGCACCGGACTACCAGCGGCCCCAGATACTCAACCCGCCCGGTCACAGCCCCGTCTGCTGCTCCCAGCAGACCATCACTGTCCCGCCCTAGGTCCACATCTTGATACGGCTGCAGGGCGGCAGATCGCCGGATATTCGCGGCTCGCGGCGTTCGGGCGTCTGGGCCGCCTCTCAACTACACGGCCTTGGGGCTAGCCACCACCGACGAGGCGGCGGTCGCGCTGCTGCATGCCCAGTTCGCCGTAGGGATAGTCGGTGGGCTGCGGGTCGCTCGCGGCGTTGAGCGCGGCGGTTTCGGCGGGGCTGAGATGCAAGTCAGCGGCACGAAGGTTGGTCTCCAGCTGCCCGGCCGTGCGGGCGCCGAGGATGGTCGAGGCCACCGCTGGCCGATCGCCCACCCACGCCAGCGCGACCTCGGCCATGGACACGCCGCGCTCGTCGGCGATCTTCTGCACCGCGTCGATGACGTCCCAGGTGCGCGGCGTGCCCCGCCGGTCGTAGGCCTCCATGCCGCGGTTCGGGTCCTCGCCCAGGCGGGTGGCGCCGGACGGCCGCTGGCCGCGCTGGTACTTGCCCGACAGCCAGCCGCCGCCGAGCGGGCTCCAGGGCAGCAGCCCGAGGCCCGCGTCCATCGCCGCAGGCACGATCTCCCACTCGATCTCCCGCACCAGCAGGCTGTACTGCGGCTGAAGCGTCACCGGCCCGGCAGCATTCAGCGCGCGGGCCAGATGCACCGCCTTGGTCAACTGCCAGCCGGTGAAATTCGACAGCCCCCAGTAGCGGATCTTGCCAGCGCGGGCGAACCCGTCGAGGGTACGCGCCGTTTCCTCCAGCGGCGTCCACGGATCAAACGCATGAACCTGATACAGGTCAACCGCCTCGACGCCCAGCCGGCGCAACGACGCGTCCAGCGCCCGGGTCAGATGCCGCGCGGACAACCCGGCACCGTTGGGAGAATCATCCAGCGGGAAGCGGCCCTTGGTGGCCAGCACCACCGGCTCAGTGATGTCGGCCGGCCGGCTGGCGAGCCAGCGGCCGATGATCTCCTCCGACCTGCCGTCGCCGTACGTATCGGCCGTGTCGACCAACGTGCCGCCCGCATCAACGAAACGGTCGAGCTGCGCATGCGCGCCCGGCTCGTCCGTCTCCACGCCGAAGGTCATGGTCCCAAGGCCAAGGGCCGACACCGAGCAGCCGCTATGTCCCAAAGTGCGATAGTCCATGTCTCAACGTATGCGATCCTCAACTGTGGCATCTGCCCCCAGCAGGACTGCGGAGAGCACACCTTCGGCGTGCCGTCTTCGCAGTCCCCGTCAACGGGGCGCCTGCGACGCCGACTGCAGTCCCCGGACTTATGCTGGCCGGTAGCGGAGCTGGACGCGGGCCGTGACGACGGGCTCCAGGCGCCCGGTTCGCCTGGCTTCGCCGCTGCCTTCACCGAGTCGGACTCCAGGGGGCGGCCGACTGCACATCGGCGGTCTCCGAGCGTGACTGTTACCAGGCCGGACAGGCCCGGGAGGCGGCCGGGACCGACGCCGCGCCCGAAGCCGGGCGGCAGCAGATCCGTGACATTTACGCCGCCAGGGGCTTCGCCGGGGAGTTGATCGGCCGCGTCGCCGACACCATCCCCGCCAGTCGGCAAGGCTGCCTGTCCACCATGATGGAGGACGAACTGCACCGGCAGCCGACGCGAGCCCCGGGCATCTTCCGCAGCGCGATCGTGATCACGGTCGCCACTCTCACCGGCCACCTGAAGCCCTGCTGCCGTTCGCGTGGCTGTCCCGCACCACAGCGCTGATCTTGTCCACTGTGCTCAGCGCCCTGGCGCTATTCGGAGCCGGCCCATGCTCATCGGTGACGCAATACGACTCTCGTACTCGCCGGACGCATGGAGTTCTCCTCGAGGCACGGCCGTATCGCGGCAGATCCGGTTGGTTCTACGACGCTCGCAGTGGTGTCACACCGAGCAGCCCAGTCTGCGGCCCCTACATGTGAGAAGGTGCAGATCCAGCCAGCCTTCTGATGCCAATCTTCCTGTTTGTAGAAGCACATGACTAAGTCATCGATAGATAGCGACGGGTTGGAATACAGCGACGGGGGGTTCAACGTGAAAGCGTTTGGCTGCCTCTCCCAAAGCTTGAGCTAGCCCCTCATCGTCAATGGATGCCTGCAGTCGCTCAATTGCTTCGGGCGGCAACCCACCAGTTCGGTATGGACTTGTCAATCTCCGTTCCAGCCTACCGAAGACCTTCATCTCACCCGTGAGCTCGGCAAGGCTAGTAACTAGCAGATGTCTTCTATTTAGGTGACCAACGAATTTGTAGTCTGGTGAACCTACGAGAGAAGCAATTATTAGCAACTCTGGAAAGGCCTTAATCATATCAAATCGGGCAAGCAACACCATCAGTTGCATGATGAATGGTCCAGGTCTGCGCCGCGTAGTACTTATCTTCGATGGATCAACTATTGCTAGCTCTTGTTGATCTGGCAGAGATTGAGTAGAAGAGGTTGACCGAGTGTCCTCCGCGGCGTCATATCCTAGTGCTGCGAACACATTCTTCAGCCATTTGCCCTTGGCCAGGAGTATGTCGACAGTCTTCGCAACTGTCGACGGAGTGACCGTAGCCTGAATCTCTATAAACTCACTCGGCTCAAGCTGTTCCCAGATCTCCTGGTCAGTGGCGAAAAGTTCTTGAATTTTCGTCTGATCCATTAGGATGCCATAGAGCTGCGCGAACCGAACGGCATCCGTCCGCTCGACAATACGTTGAACTTCCTCACGACTCATCTTGTCCTTGCCGCCACCTCCCCTCAAGGACGCGAAGGGAATCGGAATACCGATCTCCCCTTTCAGGCCCCGCGATCGCTTTTCCTCTGTGGTTCTGGTCTCTGAATCGTACGAGCCACCCTCCAACTGCGACAGTAGATCGGTCATGAATGGAACATCCAGATAGAGGAATTGCCGAAGCAGCGATTCTGACGGCTCCACTGTACTCACTCCCTCTGTACCAGCGCGAATTGATTGATGTGCACTATTGTATCATCATAAGCCCGATTGTTTGTTTGGTCCTCGAGCGGGAAGGTTCGGTTTTGCAGACGGCAACATCGATTCCGAGCTTGGTTAAACGTCGGCTCACTACTATCGGTAGGTCTGGCATGATACCGCGCTTGGACAACCCCCCAATGACGACCTCGCGCTCGACGAGCTTGTGGCACTGCAGAATCACTGCTGCCGGGCGAACGCTGTAGGGCGGCCCGCTCGCTGCCATTCCTGGTTCGGTGCGGTCTGCCGGACGACCTGTTGTGAGCGGTCCGGCTTCTGCCGCTGATCCCTCAAGCCCGGAAACGGCAGAAGACCCAGCGATGACCATCACGAGGGCTCCCGGGTCATTGCCGCAGGTGCCGACGCGGCCGCCCGGCACGGGGCAGTACGGTGAGCTAGGTGGCTGATACCGATACCATCGTTGAGCGCATCCTTACGACCTACGACACAATCACCGTCGTAGGCGCGAGTGTCACCTGGGCGAAGGCGCCGCACTTTGTGCCCGCGCACATGCAGCAGCAGGGCTGGCGCATCATCCCGGTCAACCTGCACGCTGATGCCATCCTCGGCGAGCGCGTCTACCGGAGGCTCTCGGATGTCCCCGGGCAGATCGGCCTGGTCAATGTATTCAGGCCGTCGGAACAGGCGCCGGATATCGGCCGCCAGGCTGTGGCAGCGGGCGCCACGGCCCTGTGGCTGCAGCTGGGCATCGCCTCGCAGGAGACCCGTGCCATCGCTGAGGAAGCCGGGCTGCTCTACGTAGAAGATCGCTGCCTGATCATCGAGCAACGGCGCCTGGGACTGAAGGCACCCCGCCCTCGGTAACCCGGAGGGGTCGGTCATCGAGGCTGCGGCATGGGGAACCCAAGCTAGGCCGGATTCGGGCCGATTGGTTCGCTGCGGTGCATGCGCTGCCTTCAGAGGCGAAAGCCGTTGCGAACATAGGCCGCCCGTCTTACCGAGAGCAGCGCCACCATCGCCCGCGCGGCAAGGAAGGCAGCAGCAAGCTCCGCTCAAGCTGAAGCGGGTCGGCGGGCTGGCGGGTGTCCACCCCGCGACCGTGGACGGGGTGGCGGCCGGGGACGTGGGCCTCCCATGAACTCGCCTGCGCGACATACAACCGGACGGCCGCGTCGCCGCGAAGTTCGGCACGACTTGGGGCCGCCTGCTCATAGTTCGATGCGCTCCCAGGCTTGGCGTTCGGGCAGATCCAGCCCGAAGGTGTCCGGGTTGACGCCGAGCGTCTCGGCCGCCTCCAGCGCGATGCGCTGCACCGCCACCGTCAGCGGAAAGATCGACAGCAGCTCTCCCAGCCCGTCATGGACAATGCGGGTCACCGGAACGCCGGAGGCTTCGGCGGCCTGTGCCACCTCGGCGATCCTCGCCGACCAGGTGCCGCCGCCATCGAGGGCGACAAGCCGGTCCGGCCGGCCCACGGCCACCGAGGGCCCGTGCAGGAACTGCTCCACCCCGAGGCCTTCGCTCGCCACGTACGCGGCCTCGCGGATCTTCAGCGCCCCCTCGGCGGCGGTCCACTGATTTATCCCGCCGCCGATGAACTCCATCAGCCGCGCCGGCGCAGGCGCCAGCTGACCATCTTCGTATTGGGCACGGTGAGCACGGTCTGCCACCGACGGGATTTCCCCGAGCCCGGGAAGGTCCGCGCCCAGCGCCCGCGCCAGCTGGGCCGCGCGCAGCAGCGCCCCGAGGTGGCTGGCCGTGTAGGCCGAGGAGCGTTCCCGCTCCACGGTAACCAGGTCAGCGCCCTCGACGCCCACGCCCGCGACCTGGATGACCTCCGCGCCCTGCGACCGGGCGCGCTGGGCAGCCTGAGCGGTGTACCGCTTGGCGCCGGTGTGACTAAAGGCCAGCAGCGCGCCGTCCTCACCCGGAACGGGGCCGTCGATAGCGGCATCAGCTGACTGGGCGGCGGAGGCATCGATCCCGGCCGCGCGCAGTAGCGCAGCGGCCTGGCTGGCAGCATGCCAGCTCGTTCCGGTGCCGATCGCCAGCACCCGGCGGCCGCGCAGCCGCTCAGCCACGGCCATGACCGGCGCGTCATCATCCAAGATCCCCGCCAGCGCCTGAGCCTGCCGGTCCATCGTCTGCCGCATCACGCTGATCCCCGCCGGAGCCGCCGCCATGAGGTCCCTCCATTTCGTGACCATGCAGCTGCCGTTCGATGCTAGCGGGCGGGCTTACACACCCCCAACGGCGAGCACGCCAGCACACAGCAGCAACACTGCGCTGAATCGCCGACACGTATCAGTGCCGGCTGCTCAGTGTCGGCTTCCGAAAGTGACCGCCAGGCATGGGTAACCTGCGGACAACGCGCACGGCGGCATGATGATCGGACGCTCCCGCGGGAGCGTCCGGTCTGATCATTCGGTCTGACAATTTCTGGATGATAAGACTCAGGAAGCAGCCGACCCGCGCCGGCGCGGCCACTGCGCGGCACAAGCGCATGGCGAGCGACTGGTTCCCGATCTTCGCTTGACCGCGCGTTGTGGCGTCAGGTTGCCTGCTGTGCCGGGTGCCCGGGAAGGACTGGGCGCATGAAAGTCCGCTCGTAGCGAAGCACGCAGCGGCTGTCGTCCCTGATGCGGTCTGCTTCGATGAAGTCGGGATCTGCGCCGAACCGCGCGCGGTACTGCTCGTAGGCGGCGAGGCTGGGGAAACTGAACAGCGCGACCGCCTTATCGCTGGCTCCCTCGGCCGGCAGAAAATAGCCATGGTGGGTGCCGCCATGCAGGTTGACCAGTTCGATCCACCGTCGGCCGAAGCGTTCAAAGGCGTCGATCTTCGCGGGATCGATCACGTACTCAACGACGCAAGTGATCACGTCTCACCTTAGCTCCGCTCCGCACCGGCACGATTGCCGCGGCTGGGCGCGCATCCGCAGCGGCAGGGAGTGTGCTGCGGGCATCACCGCGAACAGGCCGCCGGTGAGAGCAGGATGGAGCCGCCGTGGACTGGCCGGCTGGGTTCCCGTCCCCGGCCGCTGCGATGTCAGGATGGCAGCGTGGACGTCTTGAGCAGCCGGATTCTGCTGTGCCCCGCCGACCTGGATCGAAGCCGCCGTTTCTACCGCGACGTGCTGGGGCTGGCGGTCTTCCGCGAGTTCGGCCCCCCCGATGACCCCGGGATGGTGTTCTTCCTCGGCCCGGGGTTGCTGGAAGTGTCCGGACACCCGGCCGGGCCAGCCGGAGGATCAATGATGATCTGGCTGCAGGTGCGGGATGTTCATGCTGAGCACGAGCGGCTGGCCGCGGCGGGCGCCCGGGTTCTGCGCAAGCCCGCAACTGAGCCGTGGGGATTGACCGAGCTGTGGATAGAAGATCCCGATGGCGTCCGGATCGTGCTGGTAGAGGTTCCCGCCGATCACCCGCTTCGCCGCGACCCGCGATCGTTACCATCCACTTGAGCCAAGCCGTCACGAACCACATGCGGCATAGAAAGGACGTTGGTGCGGCGCATCAATGGCCGTCGCTGGTTGCGTTCCCTATCCGCCGTTGGGTTGCGCGGCGATCGCCGAATGAGCCCAGGAATGACGGCGCAGATGTAGATATCGCGTATCGGCCTGGCCATGTCGTGCCGGCCGGGTTACCGCTGGTCAAAATTCATGCTGTCCGGGAAGCCATCGGAATTCGCCGGTGCTCTGTAGGCTGGCGAGTTCTGCAGCCTTCACTGCCTTTGGCAAGTCCGGGGCCGGTGTCAGGCAAAGCCGATCGGGTGTAGCGTGAGGCCACGTTTGATAGGGGCAGGCTATGGAATTGACCGCGGGGAAGGTTGCCGTCGTCACCGGGGCTGCGAGCGGTATCGGCCTGGCGCTGGCCGAGCGCTTCGCCCGCGCCGGGCTCGACGTGGTCCTGGCCGACGTCGAGCAAACCGCGTTGCGGGCTGCTGCACAAAGGATCGCGGGCCTGGGCGCCAGGACGCTCGCCGTGCCTACTGATGTGAGCGACGAGGCAGCGGTGCAGGCTTTGGCGGCTGCTTCGGCTGATCGCTTCGGAGCGGTGCACGTGGTGTGCAACAACGCGGGCGTGGCTAGCCATGCCGACCCGTGGTTCGGCCCAGTCTCCGCATGGAGGTGGGTCCTGGGGGTCAACCTGTGGGGAGTCATCCACGGGGTACGGGCCTTCCTGCCGCTGCTGGCCGCGCAGGGCGAAGGCCACATCGTCAACACGGCGAGCGTCGCCGGGCTGATCCCGGCAGCTAGTCCCTCCTACGACGCGGCCAAGCACGCCGTGGTGGCTATCTCCGAAGACCTCTACACGGCGATGAAGGTGGCGGGGCTCCCCGTTGGGGTCAGTGTCTTGTGTCCGGGCTGGGTTCGCACCGGCATCGGCGACGCGGAACGCAACTGGCCAGACGGCCTGGGTGAGGTTCCTGTGCCAGCGGCGACCGCCGAGGTGACAGTTCCGCACCTCCAGCGCGCAGTCGACGAAGGGATGGCGCCTGCCGCCGTGGCCGACCTCGTGGCGGACGCCGTCGCCGCCGGCCGGTTCTGGGTGTTCACCGACCCCGGGTTCATCGAGATAGCGCTCCGCCGATGGCAGGGCATCGCCGAAGGCCACGATCCCCAGACCGAGGTCGACCTGCCTGGCTTGCCACCAGCCAGGCAGCTCATCGCGGAGATCCAGCGGCTGCTGGCTGGCCCGGGCGGCGGGTTGTAGCCAGGAAGCTTCTCCCGGCCTGCGCCAGTAATCGATCAAGGCCCAGCCACTGTAATCCGTGCCGAAGGACGCAGCCGCGTCGTGGCGGACGCTGGTAGCAGACCTGATACTCCTGGTACGAAACCGCGATCATCGGCATCAGAACGCGCAGCGCGGTAGATCCGGTCGTTGCGGCCGGTCCCGGTCATAAGGTCCTTGACGTGACAACTGGCAGAGCGCTGGCAAAGACGGCACTCCGGGAGCCATTGCGAGCGATCGGGTAGAACGCACGGTCTTGAGACGGTTGCGGATGGCAGTCCGGTGGTCTTTTGCCGGGCTGCTGAGCCAGTGTCTGCTCCTGGTGGGAGGCTCGGTCCATGGTGGAGGGAACCATGCTCGCCGAAAGCCTGCAAATCGGTGCCAACTTCGCGTCGCGGGCTTGAGACTGACAAGGCTGAGCCGACAGGACTTCTCAGAGTCGGTGACGGCGGCACAGCCTGCGGTGTGGACGGTCCTCGACTTCGAGGCAGACGATGATGTGGCTGACGAACTCGGCCGGTCGCTTGCCCAATCGCTACTCGCACAAGGCGGTTGGTACGCGGATTTCAGGGCCGGGCAAGACCACGTGGTCGTGTTCGCCGACAGGATCTTCCGGTACCGGCGCGGTGACCATGCCGGGCGGGCCGAAGCCGTGGCGTACGGCAAGACGGTAGGCATGCCCGAGCATCAGCTGGACTGGCCAGACTGATCACACGACTCTGAAAGACTGCCTGCTCTCGATACCAGCCAATTGGCGCGCCAGAAGCTCTGAGCAAGGCCGCCCGGCTCGCGGCGTGAGCACCGTAACGCGGCGTGCGAGCATGGCGGAGTGAAGCGGCCAGATACCCGGGAGCTGTGGAACGCGAACGCTGCGGCGTGGACGGAATTGTCGCGTGCCGGGTGCGACGTCTACCGGGACTTGGTGAACAGCCCTGCGTTCTTCGCGCTGCTCCCACCCGTTGATGAGCTGTTGTGCCTCGATCTGGGATGCGGTGAGGGACATAACATCCGCCTGCTCGCCGGCAAAGGCGCCCGGGTTGTTGCTCTCGATGTCGCCGAGTCATTCATCGCGGCTGCCATGGGAGAGGACGGGCGAGGGATTCGCTACATCGTCGGCGACGGAGCCCATCTGCCATTCCGCGCGTCGAGCTTCGATGCCGTCACCGCGTTCATGAGCTTGATGGATGTCGCCGATCCCGAGCAAACACTTCGCGAGGTGGCCCGGGTCCTGCGGCCCGGCGGTTTCGTGCAGTTCTCGGTCCTGCATCCGGTTATATCGGCACCAGTTGGGCGATGGGTGCAAGACGAGTCTGGCGTGCGCCAGGCGCGGGTTATCGGCGAGTACTTCTACCAGGGCCCGCTCACCGAAACATGGATCTTCAGCGCGGCACCGGCAGAGATGCGAGACCGG
>Ga0137365_10005284_pt1 | contig 10351 bp, 10 predicted proteins | sample SagtaG_9_FD_104799 | JGI IMG/M metagenome (GOLD analysis project Ga0137365, IMG submission 104799) | Vadose zone soil microbial communities from Sagehorn Ranch, Mendocino, California, USA - Sage1_L_40_16 metaG | ecosystem: Environmental > Terrestrial > Soil > Vadose zone | place: USA... | reverse complement strand
GCCGGCGAGCTGGTGCCGGACGACGAGACAACTGCCTACACCATCCGCCAGGGCGCCGAAGTCGGGCGGCCGTCGCGGCTCGAATGCACCGTCACCCGTGCGGCCGGCGCGGTCACCCGGACCACCGTCGGCGGCGCCGTGACCCACGTGGCAACCGGCGAGCTGGCCCGCCCATGACGGCTCCGCCGACCGGGCATGATCATCGCCACTGCTGGTCAGCGGTCGGCGGGCCGTCGGCGCCCTCGGCGCCGTCCTACCGTGAACGGCACCCGCGTCGGGGTCCGGGCCGGCGACGGCGGCGGGGCAGTCGCCAGTGAGCCGCTCGGCAGCGTAGGGCCCGCCTCCGGAAGGTCTCCGGTCGGCCTCAGCTTGAGCACCGCACATGTCTCGGCCCAGCGCTGCTCGGCACCGGCGGCGTCCGGCAGGTTGAGCCGGGAGGCGAGCAGACCCGGCACCACGTCGGTCCACCCCGGACTGCCTGGCTCCACTCGGGACACCGCCGCCCGCCAGGTGACCACGCGACCACCCTTATCCGTGGAGCGCACCGTCACGTCACAGCTGGTCGCCTCGGTCAGGCCCGGCACCTCCTGCTCCCCGGGACCGGTCACCAGGTAGGCCGCGTCCTCCCGCCAGAGGTGCCAGGCCGCGACCGCGCGGGACCTGCCCGGCACCGCGACCCAGATCAGGCCGGACTTCTTTGTCGCCTCGACGACGAGCCGTGGGACGTCGACCACAGCGCCAAGCTTGCCACGGCGGCCACGGCCGGAACCACCGGCCTGGCAGCGCGACCACTAGTCGCGTCGTGCCCGGTCGGCCGCGAACCGATGCGGCTACCCCTGCGAGGATGGCGCGGTGGAGGGCTCGACCGGGCGCCAGGATGCACCGCCGCCACGCGTGCAGGCGGCCGAGAGCGTGGCACTGCCACCACCGCGGGAGCTTGCCCTGCTCGCCGTCGCGATCTCGGCGGTCTCCACGTCGGCTCCGATCATCGCCTCGACCGCCGCACCCGCGCTGGCAATCGCGTTCTGGCGCAACGGCATGGCCAGCATCGCGCTGCTGCCGGCCGCGCTGCTCAGGTCCCGGAGCGAGCTGCGCCGCCTGTCCAACCGAGAGTGGCTGCTTTGCCTGCTGGCCGGCGTGTTCCTCGCTGGCCACTTCGCCACCTGGGTCCCCAGTGTCCGGCTGACCTCGGTGGCCTCGGCGACCGCGCTGGTCGCAACCCAGCCGATCTGGGCGGCGGTGCTGGCCCGTGCCGCCGGGCGCCGGGTGTCGCGTGGTGCGTGGGTGGGCATCCTGGTCTCGGTGGTCGGCGCCGTCCTGCTCACCGGGGCCGACCTCGCGCTGTCCGGTCGTGCGCTTCTTGGCGACCTGTTGGCCACCGTCGGCGGGGCGCTGGCCGCGGCGTATGTCACTGCCGGTGCCGCCGTGCGGGCCCGGGTCAGCACGACTGCGTACACCTCCGTCTGCTACACGGCCTGCTCGGCGTTGCTGCTCCTGGGCTGTGTGCTGGGCAGGCAGCGGCTCGCCGGGTACGACGCGGCGACCTGGCTGCGCCTGGTTGCGCTGACCGTCGGAGCCCAGCTGCTCGGTCATTCGCTGGTCAACGTCGTGCTCCGGTCCGCCAGCCCGACGCTGGTCAGCCTGGTCATCCTTTTCGAGGTTCCCGGAGCGAGCCTCATCGCTGCGGCCTGGCTTGGCCAGCGGCCGACGTGGTCGGCCGTGCCAGGGCTGGCCCTGCTCGTCGCCGGAGTCGGGCTGGTCGTCCGCGCCGGGGCTCGTGCCGTGCCGGTCGAGTGACCGATCGAATGAGCTAGCGCACTCCTGTGACGCACCGAACAGCGAGCGATCGGCCACCCTCACTACGATCTGATCACCACGAAGGGAGACGCCGTGGCCGCCCAACTCCGACCCCGCCGCTCGTGTCTGGCCGTGCCCGGCAGCTCGCCGAAGATGCTGGAGAAGGCACAAGGCCTTCCGGCCGACCAGATCTTCCTGGATCTCGAGGACGCCGTCGCCCCAGATGCGAAGGAGGGCGCACGCAAGAACATCGTGGACGTCCTCGCCAGCGGCGATTGGGCGGCCCGGACCCGAGTGGTGCGGGTCAATGACCTGACCACGCAGTGGACCTATCGCGACGTCGTCGCGGTCGTGGAGGGCGCCGGCGCCCATCTCGACTGCATCATGCTTCCCAAGGTGCAGTCGGCTGCCCAGGTGCAATGGCTCGACGTCACACTGGCCCAGATCGAGAGGACCATGGGCTATCCGGTCGGTGGGATCGGCATCGAGGCACAGATCGAGAACGCACAGGGCCTGATCAACGTGGACGAGATCGCGTTCGCCTCGGATCGCATCGAGACGATCATCTTCGGTCCGGCCGACTTCATGGCCAGCATCAACATGCGCTCGCTGGTCGTCGGGGAGCAACCGCCCGGCTACGACGTCGGCGACGCCTACCACTACGTCCTCATGCGGATCCTGATGGCCGCCCGCGCCCGCGGGGTGCAGGCAATCGACGGCCCGTACTTGCAGATCCGAGACCTGGACGGATTCCGGCGAGTGGCCGGCCGATCGGCAGCCCTCGGCTACGACGGCAAGTGGGTCCTGCATCCGGGTCAGATCGAGGCGGCCAACGAGGTATTTTCGCCGGACCAGGACGACTACGACCACGCCGAGCTCATCCTCGATGCGTACCAGTACTACACAAGGGTCCAGAAGCTCGGCGCGGTGATGCTCGGCGACGAGATGATCGACGAGGCGTCCCGGAAGATGGCGACCGTGATCGCGGCGAAGGGCCGGGCCGCCGGTCTGCGCCGAACGAAGACGTTCACCCCGCCCGCGTCGAACTGACGGCTGGACCAGCTCGACGGCCGTGCCGTCACCGTCGTACTGACCTAGCTGTGTGTCGTGCCGACCGCGACCACCGCGACCACCGCGACGACGATCCCGATAATGAAGATCGCGGTGAATATCGCGCCGATCACGATGCCGGCTAGTGCCAAGCCGTCGCCCTCCTCGCCGCTCTCCCGGATCTGTCGGCGGGCGATGATGCCGAAGATCAGTCCGAGCGGCGCGAACACGAACGCCAGCACGAGCGCGAGGATGGCCATCGTGTTCGTGCCGCGCGCCGGCGGCCCGCCGTACGGGTACCCGTAGCCGTAGCCGGGACCGTAGCCGGCGGCCCCGGCGCCGCTCGGTGGGTAACCCGGCTGACCGTAGCCGGCGGGGTAGCCGGGCTGGGCCTGCCCGGTCGTGCCATAGCCCGGTGCGCCGTAACCGGATCCCGGGTGGGGCGTCGAGCTGGCGTCGGGTGCGCTCGGCGGCCAACCCGCCGCCGGTAACCCGGGTTGTGCGCCGGTACCGGGATCTCCCGGTCGGCCGGCTCCGGGCTGACCGGGCGGCCCGTGCTCGCCGTACCCGTGCGACTCGCTCATCTCGCTCCCGTCCCTCCGTCCCGCCCCGCTCATGGTCGCCCATCGGACGCGGCAGCGATGGCCTCGGGTCCAGATGATGCCGCGTTGGCGCGCGGCCGAGGGCGCCACCTGACCCGTCGGTGAGCGTCTTCACAGGCCGAGTCCGAGGCGCAGGTCCCCAGATCCGGCGGATACTTTCCCCTGACGTCGGCCGACAGGAGCGCCCATGCCCCGCCTCGCGCAGACCTCGGGACTGACCGAGGTGCAGCAGGAGATCCTCGCCACCGTGCGAACCTTCGTCGAGAAGGAGATCCTGCCGCACGCCACCGAACTGGAACACAAGGACGAGTTTCCTGACGCGATCGTCGACGGAATGCGGGAAATGGGCCTGTTCGGGCTGATGATTCCCGAGGACTACGGCGGTCTCGGCGAGTCGCTGCTCACCTACGCGCTGGTGGTCGAGGAGGTCGCGCGCGGCTGGATGAGCGTCTCCGGTGTGATCAACACGCACTTCATCGTCGCATACATGATCAACCAGCATGGCACGGAGGAGCAGAAGCGGCGCCTGCTGCCTCGGATGGCCACCGGAGAGGTCCGCGGGGCGTTCTCGATGTCCGAGCCAGGGTGCGGCTCCGATGTGGCGGCCATTACCTCGCGCGCCGTACAGGATGGCGAGGACTACCTGCTCAGCGGACAGAAGATGTGGCTGACGAACGGCGCGCGGGCCGGCGTGGTTGCCACCCTCGTGCGTACCGACGAGGGCGCCGAGTCGGTCTACAAGAACATGACGACGTTCCTGCTCGAGAAGGAGCCGGGCTTCGGCGAAGTGGCGCCAGGGCTGACTGTGCCCAGCAAACTGGATAAAATGGGATACAAGGGCGTCGAGACCACAGAACTGATCATGGACGGCCACCGTGCCCCTGGGTCGGCGATCCTGGGCGGCGCCGAAGCCGGCCGGGGGCGGGGCTTCTACCAGATGATGGACGGCGTCGAGGTCGGGCGGGTGAACGTCGCGGCGCGTGGTTGTGGGGTCATGATCCGAGCGTTCGAGCTGGCGATCGGCTACGCACAGCAGCGGCGGACCTTCGGCCGACAGATCGCCGATCACCAGGCCATCGCGTTCAAGCTGGCCGAGATGGCGACTAAGATCGAGGCCGCACACCTCATGATGGTCAACGCGGCCCGGCTGAAGGACTCCGGCGAGCGCAATGACGTCGAGGCCGGCATGGCGAAGTATCTCGCCTCCGAGTACTGCTTCGAGGTGACCACCGAGGCCTTCCGCATCCACGGCGGGTATGGGTACTCCAAGGAGTACGAGATCGAGAGACTGTTCCGGGAGGCGCCGTTCCTGCTGATCGGAGAGGGCACCAGCGAGATCCAGAAGACGATCATCAGTCGAGGACTGCTCCGGGACTACAAGCTCCCCGGCTGATCGCTGTCGTCGTCGACCCACCGGCCGTGCGGCTTTCGACCGGCGGCGGGATTTGCCACACTGCGGGGCCATGCCACCTGACGCTCGCAGCGGGACGGCTCCCCAAGTCGGTGCCCGATGAGTCCTGGGGGGACGCCTCGGCACAGGGACGACCACAGTGGACGGCGTATCCGGCTCGTTCTGGCTGCCCGGATCACGTTCGCGGCAGCCCTCGCCGTGTTGGCGATCGGACTGGTCATGGTCGTGCGAGGGCCGGGGCAGTCGACCGCTGCCACCGGGACGCCGGCCGGCGGTCGGGAGTCCAGTGGACCGGGCCAGCCGATCCCCACCGTCGCTCGGGTCACCCTCTCGGCCGGAGGCACGCCGTCCTCGCCGGTCGTGTGGCAGATCCGCCTCGGTCGGGACGGGAACCGGAACGCGGTGCTGCTCGGCTACGAGGCCTACCTCGGCACCACGGTGCGCCTCGGCGAGGAGCCCGACCCGGACGATGTCGCGTTGGCTCAGGTGGCGCTCGACCCACAGCTCCGCCTGCTGCGCAGCGCGTTCGCCGGCAACATCACGGCCGGAACTAGTCGGCGCGGGCGGGTCCTGGCCACCGCGCGGGTTGCCGGGCTGCGCGGCAGCCAGGCGATCGTGGTGAGCTGTGTCAACACCAGCGCCCAGCGGCTCTTCCGCGCGGACGGCGGGCTGATGGCCCACTGGCACGGTGGGCTGTCGGTCTCCCAGGTGAACATGCGGCGGGACGACGGGCGCTGGAAGGTCTACCTTCTGGCCGCGCTGCCCGCGTCTCGCTGCCACGCCTGACCATCGCCGCCACCGATCAGTCCTCTTTCCCGCGATGACAATGGGTACGGCGGTAGCGTGACGATCGCCCCACTGTCGCCCGGAGCGCGGCTGCCCGGGATCGAGAAGATCGCGGTGTTGCGCGCCAACGCGCTCGGCGACTACCTCTTCGCCGTGCCGGCGCTGCTGTCCCTGCGCGCCGCGTATCCGGCCAGCGAGATCGTGCTGCTCGCCGCGCCGTGGCATCGAGAGTTCCTGGCCGGCCGCCACGGCCCGGTGGACCGGGTCGTGCCGGTCCCAGCGACGCCGGGCGTACGAGAGCCAGCGGACGACGAGGCCGAGGATGCCGCGGAGCAGGGCGCGTTTCTTGCCGCGATACGTGCGGAACGGTTTGACCTGGCAGTCCAGATGCACGGGGGTGGTCAGTACTCGAACCCGTTCCTGCGTCGTCTCGGTGCCGGGCTCACTGCCGGGTTGCGGGCACCGGACGCAGCGCCCTTGGACATCAGCCTGCCGTACGCCTTCTACCAGTCGGAGGTGATCCGCTTCCTCGAGCTCGTCGGGTTGCTCGGCGCCCCGCCGACGGCCCTGGAGCCACGGCTGGACCTGACCGGCCGCGACGACTCCGAGGCGGACGCCGCGCTCGCTGGCCTCGCCACTCCGCTGGTCGCCATCCACCCCGGTGCCCGGGACAAGCGCCGGCGTTGGCCGCCCGAACGGTTCGCCGCGGTCGGCGACGGTATCGCCGCGCGGGGCTCCTCGGTGATCGTCACCGGATCGGCTGCCGAGCGCGACGTCGTCGACGCGGTGGCGAGCCGGATGCGGGCCCCGACCCGGCAGATGGTCGATACGGTCACGCTCGGCGGGCTTGCCGCTGTCTACCGCCGATGCGCGGTGCTCGTGTCCAACGACACCGGCCCGCGGCATCTCGCGCACGCGGTCGGCACGGCAACGGTCGCCGTCTACTGGTGTGGCAACCTGCTCAACGCCGGACCGCTGACCCGGCGCCGGCACCGCCCGCATGTGTCGTGGACGGTGAACTGCCCGCAGTGCGGAGCGCGTGCCGCGCAGCAGGAGTTGCCAGCCGAGCACGCAGGCCGTGGCTGCGAGCATGACTCCTCCTTCGTCGAGTCGGTGTCGGCAGACGCGGTGCTGCACGACGCGATCGAACTGCTGGCGACGGGCTCTGCCGGGGCGCGGCCGTCCACCTGACGATCTCGGGGCCGGGCGTCTCGACGGTACGGGCCGCACTGCGCTGTCCGTCAACGACTGTTTTGCCGCCTGTGGATAACTTCGAGTTGTCCACAGCTCGGCAGAATGGACGTGCTCTGTCCGGATCGACGGCCCTATGCTTCCGTCGCAACAACTCGACATTTCTGTCGGGCGACGCGAACGGAGGGTGTTCGGATGGGCACGATCAACCACCTCGAAGCGCCATGACCGCGGCCACCGAGGTCATCGAGTCCGAGGTCCGCGAGTTGGTCCGCCGCCGCGGCGTCGACCCGGTGCGTGACCCCGACCAGGTGCGGCTGATCGTCGACGACGTCATCGCGGAGTACGGCGACCGGGCGCTGTCCTCCTCGCTGCCACCGGTCGGCGACGAACGCGAGGTGGCGCGCTCCGTCCTCGATTCGGTGGCCGGCTTCGGTCCGTTGCAGCGCTGGTTCGACGACCCGGAGGTCGAGGAGATCTGGATCAACGAGCCGGGCAGGGTGTTCATCGCCAGGCGCGGCCGGACCGAGTTAACCACGACGATCCTTGCGCCAAGCCAGGTGTACGAGTTGGTCGAGCGGATGCTGCGCACATCCGGCCGACGCATTGACTTGTCCGAGCCGTTCGTGGACGCCGCCCTGCCCGATGGGTCCCGCCTGCACGTCGTCATCCCGGAGATCACCCGGCGGCACATGGCGGTCAATGTGCGCAAGTTCGTCGTCGCGGCTGAGTCCCTCGCTGAGCTGGTGGAGCTCGGCACCGTCACCCCGCAGGCCGCCCAGTTCCTCGAGACTGCGGTCGCCGCCGGGCTCAACATCATCGTCTCCGGCGGGACTCAGGCCGGCAAGACGACGCTGCTCAACGGGCTGTGCGCAGCCATCCCGGCACGGGAACGGGTGATCGTCTGCGAGGAGGTCTTCGAGCTGAGGTTGCCGAACCCGGATCTGGTCTCCATGCAGACCCGCCAGCCCAACCTGGAGGGAGCCGGCGAGATACCGCTGCGCCGCCTGGTTCGGGAGGCGCTGCGGATGCGGCCGTCGCGGATCGTGGTCGGCGAGGTCAGACAGGCCGAGTGTCTCGACCTCCCCACACATTCGAAATCATACAGCGGCCTGCTAGACTGCAGGCGTGGAGCTCGCGGAGTTGGTAGCGGTGCGGCGAGCAGCGCTGCTCGAACGGATCTCCGACGATCGCGACGGCCGGACGCTCGGCGTCGATCGCCAGGACGAGGACTGCCGCGGTCTGGCCGCCACGCTCCACTGGCCGGTGGTGGAGCCGCCCTACATCGAGAACGACACCAGCGCCTTCAAGCGCCATATGGTGACGTTGCCGGATGGTCGCCGTGCGCTGCGCGTGATCCGGCCCGAGTTTCGCCACTTGCTCGATGATCTCAATGATGGCCGGGTCGACGGTCTGATCGCCTACGACCTCGACCGGGTGGTGCGTGATCCCCGCGATCTTGAGGACTTGATCGACGTCGTCGAGGCCCGTGGCCTCCAGGGCCGGATCAAGTCGGTCACCGGTAGCCTCCGCCTCGACAATGACGCGGACATCACGATGGCGCGGGTAATGGTTGCGATGGCCAACAAGTCGTCGCGCGACACCGCCCGCCGGGTTGCACGGGCCGCCCGTCAACGGGCCGAGACTGGCGGCTTCCATGGCGGTCCACCGGCTGTCGGCTATGCGCACGTCAAGGACGCGGCCGGTCATGTGATCGCCTGGCAGATCGACCCGGAGCAGGCGGCCTGGCTGCGCGAAGCGGCCGAGCGCTTGCTAGCCGGCGAGACGCTCTATGGCCTGTGCACCGACTGGAACCGTCAGGGTCGACGGACCCGGACCGGGGCGATGTGGCGGAGTCAGCAGATCAAGCAAGCACTGATCTCGGCCGCCGTCATCGGCAAGCGCGAGTACGCCGGGCGGCTGTACCCCGAGGGTGGCAGCTCCTGGGAGCCGATCCTTGAGCGCGTGACCTGGGATCGGCTGCGGGACCTGCTGCTCGACCCGAGGCGCTATGAACGTGTGCGGGGGGCCGTGCGCAAGCACACCTTGAGTGGTCTGCTGAATTGCGGGCGCGACGGCTGCGGGCGGCGCCTGGTCGGACAGCCGTACAACGACCAGGCGACCTTCATCTGCTCGCCAACAAGCAACGGGGGCTGCGGCAAGCTGCGTATCGCCAACGACGCGCTGGAGGAGTTCGTCGCCCGGATGGCCTTCGCCCGTCTCGATGCGCCGGCGGCCTCGGTGGGTTTGGATGCGGAGCGGACCGCGGTCGAAGAGCTGGCGCTGCGCAAGACCCTGACAGATGACCAGGCGGCGTTGCAGCGGGTCGAAGACGATCACTACGACGGCGTGCTCGATCGGCCGTCGTACCTCCGGCAGCGCGGGCGGCTTGAGGAGCGTATGGCCGAGACGTCGGCCCGGCTCGCCCGGCTGACCCGCCGGCACGTCCTGTCGGGGGTCACGTCGGGGGCGGTGGCGGGCAAGCTCTGGGACGAGCGTGACGTCGCTTGGCGCCGAACTCTGTTGTCGGCTGTGATCGAGCACATCGTGATCAAGCCGTACCCGGCCGGCATCGCCACCACCCTGTCCCGACGCAAGGGCGAGGACGAGTTGACCTTCGTGCGGCGCCGCCGGGAACACACTCAGTGGGTACTGCGCGAGCGGGTTGAAATCATCTGGCGAGCTTGACGAACCGCGGCGTCGGCGCCCGGCCCCACCTCCCACAAGCATGATCGCATCAGCGAGCTGTGCGATCGATGCACTTCCTACCGAAGGCGAACGGCGGCGCGGTCAGCCGTCCGGCTCGGCGGCCGACCTGACCAGGCAGACGAGCAGGTCTTCCGGCGGTACCTGAAGCGCCGCTGCAACCCGCAGCAGCGTCGCGATCGTGCCTCCGCAGGTTCCGGATTCGAGCCGCACGATCGTGGTCCGATGGGTGCCAGCCCGCTCAGCCAGCTGCGCCTGGGTCAGGCCCCGCCAGGTCCGCACCACCCGTACTCCGCGGCCAAGTTCCTGTAGCGGGCTCGGATCTGCTCCCCCACTCTTCAACATCCGGTCATGATGTCATGCTAGTTCATTCTGTACTGGAGCTGGCTCGGAACCGCGTCGATCGGCTGCTTTTGGGGGCGAGCCGCAGGAGGTGAGGCCGGTGCTGAGCCGAACTGCCGCAGCGGCTGGGGTGCTGCGGGCTGCCGGTGAGCCCGGCGAGCTGGTGCAGCCAGCTCTGCGCGTGCAGTAGCTGCTGGTCGACAACGTTGGGAAGTGGGACCCAAGGAGCGCAAGGCCCCTAACGGTTTTCAAGACAGCCTCGGCCCGTGCCGGTTGGTTCCACTCAGCGCTCCCGCTGTCCCTGCCGGTCCCGTCTTCGCAGGTCAGTCGGCTAGTCGGGCGTCCGGCTGGTCCGCCGTCGTCCGGCTGGGTTCCGGGCCGTCTGTGTCCGTCGTGTGTCCGTTCAGGTGATCGATTTCCGCACTCGCCGGCCGGCGCCTCCAATGGGCCTGGTCGACCCGATGCG
>Ga0137365_10005281_pt1 | contig 10353 bp, 6 predicted proteins | sample SagtaG_9_FD_104799 | JGI IMG/M metagenome (GOLD analysis project Ga0137365, IMG submission 104799) | Vadose zone soil microbial communities from Sagehorn Ranch, Mendocino, California, USA - Sage1_L_40_16 metaG | ecosystem: Environmental > Terrestrial > Soil > Vadose zone | place: USA: California... | reverse complement strand
ACGATTATGTGACATTTGGATCAGCGCCCAGTTTAGGATCTGCTACTTTTACGATTGAAACTTGGTTCCAACGGACAGGAGCTGGCGTAGGCACAAACACCGGAAGCGGAGGAATTGCCAGCGCGATTCCACTGGTGACGAAGGGACGAGCTGAGAGTGAAGGTTCGACCGTGGATATGAACTACTTCATGGGCATCGATTCTTCCACTGGAAAGCTTGTAGCAGACTTTGAAGATATGGCCACTGGCGCAAATCATCCAGTAAGCGGCGCCACTGTAATCACTAGTAATGTCTGGCACCATGCCGCCGCCACATATGATGGCACAACATGGAAATTGTATCTGGATGGGAATCTGGAGACTACATTGATGGTTAGCCAAACACCGCGATTTGATAGCATCCAACATGCGGCACTCGGCACAGCCATGAACTCAACGGGGGTTGCGGCTGGTTTCTTCCAAGGAATCTTGGATGAGCCTCGAGTGTGGAACTATGCCCGTACGCAGGCTGAAATTCAAAATACCCTCCACACAGAAGTAACTTCGGCTACTGGTCTAATTGGGCGCTGGAGTCTCAACGAAGGCATTGGAACAACTGCCATCGATTCATCAGGTAGTGGTGTTAGCGGCACACTGACAAACGGACCAGTTTGGGTAGCAGGAGCAACGTTCAACTTGTCGCCAGTAGTCAACGCAGGACCGGATCAGTCGGTAGTCATGCCAGGTGGTGTCAATTTGCCTGGCACTGCAATAGATGATGGCTTCCCCAATCCACCAGCAATGCTTACGAGCACTTGGAGTAAGGTCAGTGGTCCAGGCACTGTGACCTTCAGCGATCCATCTTCCGCGGACACTTCTGCTTTATTCTCCATTTCAGGCACCTACGTTCTGCAGTTGAGTGCCAACGATGGAGAGACAACGAGCAGCGATACTGTGACCGTGAGTGCCTCCTTAGGTGGAAATACCGCGCTCGACTTCGCTGGCACAGATGCTTATGTAAATTTCAATAACCCTGCTAAACTTCATCTATCCACTTTCACCGTGGAAACATGGTTCAAGCGCGAGGGTGTTGGAATCACTACGACGACTGGGACAGGTGGTGCGACGAACGCAATCCCCTTGCTGACGCGAGGGCGTGGGGAAGCTGAAAGTGCAAATGTAGATCTAAATTACTTCCTCGGCATTGACGCTTCGACGAATACATTAGTCGCCGATTTTGAAGAAGGTGCAGGTGGTACAAGTCCGAGTCTCAATCACCCAGTCTTTGGCACAACGGCTATCCCTGCCAACAGTAATACTTGGCATCATGCTGCGGCTACTTATGATGGAACCACATGGAAGTTGTATCTGGACGGGAACTTGGAATCTTCGTTGAATGTCGGACAGCCACCAGCAGCTGCTGGTAACCAATACGCGTCGGTTGGCAGCGCCCTTACCTCAACAGGTGTGGCGGCTGGTTTCTTTGATGGTGTTATCGATGAGGCTCGCATTTGGGATCATGCGCTGACTCAAGCCGAAATTCAGGCGAACATGCCTCTTGAACTAACCACTGGAAACGGTTTGGTTGCGCGCTGGGGATTGAATGAAGGCGCCGGAACGGTCGTGAACGACACGATCGCTTCTCCGGCGAATGGTTCCGTTCTGGGATCGAATTACACCTGGGTAAATGGAGCAGCTTTTGTTGTCAATCAACCTCCAAGTGCGCCTATATTGAACTCGCCTGCTGATGGAGCAACTGGTATCTCAACGTCTCCTGTATTGGATGCAACCGTCTCTGACCCCGACAGCAACAATCTTACTGTCTCGTTTTATGGCCGACCTGCTGCAACTACCCCGGCACCCGGTCCAGATTTCACCATTGTCGCTCTGCCAGATACACAGTATTACACCTCCAGTCTGAATGGAGGCAGTCCAGCAATTTTCAATTCGCAGACCCAATGGATCGTGAACAACATTGCCAATCGAAACATCGTTTTCGTTTCCCAGCTGGGGGATTGTACTGAGCACGGCGATCAGTATGAAGTGGAATGGCAGAACGCAGATACCGCTTTCAAGACGATTGAAAATCCGGTGACAACGAATAAGCAATACGGAATGCCCTATGGCATTGCACCCGGAAACCACGACCAATCGCCGATTGGAGATGCGAACGGCACCACTACTTTCTACAATCAATACTTTGGCTCTGCCCGTTTCCAAGGCCGTGACTATTATGGTGGCCATTATGGGTCAAACAATGACAATCACTACGAACTCTTCAGTGCCAGTGGGCTTGATTTCATTGTCATCCACATGGAATACGACCCAACCGCGAATCCCGCGGTTCTAGCCTGGGCAGACAACTTGCTCAAGACGTATAGCAACCGACGTGGAATCGTGGTCAGCCACTACATCATCAATGGTGGTTCCAATGCTTCGTTTGGGACACAAGGGCAGGCAATTTATAACGCGCTAAAAAATAATCCGAACCTGTTCCTGATGCTGAGTGGACATGTGACTTCACCCGTTGAGGGACAGCGTCAAGATACGTACAACGGACATACGATCGTTTCCCTTATGTCCGATTACCAGGCGCGCACGAACGGCGGTAATGGCTGGATGCGGATCATGACATTCTCGCCCGCAAACAATACCATCCAAGTGAAGACTTATTCACCTTGGCTGAATCAATTCGAGACGGATGCAGACAGCCAGTTCACATTGAGCTACGAGATGCAGGGTGGCAGTGCTGCCTTCACCGCTCTGGGCACGCAGAGCAATGTTCCTTCGGGTTCGAGCACGAGTATCGCATGGCCGAACTTGACGGCAGGTAAACAGTATGAATGGTATGTAACTGTCACAGATGGAAATAAGACGACCACAAGTTCAACCTATACCTTTACTACAACAAACCCCGTGCCAACGAATACTCCTACGGGAACACCTACCGATACGCCGTTGCCACCAACAAATACACCCACGAACACGCCGACACCAACCTATTCACCGACGCCTACGATTACCCCGACAAATACGCCGACAATCCCGCCCACGCCAACGTTTACACCGACTCCAACTCGCACACCAAGACGTACACCAACCTTTACGCCAACCCAGACGAACATTCCAACGGTGACGCCTACACCCACCGACACGCCGGTATTACCAACGAGCACACCTACCAGCACACCCACAGATACACTGGCGACGCCGACAGATACACCGACCAATACACCCACGTTTACGCCGCCGGCCATCACGCCTACTTTTACTACGACCTTCACACCTACACCGAGCGATCAGACGTGTAAGCAAGAAGGCGCATGCTTCGTCTTTCAGTATTTGGGCTATGTGACCGATATCTCGGGCCAGACCACTATCACCTTCCGTGTCACCAACAAATGCAAGCAGTCAGTCAGCTATGTAGCCTTTGGCACCGATGACCTCACAAGTTTTGCGCCAATCAGTGGTAGTGCGTACACCGGCAGTCTTGGCACTTATAACGTGACCTGGACGAGCACGACCGGCAGTCCCGGCTTCGGGAGCATTGAGTTCCAGCCAAGGTTCAAAAGCTTTAAGAATGGTGCCTCAGATGTGTTCAGCATTGTTGTCAAAAACTTCGATCCGAACGTGACGACCCAAGTGGCAGGACAGGCAGGCAGTTTGCCTGACGAAAAGTTTAGTTTCCTGTTGAGCCAGACCATTTGCTCTATAGAGCCAACGGCGACGCCGACTGCTTCGCAAACACCTATACCGGGAGCCACGAACACACCGACGCCAACGGCAACATCCAAGCCAACCAGGACACCCAGGCCGCACTGAGTTGTGTAGTAAGACCTAGATCCGGAGCTGGAAGACAGTCCCAGCTCCGGATCTTGAGATGGCCAGATTCGCTTGGATAACTTTCAAAGTTTTTGCTCTTCATTGGCAGGAGTCAACTAATTTGGTTCTCTGTCAAGCACTACAAGCTAGTTCACTCATCAGCCGTTTTCATCCTTGCATGAAAAATGAACATAATAAAACATGATTAACCCCAAAGCTTGGGGCCGAGCAGGGACAGTCAAGTTACATAAGAGTTAGTCAAACGTGAATTAGAGCGTGTGGCTGCGAGAGAGCGCCGTGCGCACCTTGGTCGGTAATGGATATTTCGCCTGCGGATTGACCCAGATAACTACGGGTTCGCCGGCTTGCAAGGGTATCCCGCGCACGAGGAGTGCACTCAACCGCTGATAATGGTTGAAGAAGTCGGCGCGGTCGCGAAACCCGTACCGATGTATCACGGTTGAGTCATTGCTTTCCGCGCGTTGCTGGATGCGGAGCATTGCAGCGTGGAGGTCAGCGTGAGTTAGATGCGGAGCTTCTATACCAACGAGCAGAACATTGCTACGCTGCGACAGCAGTTGTCCTAATTTGCTGCACAGCATATCGGAGAAACGCTCACTTAGCAGTAGGACAGTGAGCGTGGGGTTTGGTGACTGTGTCTCGTCTGCGTGTTCCTGAACGCCTAATTGCGTTCTCGGTTGGGTTGCCCGGAACCGAGTAACCTCGACCATAAACACAAAGCTTGTAGTAAAGCTGACCGCAAAATCAGGACTGCGCCCTAGTTTCGGATGCTGCGGTTCATACTCTACGCTCAGGGATTGGTCTCGGAGGAGCAGGTAAGCTGTTTCCAGTTCAAGTTGGAGATCACGCAAGGTTTCTGATTCCTGCGCGGTGCGAAGTTTCTTGCGAATTTTGGTTTGGTAAGCAGTGACGAAAGCGGTGAACCGACGTGAGGAGGCTAACCATGTTGCCATTGGTGCAGCCAGGAGGTGAGACTTCTCGTCAAAGAGGTAGGTGAGTAATTCATCTATTAACATTACTTCACTCGTGCGAAAATATGATGTGAAAGTGTATCAAGATTTAGGATTTCTAGCTAAGCATTTTTAGGACGCTATCTAGCCCATATTTTTCTCAATATCTCCGTGTCTCATCATTTCCACGGATAGATATTGATTCAAGAAGTATGCAACATCTGAGTGACGGATATACAATTCGCTGAGATTAGCAGACTCGGCAGTAAAGGTATAATCATCCCATGCGCTTTACAACTTTATTCTTTGATCTTGACGATACGCTCTATCCATCTTCAACAGGTCTCTGGCCTGCGATCAAAGAGCGCATGAATATTTATATGTGTGAACGACTTGGCATTCCTGAAAGCGATGTCCCCTTTTTGCGTGAGCAGTATTTCAAAATGTACGGAACGACATTACGCGGCTTGCAGGAAAGGCATAATGTAGATAAAGAGGACTTCCTGGCTTTCGTGCACGATCTGCCTCTCAAGGATTACCTAACTCCAAACCCGATCATGCGAGATGTGATCGCTTCACTGCCAACCCATAACCTGATCTTTACAAACGCAGATGTTCTCCACGCCCGCCGCGTCCTTACCGCGCTTCAACTCGATGACCTCTTTGAAACTGTTGTGGATGTCAACGCAGTCAATCCGTATTGCAAGCCCATGCCCGAATCATTTGCCATCGCCATGGATCTCGCCAATGAACCCGATCCGCGCAAGTGTGTGATGATCGATGACCTACCGCGCACAACGCGCGCTGCCCTTAATGTAGGGATGGCAAGCCTGTTATATGGCTGTAATGAACCAACGGAGGAGGCAAGCGGAGTCTTTACAGATTGGACTCACTTGCCCATTCTCTTAGGAGAGTAAGGGCAAACGAAAATCAACCTTGCGAAGGTTTTATTATGAGAGTGAATGAGCAAGACGTCTAACCTTCGCAAGGTTAACCCGTTCGAGAGATTTACTATGGAATCACAACGTGCTGCAATTGGGCTGTTGATTATTATCCTCATTATCATTGGTGTGAACTTCGTCATGTATGCCATTGCTCGTGGCACGGCAAAAGGAGGCAATTCGCGCTGGATATCCTCCTTAAAAGACTCATTGAGCAATCCCATGAACTCTTCGACAAACAAGTCAATGGATGAACTCAGGAAACGAGTGGAAGAACTCGAAAAGAAAAAAGACAAAGAATAGTTTATCAGCCCAAGAGGGAATTTTAAGTCATTTTGTGGATGGGTAAGTTTTACATACCATATACGTCGTTCATACATATTCATAACAATTCATTCATCGTGCATTAATCCCAACATAGTATCTTTAGTCTGTTTTTCGTTAACCCTTATGGAGGCCTGTGTGAATAAAACGACTAAAACAATTCTGGGTTTATTTGTAGCTGGCATTCTACTCGCTGGAGCCTTCTCCGGTGGTTTTATTGTTGGACATATTCTGCCATTAAACAGTCGATTGCCCATTATTAGCGATTTCTTTCCCTCTTCACAAAGTGTACAATCTGCCACACCCAATGATCTGCAAACATTGTTTACCCCATTTTGGGAGGCATGGAACGTTGTTCACAAGCAATATGTGGATCAGCCTGTTGATGATCAGGCACTTATGCAAGGCGCAATCCGCGGCATGATGGATGCTTTAGGGGATAAGCAAACCTTCTATATGGAACCACAATTATATGAAAGTGAAACATCTTCACTTCAGGGCCAATATGAAGGTATTGGCGCCTACGTGGATACCGATGGAGATTATCTGACGATTGTCAGCCCGATCGCGGGGTCTCCTGCTGATAAAGCAGGCCTAAGACCTGGAGATAAAGTCATTGCAATTGATGGCGAAGACATGACCGGTGTTGCTCCTGAGCAAGCGCGTTTAAAGGTATTAGGCCCCCAGGGAACAAAGGTCACTTTAACGGTAAGCCGTGAGGGTGAGTCTGCACCACTCAAGTTTGTCATCACGCGTTCCCAGATCACCATTCGCAGTGCCGAAGGGAAAATGCTCAAGAACGATATTGCCTATATAGATATTAATACTTTTGGAGAAAAAACCACCCAGGAACTACGCGATACACTCGATACCTTGCTAAAGCAAAACCCAAAGGGCATCATCATTGACCTGCGCAACGACCCTGGTGGATATTTGACTACCGCAGTCGAGGTGGGATCAGAGTTCATTGATCATGGTGTGATCCTATATGAGCAATATGGCAACGGTTCGCGCGACACACATAATGCACTTGGGAATGGTCGGGCAACGAATATTCCCATTGTGGTACTGATTAATGAAGGGTCAGCTTCTGCCTCAGAAATTCTCGCAGGTGCTTTGCAAGATTACGGGCGCGCGAAACTTGTAGGAGTCAAGTCTTATGGAAAAGGCTCGGTGCAAAATTGGGTACCTCTCTCTAACAATCAAGGCGCGGCGCGTGTCACGATTGCCAAATGGCTGACGCCGAAGGAACGCACCATTGATCACATTGGTTTGACTCCGGATGTGATTGTCGAAATGACCCCAGATGATTTCGCGGCAGGCCGTGATCCGCAACTAGATGCGGCGATGAAAACAATGCTGGCAATGCTTAACGGAAACCCCATTCCGACCTCTCAGCCAACTTCAATCCCAGCTCCAACGCTTACGCCTGTTCCTCAGCATTAATCAGCATATCTGAAAGGAAGTGAAACATGTTTTTCTTTGATCCTTTGTATCTTATCTTTATGATCCCTGCCTTCATCCTGATGGGCATCTCATCTTGGTATGTACGCCATGCGTACAGCAAATGGAGTCAGATACGCGCCACGAGTGGATTAACGGGACATATGGCTGCACAACGATTGATCTCTACTGGCAACCTCTATGGGGTACAAGTCCAAGGCACTGGGGGACAACTCACTGATCACTATGACCCGCGCGATAAAACGCTCTACCTTTCTCACGGCGTTGCAGAGAGTCCATCGGTGGCTTCAGTAGCGATTGCTGCACATGAGCTTGGTCACGCGATGCAGGATGCTGAAGATTATTTTCCGATGACAGTCCGCTCTGCGCTCGTTCCGGCTGTAAACATTGGCTCGAATCTAGGATGGATTCTGATCATGGTCGGCTTACTCTTACGCAGCACAAACCTTGCCTGGCTAGGCGTGCTCGTCTTTTCGGGTGGGGCACTCTTCGCCCTCGCGACCTTACCGGTGGAATTTAACGCCTCCTCCCGAGCAAAAGAATTGCTCTATTCAACTGGGATCATTCAAACGGAAGAGGAACGACACGGCGTTAATCAAGTGCTGAACGCGGCTGCGTTAACTTACGTGGCTGGCTTAGTCACTGCTGTAATGCAATTACTTTATTTTGTCTTTCTCATTGGTGGCATGGGTGGAAGACGTAGAAGCTAATAGTTCGTGTCGCTGCGAGCGTTCGTTGCGAAGCAGTCTCCCGTTTAACGGACCAAATTCATTAAGGAGGTTTTACCATTTAGTTGAAGATTGCTTCGTCGTGGCGCCTTTGGCGCCACTCCTCGCAACCACATTTCCCAAAACCAAACGCCCACGAAATAATCACGGGTGTTTGTGTATAATTTCCGCCATATGCGGAAATTCATATTCATCCTTGTACTCTTCCTTGGTGCCGCTTTTGTCTACCTAAGCTTCGGGGAAATTCAAAGTGTCTTACAAACGCTTCAACAGGGAAATTTCTGGTTCGTTCTGATTGCCCTCCTCATTCAATTTGGATGGTTCGTGGTAGTGGGTTTGACATTTCGCGAACTTTATCTCCTGCTTGGATCACATGAGACAATCTACAAACTTGCCCTTATGTCTGCCGCAGCAGGTTTTGTCAACATTGTTGCCCCGAGTGGAGGCATGGGTGGCATGGCAGTCTTCATCCGTAGTGCGAATCGCCACGGACGTTCCGCAGGTAAAGCGACGGTTGCCAGCATGTTATATATTTTTCTAGATTACGTAGCTTTCTTGTGCGTTCTCACATTGGGATTAATTGTCCTCTTCCGTCGTAACGACCTCGCTCCCGCACAACTCGTAGCTTCAGCCATTATCCTAGCAACCGCCATTGGGCTTGGCTTTCTGTTGTATCTAGGCTCGTATTCTGCCGAGTCGCTTGGCGCCGTATTGGCTTGGATGGCGCGGCTGGTCAACCGTATTATGGAACCTTTTCTCCATCGCGATTATCTCAGTGAAGCGCGTGCCCATGAATTTGCTCATGATATGGCAACTGATCTCAAGTCTTTACCTGGGAAGTTCCGCAGTCTTGGCGTTCCTCTCTTGTATGCATTTGCGAATAAAAGCCTGTTGATGTGCGTTCTATTATCCATCTTCATCGCTTTTCGGGTTCCTTTCTCGGCCGGGACGATCATCGGCGGCTTCGCGATCACCTATCTTTTCCTCATTGTTTCCCCAACTCCGTCGGGCGTAGGAATTGTCGAAGGCGTCATGCCACTTGCACTTTCCTCATTGGGTGTTGAATGGAGTCAGGGCGTGGTCATCACGCTTGCTTATCGCGGCATCACGTTTTGGGTTCCACTTGGAGTGGGCGCGATTGCGTTTCGAATTCTCGATAGAGAAAAGAAATAATTTATGCCTCTCGCTTCTCTTTTGGATTTCTGGAAACATGACCCCGACACCGCACCCAATCTTGTCGTGTGGCGGACTCTGCCTTCGCGCCCAGCGCAAACACATCCTTTCCCGGAGGATCTGCCTGCGCCCATTAAACAGACTTTGATTGCTGCTGGGATTCACAACCTTTATTCTCACCAACTTGAAGCATGGACTCACGCCCGCGCGGGCGAGAACATCATCCTTGCTACAGGTACAGCCAGCGGAAAGACTCTCTCCTACAATCTACCTGTCTTTGCTTCTTTGCTTCAAGATAACAACACCCGCGCCTTATATCTCTTTCCCACGAAAGCGTTAGCACAAGATCAATTATCCAACCTCCAGTCTCTATTTACTGATTATACGTTACTCAATGCAGCCATCTATGACGGTGACACTCCTCAAAAAGATCGCTCTGCCATCCGCAAGAATGCGCGCATCGTACTAAGCAATCCGGACATGCTCCACACAGGCATATTGCCACATCACACCAACTGGAGCGACTTCTTCACGAATCTTCGCTTCGTTGTCATTGATGAAACGCATACCTATCGCGGCGTCTTCGGTTCGCATGTTGCAAATGTGATCAGAAGACTCAAACGGGTTGCCAATTTTTACAGCGCAAGTCCGCAATTTATTCTCGCATCTGCAACGATTGGAAATCCAAGAGAACTTGCTGAACATCTTATCGAAGCGCCTGTTCATTTAATTGACAACGACGGCTCCGCACGCGGACCACGTCACTTCATCATCTATAATCCGCCTATTACAGACCCAACACTTGGCTTGCGAAAATCATCTTTGCTTGAGGGAGTACGTTTAGCACAAGATTTGTTGAATCAAAATGTGCAAAGTGTTGTGTTTGCGCGCTCCAGAAGAAGTGTTGAGATTGTTTTGAGATATTTGCAAGATTCCGGCCCCACCCGTCCTT
>Ga0137365_10005280_pt1 | contig 10354 bp, 8 predicted proteins | sample SagtaG_9_FD_104799 | JGI IMG/M metagenome (GOLD analysis project Ga0137365, IMG submission 104799) | Vadose zone soil microbial communities from Sagehorn Ranch, Mendocino, California, USA - Sage1_L_40_16 metaG | ecosystem: Environmental > Terrestrial > Soil > Vadose zone | place: USA: California... | reverse complement strand
CGTTCCGGCGCCGACCTTCGGCTCGCGCCATAGGAACACTCGGCGCAGCGAAAGCGAAACAGCGGTCCCTGGTCGCCTATAGGTCTTCCCACGTCGAACTCCTCAGCACCCATTCGGACCCCCTCTCAAACGAGCCGCGAGGTCTCGGCGGCGGAGTTTGGCGGCGCCACAATAGCCGAAATTGGCTCTCGGTAAAAGTCTGTCGGATCTGGATGGCCCCACGACAATGTCACCCACGTTTACCGGCTCTCGGCGTCTTCTGCCGCCTCGCCCCGTTCGACGATGTCACCGTCGGTGAAGAGGATCGCCTTCAGGGCGATCCGCCAATTCGGCGTGCGCCGCAGCAGGAACTCAAGGTCCATGCCGAAGTGCTTGAACTCCTCACCCTGCGCGTTGGCCATGATCGCCTTCGCCTGCGGATCGGGCTCGAGCGCGATTCGCTGCTCGTACCAGCCGATCGCCTCGGCCTCCTCGGTCAGCGATGCAATCATGCGTGCGAACGTCCGCGCCTCCGCGCTCAGTTCGTTGGCCGGCTCGTGATACTGCTCGAATCCCATCCCCGCTCCTCTCGTCCAGGTGCTGCGGCACGGGCTGAGGAACACCCGAGACGCAGCATGCCACTCTCAGTACCGGCGCCGGCCTGTGGAGTCCTCGGGCCGTGAAGGTTGCGGTGCTCTACGACATCCACGGCAACCTCGCCGCGCTCGAAGCCGTGCTTGCGGACGTCGAGGCCGCAGGAGCGACGTCCTACCTGCTCGGCGGCGACTACGCCTCGTTCGGCCCGTGGCCCCGCGAGACCGCAGAGATGCTCGAGAGCCTGCCGGCGATCGGTCGCATCCGTGGCAACGCCGAACGATGGCTGCGCGAAGATCCGGAAGCCCCGGAGAGCGCGCAGCAATTCCTCAAGACCGCGTTGACGGTTGCGCGCGAGTCGCTCGGCCCCGCTCTCGTCGAACGGCTGTACCGGCTCCCGGAGGCAGCGGAGCTGGACGGCATCCTCGTCTGCCACGGGTCGCCGCGCTCCGACATCGAGAGCTTCGCTCCCGAAGCCGAACCGGACGAGGAACGGATGCTCGCCGGCGAGTCGAACCGGACGATCCTCTTCGGCCACAGCCACCGGCAGTTTCGTCGAGCGGGGCCGAACGGAACGCAGCTGGTGAACCCCGGGAGTATCGGTGCGCCGCTCGACGGCGATCCACGCGCAGCCTGGGCGATCTATCAGGACGGAGAGATAGCGTTTCGCAGAACCGCGTACGACGTCGAGCGAGCGGCCGCGCAGATGCGTTCGTACGGCGACTGGGCCGAGCCGATCGTGTACCGGATCGAGCACGGATCCGACCGGCAGCCATGACGAGGAGCGAGCACGCCGGAAGAGGTGGCGACGCTCGTGGCTCTCCTAGCCTCACTCCGCACGGCTAACGTCACCGGTGCGAACTATTTGATCGACGGCTCGCCCGGTTTGCGGACCCGCGCCTCCGGGCATCGATGGTTCGAACGGTTGCGAAGCGCGCGACGGCCAAGCCGTAGCCCGACACTTTGGAGGCCCCCCGATGTTGAAGCGCCGCCTGCCCCTTCTTGCCCTGTCTGTCTTCTCGCTCGTCGGCCTGCAAGCGTCGGGGCTCATGGCGAGCCCGGCCACGCCAGGATTCCATGCGGTGGTGCAGATGCCGAGCAGCACCGGGGGGACGGAACCCTCCCTCGCGATCTCCAACGACGGCATCCGCTATGTGTCGTGGCAGGTTCCGGGCGAGTTCGCGGGGTCCGCAGACGGAGTCAACTTCGGGGCGCTGACCACGCCGGACACGGGCGCTTCGGGCGACGTGACCAACGCCGTCAGCTATTCCGGAGCGCTCTACAACGGCCAGATCTGCGGGGGCGCGACCGAGTTGCACAGCTGTATCTACCGGAGCCTTGACGGCGGGAAGCACTGGACGACGCAGAACATCCTCGCGGACAACCATCCCGGGGCCTCCGACCGTCCGTGGATCGACGTCTACCCGAAGAAGAACTCCACCTCGACCGCTTCGAACCCCGACAAGGACACCGTCTACCTCGAGTACCACACGTTCAGCCCGGACGACCTCGTCTATGTCACTGTCTCCACCGACGGCGGCAAGACCTTCTCTCCGCCCCGGATCATCGCGAGCGACACCAACGCCGCAGATGCCTCCATCTGTAACACGATCCCCGGCGGGATCACCGTGGACCAGGAGACCGGGGCCGTCTATGCGCTCTGGCTCTCCGGCAACGACGTCGAATCGAACGTTCACACGGGCTGCAACTACTCGCAGATCGGCCCGTTCAACAAGGCATGGGTCTCGGTCTCCACGGACGGTGGCGCCACATGGACGTCCCACCTCGCGTGGCAGGGGGCATTCGACCCGGTCACGAAGATCGGTGACAACGCCGACAAGATCTTCTCGACGATCACGGTGGACTCCTCGCATCAGGTCCACGTCGCGCTGTCGACCCGCCACAACGACGACCCGCTCGGCTTCGTGACCCAGTGTCAGGTGAACCAGGGTTCCTGCCAGGAGGATCCTCAGGCGACGGATCTGTACCTGGTGACCTCGCCGGACGGCGGACAGCACTGGACCGCGCCGTTCCGGATCAACAAGACGACGGGCTCGTTCTTCTTCCCGTGGCTGTCCGCCGGGTCGGCCGGGATCGTGGACGCGACCTACTACAGCTCGACCACGCTCCAGCCGAACAAGCCCTCGAGCGTGTGGTACGTCGGCCTCTCCCAGATCACCGGAGCCGTGGCGAGCTACACGGGCGGTGACCAGGCGAGCTACACCTCTCCCCCGGTCGCCACCGATGAGATTCTGCTCGATCCCAGCCCCGTTCACGGCGACGGAACGACCGCAGGCGGGATCTGCACGTTCGGGATCTTTTGCTCAGCGGTCCCGGGCGCGAACCGCGGCTTGGCGGATGTCTTCGAGGTCCACGTCGATCCCGCTGGCGGCGCGAACGTCACCTGGACGAAAGACCTCGGCGGCCGTCGCATCTTCTTCGCCTGCCAGAACACCGGAGCGAGCGCCCTTGCCGGTGTAGCCGACCTCAACGGGTGCTACGGCCCAACAGATCTGTCGATCACGAAGACCGACTCGCCCGACCCAGTCCTGCAAGGGCAGACTCTCACGTACCACCTGACCGTCACCAACAACGGCACGTCGTCGGGGCCGTCAACAACCAGCGGTGTCACGGTCACGGACGCGCTGCCGGCGGGCGCAACGCTCGTATCGGCGACGCCAAGCGTCGGGTCGTGCTCGGGGACGACGACGCTCACCTGCGACCTGGGCATCTTCCCCGGAGGTGCGACGACCGGTGTCGACATCGTCGTCAGGCCCTCGACGAGCGGCACTCTCAGGAATACGGCAACGGTCTCCGCCGCGACCTCCGACCCGAGCCGGAACAACAACAGCGCGACCGCGACGACGACGGTTGTGGCCGCCGCGGACGTGTCGATCGCCAAGACGGATACCCCGGACCCCGTTCACCTGGGACAGACCCTCACCTACACGCTCAGAGTGGCCAATAGCGGGCCCTCTTCGGCAACGGGTGTGACGGTCACCGACACCCTGCCGAAGAACGCCGGCTTCGGCTCCGCGACGGCCTCTCAGGGCACGTGCGTGGTGAAGCCGAGCAAGCAGCAGGTCACCTGCAGCCTGGGCGCCATCCCGAACGGCGGGAACGCCACCGTCACCATCACGGTCAAGCCCACCGCGAAGGGGACGATCGTCAACACGGCGACGGTAAGCGCGCAGGAAGCCGATCCAAACGGGGCCAACAACTCGGCCACCGCCACCACTGCCGTGCAGCCCTGAGTGGGAAGATTCGGTCGCTGCGCGCCTCAACGCTCACCCGCACAGGCGGCGAAGCTCAGCGCCGAGTGACGACCGCGCGGCTCCGCGCAATCGACGTTCGGGCGTCCTTGTCGGTCAGCGTGACGATGACCGAGTTAGCTGCCCCGGCGGCGGTAGCGCTTGGTGCTGCGCACGTCGTACATGCCGCCACCCCGGATCAGGACGGTGCCGTCCCAGCGTGAACGCGCCGGCGCGATGATCCGCTTGTGATCGACCTCCATACTCACATCCTCCCCGGACTCGACGACGGTGCGCGGACGCTCGAGGAGAGTGTCGCGATGGCGCGGTCGGCCGTTGCCGACGGCATTCGAGTCATGGCCGCGACGCCACACGTCCGCGAGGACTATCCGACGCGCGCAGCCGAGATGGAGCACGGCGTGGCGGATCTCCGGCAAGCGCTCGCGAAGGAAGGGTTGACGCTCGACGTTCGCACCGGGGGTGAGATCGCACTCGACCGCCTCGGGACGCTCGAGGCCGACGAGCTGGCCCGGTTCGCTCTGGCGGACAACCAGAGCTACCTACTCCTCGAGTTCCCCTACTACGGGTGGCCGCTCGAGCTGGAAACGCGAGTTTTGGAGCTTCGTGCAGGAGGGATCATCGCGATCCTCGCGCATCCGGAGCGGAACGCGGAGGTGCAGGCCGCCCCCGATCGCCTGGGTCGCGTGGTCGAACAGGGCGCGCTCGCCCAGGTCACCGCCGCCTCCCTCGACGGACGCCTCGGCGGCGCCTCTCGCGGGGCCGCGTTCCGGTTGCTCGAGCTCGGCCTGGCGCATCTCGTCGCGAGCGACGCGCACGCTCCCGAGTTGCGCGCGGTGGGAATGACTGGGGCGGCCCGCGCGGTGCGGGACGTCGATCTCGCGCGGTGGCTGACCGTGGATGTGCCGGCCGCGATCGTCGCGGACGAGCCACTGCCGGCGCGGCCGGCTGGGCGCCGGCGGCGTCTCGGTCGGCGTTTCCGCACCTAGAGTACGGCAGGCGACCGTATTAGCTAGGGTAGGGCGGAATCCGCCGGCCGAGTCGAGGCGATTCGGAGGACTTGAGGCACTACCTCGAGCCGGTGCTCGTCTTTCTTGACAGGCTGACCACCCGCTGCAATGAATGCAGATCCACTTCCGTCGAGGGAAATGAGGGGGAGTGAGGGGAGTGAGGGGGAGACAAGGGGCTTTGCCTACGCCGATTAGCCCCCAGGCCTCAGAGGGGCCTTCAGCCCGCTTGGGAAAGCCGGTCGAGGTCCGCCATGCGACCCGATCAGCGCTGCTCAGCCGTCGGGACTCCCTCATCCACTGGACGCTTGCGGCGACCGATTCGCTCGCGCTGGTGCTGGCGTTCGCCACTGCGGAGGTCCTCTTTGCACCGCCGGCCCACCAGGCCAACACAGATGCGATCGTACCGTCCTTGGAGGCGCTCCTCTTCGTAGCGACCCTTCCCGCCTGGCTTCTCACGGCGAAACTGTTCGGCCTCTATGACCGCGACCAGAAGAGAACCGACCACTCGACCACGGACGATCTTGCCAGCATCATCAATCTCGTCACGATCGGCACCTGGCTGTTCCTTGCAGCGACGTGGTCCTTCCGTATCGCGAGCCCCAGCTTTCCCAAGCTGCTGACGTTTTGGGCACTCGCGATCCTCCTCCTTGCGGTCGGCCGGACGGCCGCACGAGCTCTCTGCCGCCGACGGCCCGCATACGTCCAGAACGCCGTCGTCGTCGGAGCGGGTGACGTCGGACAGCTCATCGCGCGCAAGTTCCTCCACCATCCCGAGTACGGCGTCAACCTCGTCGGATTCGTCGACGCTACACCCAAGGAACGACAGCCCGGGCTCGAGCGTGTGCCACTTCTCGGAGGGCCACCAGATCTACCGGCGATTGTCCGGGAACAAGGCGTCGATCGTGCGGTCTTCGCCTTCTGGGCCGGGTCACACCGCGAGATGATCGACTTGATCCGTCGTCTGAACGAGCTCGCCGTACAGGTGGACATCGTGCCGCGCGGGTTCGAGGTCGTCAGCACCGGCGCCGACGTGCACGCCGTAGAGAGCATCCCGCTCATCGGGTTGCCGCCGTTCCAGCTGTCTCCGTCCGCCCAGCTACTCAAGCGCGCGCTCGACGTCAGCGCCTCACTCGTTGCCCTCACCCTTCTCGCGCCCGCCTTCCTGCTGATCGGGCTGCTGATCAGGCTCGACTCGCAAGGGCCGGTCTTCTTCCGGCAAATGCGCATGGGCATCGGGCACGCAGCCTTCTCGATGTACAAGTTCCGAACGATGACGGTGGACGCCGAGCGTCAGAAACGCGCGCTCGCCTCGCTCAACGTCCACGCAACTCCGGGCGGCGATTCACGGATGTTCAAGATCGTCGACGATCCTCGTGTTACACGCATCGGCCGCCTGCTGCGCCGCCATCTTCTCGACGAGCTCCCGCAGTTGCTGAACGTCCTCAAAGGCGAGATGAGCCTGGTGGGGCCCCGGCCCCTGATCCTGGATGAAGATCGGCACGTGGACGGCTGGGCGCGGAGACGCCTCGACCTCAAGCCCGGCATGACCGGCCTATGGCAGGTGCTCGGGCGCAGCAGGATCCCCTTCGAGGAGATGGTTCAGATCGACTATCGGTACGTGACCAACTGGTCGCTCTGGCTTGACATCCGCCTGCTCCTGCGGACGCTCCCGCTGATGCTCAAGGGGGCTCGCGGTGCATACTGACGTGTCTCAAACAAGCTGGCGGGGGTGTGCGTAACGGCTATGCACGAGCGGGGAGAGAGATCGATGCTTCGCGACTACCTTCGCGTCTTGCGGCGGCGCAAGTGGATCTTTCTACAGGCCGTCGTCATCGTGCCGGTCGCCGTCGTCCTCCTCGCTATTCGGCAGACACCGCTGTATCAGGCCTCCGCCGAGGTGCTCCTCAAGAACGAGGATCTCGCCGCGAGCCTCACAGGAACCGCCCTTCAGACCTACCAGGATCCGATCCGGCTAGTGCAGACGCAGGCCGATCTGGCACGGGTACCCGCGGTCGCGCAGCAAGTACTAGAGGTCGCACACGTCCCCGGCATGACCCCCAGCTCCTTCCTGGCCGCCTCCTCGGTCTCGGCACGGCAGGACGCCGACATACTCGAGTTCAGCGTCACCGACCGAGATGCAGGTGTTGCGGCTCGCCTGGCGACCGAGTACGCGCGGCAATACACGATTTACCGGTATCGCCTTGATACGGCGGCGATCACCAGCGCGCTGAAAGAAGTACAAGGCCGGATTCGAGAGCTGGGACCGGCCGCCCGCGGATCCCCGCTGTATGCGTCGTTGGTCGACAAGGAGCAGCAGCTGCGCACGATCGCTGCTCTCAAGACCTCCAACGCGTCGCTTGTACGCCCGGCTCACGGAGCTGCGCAGGTGCGTCCCCGCCCCGTGCGATCCGGCATCCTCGCCCTCGGCCTCGGTCTCGTTCTCGGCCTCGCCCTCGCGTTTCTAAAGGACACCTTCGACACCCGCGTGCGCTCCGCCGAGGAGGTGGCCGACGAGCTAGGTCTCACGCTCCTCGCTCGCTTGCCCGAGCCTGGCCGTTCGCTGCGAAAACGAAACGACCTGGTCATGGTTACGAAGCCGTCCACCTCCGAGGCTGAGCCGTTTCGCATTCTGAGGTCGAACATCGAGTTCGTGACCCTCGAGGGAGGCGCCCGCACGATCATGGTTACAAGCGCCGTCGAAGAGGAGGGCAAGTCGACCACAGCAGCCAATCTCGCTCTCGCTTTGGCGCGCGCCGGAAAGCGGGTTACGCTCGTCGACCTCGATCTTCGTAGACCGTTCCTGCATCGGTTCTTCGATCTCGAAGTCCGTCCGGGAGTGACCGACGTAGCGCTCGGCCGCGTCGACCTCGGAAAGGCCATTGCACGCGTGCAACTGAAGGGCTCGGAGCCCAAGGCGGGAAGTCCTAACGGCGATCGGCCTCAGCACACGACACTCAGCGTGCTCACGTCGGGCTCGCGACCTCCCGACCCGGGCGAGTTCGTTGCGAGCAAGGCGCTCTCGACGATCTTGGAAGAGGTCGCGACCGCAAGCGATCTCGTCCTCATCGACGCGCCGCCGCTGCTTCACCTTGGCGACGCGATCGCTCTCAGCGCGAAGGTCGATGCGCTCCTCGTCGTGGTGCGGCTGAAGGTCGCAAGACGTCCGATGCTCAGGGAGCTTCGCCGCGTACTCGAGAGTTGCGCAGCAGCTCCACTCGGTTTCGTCCTCGCCGGCGCCGAGCTGGAGGAGGGTTACGACTACGGGCGCTACGACTACTACGGTCGGGCCGGCACGTCGCGTGAAGCGGAGCCGGCGCGGAGAGCCTGAGCACGTTTGCCGTGAGGAGCTCGCTGATCAGGCTCCTCAACGGAGTACCAGCTCCAGTAGCCGGCCGATTCAACAGCACGGGACGGCCGGCCCGGTTTGCACGCCCTTTCCTCAACCGGTTCCTGACTTCCGAAGGGACCCCAATCACGGTCCGTTCCGGACCGGCAAAGGGAATCAAGCTGTTGATCAATCCACGGGTCGAGAAGTACTACTGGACCGGGACTTATGAGCTTGGCGTGCAGGAGCAGCTGACAGAGCTTCTCCGGGTGGGTTGCACGTTCTGGGACGTCGGGGCACATGTTGGGTTCTTTACGCTGCTCGCCAGTCGCTTCGTCGGCGAGAGCGGACATGTGCACGCGTTCGAACCACTCGAGGCCAACCGAGCTCGCTTGCAAATGGCTCTCGAATTGAATGATGCGCGCAACGTCACGGTTCACGACTGCGCGGTCGCCGCGGATTCAGGCGAACGCACGCTCCACTCCCACGAAGCCAGCACAATGTGGACACTCGTGCCGGAGATGGGGAGACCCGACGGCGTCACCGTAGAGTGCCGCGAGCTCGACGAACTTGCACACGATTTTGGCCCTCCGGATGTATTGAAGATCGACGTCGAGGGCGCCGAAGTCGACGCGCTTCGCGGCGGTGTCGAACTCTTCAAGGGCCGCCGGCCCGCACTGCTGGTCGAGTTCTCAGATGATGCGGCGCGGGCGGAGGCCCGCGAGCTCCTTCCTGCTTACACGTTCAGGCGCCTCGGAGATTGGCAATGGCTTCTGAGCCCGACGTAGCAGCGTTTCCTGCACCGGGGAGGACGCGACGACGGTTCGGCGCGAGACCGGCAGTCGCCTCGAGCCTTCTCGCTTCCGCCGCCATCCAGGCTGTCAACGTTCTGACAGGAATCTTGCTTGCGCGGGATCTGGGCCCGCACGGCCGAGGGGAGCTCACGGCGATTCTTCTCTGGCCGCTGGTCCTCGCGACTATTGGCAGTCTCGGCGTCTCGGATTCGGTGACGTTCCACGCCGCTCGTGGGACCTCTGGAGTCGGAACCCTCGTTGCCACGAGCGGGCTGTTAGCGGTCGTCCAGTCGGTGCTTCTCGTCGGCATTGGTGCGTTCGTTGTCCCGGAGGCCCTTTCAGGCTACGGACCCGGCTCTGTTCATCTGGCGATTCTTTTCCTCGCTGTCATCCCGCTGAACCTGGCGACTTTGTATCTGATGGGCATCCTGAACGGCCTCCAAAGGTATGGCTCGTTCCACACGCTTCGTGTCCTCGTGATCGCAAGCGGTGCCGCGGGTCTCGTTGCGCTCCGTCTCGCCGACGCTCTAACAGTGAGAGGAGCGGTCATCGTCTACCTCGCGGCGAACGCGATGACCGCCCTGGTTGCGGCCGTACTTGTACAACGAGCGGAAAAAACAGAGCTTCGATTCAGCTACCGACTCGGGCGCCAGTTGCTCGCCTACGGGATCAAGAGCCACACGAGCAACGTCTCCGGACTTTTGAACGAGCGGCTCGATCAGCTCGTGATCTCCGTCTTTCTAGCACCCGCTCGATTGGGCCTGTACGTGATTGCTGTGACGATGACGTCGATCACAAATCTTGTCGGGACTTCCGTCTCGTTCGTTGCCCTGCCGGCCGTCGCGCGGCTGGAGTCGGCTCAGGAACGCGCTGCCGCTGCAAGGCGTTACGTCGCATCCACCTTCCTGATCTCCATTCTCGTCACGGTGCCTGTCCTCCTCTTCACACCATGGCTGATCAGACTTCTGTTCGGGGAAGCTTTCGCGAGTGCCGCAAACGTCTGTCGCGTTCTTCTCGTCGCAGCAGTCGTCCTCAGCACTGGACGCGCCGTGGAAGCGATCCTCAAAGCGATTAACCGGCCGCTCGACGCCGGTATCGCGGAGACCCTGGCGCTCCTCGTGACAATTGGGGCGCTCGCTGTCCTCTTGCCGGTCATGGGGATCATGGGCGCGGGCCTAGCCTCGCTGTTTGCCTACGTCGCGAGCACCGCGTTCGCATTGCGCCGAGCAGGGCGGGCACTCGACGTCTCGACCCCCAGATTACTGCTGTCGGCACGCGCCGACTGGGGACCCTCCAGGGTCCTAGAGGCGGGAAACCATGACGAACGATGACGGCTCAGGTCGGCCGATCGTCGTCGCCGACGCTGGTTTTCTGCCCACGACG
>Ga0137365_10005279_pt1 | contig 10356 bp, 8 predicted proteins | sample SagtaG_9_FD_104799 | JGI IMG/M metagenome (GOLD analysis project Ga0137365, IMG submission 104799) | Vadose zone soil microbial communities from Sagehorn Ranch, Mendocino, California, USA - Sage1_L_40_16 metaG | ecosystem: Environmental > Terrestrial > Soil > Vadose zone | place: USA: California... | reverse complement strand
TCAACCGCTCTGGCGCATTTGCCTGGAGCGCACCCACGATTTCTTTTTCCGGCTGAATGTCTCGTCCTTGACCTCTTATCCGGCTGCGGTCGCCGCGGTCCTGGTCTGCGCCGCAGTCATATCGCTCAAGATTTATCAGGGGCCGGAGGCGACGGTCGCGGTTCAAAGCCGGCCGATATTATCCGCGACCGCGGATGGAGAAGGGCAATGGACGTTGTCGTCCCCGGTGGCCACGCGTGTCTTCAGCACGCAACCGCTTGGCAAGTCCAGTGAAAGCGCACACACTCACCGGGCGGCGCCGCCGCCGCGCTATGTGCTCGACAGCGTCCCCGTGAGTTATGAGGCGACTTTCAAATTTTAGTCGCGCACCGGAAGCTCCTTTCCGGTTTCAGTTTGCGGCAGTCTCCGGACTGGTTCTCGCGCTGATTTTCTTCGCGGCACCTGATCTGCTTCGAGCTCAAGACCAATCCGCCACCAGCATCAGCCGCCAGGTCAAGGATGTCTTTGAGCGAGTTGCGAAGGCCGTCGTGAAAATCCACGGGGTCGACGAGCACTGCGAAATCTCGGGGACTGGTTTTTTTGTCGATCCAACCGGAACGCTTTACACCTCCTATACCGTGGGAGGGGAGGCGGGAAATTTCACGGTTGAGTTCGAGGGAAAAAAATATCCGGCCCGCCAGATCCTGGCCGATATCCGCAGTGGGATGGCCATGTTAAAAATAGATCTCGCGACGCCCGCGCTGCCGATCGGAAAATCCGAACAACTCGAGGTCGCGACACCGGTCGTTACCATTGGTTACCCCCTCGATCTGCCCGAGACGCCGAGTTTCGGCATGATCGCCGGGTTCGATCGAAAATATCTGGGCCGCTATTTTTCGACCACGCATTTACGTGTCAATCTGCCGACCCAACGCGGAGAGGCCGGCTCGCCACTCCTGAATTTGCAGGGTGAGGTGATCGGCATCCTGGTCAGCAGTCTCGAAAATAATTCCGCTTGTTACGCCCTGCCCATTGAGGCCGCCGAGAAAATCCGGGCCGACTTTGTTCGTTTTGGCGAGGCGCGTCATGGTTGGATCGGGATCAACGTCTCCGAAGCGCAGACGGCGGTCGAGGGCTCGCGGGCGGAGATGACCAAGATTCTGGACGGCACACCGGCAGCCGACTCAGGCATCAAAAGCGGCGACATTCTGTTACAAGTAGGACGAAAAAAAGTGCGCGAACCCGAGGATGTGCTCGACGCTTCGTTCTTCATTACTGCCGGGGACAGCGTGCCGATCACGGTAATGCGTGGGAATGATAAGTTGACCTTTAGCGTCCAGGCCGATTTTCATCCGGCCAGTCAGCATCCACCGCTGATTGCTGCCCCGGCGATGAATCAGGCGATCCCCCTGAGACTCGATTCCCAGGTTCAACGCAGGCCCTAGCTGCGCCTCGGGCGCGGGCTCAATGCGCCAGCATTTTCCGGAACGCCGCTTCATCGAGAACGCGAACGCCCAGGCGTTTCGCCTGTGCCAGCTTGCTCCCCGGTTCTTGGCCCGCCAGCACGTAACCGGTTTTCTTGCTCACGCTCGTGCTCACTTTGCCGCCGCGCTGGATAATCATCTCCGCGATTTCATCACGCGGCTTGCTCAAAGTTCCGGTCAACACCCATGTCGATCCTGCAAACGGCGAATCGGCGCTTTGCTTGCGACGTGGCTCGATTTGGGGACGGACACCGAGCTTTTCGAGTCGCTCAATCACTTTCCGGTTTCGTTTCTCCTGGAAGAATTGCTCAATGCTTCGCCCGACAACTTCGCCCACATCCGGGATTCGTTGTAACTCCTCGGCCGACGCTTCCATCAATTTTTTCAGGCTGCGAAAATATTCGGCCAGCGCGCGCGAGGCGCTTTCCCCGACGTGCAAGATGCCCAGTCCGAAGATCAACCGCCAAAGCGGGCGGGTTTTGCTCCTCTCGATTGCCTGCAGCAGATTGCCGATGCTTTTCTCGCCCATCCTTTCCAGGATCGACATCTTGCCCGCGGTCAGCTCGTAAATATCGCTCACGTCGCGGACGAGCGCGCGGCTGACCAGTTGTTCTACCATCATTTCACCGAGACCCTCGATGTCCATTGCGCCGCGTGACGCGAAATGCTCGATCCGCCGTCTCAACTGCGCCGGACACTGGCTGTTGATGCAACGAACCGCGACCTGGCCTTCATCCTTCACTACTTTGCCGCCGCAAACCGGACATGCGCTCGGCATGCGAAATTTCTTTTCCTTGCCGGTGCGCGTGCCCGTTTTCACTTCAATGACCGCAGGAATCACTTCGCCCGCTTTTTCGATCACAACCGCGTCGCCGATGCGGATGTCCTTGCGTTTGATCTCGTCTTCATTGTGCAGCGTCGCGCGACTCACCGTGCTCCCGCTGACGAGGACCGGTTCGAGCACGGCGACGGGCGTCAATGTTCCGGTGCGCCCGACTTGAATGACGATGTCGATCAAATGCGTCTGGACACGTTCGGCTTCGTATTTGTAAGCGATGGCCCAGCGCGGCGATTTCGCGGTGAAGCCAAGCCGCTCGCGCTGCGCGAAGGAATCGACTTTCACGACCGCGCCATCGGTTTGATAGGGGAAACCTTTTCGAATGCGATCGAGTTCGTGGATCGCTTCCAGAATCTTCTCAACTGAATCCGCCAGCCAGAATTTTTCGGTGGCGGACAGACCGAAGTTCTTCAGGAAAGAAAAGATCTGGGAGTGAAGATCGACATCTAGTCCTTCGGTGGCACCGGTCCCATAAAACACCACGCCGAGCGGTCGCTGTGCCACGATCGCCGGGTCGAGTTGTTTGAGAGAACCGGCCGCGGCGTTGCGCGGATTCGCGAACAACGGCAACTCCGCTTTTCTTCGTTCTTCATTCAATTTCTCGAAACCGCGCTTGTCCATGTAAACTTCGCCGCGCACTTCGAGAAGTTTCGGTGCTGCGCCGCGCAATCGCTCCGGGATTGAGCGGATCGTCTTGATGTTTTGCGTGATATCGTCGCCCATCGTTCCGTCGCCGCGCGTTGCGGCGTAACGCAAGGAGCCATTTTCATAAAGCAACGAGACCGCCACGCCATCGACTTTTGGCTCGATCACTACCGGAATTTTCTGGTTCGGCAAAAGACGCATGATTCGGGCGTAAAAATTAGCGACTTCTTCTTCGGAATAGGTGTTGTCGAGACTAAGCATCGGCGCACGATGCTCGATTTGAGCGAACGCGGTGAGTGGTTTGCCGCCCACCCGCTGCGTCGGCGAATCCGGCGTCGCCAGTTGCGGGAAACGTTTTTCGAGATCGACCAGCTCGGCGTAAAGCGAATCGTATCGGCGGTCGCTGATGGTGGGCACCGCTTCTTCGTAGTAACGCCGGTTATGCTCGTCAATCTGCCTCCGCAGCTGCGCCACGCGCGTTGCCGCTTGCTTCTCGCCCGAAGTCATAATGGATGATACAAATAACTCTAGCGCCGGTCTATGATCGTCGCCCTAGTTGCGGAGAATCTTGCGACGGTCGGAGACAGCCGCTACAAAATTAAATCGAATGGGAAACATTCCCGAGAAAATCCTCGGTGTCGAAGGCGGTGGAACCAAGACCGCATGGGCGCTAGTCGAACGCGACGGTCAGGAACTGCGCGTCCGTGATCAGGGAAAACTGCCGCCGTCAAATTTTCGTCTGGCTACGCCCGATCGTTTGCGCGCGATTTTTTCCGAACTGCCGAAGCGAATCGATCGCGTCGGGATTTTTCTGGCCGGTTGCGGAACGGCGGAAGATCGACAATCACTCGCGAACCTTTGCGCGGAGATCTGGCCAGAAGCGAAGAAGATCATTACCGGAAGTGATCGTGACTCCGGTCTCGCCGCCGCCCTCGGGCATGGTGATGGGATTGTGGTCAATGCCGGTAGCGGCTCCTCCGTCACTGGGCGTCGCGGTGACAAGATCGAGAATGCGGGAGGATGGGGACACGTACTCGGTGACGCCGGTGGAGGATATTTTCTTTCCATCCAGGCACTCCGGCTCATTCTGCGCGAATACGATCTGCATCGCGGGGAAGTACAGTTCACGACGAAAGTTCTGCATGCTCTTTCCTTGAACAATTTGGACGAGCTCGTTCGCTGGGCGCAGACCGCCGACAAGATGGAGATCGCGATGTTAGTTCCAGTCGTCTTCGAAGCGGCGGCTAATGGCGATACCCGGGTTATCGAAATTATTGAAGAAGGGGCACGATGCTTGAGTGAATACGCGGAGATAGTGGCGACGCGTCTTCACTTGCTCGCGCCGAGGGTTATATTGATCGGCGGGCTGTTTCAGCGCGACTCGATTTATACACATGCGTTTCGACGCCGGCTAAAAAAGAATCTCCCCGATGCGCGCGTGGCGACTGCGGAACGCGCGCCGGAATTGGGCGCAGCCTGGCTGGCCGCGGAAATGGACGACCACGCGACCATTCGAGCTGTGAGTAGCCAGGATAAGATCGACAATCTCGCTACCGCGCTGACCGAACAGCGAAATCCGCGCTCGCAGAATTTGGAGAAAATGAGCCCGCGCGATCTCGCGCGGCTGTTCGTCGATGAAGAAAAGTTTGTTCAGGAAGCGTTGCGCGGCGCGATTGCCGAGCTTGCGCGCGCGATCGAGATCGTGACCGCGGCCCTGCGCAAAGGCGGCCGGTTGTTTTACGCCGGCGCTGGGAGCAGCGGTCGAATCGGTGTGCTCGATGCGAGTGAAATTCCACCGACATTTGGCGCATCGCCTGAAATGGTCCAGGGAATCATCGCCGGTGGAGTCAACGCTCTTCATCGCAGCGTCGAAGGCGCGGAAGATGAAGAGAGCGGCGGCGCGCTGGCAATCGATGAGCGCGGGATTAAAGATAACGATGTTGTCATCGGGATCACGGCGAGCGGTCGCACACCATTCGTCCTCGGCGCACTGGCCGAGGCAAAATCGCGGAACGCAAAAACAATTCTGCTCACATGCAATCCGGCGCGAGGGCAAAATGTAATTGTTGTCGATCTTGCGATTGATCTCGCAGTCGGCCCGGAAATCCTCACCGGCTCGACCAGATTAAAGGCAGGCACGGCAACAAAGGTCGCCCTCAATCTCATCAGCACGGGCGCGATGGTCACGCTCGGCAATGTCCGCGGCAATTTGATGATCGATCTTCACGCCTCGAGCACGAAACTGCGCGATCGCGCGGTGCGAGTGGTCGCGGAACTCGCAAATTGCGATTACGAATCGGCCCGCGAGCGGCTTGAGGCCAATCGCTGGAATTTGCGCGCTATTGTCGGCAAGATCGACCCGCTTCGCACCAGGGCCTCCGATTAATCAATGGGTCGCCCGGCTCATTTTGTTTCTGATGTTATGTGAATTACGGGAAATGAGGGAGGCGTTTGGACTTGAAATTTTTCATTCGATAAGCGCACTGTAGCAACGCGGCGCGAAAGAAGTTAGAAACCTCAACCGAAAGAAAATTCTCTATGCTCTGGACTATCTTTGTTATTCTGCTGGTACTTTGGCTGCTTGGATTGGTCAGCTCCTACACCCTCGGCGGCTTCATCCATATTCTGCTGGTCATCGCAATCGTGGTTTTAGTTATCCAATTGATCCAAGGCCGGCGGCCCTTGTAAGATCGACAATCGCTCGATTATGAAACCGGCCGGAATCGTCGGTATTATCCTTATCGCCATTGGCATCATCGCCCTGGCCTATGGCGGATTTACCTATACGAAGCGCGAAAAAGTGATCGATGCCGGCCCGCTTCAAGTCAGCGCCGATAAAGAGCACACTGTTTCATTTCCGCCGATCCTCGGCGGCATTTGCCTGGTCGGCGGAATTATCCTGGTTGTGGTCGGCAACCGCCCAAGCTGATTGCGGCCCTAACCGCTGGCTTTGAGGACCGCGAAAGTCTTGCTCCCCTTGCGGTCGAGATAGAGCAGGACGCCGCGTTTCGGATCTGCTTTGCTCAGCGCTTCACGAAAAGCGGCAACGTTATTGACCGGTTTGCCATCGACTTCGGTAATGATGTCTTCGCGCTGAATGTCTTGTTGCGCGGCAAGGCTGTTGTCATCGACACCGGTCACAATCACTCCTTGCTGCACGTCGAGATGGAGACGTTCGGCGACTTCCTCGGTCAAATCCTGCACCTGCAACCCAAATTTGCCGACATCTTCGGGTTTCGACTGGCCCGGCTGAGTCGGTCGATTTGATACCCGCGCGATTTCATTTGGCAATTCACCGGTTTTAATCGGAACTTTCCTCGTCTGACCTTTTCGCCAAACTGTCAGCTCGACATTTTGGCCAATCTTCTTTTTCAGAATCTCATGTTGGAGTTGTGAATCGGTGCTCACCGGCGTTCCATCGACGTTTGTGATCACGTCGAATGGGCGCAGATCGCTTTTATACGCGGGCGCGTCTGCCTCAATCGTGCGCACGACCACGCCTTTCTCGACGCCTTTGAACAAATCGCGGATCGAAGGGTCGTCGCCCAGTGATTCAATGCGGATGCCGAGCCAGGGCCGCACAATTTTGTGACCGGCGATCAACTCGTTGCCGATCTCCTTGGCCATGTTAATGGGAATCGCGAATCCGAGCCCCCGATTCAATCCGTTGATCAGCGCATTCATGCCGATGACTTTGCCGTCGATATCGCAAAGCGGGCCGCCGCTGTTTCCGGGGTTGATCGACGCGTCGGTCTGCAGGTAATCCGAGATCGAGTACCCTCCGGTCGCAAACAATTTGCTCCGGCCTTTCCCGCTGACGACGCCGTAAGTAAACGTATAATCGAGCTTGAACGGCGCGCCGATCGCGAAGGCAAACTGGCCCACCCGCACCGCATCGCTGTCGCCGAGTTCCACGACCGGCAAATCTCTCGCGTCGATCTTGATCACCGCAATATCAGTCTTCTCATCGGTGCCGACGATCTTTGCCGGAAATTCGCGGCCATCCTTCAATTTCACCTCAACTTTATCGGCTGCTTCTACCACGTGAAAATTTGTAAAGATGTAACCGTCGGGCCGGACAATGAATCCCGAGCCTTCACTTTGGGTGGGTTGGGAATTTCTCGGGTTTCGGCGCGGACTATTTTCGTCGGGCGGACCTTGGAAAAATAAATCGTCCAGAGCGGAGCCTTCGCTGCCGTCGTTCTTTTTCGTGATCTCAATGATGACCACGCTTGGCGCGACAATCTCGAAAACCTTGGCAAATGCGTTATTGAGCTGATGCACTACATCCTTGCCAGCTTCCGCCGCCGCGGCGGGAACAGTAGGTGTGGGAGCAACCTCGGGCTGCGCCGCAAACGATGTACTAATTGCCGCGCATAGAGTGAAAATAGATAAACGCATTGGTTGCAACTTGGACAGCATTGAACATGCAATGTTCAACTGGCCGCGTCCAATCCCCGCTCGTACGAAGAGGGGGTCGCAATTCGATTCAGCTCCCTTTAAGTCGCTGGACAAGAGGTCTATAATTTGCGACCGGCCCGTGCCTATGCGTGCATCCAAGAGGCGAAATGTCTTCCAGACCGGATTTGTCCTTTTGATACTGTTGTGGGCAACAGCGATTGCGCCCGAACCCAGTGCGCACATTTCGATTACGCCGGCCGATCTTGTTCGAGCTGTCACCATTGATAACGCTTCTCTTATCGATCTGTTCCTGATCGAACATGTCGATCCGAACGGGCGCGATGCGCAAGGCCGAACACCGTTGCTCATCGCGTCGTTACACCAGAATTGGAAGCTGGCGCGGCGACTCATCAATGCTGGCGCGCGCGTCGAGTTCGCTGACAAAAACGGCTTCACGCCGTTAATGGCAGCGGCAATGTACGGCAACCTCGAGATGTTCCGTTCACTCCTCACACATTCAGCCGATCTTCATGCGGAAGCGCGTTGCACGGACGGCCGAGACCTTTTGGGAATGGCCCTCGTCGGCGGTAATATGGAAATCGTACAGACTGTGACGGAGCGATTGCCGCTGATGCCACAATGGACAACGAGTACACAGCGTGCGCTAAAGACGGCTCTGCTGGCAGAAAATAAGGACCAAATCCGGGTGCTGCTTGGTAAGCATTCCGCCCCTCCTGCGCCGGAAGGCAAAAACGTGCCGCTGCTCGCCTATTCCATCGTCAACAACGACGCGTCTCTTTTTAGTACGCTGGCGGCCTGCGGCGCCGATCCGAACACGGCTCTACCGGCGCGCTGCGACAAAGATTTCCTGGCGCAACTTCCCTCAAAATCGCTGCGCGGTTATATCGAAGAGGACAAAAACGTTACTGTGCTGATGCTTGCCGCGGGGCTCGGCCGGGAAGATTATCTGCGCGCCCTGCTTGATCGGGGCGCCGACCGAAAACGTGCCACCCATCGCTATAAGATGATCGCCCTCTATATTGCGGCGGAGACCGGCCACTGGCGATGCACACAAATTCTACTCGGCAGCGGTCCACCACCGGATCAACTGCGCATCGAAATTTCTCTTGCTTCGCAAAGTGTCGCTCTCGTTAAAAACGGCGTGCCAATATTTCGCACGGAGTGTTCGACGGGGCGGCACGGCTACTCCACACGCACCGGTCAATTTGTCATTACCGACAAAGAGCGGAACCATCGTTCCACGATCTACAAAGTGGACATGCCCTATTTCATGCGTCTCAGCTGCCTCGATTTCGGAATGCATGCCGGAGTCGTGCCCAATTATCCAGCGTCACACGGCTGCATTCGGTTGCCGCCCGAGTCCGCCCACAAATTCTTCGCCGAAATTCCGATCGGCACGCTTGTCACTGTCCAGTAATCGGGGAGGTGCGTCGCGCACTTTTCGGTGCCTGCGTTGACACGATTGTTAACGGCCTTAGCATTTTTGTCCTCAAATAAAATGCACGCTTTTGCCTCAGGGAATGGCGATGGAAAAGAGTTCGTCTCGCATGCACCGGGCTATTGGTCCCGCGACGGCGGGATCGCGCCCGAGCTCTGGAACGATTGGAAATGGCAGCTCAAAAACCGGGTCACCTCGCTCGCGCAGCTCGATCAACATGTCGATCTTAGCGACGAGGAACGCAGCGGCGTTTTGCTCTCCGGCGATAAGCTCGCGCTCGCTGTTACGCCGCACTTTTTCAATCTGATCCCGCGCGAAAAAAATCCGGATGACCCGATCCGGCGACAAGTAATTCCACGAATCGAGGAGACCTGGACTTCGCCCTACGATATGGCCGATCCCTGCGGCGAAGATGCGCACATGCCCGTGCCTGGTTTGGTCCATCGTTATCCGGATCGCGTCCTGTTCCTGGTGACCGATCGTTGCGCGAGTTATTGTCGATATTGCACGCGCAGTCGCGTCGTCAGCGGGGTCGGCGAACAGGAGCTACACACCGATTTCGAGGAAGCGTTCCGTTATCTCGAACAACACACCGAAGTGCGTGATGTTCTCCTGAGCGGCGGTGACGCGCTCATTTTTAGCGACGACAAGATCGACAAGTTGCTTTCGCGGTTGCGGGCAATTCCGCACATAGAGTTTTTGCGCATCGGCACGCGCGTCCCCATTTTCCTGCCACAACGAATTACACCGGAGCTTTGCGCCATCCTCGCGAAGCACCACCCGCTCTGGATGAGCGTACATGTCAATCACCCGCGCGAGCTCACGATTGAGGTGAAACAAGCGCTCGAGCATTTGGCCAACGCCGGCATCCCGCTCGGTAATCAAAGCGTGTTACTCAAAGGCGTGAACGACGATCTCGAAACGATGAAAACGCTCGTGCACAAACTACTCATGTGCCGCGTCCGCCCTTATTACATTTATCAGTGCGACCTGATCAATGGCTCATCGCATCTGCGCACTTCAGTCGCGAAAGGAATCGAGATCATCGAAGGCTTGCGCGGTCACACCACCGGTTATGCCGTGCCGCAATACGTTATCGACGCTCCCGGCGGCGGGGGCAAAGTCCCAATCAATCCCGGTTACATCCTCTATCACGACAACGAAAAAATCGTCATCCGCAATTACGAAGGCAAAATCTTCGAGTATCCTGAAACCGGCGGAGACCAATCAGTTCAGTTCGCGCCACAACGCGAATATCACGATGAGTATTTGTACTCTTAGTCTGCGCTTTATCGTCGATCTTGGTGAACAATATCGCCGCCGATGATTGTCATCATGCAGCGCGTTTTCAGAATTTCCGGCTCGGGGATTTTCATGATGTCTTGTGAAAGCACCGTTAAGTCGGCGAGCTTGTCGGGTTCAATTGAGCCTTTGTCGTTTTCTTCGAAGGCGGCGGAGGCAGGCCAGAGGGTAAACATTTTCAGCGCTTCCTCGCGTGAGACTGCTTGTTCGGGATGCCAGCCTGGGCCTGATTCGCCTTTGATACTTTT
>Ga0137365_10005278_pt1 | contig 10357 bp, 10 predicted proteins | sample SagtaG_9_FD_104799 | JGI IMG/M metagenome (GOLD analysis project Ga0137365, IMG submission 104799) | Vadose zone soil microbial communities from Sagehorn Ranch, Mendocino, California, USA - Sage1_L_40_16 metaG | ecosystem: Environmental > Terrestrial > Soil > Vadose zone | place: USA... | reverse complement strand
TTTACGACGCCCGCGGTGTTCCGCATGCCTGTCACCGTCCGCGTCGGTACGGCGTCAGGCGACGTCACGGCGCGCGCGCAGCTGTCGCAGCGCCAGGACACGATCGTGGTGCGCGACGTGAAAGGCGCGCCCACCATGGTGATCTTTGACGACGGCAACGCGATCCTCAAGCAGCTCACCTTCGATCAGCCTACCGCGTGGCTCGCGACGCAGCTGCAGCGCGATCCCGATTTGTGGAACCGCCATTGGGTGATTGCCCAGCTTAGCCAGCGACCGACCGACCCGGCGGCCGCCGCGGCTCTGGTCCAGGCCGCCACCGGCGCGGATTACTTCCTCACCCGTGCACGCGCGGCCACTGCCCTCGCCGCCTTCCCCACGGCCTCGTCGCTCCCCGCGCTGCAGACCGCCCTCAAGGACACCTCGGCACAGGTCCGCGCCGCGGTGGTCGAAGCACTCGGCGAGCTGGGCGGCGCGCAGTCCGCGACGCTCGCGCGCCAGGCTTGGACCAGCGACTCGAGCGACGCCGTGCGCGCTGCCGCAGTGACGGCGATGGCCCTCACCGATTCGGCCGGTCGCCGCGCCGTCATCCTCTGGGCGCTGCGCACGCCCTCCTACCGGGACGCCATCCAGAACGCAGCGTACCGCGTCATCGCCCGCACAGGCGATACGACTCTCGTGGATTCCGTAGACGCACGCGCCGGCGATCAGCGGTTCGCGGTGCACGTCCTGGCGGCGCTCGCGAGCCGGGGCAACACCCATGCGCTCGACCTGTTGGTCAAACGGCTGGACGACGAACGCCCCTATCTGCGGCGCTGGGCGCTCGAGGCGTTCCGCTTCTCCCTGCGGCGCGACATGGCGCAGTCCAAGCTGCAGTCCGTGAGTGCGGGACTCCGGTTCGCCGACACCAAGCAGGCCGCCGCAGAGTTGCTGCAGCAGTGGCAGAAGCTATTGCAGAACTAGCACTTACGAGGCTACTGCTGGCTGATCGCCTTGGTACTGTCCGGTTTGAGCGCATTACGGAAGGCCAGCAACGCATCGTCGTAGTTCTTCAACCGCGTCGTCAGCGTTCCGGCCACCGTCGCCGGATCATTGCCGGCCGTCTTCTCACACACGGGCAGCGCGCTGTTCAGCGAATCGAGCCGCGTCGTCACCTGCTTCGCCAGGATGCGCATCGAGTCGGAGTAGGCCGTCGGCTGCATCTTCGGCCGGCCGCTGAGGATGAACGAGCGGGCGCTGCCGCACAGCCCGCCGAGGCGTCGAGCCGCGCGCCGCCGTGTGAGCGAGTCCCCGGCCTGTTGCGTGCGGACGACGCGGTTCAACCCGTCACGAATCTGTGCGACGCCGCGCGTTGCGGTCTTCAAACCTCCCAAATAATGGATCTGCTCGATAGTCGGCGCGGGTGCCGGGACTGGTAACGAGTCCTTGTGCGTCACCGTATCCTGTTGATAGGCGACAACCGTGACAACCATCACCAATCCCAGCAACATCGCTGATCGCTCCTCTAACAGTTGAATTCCTGCTCCGTTATTATCCCGGGATGGCCGTTCCCGCAACCACCCGCATCATGCGGACATTTGAGGATCGCGCCGACGCGCTTGCCCACTTCTTCCAGCGCGCCGGTGAAGCGCCGCGCCTCATCGCGTACGACGACGCGGTCGGCTTACCGCTCGATCAAGCACTCGCGGCGCTCGAGTGGACCGCCCAGGTCGGCATTCTTGCCGCCGAAGATCTCGTGCACGCGGCGCGCCTCGGCCCGGATTCGGCTGCCGTCGTCGTAGAACGCAGGGACGGCGAGAACCGTGTCTTCGTGTACTTCGGTCCGCGCATGGATGCGCCGCCCGCGGACCCTTACGAAGGTACCCTGCTCTACGATGAGCCGGGAGTCCGCTCGTACATTTTCGCACAACGCGGCCATGCGATGGCACATTTTCTCCGTGCCACCCACGGACTGGGTGCGGCGTTGAGTCTTTTGTCACGGCGCGCACCCGAGCTGCGTCACATTCGTCGCTGGACGCAGGCGCTCTTCGCCGAGCCCGCCGTCGGTCGCTCCACACAACTGCTCGCAGGTTGGTATGCCACGAGTGGCGCCGGCTTTCTATTCATCCCGGCCGACTCAGACCAGCCGTTTGCCTACTGCGAGGTGGCTGTAGAGGGGTAAATACCCCAATGTGGGAACGTGCGTGCTGTGGATTCACAACTCCACATCATGTGGACGATCACTGGAATCGGGGCTGGGGCCGTCAGTTAGCATCCACAAATGATGCACATGGACGTGAGCTAACCCGAAGAAACATCGGCACTTGCGCGCTTTTTCAGCCCCCCTATATTGACGTCACGCGAGTTGAAGGGAAGGGTTGGGACCTGGCGTCTCAACAACGCCTTTAACTCGAGTCCGAACGGAAATTCCGGGGAGGGCGCCGACGCAACCAAGGGCTCAGGCGCTCGTTGATCCGGGAGTCAACTCACCGGGTCGGACAGTTAGGGCCAGTCGCGTTGCCCTAGCCACGTCGAAATGGTGCCTCGACGTGCAGTGCGGAAGGTCGGTCCGCGACCCGATCTGACCCGTAGCACCCACATTGGTGAACCAGGCGACCCGACGGGGTTGCTTGGGGATGGAAGCCGGAGCCTCTGCTTGCCCTACCGAGGACGAATCAGTCCACAGGTGGCGGTGGAGAGAAGAACGAAGGGCGCAAGCCCTCGACTCCGGGTAGCCGATGTGTCGGAGCCCCTCGGGCGGCCTATCGTGCCGTCCCGGGGGCTTCGTTTTTTAGCTTCGGCAGGTTGTCGTCGAGCTCATGGGCCTTGTGGAATAACGGCCTCGGACCGCGAATCGGAACGAGGTGCGCGATCGAGTTGGCATAAAACTCGAGCAGCGGCCGGCCGCGCGGCAACACCACCAGCGTGTCACCATCGGCGACGACCAGCCGGCGCATGCGCAGCATCCGCCACGCCCGGTCCCAGATGTCGGCGATACCAGCGCCTCCGCGCACCACCTTGCCGTTTACTTCCTTGAGCCGGTCGCGCAGCTGGTCCATGCGCTCGAGCAGCGCTTCCCGATTGATGACCGTCTGCCCGAACGAGAGCAGTGCGGCGGCGGCGAGCGGCACGGGCGTCACCGGAATGATCGCGCCGATGCGGCCGAGCATCTCACGCCCCAGGCGCTCCAGCTCGGCGAGGCGCTGCTCTTTCGGGAGTGCGAGCGCGTTCCGCGGGGCGGTCTCGAGCCAGGCGCGCAGCGGCTGCGGCATCCCAAAGTTGACCGCCACGCGGCCGTACCGCTTGAGCCGGCCGGTCAGCAGGCGCAGGGTATTGCTGGCGAGATACGACACGACCGTGCCGAGCTGTGACAGCCGGCTCGGCCGGTCTCCCGCGGCGATCAACTCCCGGATCAGGGAGCGATCCTCGAGGACCCGGTCGTAATTCAGCGCGACCGGCACGAACCAGATATCGCGGTCGAATGCCGGATCCGTCATCGTACGGCAGATGTAGTCGAGCAGGCCGAGCTTCGGGGGACGAAGCTTGCCGTCCCGCGACAAGCCGCCTTCCGGGAAGATGCCCTGCGTGACGCCGTTGCGCGTGATGAGCTGCACGTACCGCTCCAGCACGGTGTGGTACAGCGGCTCGCGGAAGCGGCGCCGAACGAAGTACGCGCCGAACGACTTGAACACGTACTCGAGCGGCCAGGCCCGCGCCCACTCGCCCACGGCGTAACTCACGTGCACCCCGCGGGCGAGCACGTACGCCACGACGACGTAGTCGGCGTTGGAGCGGTGGTTCATCAGGTAGACGACGACGTCGCGCTTGGGGATTTGCTCCAGCGCCTGCTCGTCCTGATAATCCACGCTCACTTTGTACAGCAGGTTGACGACGATCTTGGCGAGGTTGTAGCCGAGCTTGTAGTACGACAGGACGTTGAAGTGCGGGATGATCTCGTCGAGGTATTTCCGGACCTGTCGCCGTACCGCCTTCTCGGAGAGGGCGTGCTCCGCCATATGCGCCTGCACGGCGGCCGTGATCGCGGGATCAGCGGCGAGCGCCCGCCGCGCGAGGCGTGGCTCCTGCTTCTTATAGCGGCTCAGCCGCGCGCGGAACTCGTGAATGAGCCTCCTCCTTCTTGAGCTCGGCGTAGCCCATCCCTTTGAGCCGCGAAATCCGCATGCTCATCGGTGGGTGCGTCGCGAGCCTGTCGGCGAGCCAGCCTTCGCGGTTGGTGAGCCGCCGGCCCAGCGGATCGGCGATGCACAGATGAGCCGCGCCGCGCTTGATCGACACGGTGGGCGCCGCCGCCGACTCGATCTTCGCGAGCGCGCTGGCCAGCGCGAGGGGATTGCGCGTGAACTGCGCGCTCATGGCGTCCGCGAGGTACTCGCGCCGCCGGCTCACCGCCAACGCGAGGAGCTGCGTGACGAGCGGGGCGATGATCCAGGAGATCACCCACAGCGCCAGCAGAACCGCGACCAATGGCCCGGCGTTCTTGCCCCTTCGTCCTCCTCCCCCTCCCCCTCCCCCTCCCCCTCCTCCGGTCCGGCCCAGGCCGCCGCCCATCATCCGGCCCATGCCGTCGCGCACCAACAGCACGGCACCGACCAGCGCGGCGAGTGTCGTCATGAGCCGGACATCGAGATTCTTGACGTGACCCAGCTCATGGCCGATCACGGCCTGCAGCTCATCCCGGTTGCAGATTCTCAGCAGGCCGTTCGTCACGGCGATATGCGAATTCCCGGGGCCGGTGCCCGTCGCGAATGCGTTGGGATCGTCGTCCGGGACGAGCCAGACCCGCGGGCGCGGCACGCCGGCGGCGATCGCCATCTCGTCCACGACGTTCGCCACCTGGCGTTCCGCGTCGGTCTGCGGATCGATCAGTTCACGGGCGCCCGTTGCCCACAGCACCTTCTCGGGTCCGGTCTTGTACGCGTACCAGACCCCGATGATCGCCACCGTCGTCAGGATCACGCCGACCCACGGGAACGGGTGATGACCTTGCAGCGCCCAGATGTAGTCGCCGCCGAAGCCGAGCCAGGCGAAAAACAGCACGAAGCCAATCACCAGCCACGTCGTGCGCCGGCGATTGGCTTCCTGTTGTTGAAAGAGATTACCGTCGGGAGAGGTCAACCTGCGGTACCGCGCGTTCCGCTTGATCTTCGATCTCCCACAGGTCCGTCCGTTCCGCGTGCGCCAGGCCGGCGACCAGCGTCGTGGGAAATTGCTGCTGCTTCGTGTTGTACTGGGTGGCGGTGTCGTTGTAGAGCTGCCGCGCGAACGCGATGCGGTTCTCGGTGGAGCTGAGCTCCTCCTGCAGCTGGCCGATGTTGCCGGTCGCTTTGAGCTGCGGATAGCGCTCCACCGTCACCAGCAGCCGGGACAAGGCGCCCGAGAGCGCGTTCTCCGCCTGGCTGACCTGTTTGATTGCTTCTGGGCCCCCCCCAGACGCGTTTACCTTGACCGCCTGATTGCGCGCCTGGATCACCGCTTCCAGTGTCGAGCGCTCGAAGTCCATCGCGCCTTTGACGGCGTTGACGAGATTGGGAATCAGATCGTGGCGGCGCTTGAGTTGCACATCGATCTGCTTGAAGGCGTTGACCGTCTGGTTCTTGAGTGAGATGAGACCGTTATACGCGGCGACCATCCACAGAACCACGACGATGACCAGGATCAGCAGCACCCACATGTTTCGTCTCCCGGTGAGATGGAGGGGCGCAGCTGCTGCGCCCGTACCAGAGTATTACGGGCTGTGCGGCAGGAGTTTCGCGATCGCCTGGCGCAGCGTCTCGGCCAACGCCTGGTCCTCCGCGCCGAGCCGCGCCAGCGGATGATCGGCGTCGACGTGCAGCTCCACGCCGCGCGTCACGGGGATGCGGCGCCAGGTGGTGGGTCCCGTGGTTTCCTTGCCGGCGTCGCGCGTCAACCAGGCGGTGAGTGCGCGGCCCGAGCGGCCGCGCGGCATGCCTTCCGCGCCTTTGAGGGGCAGGTGATCGGGCGTCGGGAGCGACGTGCCGAGCACCTGGGCGCAGCGCCGCTCCAGCACGTCGCCCGTCTGGTCGTGCATGTCTTTGGTGATTGCGGCGAGGGTCGCGCCTTCCATTTGTCGCAGCTTGATCGCCAGCAGCTGCAGGAAGTGCCGGTACGAGTACGTCGCGGCAGTCCCCCGTCCTTCCGGCGGGCTCACCAGGCCGCGTGTCACGTAAAAGCGTATGGTCCGTTCGCTCGGCGCAGCGCGTGCCGCGGCATTGATGGGCGTTACCGCCGACGCGTCGAGAACCGCTCCCACCACGACGGACAGGTCACGCAGGTTCCAGGGCGCGAGGTTCCGGTATTCCCGCAGCACGTGCAGGGGGTCGGCGTGTGCAACGGTCGTCATGCGTCCATGGCGCCGGACGCGCGGTCGCTCTGCAACACCGACGCGACCCAGTCCGCGACTTGCTGCAGGTTGAACGGCTTCCGAATGACGGTGCAGTGGTGGTGGTCGAGCCAGGTGCGCACTTCTTCCGCCTCGGCATCACCCGTCATGATTGCGATATGGCCCTCGAGCGCCGGCCAGCGATGGATGATCGCCAGATAGAGCGCGAGGCCCGACATGGTGGGCAGATGAATGTCGAGCAACAGCGCGTCCGCTTCCTCGCTCGAGAGAATCTCGTAGGCGGATTCGGCGGTGCCGGCGCTGAGCACGCGATAACCGTGACGCTCGAGGTACCGCTCGAGCACGCGCCGCAGCCCGGCCTCGTCGTCGACGATCAGAACGGATGCCGGCTTGCGCGGCGGCGAGGTCATCATGAGGCGTTGACCGCTGCCTGGCGCGCGGGCGTCAGGAATCCCTGGACGATGCGTGCCGTCGCTTCGTCGGCGGTGAGCGAGAGCCGCATTTCCCCGGCGGTGAGGCCGAGGTATTTGCGCGCATGCTGCTGCAGCGTCTTGGCCTGCGCGTACCCCAGCCGCTTGGCGATGTCCTCGATCGTGAAGCCCGGATCCTGCAGCAGACGGTGCGCGTAGAGCACGCGCGCCGCCGCGAGGATGTCCCGCGGGCTCGGCAGGCCGGCGCGCGTAAACCAGCGCGCGCACGTGCCGCGGTCCACCCGCGCCCGCGCCGCGACCTGTTGGATCGTCTGCACGGCGCCGGGGCTGCGCATCGCGTCTTCCAACACCCAGCGCAGCTCGGGCGGCAGCGGCGCAAGAGCCTCGGTGAGTTGATCGAGCAAGCGGTGTGACGCGGCGTGGAGCGATTCTTGGGACAGCAGGTCGCGCAGGCGGTCCGGATGGTCCTCGGTGCGGCTCAACACGACCTGACTGATGCCGCACTTCCCCATCGCGAGCAGCACGGGAGCCAGCTCGGGAGTCATCATTGGCGTGTACAGGATCAACGGCAGCGAGGGGAACAGCACCCGTAGCCGCTCGACTTCCTGGCCGCGCGCCCCGCCCAGCATCGGGTCGACGACGGCGATTTCGACGGGCCGGACGCGGATCGTCTCGAGCGCGTCGTCCCAGGTCGTGGCGCGCGCCAAGGTGAAGCGCGGCGCGACGGCGCCGCGCAGGTTCTGATATTGGATGTCCGAGACTGCCGCGAGTACCAGCATTCCCCTACATATCCTCCGCAGAAATCCCTAATTGCCGCAAAAACGCCCTACGATGCCGCAAAAATGCCCTAAACGCGGCGGGCTCCAACACTCAAGTTGGCTGTGCTTGCGAGTCCCCATCCAACTCGACTGTGGAGGCCTTTATGTCACGTCGCATTCGCTTCGCCCTAGCCTTGGTCCTCGTGTCGTTCGCGCTCACCGCTGCCGCCTGTGCCGATGCGTCCGGTCCGAGCGAGCTGACGTGCGATCAAAACAATCCCGCGGTGTGTCGATAGCCGTTCGCTCTACATCACGCACCGAGTGACGCCAGGGAGGCGGAAACCTCCCTGAGCGCCTCGGCGTGAGACGCGAAGTCAACAACGACGTTCTCCGCTTCGTCTTGAGCCGCACACATGTCCAGCCCGGCCTGGATCCGCTCTACTCGGAACGTCATCTCATGCAGGTCATTGGCTGTGGCGACTTCGAGTGCCCGCTGAAGTTCCGACTCCGCGCGTCTGTAATTCCCGAAACGGGCGAAGCCAATGCCGACTTTGAGATGATAATCCGCCCGAATATTGGGTAGGGCGGAATCTAGGCCTTCAAGTGCCTGTTCCCGCCAACGCTCGAATGTCACCCGATCGCGCCGGAATGAAGCACAGTGCATTAGCTCGATAACAGCGTTTGTCACGAGTTCCGCCGAGCCTCCTCGACGAACCACGTGGTTCAACGCCCGCTCTGCGGCGCTTACGTCTCCAAGAGACAGCAGCGCTAAAGCGAGGTCACCAAGGGCGCGCGACTGAGATGAGTCATCCTCGTGTAGCTCAAAGGCACCCCACAGATGCGGCGCGCCCTCATGAGCTCGTCCGCGCCGCACGAGCACGTTACCAAGACCATGTTCTGCGTGAGCTTGTACTATCCGGAAGGTGGTTGCGCGGGCGTCAGCCAAGACTGCGCGCCATGCTTGCTCGGCTTCGGCGAGATTGCCACGGAAGTGGATGACGTTGCACTCCCCGACGCGGCTGAGTAGAACCGACTGACGATCACCCACTGATGCCGCGATGCGACCTGCTTCTGCATAGGCCGCTAAGGCCCGTTCAAAATCCGTTTGCATGCGTCGGACACGCCCCATCCGCAGCCACGCGGAAACAGTATCGGTTGTTCGCAGCCGGCCGTTTCCCACGTTGATCATCGTTTGAAGAACGTCTTCTGCCTCCTCCAAGTGCGACTCGTGTTCGAGGTACAGCGCGTAGGCGAAAAGCGTCGGCGCAATCAACTCGAACTGCCCGGTCCGATGCGCCTCGCCCGCCGCCCGTACGATGCAGCTCAGATGCGAAGCCTCGGTTCCTTCGCCGGCCAACTCGGCGCAATAGCGCTCAGTCGCCGCCCACTGATAGCGGAATACATCGGGAGTAGGAGGCTCGCGATCGGGCGTGAGCAGATCGACAAACCGCAGTGTCAGAAACGCCCCTTGACCCAGACGCACCTCGGGAGAGGTGGCTGGCTCATCGGTCACCCGCTGCAGAAAAACGGCATGGGGGAGTCCGGTAGGCCGCGACGACGTGCTAGTGCTCATCGCGAACCCGCATTTGCACCCGTTATGCCGAACGGCAAGACCATCACGCACACCAACATAGCGCGCGTAATCGCGGCGCGTTAGCCCGCAAATGGCGCGTTTTCGGGCTTTTCGCCGGGTTTTTCCGGTGATGCGCCGGCCGGCGCCGATCGTATAAACGGCGCATGTCCAAGGGGTTTGCTCTAGGGTTTACCCTACTCGAGCTCATGGTCGTGATCTGCATCGCGGCGGCGCTCATGGCGTTCTCGCTGCCGCGCGCGGCGCGCCTCATGGATTGGATGGCGACCGAGCGCGCCGCCCGCGACGTGACGACTGCACTGGCCGTCACGCAACACCGCGCCATCGCCTACGCGACCCGCGCCCGCATCACGTTCAGCAGCGACACGCTCCGCATCGATCGTTTCGAAACAGGCGGCTGGACTCCGTGGTGGAAAACGCCGGGGCCGGCGAGCTACGGCGTCACACTCGAGGTTTCCAATCCCATTGTCATCTTCGGACCTAACGGAATCGGCTGGGGCGCCTCGAATACGAAGATCGTGCTCCGTCGTGGGTCCCAAGTCGAAACGATCACGACGTCGCGCGTAGGAAGAGTGAAGCGCTGGTAGATGCAACCCTGTAACCCTTCCAAGCATCTAACCGTATGAAACAGGGAAGAGTCGCGGCCGAAGTGTGACGGTCACTTCGCCCGACCGCCAACCCCGGGGAGCTTTCAGCCCCGGGGTTTGGTCTTTTCTATAAGGCCGGCCCCGCGTCCTCGTCGAGAAAGACGAGCGTCTGCCGCCGTCCTACGAGCCGCACCAGCGCCTCGTAGACGCGCGGGTCGAGCACCGTGCCGGACAAATCCGCCATCCGCTCGACCGCTTGTTCGGGGGTCATCTTCTCCTGATAAGGCCGGGCGGTGGTGAGGGCGTCGTACACTTCTGCCGCCGCGATCACTCGCCCGCCGAGGGGGACTTCCTCGCCGCGCAACCCATCGGGATAACCGGAGCCGTCGAACCGCTCGTGGTGGCTTTTGACCATCGAGACGACGTCGCCGAGATGCACGAGCGGCGCGAGAATCTGCGCGCCGATGATGACGTGCTGCTTCACGTGCTCGAACTCGTCGGCGGTGAGCGGCCCTTCCTTATTAACGACGGCTTCCCGGGTGCCGATCTTGCCCAAATCGTGGAGCCGGCCCGCCATGCGGATGCGGTCCACCTCTTCCTCATCCAGGCCCATTTCCGTGGCGATGTTCGCT
>Ga0137365_10005262_pt1 | contig 10373 bp, 6 predicted proteins | sample SagtaG_9_FD_104799 | JGI IMG/M metagenome (GOLD analysis project Ga0137365, IMG submission 104799) | Vadose zone soil microbial communities from Sagehorn Ranch, Mendocino, California, USA - Sage1_L_40_16 metaG | ecosystem: Environmental > Terrestrial > Soil > Vadose zone | place: USA: California... | reverse complement strand
CATGTTGACGCGTGTCCCACCACTGGGGTAACCACCCACATAATCTTCCCAGTTAAAGTCACCTGGTGCACCACGCCGTTGCCAGTTTGAGTAATCGCTTCCAACCCTGTCGTAGACCTCACGCTTCTTGGGATCACTCAAGACCTGGTATGCCTCATTGATTTCCTTGAAGCGTTCCTCAGATTGCTTATCATTGGGATTGCGATCAGGGTGATATTTTTTAGCCAGGTCACGGTATGCCTTGCGGATATTCTCTTCACTGGCTTTTCGATCCACACCCAGAATTTTGTAGTAGTCTTTATAGTCCATAAGATGGTATTGTTACACCTCGCCAAACCCAAGTCAAGCACACAGTTGGGTGATTAACATAACTCTAACTCATTAAATATGGATGAAGAACCGCTTCTCGCGCAGCCGACAAGCAAATCCACTAATCGGCGCTAATCTGCACGAATAAAAAGAGATCAGCGAAAATTCCGGAGATTAGTGGATATCTTTCGTGAGATATAGTTCCCCACGTTCGAAGCCCCGCTCGAGATAATATTCCCGCGTTCCAACCGCCGAGATGACCGCCATACGTTTGAATCCGTTAGACTTTGCGACAGACTCTGCTTCTTCCAATAGACGCGTTCCCAAGCCGGCATGTTGCGCCGCGCCTTTCTTCTCTGCGCCAACTGGAATTGACTGCCCATATACATGCACTTCACGGATTAGCGCCGCCTCGTTAAGATCATTGATTCCTGTTTTCGGCGAATCTTTTCCCGGCAATGACAAGCGAACAAAGCCCGCCAGTTGATCATCCGGCGTAATATAAGAAATAAAGTGTTCCTGTGCCGCGCCCGCCTGATAAGTCAAATCATGAAGTTTTAGAGATTCAGCCAAGACGGTTTTTCCGCGCACTTCACGGCATCGCACACATTGACATTGTGTCCCGCGTCGCTGCATCTCATCCTGGATATCCTGTCGCAGACTAGTGCGCCGATTCCCCTCAACAACATTCGTGGACGGAATATCGCGAATGACGCGATTGACACGACAATAACGTGGAATGGTCGGTTTCACGTCGGCGATCAGATCGATGAGTTGCTCGGTAGTATAGGGATGAAATTCACCGCGCTGCCAGTATTCATACAATTCAGCATTTGCAAGCAATTGATTTGGATAAATCTTTATTTCGTCAGGGCAGAAGTCATCCCATAAACGCCCGAAATCTTCGCGGTCTGATTCAGGAGTTGCGCCTAAAAGATTCGGCATCCAATGCAATACGATTTTGAATCCTGCCGCGCGCAATAAAGCGGTTGCACGGCGCGTGCATTCCACATCATGTCCGCGCTTGTTGATCTCAAGGATATGATCGTCCAGACTTTGCGCACCCATCTGAACTTTGGTCACACCGAGATGCCGCAGCCAGTGAATCTCGTCCGGCGTGATTTCATCCGGTCGCGTCTCAATGACGAGGCCCACGTTGCGATGGTGAGTAGATTCGTTAATTGCTTGCGCTTGTTCAAGTTCTCCCTCACCTGTCCGTTGGACTGCTTCGCGATCTCCCGCTGGGAGCCCCTCAGGGGTGCTTCGCGAAGGGGCAGGGGTGAGGGTATTCATCGCGTCAAAGCAACGCTTGATAAACCATTCCTGATAATCACGCCGATACGAAGACCACGTGCCACCGAGGATGAGCAGTTCGATCTTATCGATGGGATGCCCCAATGATTTGAGTTGCTCAATCCGGGAGTGGACTTGCGCGTATGGATCGAATTGATGCTCCAACCCGCGCATGGCACCCGGCTCATCGGGCAAATACGATTTAGGCATCCGCACGTCGGTGGGGCAGAAGATACATTTCCCGGGACAGGGATATGGCTTCGTCAGAACGGTGACCGTCGTCACACCCGAGAGGGTGCGCATGGGTTTCATCCGAATGCGTTCGAGCAGGTGCACGTCTTCGTCCAGTTCTCCCGCCGCGACCATTTCGTTGTAAATCGAAACAAGCATGGACTTGTTCAAATATCCGCCGCCGCGAATGGGATGACTTCGCAGCGTCTTGGTTACATCGCGCCCGCGTCGAATCTCCTCGAGCACCGTGCGTGCGAGTTCTTTTTTATCGGGTGTGAGGAGGTGCGTTTCGCGCCAGCGTTCCTGTCGTTCAGTTTGCATACAATAAACTATTTACCTGTTTCTACTCGTCTGGTTTTTCCACATCAGAAACATCCAATTGAAAATCCTGTTTCACTTCTGCTAGTTCTCTGTGCTTGAACATGTCAGTGTGGAGTCCACATTCGATTTTGCCGCGCCCAGACCAACGTCCGGCGCGTTCATCATCATTGATGCCAATCGCTATAGTGCAAGGCGCGCAGCCGATGCTGCGATATCCTTTTTCCAATAAAGGATGCGATGGCAGATTGTTTTCTTCCGAATACTTTTTCACATCCGCTTGCGTCCAGTTCAAGAGCGGATTGACCTTCAAGAGTCCATCTTCCTGCAATTCTAAAATTTTGGCGTGTGCTCGTACCGATGTTTGATCGCGGCGGATACCGCTGATCCATGCCTTCATATCTTTCAACGCCTTTTGCATCGGCTGAACTTTGTTCAGGAAGCAACACAGGTTCGGATCCTGTACGGGAAGTGTACGTGTATGCTGTTTAGTAAAGACATCCCAGCGCCTATCGCGATATAGGTCCAACACATTCAGATGCCATTCCGAGGCGACCTGTTCACGGAAGATCAGCGTATCCCAAAAATGATAGCCCGTATCGAGGAAGAAGACCAAAAGGTCACGGCGGATGCGTGAAGCCATGTGAAGCAAAGGCATGGACTGGGTTTGAAACGACGAGCTCAACGCGATCTGAGGCCAGAACGCGTCCACCGCCCAGTGGATGATCTCTTGGGGCGTTTTCGTCTCAAATTCCTGAGAAAGCTTTTCGATTTCTTCTGCCGAAAACATGCGAAGATTATACCGTTATAACCCCGCATTGGCGGCGTTATAATTGCGCCATGAACGCGGACACTGCTGCACGCTTAATTGAGATTAATTGGGACTTTTACACCCGCTTCGGGGATGCCTTCTCTGCCACGCGCCATCGCATCCAACCCGGAGTGCGCCGCGTGCTTGAAATGCTGAACGCGGATGAATCGATTCTTGATTTGGGATGCGGGAATGGGGAATTGGCGCGCGAACTGGCGAAGCGTGGTCAGCGCGGCTCGTATCTCGGCGTAGATTTTAGCCTGCCCCTACTCCGAGATGCGGAGGCTCAGCCGGAGGGGTTTTCTGCGAAATTTCTTGAGGCAGATCTGACTCAGTTGTCAAACAATGAATTGTTAGTAGAAAGTGGAAAGTGGAAAGTGATCACTGCATTTGCAGTGTTACATCACATTCCTTCACATGAAATTCGATTGGATATCTTGCGAGCTGTCCGTGGCTTATTAGCCAAGGATGGAAAATTTATTTTGTCGAATTGGCAGTTCTTGAACAGTGAAAAACTCAAAGAGAGAATCAAGCCGTGGGAGGACGCGGCAATCCGAGCGTCCGATGTGGATGCAGGAGATTTTCTCCTGGATTGGCGAAGTGGGGGAGAAGGTCTGCGGTATGTCCATCATTTCAGTGAATCGGAATTGTCCATCCTGGCGCATGAGGCGGAATTCATGATCAGCGAGACATTTCATTCAGATGGGGAAACAGGGAATTTAGGACTATATCAAATTTGGGAAGCTACACGCTGATTGCGACTCGATTCCGCCCTTTGTGTTTCGCAATGTAAAGCGCTTGATCTGCGCGCGCGATCAATGCCTCGATATGCGGGGTATTCTCATCCTTGGTCGCAACACCAATACTGACCGTCACTCCGACTTCTTTATCATTGATTCTAGTTCGCTGTGCTAAGATCGATTTGCGTAACCGCTCCGCAACTTGAACTGCTGTATCTCGTTCTGTCTCTGGCAGGATAATGATCAGTTCTTCTCCACCGTAACGCCCAATCAGATCTACATCTCGAATGGAGCGTTGGCAAAGCAGCGCCAGTTCCTGCAAGACCTGATCTCCTGCTTGATGTCCGTAATCGTCGTTGACCTGCTTGAAGTGATCGATGTCCAACATCATACAGCAAAATGGACGGTTCATGCGTTGGGCACGCGAGAATTCAATCCGACTTAATTCAAAAATGCTACGGCGGTTTTGTAAACCTGTCAGTGGATCGGTGAGGGCAAGGCTTTGCACCTCCTGAAAAAGCCGAGCGCGTTCCAGTGAAATGCCTACCTGTTTTGCGAAGATGGACATGATAGGCAAATCTGATCGTGTGATATCCGTTCCCCAGACCCATAAGACGCCAAGTAAATTTTCTTCAAATACCAATGGTAATCGCAACGGTTCCATTGCCTTTGTCACGCCAATCTTCTCCAAGATTGAAGGAATGCCCTTGGCGTTGATGCGAGTGAATAACGCTTTGATCTCCTCCTCCGGGTTGGGAATGACAGAAGGTCGAAGCAATTCCTCCGTTTTCAATATTGCATTCAGTCTATGATCTGGAAACGTATATTTGATCAGTGGATACCCAAGACCCATCTCAATAATTTCAAGAAATTCTGGCGATAAAGATGTGTAGTTAATGATGAAGGTCTTTCGATCACGATCATAGACTGCCATAATACAGGTGAGGTTAAGATTCTCCAACTCTTTTCCCAGGGTTTGAATGATTGCATCGGCCGTAAGTGATTTTTCAATCTGTGTGGTAATCTGGGCAATGGAGTAAATAAGCTCGTTGGAATGCGCAAGCTGTCCGAGCCATTTACGCTCATCTTGCGCCTTGCGGAGTTGTTCCAGCGCAGTGGCAAGCTGCCCTGCAAGGATGATCAGCAGCCGCTCTTCATCTGCTGTGAACGCGTCCCGTCTTGTGCTTTCGGCATTGATCACACCCAGGATGCGTTCTTTGAATTTGATGGGAACGCAAAGCTCCGAGATCGTTCGATCATCCACATCCACATAGTTCTCGATACGGCGCACATTACCGACGCGTTGCGGAATCCCCGTTCGGGCGACCTCGCCTGTAATGCCCTCCCCGAGGGGCATATCCCTCATTTTAAGTTCTTCAGTGTTATAAAAGCGATACGATGGATGGGCGCACAAAATGCTGCTGCTTTCATCCAATAGCATGACCCCAAAATTATCTGGAAACAGGTTTTGACCGATAATGTTCACCACTTGCTCGATTAACTGATCTTCGCTGTCCGCCTCGATGGAGACCAACGCAACATCATGCAGGGCAGTCAGTTGATGTACTTGTTTGCGCTCATCTTCCAAGATTTGTGATTTGGATAGCACAAGGGCTACTTGTTCGGCGGTAATTTCAGAATGAAGAATAATCTCGCTATCAAACGTGCGTTTCCGGTTATATCCCAAAGTAATGGCGCCAAGTTTACGTTGATGAGTGATCAGCGGTATAGCCAACATGGAACAGCTTGGAAATATGGCAGCGACCTTGGGACTGATGTATTCACAATTTTCTATATCCACAACGGGAAGGGGATGTCCCACTTTCATTACGGAAGCGGTGAGAGTAACTTCACCGGGCTCGAATTGCATATAAGGATAAATATCTTTCATGGAGCCAAATGCAATTGTTGGAATCGGTACTTCCAGCTCATCATCCCATAAGGCAAGGAAAGCATCATCTGCGTAAAAAAGGTGAGCAATATTATCAGTTAATATTTCAAGCGTGGATTGAAGGCTATCTGCCTCTAATGCTTTGCCTGTGATCTGGTTCAGCAATTCCAGGAATTCTGTATGGGTATCGCGTGCCTTTTCATACTGCTCGAGTTTGAGAATGGCTTCCTTGCGTTCGCGAGTGATTGCAGATAGCTTACCAACGACAAAAGCAACAATGATCAGCGAAAATGCGCTAATTACATCTCCCGGGGTCTCGTACAAAATTGTCAAAGAAACACCAGCGATCATGAGAATAGCTGCGGTGGAAAGGCTGGACAGCACTGCTATGAATAATCCACCCCAAATGCCGAAATACCAACTTGCCGCGATTACTGGGAGTATGGCAAGTGATGCAACACCAATTCCTGCTCGATAGTGATAGTATTCAAAACCTAGCACATAGCTTGCATATGCAAGGGTAACGATAATATATCGGATACTTTGATGACGTGGATAAACAAGCCGGTTCATTTTCTGTGTGGCACTAACTTTAACTCAGGAACTTTGGAAGTCATCTTGGTTCAAGTGCATCTTATGTTACACAATTTTATTCCACCGTTAGAAATAAAAAATTACAAATTTGCGATAATCCCTTATTGCATTTGATATTTGAAAATGGGTGAATTCCCTACTGGTAACAAACCAGGCTATCTATTTGTTATACATCCACATTGTTTGCGTTCATAACGTACTGCCACCAGTTATTATGGATTCCATTGATCCGCCCCGCTGTTTTGGGCAAGTGTGTGAGCCACCAAACATGATGTTTGCGAATGTCGCCATTGCCCCAATCGCGGGCAGTGATATTACGCCTCACACCTTTGAAGTTGGGGAAGTTGTAGAGCCAGTCATCGCATTCACTGACGACAGTGGATGGATTGTTCCAATCGTAATCGCGGACGCTGTTTGGCGCAAAATGGACATTTCCCAGCGCGGCATTGCCCGGATTTGTTTTTTCATAACGTATAAATCGCTTCCATAAGTTATCTTCGCCACTCAGATTCTCGAAGGTCTTCTCCATGATGGATTCGGCGCGATGTCCCAGGTTTTCGAGCATCTCCCCAACGCCGCGTTCGTAGGAAAAGCCCATGATCACAAACCGCCGCCCGGATGCCTCGGTATGTTTAAGCGGCGGAGCGTTACACCAAAATGCACCCGGTCCCGCCATAATGGATTCATAAAAGCCAGCGTGAGGGAAGTTGAAAATCCATGCTTCGTCAATTTCGTCATTGGCAACACGCTGTAAAATGTTGAAACGATCTATGATCTCGTAGTAGTTTGCTTCCTGAGGCATGTAGGGTGGTCTGATCCCGCGCACAACATCGAGATACGATAATGGATCATAGGTGAAGCCATCCACCTTGGCAGGGAAGCCATCCACGTCAATGCGTTGTGTGATCTGATAGCGGACGAGCCCTCCGCTTGCCTGAAGCACATCGGACATGTATCCTCTGGCAAGCTCCTCCACACTGTTCCAATGCATATACGTGGAGAGTTTTGTGCCTGTTGCTATGTCCATGGTGGGTTCATAGACAATGACAAGGGTTCTGAGAATCGTTTGCTGGGGAGGTTCCGCCTCACTGTCAAGAATCACGCTCGGCTGCGGAGCAGGCAGCGTAGTTTTTCGTCTACGAAATGGGGATAAAAGAGAATCAAGGATTGACATAAAAATCCTTTTTGGTTTTTCTCAAAGCGCTGTCCGTGGCGCTGGAGCCAACGCCGCGGACGGCGTTGAGAGCATTACACAAATCATGGAAGATTAGGAGCGAAATAAACTTGATTGCCGATCGCAAAATAGAGAACGTAATTGGGACTGACCGTCATTGCTCCAACCGGACCAGATTGGAAGGGGTTGCCCCTGCCTGCATATCCTGTGACTTGATTCTGCAATTCGAGCGAACGCGGCGACAAACGATACACACTCTGATGATCTGAATCGAGCAAAAGGATCACCGGGTTCGGCGGACTAGTAAGAGCCAACTGTGTGAAATGTGCCTGTGCAAAAACATTCATATCGTGATGTGCGGGGAAATTGTCGATGGGCTGTGCAGGGTCCTGACAGCGCGTTGGTGTTTCCGAAATGCGGCTGAACGTACAGGCAATAAGATGTCCGTCTGCATTAAGGATATAGAGATCATCGCCGCTGACCGCCATGTCAATGGCGTTATCGAGGTTTGGGATCTGGTTGCTGAAGTAGAAATAGGGTGTGTCTGTAAAGACACTGTCTTTACCAATGAAGACCCAGACCGCGTGCGACGTTGCGTCGAGCACATACAAATTTCCGTTATCGAGAGCAAAGGCTGTGATGCGTCCCCAATTAGTATTCGGAAGTGCGGGAAGGGCGAAGGCTTGTGGAACCTGTCCGGGTGAGCAATATAAAAGTTTGCCGCTGCCATCGATGCCGAGGACGGTTGCCCCCACCCCGTTGACTTTTGGCAGTGCGAGGATATCTACAAGCGTGCCAATATTATAGCCCGCATAGGTTCCAGGCTGACAATTGAAGGAGCTGTCGAGGGAAAGACTGTGACCGTTGTAGGATGCATGCAGAATGCTGCCGTGGTCCGCATCCAGCATGTACAGTTCGCTTTCGCTCGCAGCCAGGCGGCTAATCTGTGTTAAGCCACTCAATCCGTTTGCGAAGGCGGGAATAAATTCAAGTCGTAGAGTGCCCATAAGCTTATCGATGTTTGCCTGAGCATCGGCACGCAGGGCTTCTGATTCCTTCGTCTGACGGTAAGTATCTGCTTTATCTAACGTGGTCAGGATGCTTTGCCACGCATCCCGTTGATGCACAGGGTCCGTATCGCTGGTAGCCACAGCGCGCTGATTAAGTGCCTGACCGTATAACCCACGGTATTGCACGCTTTGCCCAAAGCTTAGATAAACAACAGAAGCAATCGTGACGACCAAAACCGGGATAATGACTGCGATAAACACCAACACATACGTTGGCATTGCAAGCGTTTGTTTCGATTCCGCGCCAGGCAGCAAACGCGTGATGGACTTTTGGACGAACGAGCCAAGGCGTTCATTCACGCGTCGCCCGGTCTTGATTCCGCCGACCATCACCTTCGCCATCTGGCGCGTCGCTTCGGCATGCGCGTTCGATCGAACCCTTCTGGCTTTGCGCTCTACAAGGATCGGCTCTTGAATTTCTTCCTCGGCTTCCTCCTCTTCTTCTGTTTCCGTTCTAGTCGTGATCATTGGAGTCGAAACTGATTCTCCCAATTTTGCTCGCGGAATCGATGTAGGGAAACCGTGCGATGATGTCGATGTATCAGTTTGAGTTTCTTGTTTAGCTAGAGGCGGTAAGTTGTCTGGCTGCGGCGGAATCGCGTATGCAGATGGTTGCACCATGTGTGCAGCGAAATCTGCGAGTGCATCTAATTCTTCTTCCGTAATGGATGGAGTCGCAGCCGGAGAATTCGAGGCGATCTCGTCCAGTTCCTTTTCAGCGGATGGCGCCGATTCTGTAGCAGCGACTGGTTCGTTTATGATGAGATCCTGAGGGGCCTCTGCAACAACCACCGATTGCGGCTGACGCGTTGGGCTAACTGCGGGTCGCAGGATGGTGAGTGTCCCATGTCCACTATGAGCCTGGATCAACGCCGCGTTCAAGTCGCCGTGTGTCATCGTCAACTTGCGAAAGCTTGCCTCTAAGGAAGCCGGCGGGCGTTCGTTCAAAAGATCGGCTTCCCAATCCTTCGGGAATTTTCCGCACAGGGCAAGCAAATCCTGTGTATGGAACTCGACCTGTGAGAAATAGGATTGAATGCTCTGACTCGAACCAAGTCCTTTGCCCGAAAGCGCCGGATCATAAATGTGGCGGGATTTCCCCTCACTCACCCAAACAGCATGCGTGGGTCCGCTAAGCAATAACGTACATTGGTCGGCGCGCACCGCCGCAAGCACAAGATGACCGAGCGCATATTGCCCGCGTCCTGTTGTGGATAGGTTGCGCTCAAGTAGAGTGTTATTGATATTTTCTGCTATTTTGCGCATTGCAAATGTCAGTGAGCCTGTGGTCTGATAGAACACTGTAGCTGTGCTGCTGATCAGGGTTTTCAGTTCTGCCGCTGAAAATGTCGCATTGCCCGATAGCATGAGATACACAATCAGATTATCGTTCTCGCGTCCACGCGCGCTTCTACGCGGCGGTGTGACAGCCAACAAGCCAGGCAGGTCAGGGGATTCCTGTCCATTATTTCTGTGAATAGGGAGGATGTTCAGATCAAAAGTAGTCACGGCGTAAGAATGAACAAAAAGTTACCATCATTATACTGGTAAAATTTCATTGCGGGACGAACGACACATTGAACCACCAAGGATAAAAACATTTCATGGATTTCTTTTTGCATAAGGATTTTTCAGAGTTTTCTGAATCCACATGGAACGCGCTTGTGGAAGGAAGCATTGCTGATACGCCGTTTTCGCGTTATGAATATCTTACGGAATGGTGGAAAACTCTGGGTGGTGGGGAATGGCAAAATGCTGAACTGGTTTTGATTTCGGCAAAAGAAAATGAGCAACTCATCGGCATCGCGCCGCTCTTCATTACCGGGTACGATGGTCAGCGCGCTCTCATGCTCCTTGGCAGCATTGAAATTTCTGACTATCTGGATTTGATCGTCCGCGCCCAGGATCAGGCGCGTTTCCTTGCTGGACTTTTGGATTTTCT
>Ga0137365_10005260_pt1 | contig 10375 bp, 6 predicted proteins | sample SagtaG_9_FD_104799 | JGI IMG/M metagenome (GOLD analysis project Ga0137365, IMG submission 104799) | Vadose zone soil microbial communities from Sagehorn Ranch, Mendocino, California, USA - Sage1_L_40_16 metaG | ecosystem: Environmental > Terrestrial > Soil > Vadose zone | place: USA: California... | reverse complement strand
GGCCGTGGCTCCCCGGCGCAGGAGCAGCCCGATCCCGGCGGCGACGGCCCACAGCGCGATACCGGCGGCGGTGGGGAACACCTCAGCGGCAAGACGGTCGAGGCCCACGTCCGCGGCATCTTCACCAAGCTCAACCTGGCCCTGGACCCCGGCGATCACCGGCGCGTTCTTGCGTGCTCGCGTTCCTGCGGTCCTAGCTTCTTCGACCTGAAAGTGAGATCAACAAGTTGGGGTTGGGCCTCCGACCGCGACGTCCCGGACGGCGTTGAACAATGGGCGGGCCCATCCTTTCGGCTCGCGGTTCAGGTCGCTGCGAGGCAACGACTTGTTGCTTGCCGGCTCACCCGATGTTGAGACCGCGCTGTCCGGTGGCATTGAGCTGCTCGACCTTGAAGCGGTTCTCCCAGTTGCGCTCGTAGTGCTCCGCGGGGAAGTCGCTCGGGCTGGAGCCGGTGAGGAACGCCTCGCGGGCGGCGGCGCTGTACTGCTCGTTGCGGGGGCACCAGGGGGCGGCGGGGATGTACATGACGTTGCCCCAGCCCTGCTGGTTCTTCACGGGCGCCACGCTGTGGATCATGTCGCAGTGCCACCAGACGGAGTCGCCGGCCTTGACGTCCGGGATGCCGCTGAGGGCCTGCATGAGCAGCGGGTGCCACTTGTCGTTGGCGGGAAAGACCTGGTTGACGGTGACGCCGCACATGTCGTCCTCGGGCACGTCGGCCAGTAGCGGCCGCAGCATGAGGTAGGCCATCGCGTCGGCGATCGGGACGGTGTGCAGCACGCCCTGGTCGTGGTCCATGTCGGACAGGGCGGTCCAGCCCTGGAACGTGCGGAAGGCCGAGCACATCGTCGTGCCCGGGTACTGCGGTCCGGCCGTGCGGTAGGCCGCGTCCCACGGGTCGTACTGCTCGACGCTGCCGTCGAAGAGGTGCCGGAACGCCTTCTGATACGCCTCGGTCATCCACAGGTCGAGGGTCCCGGGGTCGAGGTGGGCACCGAGGCCGTTGGAGTCCGCGCCCGGCGGCCGACGGCGGATACGGTCCGGGTACATCGAGTCCCGGGTCGGATCGAACCACTGCACGCCCTCGGACTCGTGCGTCCACTGGCTGTTGAGAAACGCCTGCACGCGTGCCATCCGGTCGCTCTGCCGGGCCTGCATCTGCGGCGGCGACCAGTAGATCGGGTAGATCTCGGGCTTGGAACCCACGCTGCCGAAGAAGTCGTCGCCGGGGCCGCGGTAGTTCTCGAAGAACGCGTTGCTCTCGACGTAGTTGACGATGTCGCGGTCCCAGCCCACGGCCTGCTCGCGGTCGAAGTGTCCGCGCACGACCAGGCAACCACGCCGGCGAAGCAACGCCTGCGCGTCTGCCGATACCGTTCCGGCTTCGATGTCGGTGTAGTCGATGACGGGCCAGATGGTCTCGCCGCGCTGGCGTGCGGCGGTGATCTCGTCGACCTCGGCCTTGATCCGCTGTTCGACCACGGCGAAGACCTCCTCGACGGTAAGGCCGGAGGCGGCGATGCGGGCCCGCAGCGCAGCCTTGATCTGCCTGATCGCATCCGGGAGATCCGCCGGAGTCTGCTCCCAGTACGGCAGCGGGGGCAGCGGGGTGGTCTCGAGCAAAGGTTGGGCCGACACGGCAGCACTCCTTCTAGTCAGGACTCGTTACTAGGAACCGTACGGGACGTCCGCGATTTCGGCAAGACTCCTGACTAGAATCGTGACGTGATGCCTGCCAAGCCCTCGCTGGAGCTGCTACGTTCGCTGACCGATGAGCACGTCCTACGCGCGTTGATGCAGGCCAGGCGGCTGACCCGGGCCGATCTGGCCACCCGGACGGGCATCTCGAAGCCGACCGTGGGCGAAAGCGTGCGCCGCCTGACAGAGGCCGGGCTGCTCGTGGACACCGGACAGCGGACCGCCGGGGGACGCGGACGCGGCCGTGTCGGCTCCTACTACGCTCTCGCCGACGACATCGGCGCCACCCTCGTGTTCAGCATCGCCCCCGAAGGTGTGGTGGCTGAGTGCGTCGACGTCTATGGAGATGTGGTCTCCAGAGCGGAGCAGCAGATCAGGCGACCGGCCCGGCCGGCGCAGGTCGCCGCTGCGCTGCGAGCCGCCGCCACCCAGGCCCAGCACAGCGCCGGCCTTCCGACGCGGTTGGCCGTGGTGAGCGCCGCGGACCCGGTGGACCGCACCACCGGTCGACTGATCCACCTGCCCGACGCCCCCTTCCTGCTAGGGCAACTCTCGCCCGTGGACGTGTTGGCATCACACGTCGACGTGCCGGTCATCGTCGACAACGACGTCAACTGGGCGGCGCAGGCCGAACGCGAGCACGGTGGCACGGGCACCTTGGACGACTTCGCCTACGTTTTCCTCGGAGAAGGACTGGGCTGCGCGGTCATCAGCGACGGAGCGGTACGGCGCGGACATGCCGGCATCGCGGGCGAGATCGCACACATCATCACGGCAGGTCCACAGGGGCAGGCAACCCTTTTCACCGAGGTGTTCGCCGAACTCGGCGTCCGGCGGGCCGGCTCGACAGCAGTCGACGTCGAGCGCCTCCTGAGCACGGTTGCCGGCCCGGACCCCGACGCGGTCGCCATGCGCGAGGCCCTGGGCCGCGCCATCAGCGGCGTGCTCGCTGCCGTGGTCGCGCTCACCGACCCGGAACTCATCATCATCGGCGGTTCCTGGGGCCGCCAACCGATCATCATCGAGGTCATCTCCTCAGCCTTCAAGCGCCTTCCCCGCAACGTTCCCATCCGACCTGCGCAGCTGACTGAGGAGCCATCGCTGGCCGGTGCGCGTAGGCATGCACTCAGCCGCCTACGATCCACCATCGTCGCCCTGCCCCACGAACTACGGACGGCGGAATCCCACGAGGCGGCAGGCTGACCAGCGCCCGAAACGATCTCTATCGCCTTCGATTCGAAGGTTCTCGGCCTACGAGCTCTCCCGCCGATCTCTTCGACCAAGCCTGGCCGGGGTCCCCGGAGGGTGGCGCCCTGCTGATGATCGGCGACGTTCGCCGCCACCGCACCGCCACTCCGGCGAGCGGAAGATTCCTGCCGACAATTCGGACACTGGTGTCACATTGACCTACCCGAATATTGACGTGGCTCGCTGAGAGATCCTATGTTTCTTTCGGGTCAGTCGAGACATCGGTGACCTTCGACCCTCCCGCCGGGCGAGCCCTGACCATCGCGCACCCGTCTCGAAAGGGCGTCGCGAATGACCATCTCACCACGATGGCGTGCTTCGGTACGTCGGACCCGGCCGCCGGCGGCGTCCGATATCTCCGTGTGCCCTGACTCCGTACCGCGCCGCAAAGCCGGCCTGGTACGGAGACCGGCGGCTGCCCACAGTTCGTTCATACATCCGACGTCGCGGTGTCGTTCGACGGCAGACCGGCATGGCCGCATGCCGACGTGCCCATAAGGAGAGGCTATCCATGCGTACCAGACGAAAGCTCGGCATCGCAGCGACCGTCGCAGCGCTTGCCGCGGCGACGTTCGCCATACCCCACTCGCCGGCACAGGCCGAGGTGCTCAACCCCAGGCAGGACTGGCTGCGCAACTCGGTGTCCGGCCTGTTCCTGCACTGGGGCATGCGTACCTCGCCCAGCCACTCTTCGTGCAGCGGATGGGAGGATGCCGTCACCGGCGGCGGCTGGTCCGCAGACTACTGGGTCCAGGAGACCAAGAAGCTGCACGCGAAGTACATGGTCCTGGCCTCATTCCACAGCCGGCTTGGGTACTCGCGGGCCTGGCCGTCGGCGATCCCGGGTAGCTGCAGCACCAAGCGGGACTTCCTCGGTGAGCTGATCAAAGCCGCGCACGCCGCCGACCAGAAGGTCATCCTGTACATGACCGACGACCCGCAGTGGCACAACGAGGGCGGGACCGAGTGGCTCAACTCGGCGGCGTACTCCAAGTACAAGGGCCGCAACGTCGACCTGCACAGCCGCAACGGCTTCGGCGAGTTCAGCTATGACAACTGGGTCGAGGTCATGGACAGGTACCCGACCCTCGACGGGTTCTGGGTGGACAACGACAACGCCTACTGGGAGTCGCACAACCTGTACCAGCTCGTGCACCAGCGGCGGCCGCACATGCTGCTCAGCAACAACAATGAGGACACGCCGGAGATGGACACGGTCTCCAACGAGCAGAAGACCGGGATGCCGATCCGGTACGACATGGCGACCGCCATCGGCACGCCGTTCCCCCGAATGATCGAGGCCTGCTACAAGCTGCCCAGCAGCGGCCCCTGGTGGTACGGCGGCTCCAACTCCACCGTCGACACCAAGCTCAACGTCGGGCGGCTGATCACCAACGCGGGCGGGTCGATCAAGTCCTTGATGGCCGAGACCGCGATGGTCAATGGTAAGTTCCCGTCGAACCAGGCCAACTACAACAACTTCCTCAACGGCTTGCTCACCCCCATCTGGGAGTCGCTCGACCGCGTCGAGGGCGGCGGGTACGGGTACGGCGGCTTCCCCGGAGGACCGTTCGGCAACGGCGCGTACGGAGCCACCACGGTCAGCAAGACCAACCCGAACCTGCACTACATCCACGTCATCGACAAGCCGACGTCCGGTAACTCGATCACCTTCGCCGACAACGCGTACAAGGTGGCCCGCGTGACCGACCTGCGGACCGGTGCGGCCCGGTCGTTCACCCAGGCCAACGGTGCGGTCACGATCAGCGGCCAGACCGCGTGGGATCAGTACGACACGGTCTTCAAGGTGGAGACCAGCGGCCGGGCGGGCATCTACCCGAGCAGCTCCCTGTCGGCGAGCGCGTCGGCGTCGGCCAGCGGGCACCCGGCCTCGGCCGTACTCGACGGCAAGTTCGAGACCTACTGGGACAGCAACTCGACGCTGCCGGTGAACATCACGCTTGACCAGGGCAGCGCGCGGAGGGTCCAGTACATGGGGATCAACCAGCGGGACTGGTCGCCGACCCACCCGCGGGACGGCTTCGGCGGGGTGCAGGACTCGGCCCGGATCAAGGCCTACCAGGTCCAGACAAGCAGCAACGGCTCGGCCTGGAGCACGGTGAAGTCGGGTACCCTGCCGAGCAAACGCGGGGTACAGATGATCGACCTGGGCGGCGTCACCACCCGGTACGTCCGGCTCGTCGTCACCAGCACGTGGTCGGGTTCGAAGGCGGGGAACTACTACAAGAAGCTGCGCATCGACGAGTTGTTCCTGGGTTCGGACTGGGCCAACGGTGGCGGCGTCGTCGAGCCGCCGCCTGGCGCGACCTACGAGGCGGAGAGCGCCACGCTTAGCCAGGCGGCGGTCTTCAGCAACCACACCGGGTTCACCGGCACCGGCTTCGTCGATTACACCAATGTGGAGGGCGGTTACATCGAGTGGACGGTCAACGTCGATGCCGCCCAGGCGGGCAGCGCCGCTCTCAGTATCAGGTACGCCAACGGCACGACCGCTAACCGGCCGATGGCCGTCAGCGTGAACGGCGCTCCGCCGGTGACGGTGAACTTCGGCGGCACCGGTAGCTGGGACACGTGGCAGGTCGCCAACCTGACCGCGCAACTGAACGCCGGCGCGAACACGGTACGGGCCACGGCGACCGGCGCCACCGGTGGGCCGAACGTGGACTGGCTCCAGGTCGTCACCGGCGGCTGACGAACCGGGTAACGACTGCGGGGTGGGCGCTGGTTGCCCACCCCGTGCGTTTTTTGGGCCTTGCCTGGCAAGGGCCAGCGTTCGATGCTGTCAGGAACGACCGGGCCGGGGGTCGCTGGAGTACGAAATGTTCTCCGCCAGGCGATGTGAACGAGGCTTGCCACAACATTTCGGGGCTCACACCTCACTGTGGAGGGTTGGTCATGATGAAACGTCCCTCGTTGCCCATCCGCCGATCGAGAGATCGGGCCGCATGGATCACGGCCGCGCTACTGCTGCTGTCCGGCTCCGTCGTCGCCGGATCACCCGCGTACGGGGCCGCGCCGCCGCCCGCGGCCGCGGCCGCAGCCGCAGCCGCAGAAGAGTCTCCAACCGGCCGCTGGATCGTCCAGCTCGCCGAGCCCTCTGTGGCCGCGCAGTCGCACGCCCGCGGACAGGCCAAGCTGGACACGGCGGCCGCCGACAGCGCCGCGTATGCCGGGCACCTGCGAGAGGCGCATCGCGAGTTCACCGACCGGATGCGCCAGGTGGCCCCGAACTCGCGGGTCCAGCGCAACTACGAGGTGGCGTTGAACGGGGTCGCGGCGAAGATGTCGGGCGCCGACGCGGCGCGCGTACGCCGCATGCCCGGCGTCCGGGCGGTGACGCCTGACGCGGCGTACCAGCTCGACATGTACAGCACGCCGGCGCAGATCGGGGCGCCGGCCCTGTGGAACGCCGTCGGCGGGCAGGTGCACGCTGGCGAGGGAGTTAAGGTCGCGATTATCGACTCGGGCATATTCGTACGTACGGCGGCCGACGGTTCGTACGCGGGCAACCCGTGCTTCAAGGACGCCGGGTACAGCGCGCCCAAGGGCTTCCCCAAAGGCGACACCCGGTTCACCAACAACAAGGTGATCGCTGCCCGCGCGTACTTCCGCCCGGACGACCCTCCGATCGCCGGTGAGGACACTCCCATCCAGGGCACCGTGAACGCGAGCCCGCACGGCACGCATGTCGCCGGTACTGTGGCTTGCAACGCTGGAACGCCGGTGACCTTCCAGGGCGCGCAGGTCACGATCAGCGGCATCGCGCCGCGCGCCTGGCTCATGAACTACCGGGTCTTCTACCCCAGCCGCAGCACGGACGACTTCCAGAATGGCAACGCGTACGTGGTGGAGCTGGTCGCTGCCATCGACCAGGCGGTGGCTGACGGCGCCGACGTAATCAGCAACTCGTGGGGTTCGAGCTATCAGAACACTTTGGCCTGGCCCGACCCGATGGTGCAGGCGGCGGAGAACGCCGTCGACGCCGGCGTGACGATGGTGTTCGCCAATGGCAACGCCGGCCCGGACGAGGCGACCGCCGTCGCGCCGGCCAACTCGCCGAAGGTGATCGGGGTCGGCGCGGTGACGAAGAACGCGACGATCGTGCCGGGAAACGTCGACGTGACCGCACCGGTCCCGGTGCCGGCCACGCTGACCGGAATGGCGGTAGGCCCGGCCGGGTTCGGGCCGCAGGTGACCACCACGCTCGGGCCCGCCGAGTACGTGCCCGCCGAGAACGTCGCCACCAACCACAGTTCACTCGGCTGTTCGCTGGCGGGCGACGCCAGCCCCTTCCCGGCCGGCTCGTTGACCGGGAAGATCGCGCTGATCGAGCGCGGCGGCTGCGAGTTCAGTGTGAAGGTGTTCAACGCACAGCGGGGCGGCGCCATCGCGGCGTTCGTGTACAACTCGGCCGCCGGTGGAGACAACCTGCAGTCGATGGGTCCCGGTACGCACGCCGCCGACGTCACGATTCCGTCGTGGTTCCTGCGTCGCTCCGACGGGCTGGCGATGCGCGACTTCGCCAACGCGCACCCTGGCCAGGCACAGGCGAAGTTCACCTACGCTCCACATGTCGCGCCTAACGTCGGTGACGTCATGGCCGGGTTCAGCTCGCGCGGGCCGACCCAAGACAAGATCGTCAAGCCCGACCTGGTCGCGCCAGGGGTGGACGTGCTGTCGTCCGGGTACGGCACGGGCGACTTCCCGGGGCCGTTTGTCGGCTTCGGCTCGGCGTCGGGGACCAGCATGGCCACGCCGCACGTCGCGGGCTCGGCCGCGCTGCTGCTCCAACTGCACCCCCGGTGGACCCCGGCGCAGGTGAAGTCCGCGCTGATGAGCACCGCGACCGAGGACGTCTACCTCGACACCACCCGAGCCACGAAGGCGGGCGTGCTGGACCGGGGCGCGGGGCGCATCGACCTGACCAGGGCCGGCAGTCCGGGCCTGACCCTCGACCCGCCGAGCGTGTCCGGTGGTGAGATCGCGGCCGGGCGCTCCGTGTCGTTCACGGTGCGCGCGGTCGACGTCGGTGGGGCTGGCACCTGGGACGTGTCCGCCGTACTCTCGCCGAACGCAGCCGGCAACCTGTCGGTCACCCTGGGGGCCAGCTCGCTGACGGTGCGCTCGCACGGATCCGCGAGCCTGCCGGTCCAGGTGGTGGCGGCCGCGAACGCCGCGCCGGCCAGCTACGAGGGCAAGCTCGTGCTGACTCGGCGGGGTGGCGGTGGCCAACTGCACCTGCCGCTGTCGGTACGGGTGGTGCCTACCCAGATCCAGGCCCAGGTGCTGCTGGTGGACGATGACGGCTCGTCCGCGGGCGGGTTCGCCGACTACGCCGGCGTGTATCGCGGCGCGCTGGACCGGCTCGGGATCAGCTACACCTACCTCGACGTATGGAACAGCGGGTTCCCAGGGCTGAACGCGCTGTTCGGGTATCGGGCGGTGATGGTCTTTACCGGCGACAACAACAGCTTCGACACCAGCGGGTTCTCGCTGAGTGACCACAACCGGCTGTCCGAATGGTTGGACAGCGGTGGGCGGCTGCTCGCCTTCGGGCAGAACTTCGCCGAAGCCGAAGACGACAACGCTGACTTCGATTCGACGCGGCTCGGTCGGGCTCGGCTGTACCACGGCTACCTGGGAGTCGCCGAGGAGCAGGGAGCGCTCTACGGTAGCGCGCCCCCGCCCGCACCGACCGCGGCCGGTGAGGGACCTTTGGCCGGGCAGTCGGTGGGCTTGACCGCTACCGAGAACTCGGTGGAGGCGACCTCGGCGCTCGGCGATACCGACACCTATAACGCGTTGGCCACGATGACCCGCTTCTTCCGGCCGCTGTACAGCGACGCGCAGCCGTCGTGGGGGCTGGGCTTCGGCCGCTCGTCGGAGCCGAGCCTGGAGGAGGCCCGGCTGCAGTTCCGCTACCGCGGCGCCGTGGTCGGTTTCGGGCTCGAAGGGGTCGCCGGCGGTACGGCCGGTCAGGACGCCATAACCAAGCCGCTGCTCAACTGGTTGCTGGATGAGGTGAGCGTGGCCCGCATCGACGCCTCGGTCCGCGCGGCCAAGACGGTGACCTTCACCGCGACGGTCGCGTCGAGCGCGGGCGCGTCGTTCACCTCGTTCCGGTGGGACTTCGGGGACGGCAGCCCGGTGGTGACGACGAGCGGACCCGTCGTCGAGCACCGGTACCGTCCTGCTGGCACCTATCAGGTACGGGTGGAAGTGACCGATTCGCTCGGCCACCACACCGTCGCCAGCCGGAAGGTCACTGTGCCGCCGGCACGCTGAACGCGACCGCCGCGGCAGTCGCGGGAGAGCCGACATGCGGGGTGGCTCGCACGTCGGGTTCGCGCTGAGGCCGTCGGAGAGAGACCTGCCCAGCAGGCACCTCGCCGGCGGCCCAACGGCGCGCCTGCGTCGACGGGACGACCTCCATGCGGGTGAGGACGGCCCGGGTGGGGGCAGCGGCGGCCCGGATCGGGCGCGGATTAGAGTCGCGCCCGATTGTGGATGCGGGTCGTGATGCGAACGGAGCCGTGGTGGTGGCGGTGGATGCGGTTCTGCTTGATCGAGGCGGCGTTCGCCGACCCGGACCTGGTGCGGCGCCGGCGCTACCGGGAGCAGCTGCTGTCCTACCTGCGCGACGACAGCGTCGAACCGCTGGTGCTGCGCCGCCTGGCCCAACGCAACCCCGGACGGGCCAGCGTGGTGTTCCGGCGGTTGCTGAAGAAGCCCATGTTCGACTGGGCCCGCGACGGTGAGGAGCTGCTGCGCAGGCACAAGCCGGCGTACTTCGAGCGGGTGCCGCGGCCGCACGTCAGCCCGGTCAGCGAGCGGCTCGCCGCCTACGCCGGCCGGCACTGAGGCAGCATCAGTCCGGCCAGGTCCAGTCGGGGCGTGGCCGGGCCGGGAACGGTGCGAGGCCCAGGTAGTGGCGGTAGGCGGCGTGGATCCACGCGGTCACCGTGTCCGGAGGGAACGCGAGGTCGGCGAGGGCCACCTCGCCGGCGCCGCTCGGCCCGTCGCAGGTGGCGACAAGGCCGCAGGCCTCGTTGGTGTAGTCGATGGCGGTGACGGTGATCGGGGTGCCGAGCAGCGTCGTGGCCGCGGGAAGTTCTGTCTCGTCGTCGATGACAGTGAGGAACGCGGTGTACTGCTCGTCGTCGCCGTAGGCGTCGACGACGATGGTCTCGATGACGCGGTCGAGATCCGGATTTTTTCCCATGGTGTAGCCAGCGTAGGGCAACGCCGGCCGCAGTCCCGGTCGACGCTTCTGCTGAGATGGACCGGTGACTGGCGACGAGCTGACCGTGCTGGTGGACCGGCTGCGCTGGGACCGACGACGGAGTCTCGATCGTCCTGCTCGCGAGCACCGGCAACCGGCGTTCCGGGGATGCGGCTACCACGGCG
>Ga0137365_10005258_pt1 | contig 10377 bp, 8 predicted proteins | sample SagtaG_9_FD_104799 | JGI IMG/M metagenome (GOLD analysis project Ga0137365, IMG submission 104799) | Vadose zone soil microbial communities from Sagehorn Ranch, Mendocino, California, USA - Sage1_L_40_16 metaG | ecosystem: Environmental > Terrestrial > Soil > Vadose zone | place: USA: California... | reverse complement strand
TACCGGATTGAACTGCTCGGTGAAAACAATACTTGCCCACGTTGTGGTGCGCCCGCACACGCAACCGACGCCTGGCGATCTCAGCTAGAAGAGCCCGAGCCCGGATGGTTCTATGACCTGCACGGAGCGGTGCGCGAACTCCTCCAACAGGACGGCGACGTTCCGTTTCTCGCCGGTCAGGCACTCGCCGCCCAAGCACAGACTTTTGAGGAAATCGCCGAACTGGACTTCCTCCGACCTGACCAGGACCCCGACGAGATCGACATCGTTGCCCTCGTAGACGGCCGCTTGGTCATCGGCGAAGCAAAGTGCGTTCCTACCCTCGGCACGAAGAAAGAAAGCAACAAGGCAATCGCAAAACTGCTCCGCATCAGTGACCTCCTCGGAGCCGACGAAATCTTGCTCGCTACCTCCGCACCAGGCCCGTGGAAGGAGAGTCAAACCGACCAGTTGCTGAAGGCAACTGCAGGACAGAGTTGGCGGTTCGGAAAGGTCCCGCAGGTCAGAGTGATGACGGATCTGCGGGCGGCCCCGCAAAGCAGCCTGTTGCGGCAGGAGTACGGCGGGCAGGTCTAAGCCCCGGGCCGGATGAGAGCGAGTGTATGGCCAAGCTTGCTGAGAGCGTCCCTGCTGGCCTGGATCTCTTAGGGCGGCACGGCAGACCTCACCGGGTGATACAGCGGGTTACCAGTTCGCCCGCGAGTTCAGCCTGACTGAAGGTGCCGCACCGGGAACTCGCGGTCATCTGGGACCTGACGGCCGCGATCAACGTGGGTTCGTGGCGGGCATCATGGTGCTCGAACTTGGGCAGGCCTGGGATCCAGGTGAGGATGACAGGTTCTGAAGCCGGATGACGCTGTACCGCCCGCCGCATAGAGATCCTGTCCGGCCGGGACAGGGTCCGCCGGACATCTGACTGGCCTGCCCAGACCAGAGTCAAGCGCAGGTGCCCTGGCAGCCCATCGCCTCGTGACACTCAAGCCAGAGCGCGGCAGACTGTCCTCATGGCGTACGTATGCGCGGTACTGAAATATGGCCTGAGTGTGGAGAAGGGCACTGACCGCGTTCCCGACGACGGCAGGTATCACTTCCTCGTAGATGGGGAGATCGTCCTGTCGACGACCGTCGAAGCGCTCGCGCTAGCCGAGATGGAAGAGGCCAAGGCCGCGCGGCAGGCCCCGGGGCGCGAGTTGCTGCAGCGTGAGAGGGCAGCCCTCGACGTACGCGCCTTCCGCGCCGCCAACTATGCGGAGAAGCAGAGCCGCGACCAGAAAAAGGGCGGTCGCGGCATTGGTCGATAGCGGCGTCACATCAAAGGCGCGCGTTACGGTGGTCCTGGGCGCGGGCGCTGTGCCTCTGACCGGTAACCACGTCTCCCCAGCGCCTGGCCGGCACGGCGACCACCACTCCTCACAGGGCCGCCCAATCAACGCCACCTGGGCCTGATTCTCAAACAGGCCGCGTAGCGACCTCGACTAGACGAAGATCGGCCGGTATCCGGCAAGAACCAGAGCGGGGAGGGCTCCAACGATGGCGCCACGACGCACCAGGGCAGACGGCAATAAGACGATCCCGGTGGACGATTATGAGCACACCGTCGCCAAGCGCACGAACAACCCTCCCGCCGGTCTTGCGCACCTCGACCGGGATAAGACCCCGGTCCGGCGACTCGCGTACGATCCGTACCTCGACCCGCAGCTAGTGTGGGCGGGAAAGGCCGAGCGGCAAGTCATCGACGTGCCCGCGCCCTCGATCCACGTGCACGAGGAACTGTCCGCGCACAAGATTGTCGGCTCGGTCCGGCGCCAGCGGCTGCAGCAGCCTCTCTTCGACATCGACGCGCTCGACCCTGCCGCAGCCGTCGAGTTCTACCAGCATGACATGAGCTGGTCTAACCGCATGATCTTGGGTGACAGTCTGCTCGTTATGACCAGCCTGCTTGACCGCGAGCGGTTGGCTGGCCAGGTGCAATGCATCTATATGGATCCCCCATACGGAATCAAGTACCAGAGCAACTTTCAAGCGCGCCTCGGCGACATGGAGATCACTGACCGACGGGATGAGGACCTAACCCGCGAGCCGGAGATGATCCAGGCATATCGTGATACGTGGGAATTGGGAGTGCACTCCTACCTGACCTACCTTCGCGACAGGCTAATGGTCTCTCGTGAACTGCTCAGCGAAACCGGTTCAATCTTCGTGCAGATAAGTTCGGAGAACGTGCACCGCGTGCGCCTGCTGCTTGACGAGGTGTTCCAGGCTAAGAATTTCGTCACTGAGATCGTTTATCAAAAGACAACCGGCGCCGGCTCTCCGAACGAGGTCCTCACCTCCATCCCGCCAGTCTTCGACAGCATCCTTTGGTACGCCAAGGACCGCGAACAGATGAAGTATCGGCAGTTGTACCTGGAGAGGGAGCTTGGTGGTTCCGGAGCGTCCCTATACACGCAAGTAGAAATGCCGGATGGCAGCACCCGCCCACTGACACCCCAGGAGAAACTTGGCGGCCGACTGCCCGAAGATGCTCGGGCCTTCGGCCTCGCCGACCTCACCTCGTCCTCGGGCTCGGATAAGACTAGATACCCGGTCGAAATGGACGGACGGATATTCCGCCCGAACCCAGGTGTCTGGAAGACAGACCAAGAGGGCATGCAGAGGCTAATCGCTGCTGGCCGTGTCCGCACGACCACAGGCACGAAGCTCGGGTATGTGCGTTACTTCGATGACTTCCCGGGCTTTCCCCTCAACAACCTCTGGACCGACACGGTAGGCCAAAATCAGTTTGGCGGTCCTAAGCGGTACGTTGTTCAAACTGCCCTAAAGGCTGTCCAGCGTTGTCTGCTGATGGCCACGGACCCAGGAGATCTCGTTCTGGACCCGACCTGCGGGTCAGGCTCGACGGCGCGCGTCGCTGAACAGTGGGGGCGCCGGTGGATAACAATTGACACTAGCCGTGTCGCCTTGGCGATCGCCCGCGAACGGTTGCTCACATCTGTGTACCCGTACTACGAGCTAACGGATCCTACGCGGGGTATCGACGCGGGTTTGTCCTACCGTTCTGTGAAACGGATCATGCTTCAGACTATCGCCCGGGGCCAGGAGCCGAACGACACAGTCCTTTACGACCAGCCACGTCTCGACAAGAAGAAGTGTCGTGTCTCTGGGCCCTTCACCGTCGAGGCATTGTCCCGTTACGGGGTCAATCCCACTGACGAGGACACGTCTGAGCCTGACCCGACGGGTGCGGAAGCTTCGGATCATGTCGACGTGCTCCTGGCAGCGTTGAAGACACAGGGTATTCCCCGGCCAGGAGACCAGCCAGCGGTCATCGAGTCGCTGACGCCACTCTCGGCCGCAGGCGCCCTTCAAGCGGAAGGTGTGGCAGAGCTTGGCGGCAAGCGTCGCCGGTTCGCCGTCGCACTGGGGCCTAAGTTCGGGGCGATCACCATGGCACAGGTGTCTGACGCCCTCCGCGAAGCCATCGGGTTTGAACTCGTCGTTTTCGCAGGGTTCGCGGTTTCCGCTGATGCACAGGAAAGACTGGCGGCTGGGATGCTGGGCGGGACCCAGGTGTCGCTCCTGCTAGCCAACCCTGACCTGCTAGTCGGAGATCTACTCAAGAACACGAAGGCATCCCAGACGTTCCGGCTGTATTCGGCACCGGACGTCAAGATCGAACCGAACGGCAGCGGATACCGGGTTTCTGTGGAGGGTGTGGACACCTTCGACGCGGCAACCGGGGAAGTCGTGTCCTTCGGGAAGACCGGGGTCGAGGCGTGGTTCCTTGACGATGACTACGACGCCAGTGTCTTCCGCGTGTCCCAGGCGTTCTTCCCGGTCACTGACGCGTGGGACAAGTTGCAGGCCGCTCTGGGCGGCACGGTGGACGCGGACCTGATCGAGGAACTACACGGCTGGACTTCTCTGCCCTTTGAGAGAGGCGAGCACTCCCAGGTCGCGGTGCGGGTGATCGCCCAGGACGGGAACGCAGCCGAAGTCGTGCTCCCGCTGCCGGGAGGCCGGTCGTGACCGTTCCCCAGCAGAGCGTCAACGGCCACACCTCAGGGACGGTCATTGAGGGCAACCCTATTATCAACGATGCCTTCGCTGAACCGACCCGGTACTGGCACTTCGGATCCGTCACCCCGGAGATCCGCGATGGCCGGCGGACTGCCGGATACCTCGCCCCCTCTCCTGACGGCCAACTGAAGATCACGGACGAGGTGATCCCGCTCGAAGTCGTCAATGACCTGCGTGACCGGGTGCGGCAGTGGCGAGCAGACGGCTACCCCGGCATAACCACCGTGACCCGGGACCTTTTCCGGCACTGGTTCGACGATGGCCGGATAGCAAGTGCGACCCGGCCGTTCTTCTGCCAGCAGGAAGCGGTCGAGACGATCGTGTTCCTAACCGAGGCACCAGAGCAGCTGAAAGTCGGGGTGAACATCCCCGGCTCCGGTGAGGCGTACACCCGGTGGGCGGTGAAGATGGCGACCGGGACCGGCAAGACCATGGTGATGGCCCTCGTCATCGTATGGTCGGGCCTGAACAGGATCGCCAACCGGCAAGATACCCGGTTCTCCGATCAGATCCTCGTGGTGGCCCCAAACCTCACCGTGAAGGACCGTTTGGCTGGAGCGGGGGGCCTGGACCCGGCGCACCCGGAATCGCTGTACGTGGATTTCGACCTGATCCCGCCGCAGTTCTCCGGCCTGCTCGGGCAGGTGAAGGTGCAGGTGTCCAACTGGCACGTCCTGGCGCCGAAGGAAGACCCGAAGCGGTCCGTCGTGAAACGCGGACGGGAATCTGATGCGGCCTTCTGCCGCCGTGTCCTGACCGACCTTGCCCCAACCGGCCGGGTCCTTATCCTCAACGATGAGGCGCACCACGCGTACCGGTTCCCGCCGAGCCTCAGTGCGTCGGGCTCAGACGCGGAGGACTTGCGCGAAGCGACCGTGTGGATCGACGGACTCGAACGCATTCACCGGTATCGAGGGATTCTCCGGGCGACCGACCTGTCCGCAACACCTATGTTCCCCAGCATCTTCAAGGAACGGGCCTGGACACCGTTTGAGTGGATCGTCTCCGACTTCGCACTCGTCGACGCCATTGAATCGGGGCTGGTGAAGATTCCGCGGACGCCTACCGACGACGATGCAGGCGAGGCTGTGCCCAAGTACCGCAACCTCTGGCAGCACATCAGCAGCACGCTGCCCAAGCGGTCGCAAGCCGAGGATGAGTCGCATCCGCTGATGGACTACCTGGCCGAGGCTGACGGCCCGCTGAAGCAGCTCGCTGCCGCATGGGAGGCCACCTTTAGGGAATGGGAGGCGGTCGGCCGGCGAGTGCCGCCGGTCATGATCGTTATCGCGCATGACACGACCGTCGCGCGTCTGCTGGAGAAGCACATCGCCGTCCTCGGCGAGTAAACAGTCACGGGTGCCCGGTTAGTTGATCATGCTGGTTGCGGTGGCATCCAGCAGTTCCCGTTGAGGGCGTCGCGGATGGCGGCGAGGGGGTGGCGGCCGTGGCTGCGGGCGGTGGCGAGGTAGGAGCGGATGCGGCAGTGGCGCTGCAGGGTTGCCAGGGTGCGCCAGCAGCCGCTGATTTTCGCGGCGAGCTTGTAGCCGCGGACGGCGTTCTCCGATCCGTTGTTCGTGGCCGGGACGTCGAAGCGGGTCGCGAATAGCCATACCTGGCTGGCCTTGCGTTTCAGCCGCCGGGCCAGGATCAGCCCGGGGTGGTTGCCCTTATGCCAGGGCCGGGACAGGTTCACCGAGATCCCGAAGGTGACGGCCTGGTCGTAGCTGTGGCGCAGCCCGGCCAGGAGGGCGGGGTCCAGGCTGGCCTGGCGGGCGTCCCGGGCAGCCCTGACCGCGGCCGCGGCCGCGCGGAGGGCGTCGCCGGCCTGCCGGGTCCAGACCTGGGAGCCCGGGCCGGTGGCGTAGGTGTCGTCAAGGTACCTGTATAGGTGGGCCAGGCACTGCTGGACTCCGGCGAGCCCGGCGTCGTAGCTGAGGTAGCCGCCGTAGTCGTCGCGGACCAGGACCCCGCGGTAGCCGTCCAGGATCCCGAAGCCCGTGATCGCCAGCTTCGTGCGGTTGCCCGCCGCGCCGTACCAGATCAGGTCCGCCCCGCCGCTGGTATAGGCCAGCATGGTCCGCACGGTGTAGACGTGCGGGTTGCCGCAGTCTTCGGCGCTGGTGGCCGCAGTGGTGAGCGGGGCGGGGGTCTCGTCGGTGCCGAGCACGTCCGCCGCCCTCAGGGCGTCCTTGAGCGCGCCCTCGAACCCGGCGGCGATTAACGCCGCGTCGAGGCGGACCAGGCAGCGGGAGACAAATCCCGTAGAGACCGGTGCCTTGAGCAGGGCGCCCATCAGGTCCGCGGCCCGCTCGACCCCGATAACGTCCGTGCTCGCCAGCAGCGTCGCCGCGCCGGTCACGCCCGGCCCGTAGCACACCGGGCCGCCGGTCACTCCCGGCGGCGGCGGGGCGGTCGTGACCTGCCCGCACCCGCAGGTGCGGCGCATCATCTGGTATTCGGTCACCGTCAGCGCGGCCGGCGGGATATCGAAGACCTGCACGCTGGACGCGATCCGGCCCGGAGCGGCGGCCAGGTCCGCGCCGCACCCGCCGCACGTGCCCGGCTCGACTGCCAGGGTCTCATCCGGCCGGGCGGTCCACGCCAGGCTCGCACCCGGATGGCCTTTCTGCCCGCCCTGCGGCCGGCCCGGCCGCGCCTCCCGCTGGCCGGCCTTCGCCTTCGCCGCCGGGCCGTCCTGGCTCGGGGGCTGGGAGGAATTCGAGGAGTCCCGGCCCGCCTGACGGCGCAGCGCTGCCACCTCCGCCTGCAGCGCCCCGATCAGCGCGGCCTGCTCCGCCACCACCGCCAGCAGCTCCGCGACCCGCGCCGTCAGCTCCGCGTTCCGGGCAGCCAGTTCCTCATACGACGGCTGCTCCGGATTCGGCATCCCCGAACCCAACCATGATCACAAAGCGGACGCCAGCACCGACACGTCGCAGATCAACAGAGGGCGTGACTGGTTACCTCGGCGAGGCGTCACCGGATCTGGTGAACGCGAAAACCGGCCCAAGGAATACGGTGCGCATCGACTCCGACGCCCTGGAGAAAGCCGAGGCGGGAGAAGGAAACGGAGCTGCCGAAGCTACCCGCCAGATCGTAGCGACCGTGGGAAAGGCCGGAAAGCCCGGCGAGCAGGTGCGCTGCCTGATCTCCGTCAACATGCTCAGCGAAGGCTGGGACGCCCGTAACGTCACACAGATTCTCGGCCTGCGCGCCTTCCAGTCCCAGCTGCTGTGTGAGCAGGTCGTGGGACGCGGGCTGCGCCGCTCCCAGATGGGCGACCTCGCACAACCGGAGTTCGTCGACGTGTACGGCGTGCCCTTCCAGCTGCTGCCGATGGCCAAGGCCACTGGCGGGAAGCCCGTCAAGCCGCCGGAGTACCAGAACGTCCACACGGTTGCCGACCGGCACCAATTGCGCATCCAGTTTCCCCGGCTGGTCCAGGTCGTCCCCGATGTCCAGGACAAGCTCGACATCGACCTGGATGCCATCGAACCGATCCGCATCACGCCACGGTTCGACCCCACCGCGACCTACATCGAACTGGACCTCGGCGTCCCGCACGCAGGCATGGGAGGTGAGACGCAGGACCGGACCCGTGCCTACCAGAACTTCCGCATCCGGCGGCTCCTGTTCCGGGTCGCTGCTGGCCTGATCGAACCGTACAACAAGCCGTGGCTGTTTCCGCAGGCGCTCCGCATCGCTGAGCAGGTCATCCGTCCGGTCAGCGACGGCGGGAAGATCGGCTACGCCCCCGGCGTGGACCCGCGAGAGATCTGCAACCTCCGCTACCTCACTATTATCCGCGAGCGGCTCTCCGCCGCGCTCCGGCCAGGGGAAGGCCCGGAGCGTTTCCTGCCGGCCCTCGACGAGTACCAGCCCATTGGGTCCACCGACGCACTCAACTTCAACTCACCCAAGGACAAATGTGTCCCGGCCGCCAAGAGCCACCTGTCGCACGCCGTCGTGGACTCCAGCCTTGAGCGCAAGATCTGCGCTGTCCTGGACGCCGACGACAACAACGTCGAAGCCTGGGTGAAGAACCACCGCCTCTACCTGGAGATCCCGTACTTGTACTTCGGGGGTACCTACCGGTACCGGCCGGACTTCGTGGTCCGCCTCACCAGCGGCCTCATGGTGCTCCTCGAAGGCAAGGGTGACCCCAGCGAGAAGGACGACGCAAAGGCCACCGCCGCCCGCCGCTGGGTCCAGGCCGTCACCACCTGGGGTGGCCTGGGCACCTGGGTCCACCACATCTGCTACGACGCAGCCACGTTGAAGGCGGACCTGATCACCCTCCAGGACTCGGCGCTTGCTGCGAGCGTCGGCTGACCCGGGGCCGCACTGCGCGACTCCGGCACGTTATCCGGTACATCACGCCACGGGGCCTGCGGTGACTGGCGCGGCCGCCCGGAAGGTCTCCGCGATCCGGGGTGCCAGTAACAATGGACCCGTCAGCACCGCTACGGCGTCCAGTTTCCTGAACTGCCCTGGTGGCGCGGTGGCACGGGGGTGGTCGTCAGCGTGGCCGGAACGGATTGCCGGGGTAGCCGGGCCGTTGGCTGATCTCGGCGCGCTGGTACCGCTCGGCCTGCCATGCGTCCCACGCCCGCTCCAGTTGCGGGGTCGAGGAGGCGGGCAATCCCTTGCGGGAGCAGAAGGCCCGGAACTCCAGGTCCGGCTCGGCCAGCCGCCGGCGGCGTTCCGCGCGCGGGTCGGGCAGCACCGCGGCGGTGTCCAGGTCCTGGACCCGCCGGGCCCGGGCGAGTTCGTCGATGTCGGCGGCGATGCGGTCGATGACCGCCCGCACCCGCGTGAGGTCGACGGCCACGACGGCCCGGTCCGGCCAGTCGGCGGACGGGCGCAGGTTGACCGCGGGCGGGTAGCTATCAGCGTCCAGGTGCGCGAGCCAGTCCGCGCACTGCCGCAGCCAGCTCACCTCATCCGATAGCCGGTCGGCGATGTTGTCCCGGCCGTCGAGTTCGGTGTCCTCCCCGGAGTCCGGATCTTCGGGGGCGGGCCAGTCTGCTGCCCGCAGCTCGCCGAGCGCCGCGTCCAGCGCGTCCAGGTCGGCGGCGGCCACGAGCTGGTGCACGCGGGAGGGTGACAGCCCGACTGCCGCAGCCAGGGTGCGGATCGAGATCCCCTCGGCGCGGGCCGAGACCAGCGCCCACGTCCGTTCCCGTTCGGCCTGCTCCAGCCGCTACGCAGCACGGGAGACCCGCGTCAGGGGGTGCGGCCAAGGTAAGCACAGAACCCGCCATGAGTGGAATCATGACCTAGTCGTCACGGTCTTGGTCGGGCTGGCTCTGCGAGCCGTTCGCGTAGGCCGACGGCGAGCCCGGCGATGGTCAGCAGGCCTCCGCCTACCAGGCGGCGGCATAAGGCCGTCCCTCGGGGAACGGCAGCCGGGTGGCCACGCCAGATGAGATCCCGACGCGGTACACGTAACCGGTGGCGAACGCGAGCAGCGAGCCCCCAGCAGGGTCGCGGGCGGGGCAGGGCGCCGTTGATGGGTGTGTGTCAGTCGGCCTCGGCCAGGTCAACGCCGAGATGGGCGTCGTAGGCATCGGGGGTCAGGGTGATCTCGTTGGTGGCGTAGACGCCGAAGCGCTGGATCCGGGCGGTCAGGTAGGGCGAGAGTACGGCCAGGTCCTCGAGTGTGATCGACTAGCCGTCGGCGATCAGCTCGCGTGCTGAAGGAGGTCGACTTCACCACCCTCGGCCTCGCCGCCTGACTCAGCCCGCCGACTCAGCGGATAAGTGTCATAGGGGTCTCCATTTAACCGGAGTAGATCTGTGGCAGACACTACGGAACCCGCTGGTCAGGCCGGGATCCGGCCCTGCCGCACCGACTCTGGCGGCAGGGCGCTGACCTGCGCAGCTCCGGTTACGTGGAGACCCCTAAGTGTCATTATCCGCTGTCAATGACGACGTCCTGGCCGTCGCCCGCGCCCGGCAGTCCCGCGGCGAGTCGGTCACCGCCATCGCCCGCCACCTCAAGGTCGGCCGGTCGACGCTGTACCGGGCTCTGCAGCCGCACGAGCGGAATCCCGTACGGACCCCCGTGGAGCCGGCCTGGTAAGGCCCGGGACTCCCGAAGCCACGGCCAGCCGCGAAGGAGGTATGTGGCAGATGCACCCGGCTTGCGCCCCAGGCCAACGCAATGAGGCCACGCCCGGCCATGGACCGTCGCGAGATACAGCAGCTCCGGCTCTCCCAGCGCGGCGTCACGGCTGGCGAGACCCGCGAGCATGGACTCGACCTCGACGGTCCGACGATCGGCCAGATCGC
>Ga0137365_10005255_pt1 | contig 10381 bp, 8 predicted proteins | sample SagtaG_9_FD_104799 | JGI IMG/M metagenome (GOLD analysis project Ga0137365, IMG submission 104799) | Vadose zone soil microbial communities from Sagehorn Ranch, Mendocino, California, USA - Sage1_L_40_16 metaG | ecosystem: Environmental > Terrestrial > Soil > Vadose zone | place: USA: California... | reverse complement strand
CGGACCCGGGCGGGTGTAACGCGTCGAACGGCCGCGGCGTTCCCCTACTGTGACGCCGGGGCTCCCCACCCCGGCGGGCCCGGCCGCGAGCTGGACGAGCCACTGCCGGACATGCTCCTGACCCGGGCATCCACCCCCCCAGGATGCCCCGGAACAGCGGCATGCGGTGGCGGGAACGCTCGCCTGCACGGGTCCGGCGAGCTGGCCGGACAGGCGGCAGCACGGACGGCGTTCGCCCGCGCTGCCGCCCCGGTCAGCGTCGCGCCAGCTGCCCGGGCCGGCGCACCACCCGGTCCGGTTCACCATTTTGATCCGGGCGTGACCGCTAGGTTGTGTCGGATGCGCGGGTGAACTCCCAGATGACCTGGGCGAGTCTCGCTGGCTGGTCCAGGGGATGAGCGTATAGCTGTCTTCTACCTGGCCAGCTGTCCCGGACAGCCATCGAGGCCACCACCTAGCGCTGAACGCGGCACTGGCTGGTAGTGGGCCGATCCTGCCGCTGGGTACGTGCTGGTCTATTACCCGGAGGTCCGGGAGATCTTCACAGGCGATCTCTGACCCGGGCTGGCACGCTAGCGCCCCGGCCGCCAGGCAGTCAGTGGACCAGGACGGCGGTCACCCACGCGCCATAGCCGGCCACCAGCAGGGCCCCTGTTTGCCGGTTCAGCCGGCCGGCCGTTGTGGCCAGGAGCAAGGCGACCGGCAGCGCGGCGGCCGCGATGGCCGGTGCCAGGATTCCGCCGGTGGCGAGCGGCCGGACAAGGGCCGCCACCCCGAGCGTGGCGGTGGCGTTATAGGCGACCGACCCGACCACTCCGGCCACCGCGATCTCGGAGACGCCGCGCCGCATCGCCGCCCAGGCCAGCGCGAACAACTCAGCGGTCGTGGCCAGTGCCAGCAGCGTCAGCCCGACTGCCGAGTCGGTCAGGCCCAGCGCCCGGACCACCCGCTCGGCCCCGCCCACCGCCAGCCAGCCCCCGGCGGCCATCAGCGCGACCCCGCCCAAGGCGAGCGCCAGCCCGAGCGCTGCCGACCGCGATCCGCCGTCTTCGCCGGCCTCCTCGGCGAGTTCCCCGATGGCGGGCGGTTTCCGCTCCCGCCACCACAACAGCGCCACCCCGGCCAGGTAGGCGGCGAGCAGCAGTCCGCCCTGCCAGCGGCCGATAATGCCCCCGGCGACCGCCAGCGCGGCCAGCCCGCCCGCCAGCGCTGACCAGATTGCATACCCGCGTACCCGGCCGCCGAACGGCAGCGGCCGGGCCAGCGCGGCCAGCCCGAGCACCAGGGTCAGCATGGTCAGGTTGGCCCCGATCGCGTCCCCGGCCGCCAGCCCGGGCCGGTGCCGCCCCGAGGCGATCACGGCGGTGATCATCTCCTCCGGCTCCGCGCCGGCCAGCAGGAACGCCGCCCCGAAGATCGTGATCCCCAGCCCGCGCGCCGCAGCCGCGGCATTCTCGGTGAACAGCTCGGCTCCCGCTATCAGCATCACCGCCGACACCGCCAGCAGCCCGAGCCCCACGACCATGCCCACACCCTAGGGCCGCCCAGCCCGCATACCCCCTGGCCTCGGGCAGGGACTGAAATCAGATCCCCATCCGGACAGGCATGGAGGCCCCGGAAGAGCCGTCCCTAGGATGAGGCCGTGGACATGGGACAGACCCTAGTGCTGACATTCACCGTGCCCGCCATGTGCCTGCTCCTGTTCCTCCTCGTCCGGCTGGAGAAGTAGCAGCAGGAGGATCGATCTCACCGGATCACTCAACGAGCAAATAATCACTCACAACGTGTAATTGCCGTCGGAGAAGCAACTGGATCGACAGGTATTCAGCCCCATCGGGTACGGGCTGAGGCAGCGAGGAGACCGGCCAGATGCGAGGCCGAAGCCGGTACCGGGCGGTGCTGATCGTTGGCCTGGCGCGGCGCGCTGGCATGGACCGCTGAGGTCATATGCCTGGCCCTCCTGCTGGCCATCCGGGGTGCCTGCTGGGCACTCGACCACCGGGGCGCTGGGCGCCCGCCCGGCGCCGCTGGCGAGTAGTACCCCCAGCGCGGGAGCTACGTGATTGTCGCGGGCAGCCTCCCGGCTGACTGAGTAGCGCATGGACCACGGCCACTACGGTCCGCGATGCCGCGTAACACGGCGTGCGGTGGCCGGTCCCGACTAGATTGTCCTCTGTGACCGTGTACTCCGATAATGCGGCCGGCCGGCTGCATCAGCTGATCACCTCGTTCCGCCAGAACGCGACGCCGCACCCTGTGACGCAGCACGCCATTCCGAATGCCTGGGCTGCGGCGCTGGGCTCGGGCGTCATTGACGGCCCTGATTTCCTGCGTCGCCTTGCCTTCGCGTTCAGGCTGCCAGGCGAGATCGAGAGGGAGATCGACAAGATCGATCAAGGGGAGTACGACGCCGATCTTGCCATGCGATGGCGGGGTCCTGCTTTTTTGCAGGCGTTTGGCTCGTCCCTGTTTTCCGGTGAGACGTCTGCCCAGATCGCTGAAAAGTTCGACGAGGCGTCGCTGAGTTCGCTGGAGTACTGCAGCTACGTCCTGCACCGGCACCGGCCGCAGCAGGTGTTCACCGACAGCGACCTGGAGCGCATCAGGGCGTTGATCGGCGAGCTGCGGGCGGAACTCGAAGGCGACATAGGCCCAGATGACGGCCTGCGCGAGTTCCTGCAGTTCCATGCGGATGCGATGGCCCATGCGCTAGACGACCTTGCACTACGCGGCCCCGCCGCCCTGGAGGACACATTCGACCAGGCGGTGGGCGCTGCCCAGCGCCGCATGGACCTGTCCGCGCGCAGCGGCGAGAGCCGGAGCGCGTGGAGGAAGTTCGGGGAGCTGGTCGTCACCGTCGCTGCCGTGCTCCAGATCACTACATCAAGTCTCGCGTTGCCCGGCCTGGCCCGGCAGGGGCTGGAGGGTCCACCGCCGGCCGCACAAGCGGTAGTCGAGGTGGTGGTGCCGCAGGAGCCCGGCCCGCCCGCCGTTCCGGTGCCCGCCGAGCACCCGAACGGCTCACGCTCCGCGCCGGCGGCGGATGGTGCGCGAGATCGCTAACCCCCAGTCGGCCTGGAGTAGCCGCCCCCTCCCGCGTCCCTTTACCAGATCCCTCATGAGGATTGCGCAGGACACGCCGTGGTTGGCTTAGAGCTGACAAAGATGTAACTCGCCGGGCGGCGCATTACGCTTCGTGACCATGATGGACGAACGCGGGTGGGGCTGGACTGCCTCTGAGATCCGCCGGGCTCAGCTGATCGAGTGGATCGTGCCGCAGTCTGGCGACGTGTTTGTGCCGGTCAGGCCGTTCTACGAGGCCCTGCCGGACCAGGAAGCGAACACCTTCAGGTGGCACACAGCGATCTCAGAGATCTTGAGCGCCGTTCCCTGCTCGACCTTGCCCTTGGGCTAAGCGGCATGGATGCGCTCGATGCCCTGGCCACGTCGCAGGCCCGTGACCTGGCAGAGCATATGCAGGCAGCGCGAGACGACAAGCGCCGGCGCAAGGAGGCTTGCAGGGACGCGATGGTGGCCTGGCTCTACTCGCGCGATGCCACGAGCGAGATGGAGATGCCGCCCAGGGATGCCATGCTGGACGATCCCCGGCACGGGCTCTGGTTCGCGGAGCCGTTCACGGACGCTGACCTCGGCACCGCTGCCGCATGGCTTGAGCGGAAGGGAATGGTCAAGGGATCTTCGGTCGAGGAGGCCGAGGGGCCGGTCCGGCTGTACCTGACAGACGCCGGGGTGACGTGCGCTGAGGACTTCGGCTCTGGCACCGGCCGCTACCTGGAGGCGCAGCAGGGAGCGCCGGGCTCCGGGACGAGCATTGTCTTTGGCGGCGACAACCATGGCCAGGTAGCCGGCGACTACGCCTACCAGGTGCAGAACAACGGCGCGAGCACGGACGAGCTGCAGAGGCAAATCACGAGCCTTGCTGAGCTGGTGCAGACAGCAGTACCGGACGCCAGCAGCATTAGTGAGCAGGAGCAGGCAGCGTTGGTAGCCGCAGCCGACGGCGCCGTGGACACGTCCGTCCTGCGGCGATTCGGTGACTGGGTGCTGTCCTTGTTCCGGGCCGGGGCCAAGGCCGCCCTAGTGCCGGCGGTCAGCTCCGCGATCACCGCGATGCTGCAGGAGGCCGACCGCGTGGCAGGTTACATCGGCTGAGGCGGACTAGTGGTAGTTTGTTAATTCAGGCTGTAGAGGTGCAGGCCGTGCCCTGCCGTGACCGAGTTGATCAGGGCTTGCAGCTGTGGCGGCGGGGGCGCCTTCGACCATGCCTGCCACCAGCGCTGCAGCGCGATCGAGGGGGAAAGCCAGGCGCGTATCGCGCGTAACGCCTGTGGCCAGGAGGGCGCGGGTGGCGGTGCAGCGGCGCGTAAGCCCCCTCTCTCCGCGGCCGGGTACCGTCCGCGGTTCCGCCGTCTGGTGCGGTGCGGGCTGGTCGTGGAACCAGGCGTCCCAGCAGAAGCAGAACGCGCAGTTGACCAGGGCCTGGTGACGGCGGATCGCGATATCGGAGCGGACCTGGAAATCGGCCCAGCCCAGCTGGTCCTTGACCTGCTTGTAGCTCTGCCCGGTCCAGTGCCGGATCCCGTAGATCCGCACGATCTCGGCCAGGCCCGCGGCCGGGTGCGGGCTTTCGGCCTCGCGCGGGCCGCCGGGGCGGGGCAGGCTGGTGACCAGGTACCAGGTGGCCTTGTCCGGCAAGGTCCCCGGGTCGGCAGTGGCCACCACCAGGCGCCGGGCGCCGTCCGGCCCCCACCAGCCCAGAGCCGCATCAGCGGCATACCAGGTCTCGGTGTGCCCGTCACGGAAGGCCCGGATCACCGGCTGCCAGTCGCCGGGATCGCCGGGCCCGTTCCAGGCCAGCGCGCGGGCCGCGTCGACCGGGGTGTGCGCATCCGGGCCATAGGCCCAGGTGCCACGGCGGGGCTTGAGCGCCATCACGAACGGCAGCCCGGCCTCCGCCAGCTCGCCGCGGAACCCATCCTGGTCCCCGTACGCGCTGTCCGCGCACACCGCGCGGAAGACGAACCCCGCATCCCGGGCCCTGATCGCCAGGTCCGCGCCGATCTGCAGCTTGGTGCGGAACGCCGGATCGTTCTTCCCCTTCGCGAAGTGCCGGGCCGGCGTGTACGGCACCGCATGGACCGGGTAATAGACCCGCTCATCAGCCCAGAGCGTAGTGACGGTCACCACGCCGTTATCGGTCTTGCCATACCGGCCCAGCCACTGATGGCCCACATGCGCGGTCTTGGTGCCGTCCTTGCGGTCCCCGCTGTCATCGATCACCAGCACCCCGCCCTCGTGCGACGCGGTCGCCGGATCGGTCCGCAGCAGTTCTAACCTGCGGGCATTGACCTGCTCTGGATCCCACCGCGACTCCGACAAGAAGAACTGCAGCCGCTGCACCGCCGGATGCTGCGCCCCTACGATGGGCTCGGCCCCGGCCAGCGCCGTCAGCGTCTTGTTCCGCTCCCGCGGCGCCAGCAGCCCCGCCAGGTACTCCCGGAACCCCCGCCGCTGCGCCAGCGAATGAAACAGGTCATCAAACCGGGCCGCATAACCCTCCAGCGGCCCCGGCGCCGCAGGACACGGCAGGCGTCGCGTCATCACACACCCCAGGGCATTGTCGCGCCATTACCCCAGGCATACCGCGAACCCGATCCGCAGTCAACAAACTACCGCTAGTGACATGCGCCTGAAAACTTCGCGATATATTCCGCTAGGGAGTTCAGGATCTCCTCGGCGGTCTTTGTCCACACGAACGGCCTGGGGTTCTGGTTCCAGTTCTCGATCCAGGCGCGGACGTCTTTTTCCAGGGCCTGGACGCTTTTGTGGACCCCGCGGCGGAGCTTCTGGTCGGTCAGGAACCCGAACCAGCGTTCCACCTGGTTGATCCACGACGATCCGGTCGGCGTGAAATGCAGCTCGAACCGGGGGTGGCGGGTGAGCCAGTCCTGTATCGCGGGGGTCTTGTGCGTGGCGAGGTTGTCGCAGACCAGGTGGACATCCAGCCTGGCCGGGACGGCCTTGTCGATCGCGATCAGGAACTTCTTGAACTCCACTGCGCGGTGCTGGCGGTGCAGTTCGGAGATCACCGTTCCGTCGGCGATGTTGAACGCGGCGAACAGGCTGGTCACGCCGTGCCGGGCGTAGTCGTGAGTGCGCCGTTCGGGCATGCCGGGCATCATCGGCAGCACGGGCTGGGACCGGTCCAGGGCCTGCATGCCCGATTTCTCGTCGACGCATAGCACGACGGCCTTCTCCGGCGGGTTGTGGTACAGCCCGACCACATCGACGACCTTCTCGATGAACAGCGGGTCCGTGGACAGCTTGAACCCGTCGCTCAGATGCGGCTTGAGGTCGAACTTCCGCCAGATCCGGCCGACCGTCGATTTCGACAGGCCGCTGCGGCGGGCCATCGAGGCCCGTGACCAGTGCGTGGCGTCCTTCGGCGTTTCCTCCAGCGTCGCCGTCACGACGTCTTCGACCTTGTCCAGCAGGATCGAGGGCGGACGGCCGGGCCGCGGCTCATCTACCAGCCCGTCCAGCCGCTGCGCGATGAACCGCCGCCGCCACCGGGTTACCGTCCCGGGCGTGATCCGCAGCCCGGCCGCCACCTGCTTGTTCGCATCGCCCTGCGCGCAGGCCAGCACGATCCGGGCCCGCAGCGCCAGGGCCTGGGATGTCTTCGCCCGGCGCGACCAGCGCGTCAGCTGAACCCGTTCGGCATCGGTGAGTACCAGCCCGGCTTTCGGCCGCCCCGGGCGCTCACCGTCGGCCAGGCCGTCCAGCCGCGCCCCGGCGAACCGCTTGCGCCACTTGCCCACGGTCATCTCAGTCACGCCCAGATCAGCGGCCACCCGCTGGTACACCACCCCCGGATCGGCGCAAGCCAGCACGATCCGGGCCCGCACCGCCAGCCTCGGCGACGGCCCGCCCGACCAGCGGACCAGCTGGTCACGCTCGTCATCGGTCAGCACGAACCCAGCAGCGGCACGCCCGGTACGCGACATACACGAATTCTACTAATTTAGAGCGCAAATTTCAGGCGCATGACACTAGCTGGCCGCGTAAGATAATTCTTGGCCAGGCCAATCCTGCGCCTGACCTGCGGATTCCCGTTCCTGAATGCGTCCGGTGCTGCCTGCAGCACCTCGGCTACCCATCCCGCCGCAGGCCGACGTCGGCTGGATCGGCGCAGCCGGGCCCGGCCCGTCCTATCTGGACCCGGGGTCCGGCGGCCCGGCCAACGACGCCACCAACCGGAACACCACGTTCATGAGCTGGAACCTGATGCACGTGGCCCGCATGCTGAAGGTTGCGGGCGCGATCCCGGCGCACGGCAACCAGCGCTCCGAATAGGACGCCGGATGCCGGTTCGACTTCGAGAACCCTGACTACCGATGACAAACAGAACGGGACGCGCCCAGCACCGTACATCGTCGCTGGTTTCCGGGGTCTTGCCGTCGGGAGGCCTATATCTGAGGCTCCGGTGCCTCAGGCCATCAGAAGCACCTGCGCGGCCGCCTCCGCAAATCCGCGCCGCCTCAGCGATGACGGCCGACTTTCCGACTCCGACCAGCCCGGTGACCCGTTACCGCCCTCATCGCGCAGCCGACCTTGAGTACTCATCGGCCGAAAGCCTGCATCAAGCCGACGGGGCGGGCGTGGCAGGGGAACTTGGCGTCGCCCGGCGGTGATGCTAGCTGGCTGGCCTGAGGCGGGCGTACTGACGCGGCTGTGGCGACGGGGCGTGCTGTTTCTCGTCGGCCGGGGATCTGGGCAGAACGGGCGGATTTCATGCGCCTTCGGTTTCTGCCGCGCGGAGCGATCTGCCTTGGCGTCACATGTGCGGCGGGTGTGCGGCGGGTGTGCGCGTGGATGCTGTCGGCGTGCACTGCCCGGCGGCCGGGCGCCGGGGCGGGATCGGGTTCGCGCTGGCCCGGCGGATCCTTGCTGGCGGCTGTAGTCCAGGTCGCGGTTCGCCAGGGTTCAGGTGATGCCGGGCGGGTCCACGCGCCTTGGCCTGCAGCGATGGCAACTCCGCAGTGCCAACGTTGAAGCCCAGCCCTCTCCCGCAGCCCTGGTTCCTGTCGTCATGGGTCTTCGGTTTCGGCTCGTACGATGCGCACGGGTTCGCGGTGAACCTGTTCGTCGTGGCGGCGCTGGCGGTGACCGGTGCTGTCTTCCTGAGCGGCCAGCCGCGGCTGATCTGCCCGGCGGTCATCGCCTTCACCGTGCTGTGCCTGGCCGACTGGTTGCTGATCGAGGACTTCGGGTTCTTCGGCGGCCTGGGAACCGACCCCAACAGCCCGATGATCCCGATGGCACTGCTGGCTTGCTGTCGTTTGCCCGGGGGGCGGGAAAGGGCCAGGGGCCCTGCCTTTGTGCGCGGAGGGGGAGAGAGCGCGCCGGGGTGGCATGTGGCCGTGGTCAGAGCACGGTGAGCCGTTGGCGTTCGCGGTCGGATCAAGCAGAGGGACGCGCCGCGGCGTGTATGCCTGGGTCCGGCATCGGCGGCTGAATGGTGGTGGTGGTTGATCGTGCTTGTCCGCGGAGTTGCTCGGAGGTTTGTTCGATCAAGTGTGGTCGGGCGGTTTGGCTCGTCGTCGGGAGATCATTCCGGGGGACATTTGAGGGGCAGAATGCCGCTGGCGGGGGCTTGTGTGAGCGAGTCTCCGCTGGCGTGAGCTAGCGTCTGGCCTGTTCAGGCCGCATCTGGCCTGTTCAGGAACCCCGCCGGTGTTTCATGGCATGCAAGAGGCCTGGGGTTCGAATCCCCATAGCTCCACCAGTTCACGCGCATATTTCGAACAGTGAACCGGTGACCGGTCCTGCCCCTGAGGGGCATCTGAGGGGCAGTTCTGCAGCCAGCGTGATCGTCGTCGGCTTGCTGACCTGCGGGGGAGCCGAGGATGGTCCGGCTCTCAGCGCCGTGCTGGGCATTGCGGATGTGCAAGAGGCCAAGGGTTCGGAAACCGGTTCACGGAGCATGCCTCCGGCGTCGCGCGGACGCCCAGTTGGTGACCAGGTGTGCGGCGCGGCTCGATCCGGGAGGAAACGCCCGGCCATTAGCAACCTGGTGGCGAGTTTATGATCAAGATCTAAGTGATCACGCTCGCATCCGAGCTCGCAAGCTGCCCGCCGCCGAGTTGCATCGTCGATGCCTGTGACAAGCGAATCGTCCCGTTGTTCGATAACTACCAGGCGGCGGGCGGCGGGTGGCGTGCTCGATGACGATCAGGGCGTAGATGCGCCGCAGCAGCATGGTGTCCGCATGGAAGAAATCGGCTGCGAGAATGCCGCGGGCCTGCGCGGTGAGGAACTGCTTTCAGGCCGGGCGGGCGCGGCGGGGTGCGGGGCCGATCCCGGCGGCATGCAGGATTTGCCATACCATGGAGGCCGCGATCGGGTGGCCGGGTCTGACGAGTTCGCCTTGCACGCGCCGGTGCCCCCGTGTCGGATTGTCCGCCACGATGCGGATCACGAGCTTGCTGATCGCGGCCTCGGGGGACGGTCCCCCGGGACGCCGCCGACTGGTGCAGGCCCATTTGCGGGCGACCAGCCGGCGGTGCCAGGCCAGCAGCGCCGCCGGGGTCACCGCGAGTACCTCGCCCCGCCGGCGCCGGGGGATCAGCCGCGACAGCGCCGCGAGCCACAGCCGGCCGGCGGGCTGGTAGCGGGCCCGGCCGGCCTGGCGGCGCTGCACCGCGTTCTCGCGCCGGAGCACCAGGAGTCCGGTGTCCCTGGACACCTCACGCCGGGCCAGCACCATCAGGCAGCAGGGCAGGCGGCGCGCGAGCAGGCACAAGACAGGGAAGATCACCCAGCGATGATCCCAAGCCGGGACCTTGCCCGGGCCAGGCTTGCCCAGATCGAGTTATCGGGCCCTACGGGCTCTGCGATGTGCTTTTCACGAGCTGGCCGACAAGGCTCACCTCGTACGGCGCAATGCCTTCCCCGGCGCGCCCGGCGGTTTCTTTCACCAGTTGCCACGACGCACCGGGCGAATCCCCGCTTTCAACTCGCGTGCCTTGCCTGAAGTTGCACCACGGCGAGTCCTGGTTAACGAGGCGGCGCCTGCCAGGCGAGCCAGGATCCGCGCTTATCCCCGTGCGAACTGCCGGCGACCGGGTGTTAGCGGCCGCGCTGTTTGCACATGATTCGGCAGCGTTCGGTGTTCACGTTTCGGCAGGTCTTGGTGGTGACCTTTGCTGCCGGGGGTTGTGGGTGGCGGCGTGTCGCGCGGCGCCGCGCCCGCCGCAGGGGGCTTGTGCGGGTGGGCGGTCAGGCTGGGCGGTTGCCAGGGTGGCCGGGTTCGCCGAGGAGGCTGGCGAGTGCCGCGATGGCTTCGAGCAGCAGCGCG
>Ga0137365_10005252_pt1 | contig 10384 bp, 6 predicted proteins | sample SagtaG_9_FD_104799 | JGI IMG/M metagenome (GOLD analysis project Ga0137365, IMG submission 104799) | Vadose zone soil microbial communities from Sagehorn Ranch, Mendocino, California, USA - Sage1_L_40_16 metaG | ecosystem: Environmental > Terrestrial > Soil > Vadose zone | place: USA: California... | reverse complement strand
GGTAAATCAGTCTGAGAACATCAGCGATAGCCTCACAAGGCCCATATTCACACCAATTAACAATATGACCACAGGAACATCATCTAATACTACTGGTATAATGAAGAACACTTCAGGGGTCATAGATGACGCATTCGGTGCGTTAAAAGATACATTCGGATCATTTTTTGGAAAATAGCTATTTACCTGCTTTACAGACATTAATGGATGAGAAAATGTCCCTAGAGTTAATATCAAATATTATAGCATTTAATTATCTTGAAAATAGTAAAGTTACCACGAGTAATGTATTATTATTATTATTAATGTAAATTCAATAGAGACAATAATTATGTAAAAGTATTAGCTGCAATGCAATAGTAATCGATTAATACTATTCTTTTTAGATACTTAAGAATTTCTGATAATAATTGTAGTACTTACCATCGATGTATTTGGGGCAAGTATTATGTCACCATCGTCAGTTCTTAGTTTAGTATATAATAATCCGATATCAAAAATTATTCCCGTATTACCAAATACAGTAACCTTATCTCCAATTCTAAAGGGCCGAGTAATAGCAAGATACAAACCAGAGATTAAATTTCCGAGAATATTTTGACTTGCAAAGCCTATTACAATGGCAGTAATCGTACCAATCGATGTAGCAATAAATGGGTCTTGGCTCAAATAAGAAATTATGACAGAAATCACGATAATTGCACCTATAATTCTAATTAGAATTCGTATTATCTCTGCATTCTTTTTCAATGATTGATATGAAAGTTTGTAAAAGATGTTTGCAAGGGAGTTTACTACAAAATATCCAATTATCGAAACCACGCCTATTCTTAAGTATGGCCTATACCGGTGATCAATTTGTTGTTCAATAAAACTGCTTGCAGCGACTACAATGGCTATTACAATAATCATTATTGTTAATGTTTTTAGAAGAGATCTTTCTTTCTTACTATTATTGGTATTATTCAATTTTGAATTATTATCCTTATCTTTTTGATTATCCACAATATGAGTGATATGGTACTGTTTATATTTCAAATTATGGTGAAACATATTCTATAAAATGGCTGAGATTCTTTGAAAAAAATATTATAATAAAGCAATGGTTAACGCTCATGAATATTCTTAACTACAAATTTTTTCATGCTACTTTTTGCACTATCATAAGTATCATTTCTAACTTGGACATTTTGGTTGTCTTTTTCTAAAGGTTTAAAGATATCGAAGCATGATATAACCAAGATCCTAATGGTAAAGTGCGGAGAATGCAAAACTGAACTTCCAGAAGCTGCTAGATTCTGTCCAAACTGTGGAACGCAGATAGGACTTGAAAAAGATGTCTATGACGTATCTGCGGGAGGATTGGTTGGAAAGGTTAAAGAAATATTTCAGGATGCGAGAGTTAAGCGGATAATTGTAAAGGACGAAAGTGGAAAAGTACTTTTATCTATTCCTGTAACATGGGGCGCAGCGGGAGCGGTTGCAATGATTACTTTGGCACCTTGGCTCGCCGCTTTAGGAGTTATCGCAGGTATAGTTACAAGATGCAAACTCGAAGTAGAAAAATCTAAAGACATCTAGTCACATAAATCCTCTAAAGAAACGCTAGTAAGTTTTTATATAATGAATTGATAAAATTTTGCATAAATTTTGGTAATTAAATAACTTCTATTATTTGTTCAGTTGATTTATCTGAGTCTGTTCAGATTTGCATTCCTAAATCAGGACCCAAAGTGGTATAAGTATGTGGTTTTAGAACGTTCCCTAAACGATTTTTTCTTACTTCTATCGACAATCATGACTTCAATAATCTCATTGCCAATATCGCTAAGGATAACACAATTATAAATACAGTCAATGTGATCACAATTAAACGGTACCAGGAAACAGTACCATAGCAGTCCAGATAAATTAAGGAAAGAAAAAGTTGATACTGGAATAATGCATGGTTCATAAGATAGTATTGTTAAATTAAGGATTTTTTCCTTCCTTATTATTGAGAACTAGAATTTTTTTCTCTATAAGTGAAATTCTAGATGATTCCCTTTCCGTATCCATATTATCTAATACCCACCAGTAATTTAGATTCGAAAAACAAGGGGCTTGGCACTTGGATGTCTAATTATGCACAAACATTTATGCAGAACTATATCTACATCGTGATCGGTTGACTGGAAACGAACGATGACCTCCTTATTGGTATTATTATTGCAGCTATGACCGTGCTAGCAATTACAATCTGCACATCAACGATCCAGTGTATCCAGCAAAAAGCCTTAGATTCCCAAAAAATATTATTTTAAAACCAATTCTTTCTTTACTTGATAGTTGATAATTAATTAAGCATATGAGTAGCAATTAGTCAATATTGATGTTTCTTTGTCTTTCAAAATCTTTTTTATTTCTTTAAGATAGCTCAACTATCATAAATGAATCACATTGTATTTTATCTCTATAAAACAAAAAATGATGCCAAATCGTTTGGACTGAAATACATTAATGATGACATAAAAATTTCTTCTGATGACGTCAGCGTAGATCTGCTGAACAAATAAGCTGATATGATGCTGAATTGTAAGAAAAATTAACCAAAAACCTCTAAATGTCTGAGAATCTATTTATTACGGTTTTTAGATTTGGAAATAGAACCGCTAGTTTTGTCTTCTGATAAAAAGGATATTAAAATTACGAATCATGTATATCAGCCTAAGCATGAAATTTTATCCAAAAAAGAAGCAGAAGAAGTTTTGAAAAAATATAATACAAAACCAAGTCAGCTCCCATACATATTAATTAACGACAAAGGATTAGAAGATCTAGACGTGAGACCCGGAGATATTATCAAGATAACAAGAACGTCATTTACCGCCGGCGAAAGTGTGTATTATAGATACGTAGTAGAGGATTAGACCATGTCACAAAATACACTTGATATGTGGGCAATAATTCATAATATTTTGCAAAAGGAAGGAGTTGCTAGGCAACACCTCAATTCATACGGTGAATTTATTGAACGTGGTTTACAAAGTATTATTGACGAAGTTAGGGAGATAGAGATTGAAACTGCTGAATATCCATACAAGATTAGACTGGGTAAGATAAAATTACAACAGCCCAGAATTATGGAATTGGATGGTTCAGTAACTCATGTTGCTCCAGTTGAGGCCAGATTACGAAATCTGACGTACGGATCACCTATAATGCTTGAATGCAGTATTGTTGAAGATGAAAAAATTCTAGAGTCAAGGTTTATTCATATTGGAGATATCCCTGTTATGGTAAAGTCCAACGCCTGTATTTTGCATAATCTTCCTGAAACTAAACTTATTGAATTGGGTGAGGATCCAAAAGATCCTGGAGGTTACTTTGTTATTAATGGATCAGAACGGGTAATTATTGGATTAGAAGATCTTTCTTATAACAAAATAATTGTCGATACAGAAGAAACAACTGGTAATTTGGTTTACAAAGCTAAAGTGTACTCTTCGATAGTTGGATATCGTGCAAAACTGGAACTTATAATGAGACCGGATGGTTCAATTGTCGCAAAGATTCCAGGATCTCCCGTTGATATTCCACTTATAACGTTAATCAGGGCCTTAGGTCTTGAATCCGATAAAGATATTGCGGATGGTGTATCTTTAAATTCAATTATACAAGATGAGTTAGAACCATCATTTGAGAAAGCAGGAGAAATTATCACAAGTAGGGACGCAATTGTTTACATCAGTAAAAGAATTGCTCCCGGAATGTTGGAAGAATTTCAGATAAAAAGAGCTGAAACATTACTTGATTGGGGATTATTACCACATCTTGGAAAGAATCCTGAAAATAGAAACGAAAAGGCTTTATTCCTGGGTGAAGCAACATGTAAGCTTGTTGAGTTGAGGCTTAATTTGGTAGCGTCCGATGACAAAGATCATTACGGAAACAAAGTTATAAAATTCGCCGGACAGATGCTGGCCGATCTTTTTAGAACTGCATTTAGAAATCTAGTAAGAGACATGAAATATCAACTTGAAAGATCCGGTCAAAAGAGAGGAATAAATGCAGTTGCTGCAGCAGTAAGACCAGGAATAATTTCTGATAAATTAAATAATGCAATCGCAACCGGAAATTGGGGAAGAGGAAGAGTTGGTGTTACCCAGCTGTTGGACAGAACAAACTATATATCAACTATAAGTCATCTTCGCAGAATTCAATCACCGTTGAGCAGAAGTCAACCTAATTTTGAAGCAAGGGATCTTCACTCCACTCACTTTGGAAGAATTTGTCCAGCTGAAACTCCCGAAGGCTCTAACTGTGGTCTGGTTAAAAATATTGCATTATCTTCTATAATCTCGGTAAGTGTCACTGTTTCAGAGATAATCGAAAAACTATATGAATTGGGTGCACATCCTGTTGAAGAGGCTTCTGAAATATTAAGAAAAAATGGTACTAGAATATTTGTCGATGGACGTCTAATTGGATATTATGATAATGGACAGCACCTGACAGATACCTTGAGGAGTTTGAGAAGATCGGGAAAGATACATCCGCATGTTGGAATTTACTATTATTCAAATGAAAATGAAAATGCAACAAAGCGATTGTATGTAAGCTGTAATTCAGGAAGGATACTCAGGCCCCTTGCAATCATAAAGGAAGGTAAGCCGGTTATTACTTTGGATGTTCTGGATCTTATAAAGAGGAACATGAAATCATGGTCTGATTTACTGTGGATGGGAATGATAGAGCTAATCGATGCAAATGAGGAGGAGAATTGTTATGTCTCAATGGACTTTAATAGCCTAGAACCAAGTCACACTCACCTTGAAATTTATCCGCCTTCTATCTTGGGAGTTGGAGCTTCTATAATTCCGTATCCAGAACACAATCAGTCTCCAAGGAATACCTATGAAAGTGCAATGGCAAAACAGAGTTTAGGATTTTCTACTCCTTTAATGAACGCAAGTACATATGTAAGACAGCACTTTATGCTGTATCCACAAATTCCAGTAGTAACAACTAAAGCAATAAATCTACTTGGACTGGAAGAGCGTCCGACTGGACAAAATTGTATTGTTACCGTATTACCATATGAAGGATATAACATAGAAGACGCAGTAGTTTTCAATAAGTCATCCGTTGATAGAGGTCTTGGTAGAACCTTTTTCTACAGAGTGTATGAGGCAGAAGCAAAGCAATACCCTGGAGGAATGAAGGATAAGTTTGAGATTCCATCATCTGATGCAAATATTAGAGGATATCGTGGCGAAAAATCATACAGGTTGCTTGAAGATGACGGAGCAATTATGCATGAATCAATAGTAAATGGCGGTGACATTCTCATTGGAAGAACTTCTCCCCCAAGATTTATGGAAGAGTATAAAGAATTTGAAGTAAAGGGTCCATACAGAAGGGATACTTCTATAGGCGTAAGACCTTCGGAAAATGGAGTTGTCGATTCAGTTGTAATGACTCAATCTGTAGACGGTGGAAAGATGTACAAGATCAGAGTCAGAGACATGAGAATTCCAGAAATCGGTGATAAATTTGCTTCAAGACATGGACAGAAAGGTGTTATCGGAATGTTAGTTCCACAAGAAGACCTTCCTTATACAGAAGACGGAATTGTTCCAGATGTTATGATTAATCCACACGCCTTCCCATCAAGAATGACGGTTGGTCAATTCATGGAATCGCTTGCAGGTAAATCTTCTTCACTTAGAGGTAAAGTTGTTGATGGTTCAGCGTTTGTAGGCGAGAAGGTTAACGATCTAAAAGAAATATTAGAAAAATATGGCTTCAAGTCCACTGGAAAGGAAGTCATGTATGATGGACGTACAGGAAGGAAATTCAATGCTGAAGTTTACATAGGTGTAGTATATTATCAGAAACTTCACCACATGGTCGCTGATAAAATACATAGTAGAGCCAGGGGACAGGTTCAGATGCTTACAAAACAACCAACAGAAGGTCGTGCTAGAGGTGGTGGTCTCAGGTTCGGTGAAATGGAAAGGGACTGCTTGATTGCGTATGGAGCTTCAATGATGCTAAAAGACAGGCTTTTAGAAGAGTCTGACAAAGCAGAAGTAAATATCTGCGAACGTTGTGGCTTGCTCGCTTATTATGATATTAAACAAAGAAGGTATGTTTGCAGGGTTTGTGGCGATAGAGCAAAAATTTCGTCAGTAGCCATTGCCTATGCATTCAAACTCTTGTTGCAAGAAATGATTAGCCTTAATATTGCTCCAAGACTGATTCCAAAGGAGAAGGTGTAAAGGATGGAAGTCGAAGATACCCTAAAGATTTTGGGAGGTATTAGATTCAGTGTCTTGTCTCCTGTCGAAATACGAAAATTCAGTGTAGTTGAAATCACAGCTCCCGAGACATATGATGAGGACGGTATGTCAGTTCAAGGTGGCCTCATGGATAACAGACTTGGGACACTAGAGCCAGGACAGAAATGTGGGACTTGCGGAAACACCTCAGCTAATTGTCCGGGACACTTTGGTCATATTGAACTTGCTGAAGCTGTATTGCACATTGCATTTGTAGACGACATACACAAACTGCTACTTGTTTCGTGCAGGTCATGTAGTAGGATAAAACTTTCAAATGAAGATTTGGACAAGTATAAGGAGCTTCGCGATACAAAAGCTGCATATGCAGTAATAACTCTTGAAAATATTAAAGAAGAAATCATAGAAAAAGCAAAAAAAGTAAAGATTTGTCCACATTGTCAAAAGGAACAGTACGATCTTGTGTTTACAAAACCTACTATATTTGTAGAAAAAACTGACATAGGCGAAAACAGGCTCCTTCCGATAACTATCAGAGAACGACTGATGAATATTCCAAATGAAGATCTCGTTTTACTAGGATATGATCCCGAAACGGCAAGACCTGAATGGTTTGTTTTACAAGTATTACCAGTACCTCCAGTTACAGTTAGACCTTCTATCATCCTGGAAACCGGAATAAGATCTGAAGACGACCTTACGCACAAGTTGGTAGACATCATTAGAGTCAATCAAAGGCTGAAAGAAAGTAAAGAAGCAGGAACACCTCCACTCATAGTCCAAGACCTCGTTGATCTACTCCAATATCATGTAACCACATACTTTGATAATGAAGTTTCTGGAATCCCTCAAGCGCATCATAGATCTGGTAGACCGCTGAAGACGCTAACACAAAGACTAAAAGGAAAAGAAGGACGATTCAGGGGATCATTATCTGGTAAAAGAGTCGATTTTTCAAGCAGAACAGTCATTTCTCCGGATCCCAATCTGACTATCTCAGATGTTGGAGTACCAGTCGATGTGGCAAAAAAACTCACTATACCTGAAACTGTTAGCGAGTGGAATATAGAGGATCTAAAGAAAATGATAATAAACGGACCTAATGATTATCCTGGCGCTAATTACATCATAAGAACTGACGGAGTAAAAATACGACTTGATTATGTTACTGATAGAAATGTACTAGCAGATTCAATAAGTCCCGGATATGTTGTAGAAAGACATTTGCGGGATGGGGATGCTGTAATCTTCAATAGACAACCGTCTTTACACAGGATGTCTATAATGGCACATTACGTGAAGGTACTTCCATACAGAACATTTAGATTGCATCCTGCGGTCTGTCCTCCCTATAACGCCGATTTTGATGGAGATGAAATGAACCTTCATGTTCCGCAGAGTGAAGAAGCCCGTGCGGAAGCTGCTTTACTTATGCGAGTTCAAGATCAACTAATTTCTCCAAGATACGGTGGTCCGATAATTGGCGCGATAAGAGATTTCATAACAGGCGCCTTCATCTTGACACAGGATAAAACATTTTTGAAACAAGAAGAATTTACTAATCTAGCATTACTGGGCGGTTACTCCGGACCACTTCCTGAACCAAAACATCTTGAAAATGACAGAAAAATCTATACTGGAAAACAGCTTTTTTCACTCTTCTTGCCTAAAGACTTTAACTATGTAATTACTTCGAAATGGAACAAGGCGTCAAAGGGCGAAGGAAAAGACGTTGTAATAAAAAATGGCGAATTGATTAGTGGAGTTATTGATAAAGCTTCTATCGGTGCAGAAGAACCAGACAGTGTATTGCACAGAATTGCCAAAGATTATGGGAACGAAGCAGCTAAACGATTCCTGGACTCTATCCTGATAGTCTTAAAGACATATCTGACTCAAAATGGCTTTTCATATGGCTACTCTGACCTATGGTTGTCTGATGAGACCAGGAATGAAATTAGTAATGTTATTCTTAAGGCATACGAAAAAGTATATGAATTAATCAAACAATACGATGACGAAACGTTACCATTAACAAGAGGTTTATCACCTGCAGAAGCATTAGAGCTTTATGTCGTAAACGAACTATCAAGGGCTCGTGATAGAGCTGGAAAAACTGCAGATCGTGCATTTCCTGACGATAATTCTGGTGTTATTATGGCTTCTACTGGTGCAAGAGGTTCTACGCTGAATATCGGACAAATGACAGCTGCGCTAGGACAGCAGTCAATTAGAGGTAGAAGAATCACCAAAGGATATAGAGATAGGTCGCTTGCACACTTCAAACCAAATGATGCTAATCCGGATTCAAAAGGATTTGTAAAATCAAACTATAGGGATGGACTAAGTCCACTAGAATTTTTCTTTCATGCAATGGGTGGGAGGGAAGGACTTGTTGATACTGCTGTTAGGACTCAACAATCTGGATATATGCAAAGAAGACTGATAAATGCGCTCGAGCACATGAAAATAGAATATGATCAAACAGTTAGGGATCCACATGGTAACATCATTCAATTTGTTTATGGAGAAGATGGAATAGATCCTGCAAAAAGCGATCATGGAGAGGCAGTAAATATCTCTAGATTAATCGAAAGTGAATTACTTGTTGATGAAGGCAAGAAAGCAACAGAAAAAGAAATTTCAGAAGTAGTCACTAAATATGGAAAGAGACTTAATCCAAGACTTAGAGAGAAGCTGTTACTATCTCTTAGTCAAAACAGAATAAGCAAAGAAGGTACTAACAAAGTGATAAAGAAGGCAGTGGATCTTATCAATAAAGCAATGGTAGAACCAGGAGAAGCTGTAGGAGTTGTCACTGCTCAATCTATTGGGGAACCAGGAACTCAAATGACACTAAGAACTTTCCATTTTGCAGGAGTTAAGGAAAGAAATGTTACATTAGGATTGCCAAGATTGATTGAACTAGTAGATGCAAGAAAAAAACCGGTTACACCAACTATGGACGTTTATCTGGATGAAGAACACCGAACTTCAAGAGAGAAAGCTCTCAATGTTGCAAGAGATATAATTTTTACAAAGGTTGCAGACTTGATTGAAAGAGGCGAAACTGACTATTCTGGAATACTCACGTTTCATATATCCGAATCAAAGTTATCTGAACGCGGTTGTTCAATAGACGATATTATGGAAGTGCTTAAAGGGCCCAAGAAAAAGTACGATGTTACTTTACAAGAAACAAAGAAAATTATAAAAATTTCCATTGCAGGAGAACCTGATGCCCAAACGTTACTAACAATGAAAAATAAACTTTTGAACGCAAGAGTTAAAGGCGTCCAAGATATAGAAAGGGTAACAATCGTAAAACAAAATGATGAATGGGTAATTCAAACTTCAGGTTCAAATTTATCAAAGATAATAGCCATAGATGGCATAGATACTTCTAGAATTACAACAAATAATGTTTATGAAGTTTGGCAGACTCTGGGAATTGAAGCTGCAAGAAACGCATTGATTAAAGAAGTAACCAATACCCTTGAAGAACAGGGATTAGAAGTTGATATGAGACATATCATGTTAGTTGCAGACCTTATGACTTCTAAAGGACACTTGCAACAAATAGGAAGACATGGAATTGCGGGTACCAAAACTTCTGTATTGGCAAGAGCTGCATTTGAAATCACGGTACCTACTATTGCAAGAGCATCTTTGGAAGGACAAATTGAGTCTCTTAAAGGCGTAACAGAAAACGTTATAGTAGGCGCCACAGTACCTATTGGTACCGGTATGGTCGAACTGTACATGAGTGTGAAAGATGAAAATGAAAAATCTCGAAAAAACGATTAAAGAAGCAATTACTTCTAACAAATGCAAGATAGGAACCAGACAAGTAATGGGTTCAATTAAAGGTTCAAAATTAATTATTCTTTCAAACTCATTATTACTAAAGAACAAATCAAAAATTTTGGAAGAAGCAAAGTCTGTACAGGTACCAACATTAGAATATGATGGGAATTCTGTTCAACTGGGAAGGTTGTGCAATAAACCATTTAGAATAAGCGCATTGTCTCTCAAAATTGGAAAAGATAACGAAATTCAAGAAATACTGAATAAATCTGGAAATTAGAGGAATAGAAATG
>Ga0137365_10005246_pt1 | contig 10390 bp, 9 predicted proteins | sample SagtaG_9_FD_104799 | JGI IMG/M metagenome (GOLD analysis project Ga0137365, IMG submission 104799) | Vadose zone soil microbial communities from Sagehorn Ranch, Mendocino, California, USA - Sage1_L_40_16 metaG | ecosystem: Environmental > Terrestrial > Soil > Vadose zone | place: USA: California... | reverse complement strand
GCACCGAACGGCTGGTCGGCACGCCATGAACGGCCTCGTCTGCGCCAAGGAGCCCGACACCCACGGCCGGACGTGTCCCGGCACGACGGAGCGGGGGTGCGGCCGGCGATCTACGAGATCAAGTCGGGGGAAACGCTGGCCGACCTGATCACAGCCGCGGGAGGGTTTCGCCCCGAGGCGGCGCTGGAGCGGGTGAAGGTACACCGGGTGCTGCCGGCGGCGCTGCGCGGCACCCAGGCGACGGCGCGCGTGACCATCGACGTGCCGCTCGCCAGCGCGGTGCCGCCGCGGTTCGCGCTCGAGGACGGCGATGTGGTGCAGGTGGACGCGCTGGCGGAGGCAACCGACGAGTACATCGTGGCAGTAACCGGGATGGTGCAACAGGCGGGGCGCTACCCGTGGCGTCCGGGGATGACGGTGCGGGACCTGATGCTTCTGGCTCGCGGGCCCCGGGTCGGCGCAGACCTGCGCGAAGCCGAGATCGCGCGGCTCCCCGCTGACCGCGCGCAGGGCCAGCTCGCGACCACTCTACGGGTGCCGCTGGACTCGAGTTATCTGCTCGACCGGGACTCCACCGGGCGCTACGTCGGGCCGCCGGGACTCCCCTTCCCGGCCTCCGGTGCGCCGGACGTGGTGCTCCAGCCGTACGATAACGTGTTGATCTTGAGGCAGCCGGAGTTCGAGCTGCAGCGCATGGTGACGATCGTGGGAGAGGTACATTATCCCGGCACGTACGCCCTGAAGACGAAGAGCGATCGGTTGGCAATGCTGATTCAGCGGGCAGGCGGTTTGACGCCGCAGGCGTACGCCGATGGCATTCGGTTCTACCGGGACGTGAACGGCTCGGGCCGGATCAACATCGACCTGCCGAAGGCGCTACGCGACACCACCGCGCGGGACAACCTGATTCTCCAGCCGGGCGACTCCGTGTTCATACCCGAGTACCTCCCGAGCGTGAAGGTGGACGGCGCGGTGAACGCACCCGGAAGCGTGCTGTATAAGAAGGGAGCCGGGCTGGGTTACTACGTCGACGCGGCGGGCGGGTTCGCCTACACGGCGGACAAGGGCCGCACCAGCGTGCGGTTCGCAGACGGCGAGGTTGCCACGCGCCACAAGTTCTTGTTTTTTCGCAGCGATCCCAGTCCTGGGCCGGGATCGGAGGTGACCGTGCCGCTCAAGGACACCGCGAATCCGAAGAATTACGCGGCGATTATCGGGGCGATCGCGCAGATACTGGCAAGCACGGTGGCGATAGTTGTGGTAGTGACGCGATGACGAAAGCGCTGGTGTTCAGAGTGATTGCACAGATCTTCGCGGGCCGGCTGGCGATCACTGCAGGCGCGACGAGGCTGTACGTGCACCCGGCCAATCGCCCGTCGAACCCAACGGGCTACGCTGCGTTACTGGCGGTAATCGGGCAGATTGTGGCGGCAAGGTCGTGAGCCGCCTCAACGGGCCGAATGTCGTCTTGGTCGCCGGGGCTCGCCCGAACTTCGTGAAGCTGGCCCCTTTGCACAGAGCGCTCCTCTCGCGCTCCGGCGTCCGCCCGTCAATCGTGCACACGGGACAGCACTACGACGATGCGATGTCTGCTGTCTTCTTCCGCGAGCTTGGAATTCCAACCCCCGACGTTGAGCTTGGCGCAGGCTCCGGCTCGCACACCGAGCAGACGGCTAGCATAATGCTTCGCTTTGAGCCGACGATCACGAAATACAAACCCCGGCTTGTCATCGTGTTCGGGGACGTCAACTCAACTCTTGCCTGCGCCCTCGTAGCAGCCAAGATGGGAATCCCGGTGGCACATGTCGAGGCCGGACTCAGGTCCAATGACTGGACGATGCCCGAGGAGATTAACCGCGTTCTCACAGACCGCCTATCGGATCGCCTCTATGCACCGAGTCGAGACGCGTGCAATAATCTCGCGCGGGAGGGAATCCCCGAGGAGCGCATCCGCTTGGTAGGAAACATCATGGTGGACACGCTCCTGTGGCAATTACCGCTGATCGACCAGGTGTCGATCCTTCGGACGTTCGGGGTTGAGCCCCAACGATACATATTGGTGACCCTGCATCGCCCCTCCAATGTTGATGACGGGGCAACCCTCGAAGGCATCACAACCGCACTGGGCCGCGTGGCAGCATCTGAAACCGTGATCTTCCCGGTGCACCCGCGAACACGCGACCATCTCGCGCGGCTCGGTCTCAAGGGATCGCTAGGCCGAACACACTCAGTCGATCCGCTGCCGTACCGAACCTTCTTGGCACTAATGGCCAACGCCCGCGTCGTTCTGACGGACTCAGGTGGCGTGCAGGAAGAGACAACCGCGCTCGGCGTGCCCTGTCTTACAGCTCGGCAAAATACCGAGAGGCCAGTCACGATCCTGGAGGGTACGAATCGCCTAGTAGACAGCGATCCCGAGAGCCTAGTCGAGGCTCTGAAAAATGACGGCGGCCGGCGGGGACGCATCCCCGACCTTTGGGACGGTCGGGCCGCCGAACGCATCGCCGACGACCTCCTGGCGGTTTACACGCCTCTGCCGGCGTCATGATGGCACCCTGAGTCACTGTATCCGTCACACGGGTCGCCCCCGCCCAGTGTGGCCCGAAGGCTCGCGAGTCCCCAAACCGAACGCCTGTGTAAAGACGACGCTGCCCTCGGTATTGCTGATCTCAGCCCGCACGTATCGAGTCCCGGCGGGGAGCGATCGTATGTCCAACAAGTGCCCCTCGCCAACTAGCGATCCGTTTCCGATCCAGCGGATGTCGCCGTCCGCCTCGATGTCGATCGTGGAATCCCCTACTACAATGCTGCGCACCACCGGGTAGCGGTCCTTCTGGACCCCGAAGTCTTTCACGGCAAACGCCGCACCGGCCGCCAGTCGTTCTTGGAGAGCGGCAAGCGTTAGTTCAGGGGCCAGCACGATCGTCTTTCCACTGTCCCGGATCTTCGAGTCCGAACCTCGACCCGTCCAGTACGGTCCGTAATGGTCGTTCACCGCGATACCGATGACACTAGCATCACTGCTCAGTACGCTGTCCCATACGCCTACAAAGTTTGCAGCTCCCTCTTGGAGAATTCCTTGGTACACCGCTCCTGGTACGTATGCAGAATACACTTCGATGCCCGCAAAGCGGGACACTCCCCCTGGGTGGTCGTAATAAAGCCACGGATGCGCGAGGATTGGAATGCCACCGTACGTGCGAATCAGATCGATACACTCCTGCGTAGACCCGTAGTGCCACGGTTCGCGCTGTGGGTAGTAGGCGGGCTGCCACAGTGCGATATACGTCGTCATGAAGGATGACGTGATATGCCCACGACCGACCTCTTCGCCACTCGGAATGAAGAGCTTGATCGACCGCAGTGAGTCGAGGAAGGCGCGCGGCAACCAGTCTTCTGGCGGCCAGTGCCTTTCCTTCCACGATTTGCCTAGCGATGCAACGCCGCTGTATGTCATGAGACTCACAGCGTCATAACCGGCAGCGTCATAACTCGCCAACTGCCTCAGGTCGATGCCTGCATGGTCATGGAGTTGGACCTTGAGGCGCCGGTCACCCGCCCAATCAACCTCGGCGTACGGATTGTGCACGACTGCGAGCAGCCTGCCGGCAATCGGCTCGGAGTTTCCCTGGTCGGCCAAGGTGTGCTGCATGTCCAAGCAGCTCGACAGCAACCCGCACAGGACGATTGCGCGCCCAATTCTTCCAATGACCCTCCAACCGTGCAACCTCTTCACTGCCCTGACCGGATGCTGCCGCACGTGGTTACCCCGGGAGTGAACGCCGCGCCAGGCGCGCAGCTTGTAAAGGCCCGCGTTGAAACGGGGAGCACCGACCGCCCGCTGCCTGGAGTATGACCCAATTCCGCACATTCACGTCACTCAATTCCGTAATTCGCCTCACGAGTCAAGAGCGGTAACGTGACGTGTCAGCAGCGCGACGTGAAGGTCTTATCTAACCTATTGACCACATGCCACTTAGAAATCATCTTTGCGCATTACACTTGGCACCGGCTGGTTACGGGCGCAGCTACACAGACGCCGGGACTTCCAGCGGTACGTGGTGATCGTACGCGGCAGCACTCGGAATGCAGGTTCGTACGGCAGCTCACCAACCACGTCGAGGCCGCTGCCACGCGGAGAGCCAAGTTGTCTCCGTTGCCTAGCTCCTGCACAATGCGTGCCGGAGCTTCTTACTTGCGAGGTCCAACCGGAGAGTGAGACGCTGATGATGACTCGGTCTGGTGCCCCAGCGGCGCAGATTATCGCGAGCGTGCCCACTGCGATCGGCGTGGTGATCTTGTGAACTTGGGCTCAACCGTGTCGTCGGTGATACCTCCTTCGCCGCCCCTCTGGCTTGCTTTCGGCCGGACGCTCCGACACGATTTCCGCGCAGTGGCCAGAGTGACCCTCGCCTGCACCGTCGTTGCGATCGTCCTATCCCTGATCTGGCCCAAGACGTACACAGCGACGGCTGCCTTCGTGGGGGAGACCCCGTCCGATGTCAACGCTGCCTCTCGGCTCGGCGCGCTCGTGGCAAGCACGGGTCTGCTTGGAGCAGCAGCAGACGAGCAATCGCCATACTTCTACGCCTCCCTGCTAACCAGTCGGGAGGTGCTCGAAACCGTGTTGCTTCGTGCCGTAGGGCGCGCGCACCCCACCGGTGACTCCGGACAGGTACTCCTCGACTACCTGAAGGTTAGGGGCGAAGGACGACGGCGGATCGATGAGGGAGTCAAGCTAATGCGTAAGCGGGTTAGCACAGATGTAACCGAGCGGACTGGGACCGTGCGTCTCTGGGTCGACGACCGCTCGCCCGCCGTGGCAGCAGCCGTGGTCCAAGCCCTTCTGGACGAACTGAACGCGTTCAATATTGCTCGACGCCACAGCCGTGCGGCCCGAGAGGAGGAGTTCGTTCAGACTCAACTGGCCCAAGCGCGAGCGGGGTTGGATTCTTCGAGGGCTACCCTCACGGCATTCTACCAAACCAACCGCATAGTCGAGGCTCCAGCGCTAAAATCTCGCGAGCAACAGTTGAACCACGATCTCGGCCTTCGCCAGACACAGGTTGCGGACCTCGAGCAGGCGGCCTTCCAAGCGGGACTTGACCGAGTTCGGACCACACCGTCTATCACGATCTTAGAGCACCCGGTACCACCCTCTCGCAAGTCCAAGCCGAAACGGACTCTGATCGTTGCACTGACTCTTGTCCTCTCAGGTTTGCTTACCGTCACGTACCGAACTCGCCACCAGGACCTCGCGAACGTCTGGCAACGCCTAGGCGAGCCGAGCGCGTGAGCCAGGGGTTTGGGTGATGCAGCACGCCCTCCGAACAACGGGCGCCGTTCTTGCTGCCCAGGGTATCCGCTTCACAGGTTCCCTCCTACTCGCCGCGGTCCTCGTCCGCGTGTTCACTCCGGAGGGTTATGGACGCTACGCTGCGGCACTGGCGTTAGCGGCCCAGTTCGCCTTTCTCGCAGATCTCGGGATTCCACTATTACTACGGCAGCGAGTCCAGCCGGCTAATCTCGCCGCGGCGCGCCCTTACCTCGTCGTGAGCCTCTCAGGGCTCGCAGCGATGCTCCTCATCGCTGTGCTTCTGGCGCCAATCATGGATCGGTCGGCTGCTAGCCCGAGCCTTCTCTTCGTGGTGACCGCCGTTGTGGGGTTGGCAGGCGTGCAGACCGCCCTTGGCGCAGTCCTCCAGGCCATGAACCGCGCCCCGACGGAAGCGGTGCTGGCGGTCCTCGACCGAATCGGGATCATCGCAGTGGCAGTTCTCACTGGCATCACGCTCCACAGCTTGATCCTTACGGTCGGAGGCATCGCGCTCTGGCGCCTCGCCGTGGCGACGGCGTCAGTCGCCTACCTTCCCGGTTTGCTGCGCAAGAGCGATATGGCTGTATCTAAGGTGTCAAGCGTGGTGCGGGACGGGATACCGTACGCAGCCAACGTCTTCGCCACCGCAGTCTACCAGAGCGCTGATATCATGATGGCGGGATTCTTGTTTCCCGCAACGCAGGTTGGCTACTACGCGGCTGCCACGGCAATCTTCATTCCTTTGACGGCGGTCGCGAGCGCAACGGCCGTTACCACACAGCTCGCCCTCACCCGCCTCTACGAAGGCGCTGACCAAGCGGGCGGGACGAGACACCTGCGGACAGCTAACACATGGCTTCTTTTGCTGGGGGGACTGTTCGCCATCGCGATAGCAGGCAGCCGCCACGTGATCGCGGCCCTGCTCTTCGACGATCGGAGCGGTGCCATCGCGTGGTATCTCCTCGTGCTGAGTTTCCTTCTCCCGCTTCGGTACTTGAATAACACTCTGGCCACAAGCCTGACAGCCGCGGGGCGACAGCGAGACCGGTCCGTTGCCATTGGAATCGCAGCCGCGTTTAATGTGGTAAGCAACCTGATCGCCCTACCGGCGCTCGGTCCCCGCGGCGCTGCGCTCACGACGATCCTCACCGAGTTTGTCATTTGTGCCGCTGTCGCCCGAGCGATCTGGAGGACGAGAAGAGAAGGTCTGTTGGCCATGATCCCAGCGCCGCCCGCGTGGTTGGGAGCGTTGTTTCTGGCGGGAGCCATCACGGTCCTTGCCCCTTCGGCGTGGGCGCTACCAGCCTGTCTCCTCGCGGGTGCGATTTTCGTCGCGACGTTAGAGGCGACCAATGCTGTGGAACTCCGTATGGTCATGTTCGGTGTTCGACAGTTTCTGACCAATCGAGGCGAATAGCATCAAGGTCTCCGTACCTCCTTCAGGAACGCATCCGTGTCCAGTGGAGAAGCAACCGTGAACAGCGTTACGCACTCCAGATTCCCCCCGATCCTGCAGTGCCCATCGTGCCGTTCGCTCTTGCCACCGGCTGGTCGCTGCGCGTGTGGCGCGAACTACTCATTGGGCGGTGGCGCGTTCGACTTTATTGGCGAGTCCGATTATTACTGGGGGGAACTGACTCGGGAAGAGATGCGAAGACTAGTCGACAGTGCGCGCGTGGAGGGTTGGCGGAAGGCTGTTCGCGCGCTCGTCTACCCTGAGCGACCTGATCTGGAAGCGTATTTCGAGGACCCTCGACGAACGGCGTGGCTCGCAGAGGTGCCGCTAACCGGTCGCGCCACAGTGGCCGATCTCGGTGCGGGTTGGGGAACGATCGGGTTCCAACTGGCAGCGGCGGGTGCGTGGGTGTGTCTCGTCGAGGCGGTTCGCGAGCGAGTCGAACTACTCCGAGTGCGAGCAGAGCAGGACGGGCTCACGACAGCCACCGTGGTTCGGGCTTCCTTTATCGATGTTCCGCTCGCCCCCGGTGCGTTCGATCTCGTTGTGCTCAACGGTGTCCTGGAGTGGGCAGGGATTGCGGACCTAGAGGGAACGCCACGTCAGGCTCAGCTGCGGCTACTCCAGAAGGCACGGGAGGCTGTCCGTCCGGGTGGCTTCGTTTATGTGGGGATCGAGAATCGGTTCGGCTGGCCGCAGTTGCGGGGGGAAATCGACCACTCAGGGCTCCCCTTCACAAGCCTGCTCCCACGGGCCCTCGCAAGTCTGGTCGTCCGTTTTTCCACTAACCCTCTTTCTCGGCGTACGGGGGGAGACGCACCGCGTCAAACGGCCTATCGCACCTACACGTACACGCTGGCAGGGTATACTCGGCTCTTCGCACAGGCGGGCCTTCACCTCCGACGTCCATTGTTGCTGGCGCCCAGCTACAACCTACCTAAGCTCATCGCGCCGCTGGATCATTCGCCTACGCTCGGGGCCGCGACCCGCGCCGCGCTGACAGTCATGCGCTCTCGAGCGGGCGCCGTCGGCTGGTTGGCGCGCAGGTTGGCCGCGTTGCCGAGCCCGGTGCTCGCGGCCGCGGCGCGCGCGTTCGCGCCGACGTTCGGGTTCGTCCTGGAACGGCCTGTGTGACTGATCTCCATTGGTTCTGGCAAGCGCGGGGCGCCGGTAACGTTGACAAGATGACCGGCTTCGGGTGCGACGCACGTGGCCGCCCGTTGGCAGTACGACGTATCGGGTTGTCTGCGTCGGGCGACCGACAGCTAGCACAGGAGCAGGATAACGTTGCGCGGATGCTTCAGGACGGGAGAATCGCGTTCCGTGTCGCTGCGCCAATGCGTCGCTTCGATCGCCTAGGGCACACGATGCTGGAGATGCCGGCCCTCTCCGGGGTATCGGCCTGGGAGATGCTACGTGGTCTGGCGCCGACCAAGCGAGAGCGACGGGGTTGGGCGCTAGTTGGCCGCCTCGTCGAGGGCCTACTCGCCTCACGCCTCGGCGCACCGCGCACCTGGAAGGTAGGTGAGGGCGTCGAGCACCTCCGTGGTTTAGTGTCAACGCTGTCGACCTCCGAATCCGTCGCAATGGCCATCCAACAGGCGCTGGATGTCATGGAGAATCGACTAAGCATCGTATGGGCGAACCTCGCCGAGACGCAGCCCGCGCACGGCGACTTCTGGTTGGGAAACGTCCTGTTCGATGGCGATGCCTTCGGCGTCGTTGATTGGGAGCACTACGGGTACTATCCCATCCCTTTCTTTGACTATCTCACTTTGATGGTCAGCAGCGCTGTGCTCTTGTCCACGAGTGGTGATGGAACGCTCGTCGGTTCACCCGATTGGCATAGCCTCCAAGTGGCTGTCGACGACGGCCAGATACGGCTTCCGCAAGCCCTTGACGTCGCGCTACGCGACCGTACCACGCGTGAAGCTGTATGGGTTGGGCTCGTCCTTCTGCTCGCATCCCGCGAGCGAATCACCCACCCAAATGCCACACGTTCGCTTTGGTTGCCTGCTCTGGCAGGTTTGGTGTCCCACAAGTGAGTCGGGCGCACGCGAGCCCACCTACGGCACCATCTATTATCGCCTTGGTGCTCAATTATCACCAACGAGAGCGAACTGTCCGCTTCTTGCGCGATCTGTTCGCGGCTGAGCCATCTCTGGTCGAGTTGATCGTTGTTGACAACTCGTCTCCCGCAGTCTTGCAGCCCGGGGACGTTGTTTTGCCCGGAATCCCCGTACGCCTGCTGACGCCCGGAAGAAACCTCGGTGTGGCAGGCGGACGAAACTTGGGGATCACTGCCGCGCTGGAGGCTTACAGCTCCTGGGAATATCTTGCAATGCTCGATAACGATCTCATCATTCCACAGGGCGGTCTCCACGCACTAGTCGCTGGATTACAGGACATCTCAACGGCGGCGATCGCTGGTCCTTGCATCGTCGACGCTTACGATCCTGCAGTGGTGGTGGCTGCAGGGGGCGATGTCCTTCCGTTCTTTTACCCCAGATACCGGGGGCATCGTCAGAGAATCCACTCCGTTTCAGTAGGTTCGGCCCGTGGGACTGCGTTCGTCCAGGGAGGAGCCGCTGTCTACCGGCGAACGGTGCTCGAATCTGGGGTGCGGTTCGACGACCGGTTCAATCCCTATGGCCCTGAAGACATCGACTTCTGTCTTGCGGCCGCTGCGGCAGGGTTCGGAGTGATTGTGGTACCGACAGTCCGGTTCGGCCATGAGGGACGCGGAACGTATAAGACCACGCTTCGTCACCAACGTCACCTGGCAGCCGGCGAGATACTCCTACGTCTTAAGTGGGCGCCACACCCGCGCATCGCCATCTTGGCTTACCTGGTATGGAAGGTCCTTCGCGCCGTGCTGCACGTCCCTTGGCGAGAGAAAGGAAAGGCAGCCGTCGGCACGCTAATGGGCGCCGGCGATGCGATCCGACGCTGGCGGGAGGTCCGCCGTGAGCCGTAATTCGACGTTCCGGCGCGCGGTTTCAGCGCTGTGGGCGTTCCCGCTTCTCTCCCTTGTTCCTCTGAGCCTGCTAGTAGACATACGGGCCGCGGCACTCTGGCTGTCCGTCGCCGCCGTCGGCTTGGCGCTTAAATGGCCAACCGAGACCGTCGCGATCGTGCTGTTCTCACAGTTCTTCCCCGTTGCCAGCCTGTTGTCCGCGGAAACCGGGGTGGGAGCGAACATAGACGGGCTTCGACTCGTGGGGTTTGCAGTGCTGATCACCGCCGCGAGTGCCTCCGTCTGGCGGTCCCGGCGCCCCGACGGCGTCGCCTTTCTCTGGCTGGGTCTCGCAGCCTTCTATGGACTCTCGTTGCTGTGGACAGCGGCCTTCACGGAAGGCGCACGGTTCTTCATTCGGCTTATCGTACCAGCAGCCTTATACTGGCTTGCCCGCGCGCTGCCCAACCCGGACCGGCTGGCGACAGCATGGCAGGCTGGCGCAATCTCTATCTCAGTGTTGGCCTTCATCCTGTTCATCAGCGATCCAGGCTCCACGCGCTATCTCGTAGATGAGTCGTTCAGATATACGATCCCTTTCGGTGGTTATTTCCCCGCGGCCTTCGCATTCCTGTCGGCCACTCTGGCCATTTCCTTCCTC
>Ga0137365_10005245_pt1 | contig 10391 bp, 13 predicted proteins | sample SagtaG_9_FD_104799 | JGI IMG/M metagenome (GOLD analysis project Ga0137365, IMG submission 104799) | Vadose zone soil microbial communities from Sagehorn Ranch, Mendocino, California, USA - Sage1_L_40_16 metaG | ecosystem: Environmental > Terrestrial > Soil > Vadose zone | place: USA... | reverse complement strand
CTCCGAGGGTGAGCCGATCTCGCTGCGCGAGCTGCTCGTGCACATGATCGAGGAGTACGCCCGCCACAACGGGCACGCCGACCTGCTCCGCGAGCGCATCGACGGGCGCGTCGGCCAGTAGCACCGCCGCGAGCCGGCGCATGAAACCCTTGCTCTAGCTCACGCTGCGTCATCGCCTCGAGCTGTGGCGGGGGGCGCATCGCCGCCGTTAGGCGCGGATGCGGGTTCAAGCTCAGGTGGGCCCGCGATCGCGCAGATCAGTTGATCGGTCGCCACCGCCTCACCTCGCCATCACCTGCTCATCCGGCGCGACATCACCACCGGCGTACTGGCCTTCCACTACTGCTGGTGCGCCCTGAGGCGCTGGTGTCCCGAATGGAGGTGAGAGACCGCCATCGCCTCGCCCGGCACACCGTGCTGGTCATGGCCGCCCTGGTCATCTGCTCCATCACCGCCGCCCTGCTGTGCCGCACCGATAGCCAAGTGCCAGCGCCTGTCCGGCCAGATCACCCCGCGCCCGCAGACCCGGGAATGATCCCGCTGACCGTCCCCGAAACCGGCCGCCTGCTCGCCCACCCGGCCCCGTCCGGCGCCGCCGGACGGACGTGGTATGCGGCAGTGCGGGCCGCCGGGATCAGTAGCTGAACGTGGTGGCGGCCTCGTCGCCGATCCACGCCCACATCGGGACCGTGCCCTGCAGTTCGGCACCGCCGATGAGCGATTCTGGGCTGAGCTTTTTGGCGTTGAAGCAGATCGGGCAGACGTAATAGCGGCCGCCGGCGGCCTCGTAGCGCTTCACCAGTTCAGCCAGCGGCGGGCAGCCCTCGCAGGCGACGCCGGTGGCGGTGCCTTCGGTGGCGAGCCGGACGGCTTCTTTGGCGACGAACATGAGTGTCGGGCGGCCGGACTCTGCCGCGCCGACAGCGACGAGGAATGCGACGGTGACCTTCTCGGGGTCCTCCAGCCCGGTGGTCAGGCTGATGACGGCCTTGCTTGACATGGACGTGCCTCCCTGCGCGGATCTGGTTAGCCCCTGTGATCAGCACGCTAGCGATGGCGGCCGCCTGTGTCATCGGGCATTCTCCCTACAAATCGAGCGGGCTGAGGCTGTCCAGCAGGCCGTACTGCATGGCGAAGAGCGTGGCGGCTGAGCGGGTCGAGGCGCCAGTCTTGGTGTAGATGCGCTCAATGTGGGTCCCCGCGGTCTTGGCCGTGATGCCCAGGGTGCGGGCGACCTGCCGGGTGGATGCACCGCGGGCGATGAAAGCGAGGACCTCGATTTCGCGGGGAGTGAGCCCGGAGGGGCCGGCGCGCCGCTTGGCCCGTTGCTGCCCGGCGGCGGCGAGGACCACGTCCACGGCATCGGCTGCCAGGTGGCCGGACCGGACCTCCCGCCGCAGTTCGTTAGCGGCCTGCTTGGGAGGCAGGGCTGGCCGGTGCGGCCGCGGCTCGCTCATGGCACGGCAAGTGTCCGCGGCGGCGAGGATGCGACCGGATGCCGGGATCGCCGCCCCGGACAGGCCCCGGTGGTAACCGGAGCCGTCGAGGCGCTCGTTGGCAAGGGAGGCGATCGCGCCGATGCGGGCCAGGGCCGGCGGGCGGGCCAGGACCCGTTCCGTTCAGTAGGAATGCAGGCGCATCCGCTCGGCCTCGGCACCGGACAGCGGCCCAGGCTTGCCGAGGATCGATGCCGCCACCCCGTGCATGCCGACGTCGTGGACCAGGGCGGCGCGCCGCAGGGTAACGATCTCCCAGTCAGGCAGTCCGCATAGCCCAGCGGCTGTGGCGGCCAGGTCAGCCACCCCGCGGGAGTGACCCGCCCGGGACGGGCACCGCAGGTCCGTGAAGTCGGCCACGGCCTCCAGAGCTGAGTCGAGTTCACGCTCGCTCAGCGAGCGGCGTAGTCCAGGCTCGGCCTCGATCAGCGCCTTGAGTTCGGCCACGGCGTCCAGATCGGCGAGCACATCATGCGCTGCGTCACAGAACAGGTCCACCATCCCGGGGTCGAAGTGCGTGCCCCGCCGGGCCCGGGCCACCTCAACAGCGGCATCGACACCACCCGCCCGGTGGAACACCTCGACGGTGTCAGCGAGGTGGGCGCCCGGATCGGCGATGACATGGGCGGAGCCCGGCGAGGTCCAGGACCGCTACCCGTCCGGGGCATGCGAATGCGGCGCGGACCTGGCGGGGGCTGAAGACCTGAGTGTAGCCCGCTCAGTCCAGCAGCGGGACTGCCGGAGGTCGCCGCGCGGCGTGTCCAGCACGACATGCACCGGGCGCAGTGCGGCTGCGGGCGCGAGCGCGTGGCAGCCCGCCCGCCGGGGGTTCCGGACGCGGCGGTGAGCATCGGGCCGAACCTGCGCGCCCTGGCGGTCTGCCTGGTCGTCTTCCAGCATGTGCCGATCGGGCGGTGCCAGCAGCTGATCGCTGATGTCGCGGGCGCGCAGGTCTCGGCCGGGTTCATCCGTTCCTGCCTGGCCGCGGCCGCGCAGGGACTCGCCGATGTGGTGCAGCTGATCAAGACGCTGATCACCGCCGCGTACGTGGCCGGGTTCGATGAGACCACCTTGCGCGGCGGGCCTGCCGGGACCAGGAAATACGTCCTCGGGGCCGTCACGGAGCGGTACTGGGTGTTCGTCGTGGGCACGCGCGGCCTGGGGTCCTGCCGCGGCTTCGGGATCCGTCCCGGCTGCGGCGGCGTGGTGGTTTCCGGCCGGTACGCGAACTGCTTCCATCCCAGCTGGGAGCACATCACCGGCGGCCAGGCATGCCTGGCTCACCTGGCCCGGGATTTTCAGGACGCGGCCGAAAGCTACCCGGGGGCCATCTGGCCCCAGCAGGCGCAGCGGGCGCTGGGCGGCCTGATCCGCGGGTGGCATCAGGCCCGCGGCGCGGGCTTGCGCGAGATCCCCGCCAGCGCACGGGACCCGCTGGTCTCCGGGTTCGGCCACGCGGTCCTGGCCGGACTGTCAGGTATCCCCCGCATCCCCGGGCCGGAGAACTCCACCGCCCAGCACCCCGGCCGCGACCTGCTGGAGTTCTGCCACGACCGCGAGCCCGGCGTCGCGCGGTTCTGCCGCGACACACGGGTCTGGCCCGCCAGCAACATCAGCGAACGCGGGCGTGCGGCCACTGAAAACCCAGCAGAAGATATCCGGCAGGCTTACCAGCGAAGACACCACCCAGGACCGGCTCGGCATCCGCAGCTACATCGACACCGCCCGCAAGCACGGCCAGGACGTCCTCACTACCCTGCGCAGCGCCATGACCGGCGCACCATGGCGCCCGCCGGTCCCGGCGCCTGCCTGACGGCAATCGGCCCAGCCACCATGGGCCGGGCGCGCGAGATCTATCTGTAAGTTAAGATAATGAACATGCAGGTACCAGCCACAGACAGGATCGGCCGCATCCGCGGTGAGTGGGCGCGCGAGTGTCCCGCCCTCGACACCTCGCCCATGGAGATCATCGGGCGGATCTTGCGCGCCGAGCACCTGGCCGACGCCCTGATCAGGGCCGCGTTGCGGCGCGAGGGCCTCGACCGCGGCGGCTTCGACGTGCTGGCCACCCTCCGCCGGGCCGGGCCGCCCTACCAGCTCACCCCGACCCGGCTGTATGAGGAACTGGTGCTGACCTCCGGAGCGGTGACCCACCGAGTCGACGCCCTCGAACGCGCCGGGCTGGTGGAGCGCGTGGGCGGCCAGCCGGATCGCCGCAGCACGCTGGCCGGCCTGACCGGCAAAGGCACCGCCGTCATCGGCCGCGCGATGGGCACCCACATGAACTGCGAGCAGGCGATGATCGCCTCCCTGCCGGCCACCGAACGCCAGGCACTGGCCGCGCTGCTGACCAAACTGCTGCTCGCCATCGAGGCAGAACACCGAAAGGGAGAACATGCATAGGACCGGCACCGTGGTCATTATCGGCGGCAGCTCTGGCATGGGACTGGCCGTGGCGCGCCGGTGCCTGGCCGACGGCGCCTCAGTCGTGATCTCTGGCCGGTCAGGCAAGCGGCTTGAAGCCGCCCGCGCCGAACTGGCCGGCGCCGGCCGGCTGCAAGCCGTCGCCGCCGACATCGGGGACCGCGCCCAGGTCGCGGCCCTGTTCGAGCAAGCCGGAACCATCCGCCACGTGGTCGTGACCGCGGCCGACCTCCCCTACGGCCCAGTAGCGGCCCTGACCGAAGACAGCCTCATGCGGGCCCTCCGCTCCAAGTTCCTCGGGCCATTCTTCACCGCCCAGCAGGCTGCCCCCCGGATGAAAGCCGGCGGGAGCATCACCTTCACCTCCGGCATCGCCGCATACCGGCCCGCCCCAGGCGGCGCGCTCGCCGCCGCGGTCAACGGAGCACTGGAGTCCATGGTCCGCGCGTTCGCACTGGAACTCGCGCCCATCCGCGTCAACGCGGTCTCCCCCGGGTGGGTGGACACGCCGATATGGGATCACCTGGCAACACCAGCGGCCAAACAGGCCCGGCTATCGGAGATGGCAGCACGCCTGCCAGCCAGCCGGATCGGGAAACCGGCAGATATCGCGAACGCCATCAGCTACCTGATCGAAGACGACTTCGTGACCGGCACTGTCCTGCACGCCGAAGGGGGCCAACTGCTGGTCTGACACCTACTCCAGCGCACCGGCAACCGCAGGATGCCACTGACCCGTCACCCCACCAGGCTTACACGCGTCACCCTGCGCACAAAGGGTGAATGTTTACACGTGCTGCAGGCTAGGAAACGGGCTGGTAAGCCCAGCGACTGCGGTTTGTCAGGGATCTTCGCAGCCAGCCGCGGAGCCCTGTTCCAATACAAATCCACGGCCAGCTTGTTGTACCCGCCTGGCCGCTAAATAGCTGCGTAGCCTTTTGTCATGAGGGGCTGCTATGGCAGGCCCCGCTCCTCCACGGCGGCGAGGATGGCGTCGACGAGCCACTGGCCCACTTCGCTTCCCTGCTGCGGCATGCGCAGCTGCTGGCGTAGGGACTCAGTCAGCGGCTCCCGCCGAGATCGCCGGCAGGTTATGCCAGGGTGTCTCTTGAGGAGCCGCTCTGGCGCAGTCCTCATGGAGGTCATCGGGGAAGCCGGCGATGGTGACGACGCCGACCCAAGGTGACGACGGTCTGGGGGCAATTCTGACCCGGGCTCTGGTAAAGCCTGAGGTCGGCTCGCGTCAGCGCTTGGCGTAGTCCGCGAAGCCCTGCCAGTCGATCACCACGCACAGCTCGTCGCCGACGATCCAGGCGTCGTGTCCGGGCGGGATCACCGAGAAGTCGCCGGGGCCGAATTCTGTCTCCTGACCGTCGTCCATGACCACCTTCATCCGGCCGGAGATGAAATACCCGATGTGCGGCGCCTGGCAGCTGTCGGTCTGCGCGATCGGCTTGACGTGCTTGGACCATTGCCAGCCCGGCTGGAACGTCGCCCGGCCGACCGGGCCAACGTCGGTGTTGACGAGCTCGAGTTTGCCCATGCTTGCCTCGAACGGGCGGGTCTCCTCCGGCGCGTCCAGGCTCTTGCGGATCATTCCTGCCATCGCTGCCACCCCCAAGGCATGATGTGCCTGCATGGTTCCGTGTGCCCACTGTAACGCCCGGGTGGCCAGAGCGTGGCAGGTGGCCTGGCCTGCGAGGATCTAGCCGGGCAAGATCGACTCGGTGAATCTGGCCAGGTCGCGCCACGATCTGCCGCACCACCCCGGGGTGCCGCCGGGGGATCGGCTGCAGCTGGCCGTCATCCCGGCGTTCACTGAGGGTTACCGCCGCCGCGGTCAGGGCATGGACCTTCATGATCGCGGGCAGACCCGGCGCAGGGGGAGGCGGGCGATGACCGAGCACCCGAATGTTGAGCTGACACGGCGCGGCTATGAGGCGTTTGCCAGCGGGGACCTGGCCGTGCTGTCTGGGTTGATCGCCGACTATGTGACCTGGCACGTGCTGGGCGCCGGGCCGCTCAGCGGTACCTACCACGGCCGGGACGATGTCTTCAGTTTCTTCGGCAGGCTGGCTGAGGAGACAGTAGGGACGTTCCGGCTGGATATTCACGACGTGCTCGCCAACGACGAGCACGCCGTTGCACTGTGCGCGCTGTCGGCCTCCCGCGGGGGTAAGTCGATCGAGGTCCCCGTGGCGAACGTCAGCCATGTCCGCGATGGCAAGATCACCGAATTCTGGGCCGCGACAGCCGACCCGCAGGCGACCATCGATTTCTAGGCCTGAGCGGGGCGGCCGGGCCGCGCTTCCCCGCTCGCCGCCCCCTCACGGGCTGGATACAAACCACCGAGCGCCGTGTGCCGTGTGCCGTCGGCCGACGGCACCGGCTCTGCGCTGCCGAGCCGCGCCACGATGGACGGCGGCCATGGTCCCACAACGGCCACGCCCACGGCTGAGACTGACACGCTCACCGCCCAGCGACCGCCGACTCTAACTTCGATACCCAAGGAACCAACGTTCAGCGGGCAACGGGCCACGGTGACCGCATCCCATCTGCCGCATCGGGAGCGCGCCGAGCCTGGGCGACACAGCGCGCGTCGACGTATCGCCCGTCTGGTCTTGCCACACGCGATGGTGGTATCAACTTCAGCGCACTGGCATCCGGGGAGGCCAAGCCCAGCCTGCAGGGCCAGAACGCACCGCCATGACCCGATGACTGTCGTTCGTCAGGTCACCGAAAGTGACGGTGCCCGGGCGAGGGTAAGTCCGCGAACCGCCGTTATGGCGCTGTGGATCGGCCGTAATTTGAACGACGCGTGCGCGACCGAACTGGGCATTCTGCGCGCCGGTTCGCCGCAGTCGCGTTCGCGGTGTTGGCGGTTCAGCGGGATCATGAGGTGTCACCGCACCGCGGTGCCGGGTCCCGCCAGGGGCCAGGAACGATGGCCGAGGGTGCGCCGCGGGCAGGGCGGTTGCCGGGAGCGGCTTGCTCGCTGGCAGTCAAAGCAGCCCGAGGGCCGGCGTGGACGAGCGGCCCGATCATCAGCGCCGCGCACCCCGCGCGAGTTCGCTTCTCGCGCACCGAGAAGCTCTCCGGGACTCTCGTCTGGTGTTACCAGCTTGACCCGACGGCCATGGCACGGCTGACCGAGTCCTACCAAGTCACCCGGCCCATCTCCCGCCTGGGATGGTTCATCATCGGCCGCCAGGAGCTTCACCCCCTCACCTGAGGCCTACCAGCCACGATCGCTTTGGCGGAACTCGCCCGCGACCGCTTTGAAGGGCTGCAGGACGCGGGCCTGCTGCGCGCCGACGTGCCCGTCGAGCAGGTCGAGCGGGACTGGACCATCCTGGTCTCCGGCGTCGTCAGCCAGCAGCTGTCCAACGCGCCGCAGCAGCCCTTGGGCGAAGGCCGCTTCACCGCCGCGGTTCCCGGGCTGGTGTCGATGTTCGCCGGCTACTACTCGCCCCGCACACCGGCACCGAAAACAGGCAGCCGCAGGCCGAATGGCTGACCAGATCCGCCAAGCTCAGGAGGAGATATGCGCAGTGCACGCAGCGGAGAGGTCCAGGCCCACATCCACGCCCCACCGCAGAAAGTGTGGGCGCTACTGGCAGACCTCGTACAGATGGGCCAGTGGAGCCCCGAGTGCTACCGCGTCCGGTGGCTCGACGGGGCTCGCTCCCCCGCCACTCCCGGTGCCTGCTTTCAGGGCTGGAACCGGTTCGGCTGGATGCGGTGGTCCATGACCTGCCAGGTCAATACCGCCGAGCCCGGCCGGGAGCTCGCCTTCTCCACCATCCAGCGAGAACGGGCACTGGTCCACTGGCGCTACCGTCTTGAGCCCGCCGATGGCGGCACCGACCTCATCGAGTCATTCCAGGTCATCTGGCTGCCCTTTACCGCCCGGCTCGCCGAGGACGTGCTCATGCGCGACCGTGACCGGCGCCGCGAGGAGGCGATGCGCGCCACCCTGAGCCGGATCAAGGACCTCGCCGAAAACGCGGCCACCACCCGCGGCCACAGCACGCACGTATCCGCTGACTGTATGGCCTTGGGGTGCGACCAGTGCGGCCAATCCTCCCTTGAGCAAGGCAACACAGCTCCCGGAAACCGGGTCTGGCACCCGGCGGCCCATTCAGATGGATAAACCTGATCACCGGCGGTACCGGCCGAAACTGTGGGCCTTGTCGGGCAGCCGCGTCACTACTTACTGCGGTGACCGGGGAACGATCCTGGGGTGGGGCACCGCGCAGCCGGCGCTGCCGCCTGCGGCACCTTTGTGATAGGCGCCCGGTTCCTGCCCGCCGGCGGCCAGGACGTCACGGTCTGGCGGCGTGCCCGGCGGCCGCGACCTGCTGTGCCCAGCGCAGGTCGGCTTTCCCGGCGGGAGTCCGGCGCAGTTCGGGGACCACGATGAGATCCTTCGGCCGTTTGTAGTCCGCGAGCTCGCGCCCCACATGCGCGCGCAGAGCGGCCAGGTCGAGGCTCGCCCCCGGGCGCAGCGCGACGACCACGGCGATCCGCGTGCCCCACCGCTGGTCGGGCACGCCGACGACCAGCGCGTCCCGGACCGCTGGATGGGTGAGGACCACCGTCTCGACTTCCTCGGCGAACACCTTCTCCCCGCCGGTGTTGATAACGCGGCTGCCGCGCCCGGCGAAGACGACCGTGCCGTCTGCTTCCACCGACGCCAGGTCGCCGGGGACGGTCCAGCGCCGACCACCGATGACCCGGAAGGTCCGGGCGGTGGCCGCGGCGTCCCCCGCATAGCCGATCTCGGCGTCCGCTGGGGCGGCCAGCATCCCGACCTCTGCCGAACCCGGCCGCACATCATTGCCCTGCTCGTCGATGACCCGGGCCCCGGGGGCGAGAACGAACCGGGAGGTGACCGCCCCATCGCCGCGGCGCGTCTCGCAGATCGCAAACGGTCCGCCCTCCGAGGCGGCGATGACGTCCCGGCAGAGGACGTCGGCGTGGGCCAGCAGCCGCAACTTGACCTCGGCGCTCCAGGTGACACCGACGGAGGTGATCCGGCGCAGGCTGGACACGTCCCAGGGCCGGCCGACGGCGGCCGCCCGGTCCAGCGCGTCAGCCAGCGGCCGGGCGAACACGTCACCGACGATGGACAGTGAGTCCACCCGGTGCTCCCCGATCGTGGCCGCCAGCTCGTCCGGATCGTAGGAGCGGGAGGGCAGGAACACCACCTGCCCGCCGGCCACCAGCGCCCCCAGGCAGGTGTACATGCCGGTGGCGTGCATCAGCGGCGCAGCGGGCAGGCAGATCATGGCCGGCGGCCCGGCCGCCACCCGCTGCAGCGCCGACCGCAGCGCGGCGGTACCGGCCGGGACGGGCTGGCCGAGCAGGCCGAAGCCGTTGGCGCTGACCACCTGGTACAGCCAGGAATGGCGGGTGAGCACGCCCTTAGGGGTGCCGGTGGTGCCGCCGGTATACATCAGCCAGTGGCCGTCCCCCCGGTGGGTGCGAGGCAGGGGCGGACCGCCCACCGCAGCCGGGTAACTGGCGGCGCTCAGCGCGGGCTCACCGGTCTCCCCCACCCGCACCAGTGAGCGCAGCGACGGCACGGCCGGCGCCGCAGCCGCGATCTGCGTTTCCAGCCCGGCGTCGTAAATCAGCGCCTGCACGCCAGCATCGGTGAGGACGTGCTCCAGTTCAGCGCGGCGGTACCGGTAATTCACGTTCACCGGCACCGCCCCCAGCTTGAACGCGGCCAGCACCGACTCGATGTACTCGATGCTGTTGTGCAGGGCCACACCGATCCGGGCCCCCGCCCCGGTCCCGGTGCCGGCCAGATACCCGGCGAGGCGGGCGGCGTGCTCATCCAGTTCCCGCCAGCTCCGCCGGCGCGGCCCGTGGATGATCGCGGTCTGGCTCTGGCGCACGTCCGCGACCGTCTCCAGGACCGCCGCCATCCCCTCCTTCACAGCCCGCCCCGCCCTGGCCCAGCGGCGCCCGCGCGGATGCGCTTCATACCGGCGAACGTAACCCCGTGCCGCGGGCCTCCGCCAGGGCCGTGCGCAGGTGGCCTCCGGGATCCCCAGCCGCGATCACCCATTCAGCACGGTTAGTAAACCGCTCACTACCAGTTTGGATGCTGGGGTTCTGCTGCGGGATGTGCAGGGAGCTGCCTCCCACGCTGATCCGCGCACCACGATGCGTTATGACCGGGCCCGGACCTCACTGGACCGGCACGCCACTTACATCGTCGCCGCCTACGTCGCCGGAGCCCGCCCCGGTAAGACACCGGCCAGCCGATACCGTGTCCGCCTGGCCGTCGCTCGGCCAGGCGGACGGCTCGCACCGACACGGGTATCACCGACCGTGATGTCAATACCGCTCGCGGCCAGGTGTTCGGCCGGGGCCGGCCAGGGTGGCGGCGGAGGAGCAGACTCAGGAGGCGGCCTCGGCGGAGCTGGCGGTGTGCGATGAGTTCCGGAGCCCGGCGCG
>Ga0137365_10005238_pt1 | contig 10402 bp, 13 predicted proteins | sample SagtaG_9_FD_104799 | JGI IMG/M metagenome (GOLD analysis project Ga0137365, IMG submission 104799) | Vadose zone soil microbial communities from Sagehorn Ranch, Mendocino, California, USA - Sage1_L_40_16 metaG | ecosystem: Environmental > Terrestrial > Soil > Vadose zone | place: USA... | reverse complement strand
TAAAGCAATTATCGTTAGTGTAAAGGACTCTGGTCAAGGAATAGACTCGAGTATATTACCAAGACTGTTCACAAAATTTGCATCAAAATCTTATAAAGGAACAGGATTAGGTTTGTTCATATCCAAGGGTATTATCGAGGCTCACGGTGGTAAAATCTGCGGCGAAAATAACCCTGATGGCAGAGGAGCCACATTTTCATTCAGCTTGCCTCTAGATGAAAACCAATAGTTTAGACTTTTGCAGGAGCCATTATAACGATGGCAAGAAATTTTGTAGGATTGGAAATTGTGTCGAAGCTTCGGGATGGCATTAAAAGTTTCACCTACAGCTAGAAGGGACAAGAGCAACAAGAAATTCATTTTGAAATAATAGAAATAGATGATAACGTAAGGTTAGCTGTTACCTCGCTAACAGAAGGAAAGGACAAGTATATTTGCATATATTTAGACAAATATGACAAGTATACTTGACATGGTGTAGCTTTATCATTACCATATGACACCCCCGTCAGCAGAACAGAACTGAGCAGAACTAACATGACCGCAACTATTACCACGTAAGAGTAGAGTGATATCGATAACTGCGATCTATTTTTCTTACCCATAATGTCTATGGATCTTCTGGTTGAGGGTGGCTTCTCATTTTTAATTTTTGTTTGAGGTGATGTTTTGTTGATAGTGAATAGTGATTCAAGATATTATGGAAATCTACAAATCAGGGTTTAGCCTAGTCGTTAGGACTAAAGATAATTATTGTAAATGCCATCCTCAATACATTACAGATATCTACAACGAATTATTTTACACGTAAAACTATTTTTTTGTCTGATTATCTTCGCTTTGCTTATGTTGCTGATCATTTCCCTTTTCTAATTTGGTCTCTCTTTCAGCATCCTGGCATTCGGATAATTTTCCTAATCCTGAAGAACCTTTCTTATTGCTACAGTTGTTGATATCATAGTAATGCTTGCCATTTTTGTCTACTTCAAATTCTCCCCGCTGCTGGTCAGCACCACCATTATTATTATTATTATTTGCAATGTGATGATGACTGCTTGATCTACCACCATTATTGTTTGTATAAGAAGAAGTAGCTGGTGTCGATCCTGATAAGATGGTGCCGGTTGGCTGTTTTCCTTGTTGAGTTAGGTCTATTAATTGCTGGTTCTGATACTTGATGGATGAGTACTCGTTGCTCTGTACATTTATTGATGCGAATTTTATGGTTTTAAAGTTAGGAGAGCGAATTACAAGGTCAAAAGATGTTGTCTGGTTTGGGTTTATTATAGTTGATTTTGGAGACATGTCAACTACGTCCACAACTCGATGATTGGAATCAAAAAGGACTCCAGAGACTTTAACAGAATTAGTGGCATTCTTACCTAAATTGGCTACCTCACCCATAACATGATAAGCGTCTGTAACGTTATCTTTGGCTGTACTATCAATCTTAGTATTTAGAAAAGGTGCTTTTGAAATATTCGTCCTTACATACGATGTTACTACTGAATAGCTGGTAGCATTTTTAGTGTTATTAGCTAGGATCATACCAAAACCAGAATTCTCCCCTTGTCGTAGTAGGTCTAAGTAAGTGGACGTCGATCGAGTACCGGCAACATGTTTTTGCGGGTCATATAATACTGCTGTTACCTTTACAGATCGTATAGGAAATGAAAAGTTATTTACCACTTCGCCTACTATATACGTACTTCCAGTTCTATCTGTATACTTGTGAATAAATGTCGGAGGTATAACCAGAGTAGGGTTTGTAGTGTTAGAATCAATGCCATTTGATTTAGAATGCACTTTTGTTGTTATAGTGTTCGTTAATATTGCTGCCGTATGGCTGCGAATATTGATAGCTATAGCCATCCTAGGAACAGCTAAAGCACCAGTTATTATCACTAACAAAAACAATACCATAATGGTTAGCTTATATTTACGCACTACCATCAATTAGTGAACATAACTATAGAATCAATCCTATAATATAGGCAATTCAGAAGATAATTCACGAAGGTAATTGTTGGGTCCAAATACAATACAAACTGATAGTATATTATATTGTTCTTTTATTTGTCAGGAGAATTAAACATTCCAGGTTTTGATCGAGATTGAAATCGAATGTATGTTCCTAAACGACGAAAGATCAGGTTTTAAGATGCATTCCTAGTTCATTAAACATGGCCCTCTTTTGGCAAGACACAAAAAAGTGGTGAGATTATTGAGACTTGGTTGAGATAGCTTTTTTCAGATCATTAAGGCTCATTACAGGATGAAATTCCACTTTGGGCACCCATCCATTGGAATAGTGGCTCAGCCAACGCGGGTATCTGGTCAGTACTTTGCATATCAACTACGAAGGCTGCCACTCTATCGCCGTCAGCTTCAAAGAAATACGACGCCTCCGGCTTGACTTTGTTCATATAGTCTTCAAGACTTTTTAGAAAATTTGGATCTTGAATCATTTTGTTTCCAGCTTCTGTAGGAATTTTGGCACGAATTATGAATCTCATCTTACAATGCTAAAAAGTCGACTTCCTTTAAAAGTCTTCATGACATTGATTCCGGAACTTGAACCGTGATTTTGATAGCGGAAACTATGGTAGTATAACAAGATGTCTCTAACATTTTCATATAAAATCGCCACTTCGTATTATCTTTTCATAGCATTCATTTTGATCTCTTCTATTTGTTCATCCCCTAGACCGCGAGTAGATTTGCATTCATATGTCAAAGCACAAAGCACATTCTAATTCGCGTACGGCGGAAAGTGTAACACAGGCTGGGACCTTGAGCTTCTCTCCATTCAGTGAATTGGACATATTTACGCCAGATTCTAAACGCTATGGGCTAACATTTGGACAATGGACTGCCTCAAAATTTGCATGTGGACAACAAGAACTTTCGGTGATATTTCCATAGCAATTTCCAAATTATAAAGGAACTCTTACACAATATTGTCACTAATAGCTTCCGTCTCCTCTGTTTTCATGTTTTATTTTATTCCACGATTGATTTCTAAAATAAAAGAATATTTTGAGACGAGGTGTAAGGACAAATTTAAACCAGAGGAATTTGAAATATTACTTGCCATACAAACCAAAGCGAATGGTGCGATACTATCCCATAGTAAGTCGTAATAGACCATTATGGCAATTGAGGATTGACTTGCAGATTTTCTTAAAGATGCTAGAGATTGGGAGAGAAAATCAACTAATATTCCCGGAGTATTCTTGTTGAAACTCCCTTCATCGAGAACAAGGCAAGCTTCGGTAGCTATTGAAATTAACCCAGTTGATATTTCTGGTTCTGCTACTAAAAAGAGAGGTATACTAATTAGGTCTGCTTCTGAGCTTGGCGAATTCAACGGTACTCTTGCAAATCAAAAATTAGTTGAACTAACAAGAAAGATTGATGAAATAAATCCCAAGCAAAAGGAAGCGACTACTGTAAGCAGGTCTGACATCTTTGAAATTTAACTTGGTTCAAGCCATAGTAAATAGACGTGACACGTACTTACTCCTTATAATAAATTAGAGTCTGTTCCCTCGCTTTCATTCCCATATTACTAAGAAATCGGAGTCATGCGTTTCTTCAAATTCGACGAGGAAAAATTACATAAGAAAAATAATTGCGGCTTTGCAAACATCATTGGACGGATTTATCGAGGGACCCAATGGAGAACTCGATTGGGCGATGGCCGAAGACGAAGAGACGTGGGAGGACATTAATGAAACGCTCAACTCTGTAGACACCCTTATACTGGGACGAGTGATGTATCCTGGCTATGAACAGTATTGGCTTGCTCTCGGCCAACCCGACAGGGACTAAGAATGAGAACGCCTATGCACGTCGTGCCGATAAAATACCCCATATAGTCATTTCCAAGACCCTTGACAAGGTCGCATGGAAAATGACACGGATTGTCAGAGATGTGGAGGAGATCCGAAGGATGAAGCAACAACCGGGTAGGGACATGGTGGTTCTCGGCGGCGCAACCCTTGTATCCAGTTTGGTGAATTTGGGCTTGATCGATGAATTGCGTCTGATGATCAACCCTCTCATTTTGGGTGGAGGAAAGGCACTGTTTTAAAGATGTGAAAGAGCGACATTCTTTGAAACTCATACTAACGAAGCAGTTAAAATCAGGGAAGGTCATCTTGAGTTACAGTATATGATCCTAAATGTGATGACCTGTAAGATTCAAGAAAATCTAATAGTGTTAAAAATCTGAGTACGTTCGAATCACTCTAATCCTGATATCGCTACCAACCGCTTCGAGAAAAGGTTGTGCAATTGAAGACTCAGATGTGGTGCTACTGTTTGTCTAAAGCCGCCTTGACTGCCCTCGTCAGTCCCAGAGGCTTTATCTTCTGGTATCCCTATGGTCCATGTAACAGACGGAAAGAAAGATAATATAGTCGATGAAAACAATGTGCTTAGGATTTCTGAGGATCTCGATAAATGGTACGGCGCCGCTTCTTTATGCCTGCATCACGATGTATTCTCCTCTCATGCATTGGAAAGCCAGTCCTATAAAGAAAGTCGACATCATAGCGTTGTTGTGATAAAAACATCACTAACTCTAACTCAATTCCGTAAACAATAATATAATAATAGTAATAAAGACCACTTGTTATATGCAGAGCTCAGCTTTTACAATTTTTGACATGCTTACTCGTGGCCAATTAACTAGTAATGCTATCTATATTGTTGCAAAACTAAGGATAGCTGATTACCTAAAAGATGGTCCAAAAGACATTGAGGAATTGGCAGAAGAGACTAAAACTCACCCTGATTCTCTTTATAGGTTATTGCGTATGCTTGCTAGCTCAGGCATATTTGCTGAAACAGGAGGTAGAGGAGAAGAAGAACAAGTTAATCAAAGAAGATTCGAGCTAACACCTATGGCATCTCTACTCTTATCTGAAGCAAAAGATTCTGTCAGAAACTTTGCTTTATTTTTTGGATTAGAACCATTCAAGAAAGCTATAGATGACCTCTTATACAGCATACAAACCGGCGAGAATTCATTTAAACATGCAAATGGCTCGGAGATATATGAGTACATGCAACAAAATCAAAATGATGCTCAAATATTTAATGGTGCAATGGCCTCACTTACCACATCACATGTTTCATTGGTTTCTTCTATGTATGATTTTTCCCAATTCAACACCATTATGGATATTGGAGGAGGACAGGGAGTATTTCTGTCAACCATTCTAAAAAGTAATTCTAATCTCCATGGCATTTTATTTGATCTACCGCACGCAATAGAAAGTGCCAAAAGACTGTTTGTTAAAGGATCTGTAAATTCAAAGGATGATGATAATAATAATGATGTTCTTTCTCGTTGCAAATTAATAGAAGGAGATTTCTTTAAATCCATCCCTGCTGTAGGTGCGGATGGTTATATCATAAAGAACGTGATTCTAAACTGGGACGATGAATCTGCTGCAATAATCTTGAAGAATTGTTTACAAACTATGAAAACTACATCACCTATAGTCAATGCAAACCAACATAAACAAAAGATCAACCCAAGATTATTGATTATTGATACAATCATGCCAGACGGAAATGAACCATTCATGGGCAAATTTACTGATATGATAATGCTAGCACTCACTCATAAAGGAAGAATAAGAACTGAAAAAGAGTTTCGTAAATTACTTGACTATTGCGGCTTTGATATTGCTAATATAATACGATCACTTGATCCTGCAAACTTTCTGAGTATTATTGAAGCAATACCATCTTCTTCGTAATAATATGGTTTATCATTAGTCCAAGTAGTCCCAAATATGCGAGGTTTCTGTGCTTGGACACGCAACGTAGCCCACTCTGGCCAAGATGCAGCTGGCCGGAACACTATTAAAGATGAGTAAAAGGCTCTCTTGTTATCCTACTTTATTTTCTATTATTCTACTATTGTTTTATATACATGTAGTTCGTGCTCTCATCATATCCTAGCTCAGACATTGGTATCACCCTAAAGTTGTTATCATGGAGATACCTCATCTCTTCTGCAAAAAGGCTGACATCTGTGCTAGAAGGATCTTGGCTATTATCTATAATATGATAAGCAACTATTGGAATTGCATCCAGCATTCCTTTTTTACTGTTAAAGTTTATTCCACTATTTACTTCTCCCACAAACTTTTGAAATATTATTTGATCGTCGTGTAGATAAGACTGATCCCACGAGTTATGACTTTCTTCTTTAATAGAATATCTATTTGCATAAGTTAGCAGCCCGTCGCCGCCATACATCCTACAATCTGTCTGTTTATTACTAGCATAGCCATCGCAATGCAAAAACATTGAATTAGCAAAGCCATTATCCGCAAACCCATAGTATTTAGATATTGCATCTATCACTACTGGATTATTCCAAGCATCTCCATGCACTGCTGCAAAAATATTGGGTGAATTAATGCTATGATTTTCCAAGCATTGCTTAGAACCTCCAATCTCAGAATCCAAGGCATTTGGAGACAAGTTGTTTAGGTCTGCGTGAGTCATACCTTTAGACTCTATGTCCTGTCCATCTTGTTGCAATGCTAGTATATCACTCCAACTCAGACGCTGCGTTTGTTTCTCATCATCACCTACATAACTACATGTGATGAAAAAGCTTGCTTTCAACCCGTATTGGTCCAGAATTGGCATAGCAGTTGTAAATTGGCTTTTTTCAGTATCACCAAAAGTTAGAATTACTACTTTACTATTGGTATTACTAGTAATAATATTCGAAGAGCCATTGAATTTGTCATTATCTAGTGGTCTTGTATGTGTGATTGAATTGTTATGGTGGCTCTTTTCGATTCTTGTTGGCTTTCCTATTGTCGTTATGAGATTGCCATAGCTGATATGTTTTTGGCTACTGGCCAAAGCCAATATATGAGTAGTTGAAAAGCTGCCTTGGAATAAGATGGGAGTCAACAAAACCAGAATAATGGAAAAAGCAATTTGGGAATTGTCGATTCTGTTGATGTATCTAAGGATATTGCAAAGTAATATCAATTATGTATAATCCCGTAAATATCATCTCCTTTGGTTATTAGTATTTTTGGAAATTAATTTTATAATTTTATACAAGTAGCATAGATGGAATTTTAGTCGAAAATCCCTTTGCCTCTTCTAAAGAGTCGTATTGTGTCACTTCTATTCTTTATCCAAATTGCTAAGGAGATCAATAGTATAATTATATGTTCGTAAGAAGTTCATTCCCTTGTAAGTTGTTCTATAAACTCGATCTCCTTTGTGATACACTATCAATCTATTATCTTCTAAAATCGACATATACATTTTCAACTTTTCTGGGTATTCAGTTAGATCTGATTTATGTATTAGCTTGGTAATAGTGGCTCCTTTGCCGGCAAGAGCTATCTCAAGTATCTTTACAATCATATTTGGTCTATGGTCGCTCATCGCGAGTCAAACCACAATAAATTACGACAGGGCGTTCTCATCTTTGTCCTACATTCAGGGAATTCCTTTTTCTCCATGATGCTCCTGAAGTCATGTATAACACCTTTTCCAATAAAGTTCAACTAGGGACAATTCTATACAGCTTACCGTCTAAGTAACTGAGTATATACAAATATCCATCAGGACCTGTTTCAATGTCAGTTATTCCCTTAAAACCGGAGGCAAAGGTTATTTCAGATAGTTCATTCTTGTTATCTACAACCATATCGTTTAATCCTGATAAGTTGAATTTTAGCCCAGTTCTAGTGTCATTTAGTTGAAAGTAATATAGATTGCCATTATTGACATCACCAACAAATATATTGTTCTTATATTTTTCTCCCAGTTTCGAAGAGTTCAAAAATTCTATATCCGTAACTCCAATAGAATGATACCAACTAAATACTGGATCAGAATAATGCGACCCAGGAATACTAATTAAATCCTTTTCTGTCATTTTATTTGCAGAAACTGGTCCCATAATTTTGTGCCAATTGTCAGCAGAGACACATCGTTTTTGAGACAGCAGGCCAAAGACAATATTCGCAAGTATGTTGACGAAAGGCTACCGGAAGAGTATGAGAAATGTCTGGTCGGCTTGAATGCAATATTAAAGGAAGCCTGGAGTACTTCCCAACATGCAGAAGATAGAAGGGAGAAGATACAGGCCTTATCTCTGGCCAAAGAATGTTATGGAATGAAATTGGATTTGCTCACAAATGCTACAGTGGTTGATGATGCCATTAAGTTTGTAACTTCCAACGCTAGTAATAACATACACAGAGAAGCAGTTAAACCTAAAGCTGATGCTTGCGTTCTAGATTATAAGAAAGACTGTGACATTCAAAGACCTGAAGAAGAGAGTAAGTATAGATCAGAAGGTACAACAGCAAACCAGACTTTTTGATAGGTTAGATAACAGGCCTTTCTTGATCTGGGATACAGAAGATCACAGAGCAGAAGACATCAGGACTAACGGGGATTGTTGCTTCAATCACATCATTGGATTGCGAAAGAAGAATGGGTTATCGCAGCTGCATCTACAGCTAATCCCAAGGCAAAATATGTAGAAATAAAGTGGAGCTCAAATGATCTTGGCTGATTATAAATGCTCTTGAGTTGGTTGCTCTGTTTGAGGATAACTATTACAACAGCATAGAAAGAAAAAGGTGTATCCCATTAACTACAGCCTTTGCTTTTTGGCTATTGTTGGGTAAGAACGCTTGCAATTACGGAATAGATGTGCTATTGAGCGTCATTGTCTTTCCGAATGTATCACCGCTATCGTTACTTGCTTTGAATACTGGCATTATTACTCCAGTCTTATTTGTCCACCAGGTGACTAAGACATTACTTCCTGAAGCGGCTATGTCTACATTCAGATGTACTATACTTCCTTTGTTAGGAGCACTCAACATGATTGTTTTACCAAGTGTTTTACCTCCATCCATACTCTTTGCAAAGAACACACCCCAATGACCAGTATCATTGTTTGGCCATGCAGTATAGACATTATTACCTGATGTTGCTATTGGTGCTTTTACGACGAATGAGTCCGCAGAGATAACAGCATACGCTGAATGTTGCAGAGAATAAATGGATGTGAAGATCGCCGCACTCAATAGCACGACTATATTCACAGGCAGTTTCAAGAACAATATTTGCTTCATAACCCGGTTTCCTCTCTTAAGGGATATAAGAAGTGCTCACTTCTAGAGAGTCCTACAGGTGAGTAAAACGGATAAGCAACTGTTAACTCTTTTTGATTGCGATATGCACAGGTTAATGGAAAGAGAATTATCAGCATCAAGGAATACTATTAAGGTAACTATAGTGGCAATATCAGTTACAACAATTTTAACTTGTTTTATTGGGTTAGCGTTTGCACAAACGCCTACCGCAACAACAAAGCCTGCCAATACATTTAGTATGAATGGAGCAATAAGTTCTCTAGTTCTAGGAATGGCTCCAAATACTAAAACTGTTGATATGAGTACTGTCCAAAAATTTATACTGTCAGGTGATTGGAATATGATTGTAGACAAAGGGAATCTAACAAGCTTTGCAGCTAACTTTTATACAGGCCCTGTGGATGGTGGAACGACCAATCATACCCACCAGTTAAGTAACTTTCGGGTTAACAATAGTAATAATGTTCCTATTCAGCTTACTGCGGATAGGAGCGTATCTCTCTCAGGCATTTTGGACGTCGGATGGAATGGGAAGAAGGCATGGAATGACGTACATACAAATGTGGTTATCTCGAAAGGCAGAACAATCGCTATTAGTCTTGCTGATAAAGATACTCAGAGCCATTTTATGGGACAGCAAATCTATGGAATCGTCAAAAGATTAAATATACAATAGATAGGAAATCGGGAACTATTGTACTTTAAAAAAGTTGAGGAGTAGTAGTATAGACAAAGCCCCGAAATCAGCAGAGTATTTAGGGGCAGTATGAAACCGAATCTTTCTCCTCAACCATACACTATACAACAATTAAAGGAGATGACGTCTATTAGACCGATCCACGGGAAGCTACCGCCAACATTTTATGATTGGTTGATATCTTATGCAAATAAAAGACCTGGAAAAGGAAACAGGAGAATTAAGTTGAGAAAATATGCTCTCAGAGATCCAAACTTTCCAAGGAACGCCAGAGATTTTGTTACGCTAGACGAATACTTAGATACACAGACACCACATCTCCCGCATTCATATGGAGTTTCGTTGTTGCGAGCACTGGATTACGCTTGGCCAGAATATGACAGATTTTGCTCATTTTATAACCTGCAATAACTCTAGGGCTGATGAAACCAAAACAGTGAAGCAATGATAGCAATATTTGCTATAGCAGCAGCACTAGGACTGTTGGGAGTCATAGCAGTAGATGCCATCAATATTCAAAAAGTTGACGCTAGGG
>Ga0137365_10005237_pt1 | contig 10407 bp, 12 predicted proteins | sample SagtaG_9_FD_104799 | JGI IMG/M metagenome (GOLD analysis project Ga0137365, IMG submission 104799) | Vadose zone soil microbial communities from Sagehorn Ranch, Mendocino, California, USA - Sage1_L_40_16 metaG | ecosystem: Environmental > Terrestrial > Soil > Vadose zone | place: USA... | reverse complement strand
TGCCAGTCGGTCACTTGCTGGAAGGCGTGGCAGGCCCTAAGAATCAACGCCTCTCCCATATGTCGACCAACAATTTGGAATCCGACCGGAAGACCGTCGGCTGTTTTACCGCCGGGCAGTGTCAGCGTCGGATGGCCGCTCATATTAAACGGTGCAGTGAAGCGGATCCGGGCTTCACCTTCTGCCGGAGTGCGCCAAGCGGGAGCCATGCTGTCAGCCAAGGTCGGCGCGGCGACGTTCATCACCGGCATGATCAGGAGGTCAACATCACAGAAGAGAGCATTGAGCCGGCCGCGAAACGCCTCGCGCCGAAGCAAGATCTTGGTCACCGCAAGGCCATCGAGGGTGCGGCCGGTTTCCAGCAATCCGGCCAGCAGCGGGCCGTACTCGGCGCCGCGTGATGGATAAGTCGCTTCATGCGCAACGGCGGCCTCGACGCCGCAAAGAGTTCTCGCATCACGCACAACTGCATCGGGCGAGGGAAAGCTGATCTCGCACAGCAAGGGGCCGATGCGCGCCAGCACCGCAGCCGCCTCCTCGCTCGCGCCTACCACGTCAGCGTCAGCGCCAGCAGCGATTAATCCTCGGTCGATGCCGATCCGTATTCCCCGCACCCCACCGTCAATGTCGGCAAGATAGTTAGGCACGGTTTCATGCGCAGTGGTGGGATCTTGAGGATCGGCACCCGCAATGGCACCGAGCATAGCCGCGGCGTCGGCCACGCTGCGCGTAATGGGCCCAACATGGTCCATGGACTGAGCGAGCGCAAATACGCCGGCCCGGCTGACCCGTCCCCAGGTGGGCTTCAACCCAGTGACGCCGTTCATGGTCGAGGGAAAGCGGATTGACCCGAGCGTATCAGTGCCAAGCGATCCGTAGCACAGCCCTGCAGCGGTCGCGACGCCCGAGCCACTCGACGAGACCCCTGTCCAGTGCGCGGCGCTCCATGGATTGACCGGTGGATCGATCAATGGGTGATGCTGAGTATAGGCCCCCTCGGTCAGCTGCAGCTTGCCCAGGAGCACAGCTCCGGCTTCACGCAGCCGGGTAACGACCGTCGCATCCTGTTCGGGACGGTAATTCTTGTAGATGGCCATGCCGCCCGCGGTCGGAATACCCTTGGTATGACAAAGGTCCTTCACCGCGATCGGAACACCGTGCAGGGGACCACGAATCGCGCCGTGTGCGATCTCGGTGTCAGCTTGTCTGGCCTGCGTCAGCGCCAGGTCGGAGGTCAGCGTCGCATAGCTTTTCAAACGGCCATCGAACCGCGAGATACGATCGAGAATCGCTCGCGTCACTTCGACGGAGGAGACTTGCTTTGCTTGAATGCGGGGTCCGATCTCAACGAGATCGAGAAGGCAAAGATCACCCGATGCCATGGCTACGCCTCCGGGCTGTCCCCGTGAGAACCGCCGCTCCCATACCTGTAAGCGCGGCTCAGTCAATGTCCGCTTCGCTCCGAAAGCGACCGAAGTGCTGCGTTGCCGCGAATTGACGCGATGTGCCAAAAGCTACTCATGCACCGCAGCAAACTACCTACGCCGAATGCAGTGCCTTACTGGATCACCTCGTCGGCGCGGAGCAAAAGCTCGCGCACGTTGTGTCCCTCGATGTAGCCTGTCTCCTTCAAGCCCTGGGTCAGGGCGTCTCGGAACTGCGCAGAGGAGCCGCCGAGCACACCGATCACCGGCACCACCGGCTGCTGCGCATGCACCGCGAGCGGCCACGCCGCCGCGGCGCCGAGCACCGTGATGAACTCGCGCCGTTTCAGTTGATCGAGTTGCATTCGGTCCCCTGCGCAGCCAGGGCCGGATTACAGGATATCGAATTGGCGAGGATCAGTCAGCGGGTACGTACACAGCGCAGTACAGCGCAGCACGAGGGACTCCACACACCACACATATAGCAGTTATCTCTAAGAGAGGCCCCGGGTGTTAAACCGGTGAGCAGGTTAGACATTGCGGGGTTGCCATTGGGCTAGCCACCTAGGCCGGACCAGAGGCGATTGTCCCACCCTGCCGGTCACCACGATCAGTCCCCAACACCCGAGCCGGTCTAAGCTTCGGTTCTTGGTTTGCCGGCTGATCCCCAACTTGGCCGCCATCTCGTTCGTGTACTTCACAACCGGCGTGAACTTGGCGCGCCAGAGCAGGTCGAGGGCGATCTTCAAGTCCGCAGCCGTGGCCGGTCGGGTGCTCAGCACCCGCCACCACATCTCCGGAAATTTGACGTAGCGGGGGCTGTTCATGCGGCCTTCCTTTCCTCCTCCTTGACCATGCGCCAGACGCGATCCCACATGGCCCGGCTGCCGTTGCGGCTGTCCATGTAGCGGTCGGGGTGCCGCACGACATTCGTGTCGGTGCCGAGCCCGAAACCATCAAGGATGGCCCGCGAAGCCTCGGCCATGGCCGCTTGCATGGCCGCCACGTCCGCATCGATCCGTTCGAGCGGCGCGCAGATTAGGAATGCATCGTGCACCGGCGCGCAGACTTGAATGCCACGCTCGACGACAAGGCACGCGGCCACTTGCATCATCGAAGCGCCGTTCCCTTGCATGGGGTAGTTCGCAACCGAGCGCAGGTTGGCGCCCTCGATATACCGTGCCGGCCAGCCGAACACAGTGCGCGCCGTTCCATTCCACGTCACGGTCTCGATGAAGTGGTCATTCCATTCCCAGAACTTGCTGTATATCCGCCGGTGCGTGGCCAGCAGGTCTTTCGCAACCCGCTCGGGGTCGATCAGCCCGGGGCGGGTAATACGTACGGCAAGGGATTTGTATTTTTGTCCGTACTGGATCGCCAGAACACACTGTTTGTAGAGGTCGCGAATTTCGGGATGGGAGTCTTTCGTTCCATCAGGCGGTATAGCGCCAGCTTGTTTGGCGAAGGCCAAATACGGATCGCCGGACTTGTAGGCCTCCTGCATTGCGGCGTCGCCAGAGAGCGCAGCCGCAATGCCGAACTCTTGCTGCTTCCAATCGATGTAGGCGATCGCCTGCCCCGGCGGCGGCTTGATCAAGCCCCGCAGCCAACGTGCGCAGCCGAAAATAAAGCTCTTGCTGCTTGGCTGGTTGCGGCCCGTCACCGATCGGAACGGCCACAACGACGCGCGGTTGCGGCCGTCGGAGCCAACGCTGATATTGATTCCGAGCCGCAGCCCTGACAGCGAGTTGCGCAGTCGGCACAGCGGCGCAACGACCGCGGCGCCGGGCACGTTGGCCATGTCGCGGAATGTTTCCTTGCGCAGATCAAGCGAGCCGTCGGCGTAGCACGGCCAAGGAATGTCATTCTCTACTAGAAAGTTCGCGAACCGCGCGCCTGAGAAACTGCGGCCTTCATAAACGCCGGCGACGTTGTCTTCGGCAATCAGCCGGTCCTGGACAGCACACCAGTGTTGTCGCAATCGTGCGAGGCTGGCGGTGTCGATAGGGATGCCTATGCCCACCATGCCCGCGACCGCGCACATGTAGCGGCCACGAAACAGTGCCGGCCGGTGCTCCAGGTATGGCAGCATGGCCGGTAGCAGTCGTCGCAACGCATCAACATCGGACTGGCAGTAATCCAGAATGTCGGCCTGCTCTTGCGGTGTGTACGGCGGCCCCGCAATGATCCGTGCAATCATCGCTTTCTTCTCATCGGCACCGATCGTATCGAGGCCGAAGTGTGTCAGCGCCTCGATTAGGCTCGCACGCGCGGTCTTGACGCCTTCCTCGCGGAACATATTCCGGTGCGCCAGGTACTCGGCGTAGAGATCGAGCACTCGCGCCGGCATTGGCCAACCCAAAGCCCGATGACAGCTCATTTCGGCGACGATGTTGAACGCCACGAACAGAGTGTCCGGCCCCGTCGAGTATGGCGGGGCCGGACCGAGTTGATTCGCCCACAGGCGCGTGGTGGTGCCAGCCTTGAGGTGGTGCACCACCACGCAGTCAATACGCTGCACTGTTTCGCCGTCGGGTTGGCTGAACTCGAAGTCGACCAACACCGCCTCGCGGTATTGGTCCAGCATCACAACCCTCGCAGCCCGAGAATGATCGGGTGATCAGCGCGATCGATTAGCCGGTGTTTGAACCCGAGCCGGAGCAGCTCCTGGAACGATTCTTGGGGAAACTTCGGTTGGGGTGATATGCCTTCGTAGTCGTGAGTTTCGTAGGCACCTGCGGCCATGTCCGATGCAACGCGCACCCATTTCTGCATGGCGATCTCGGCCGCCTCGCGATTGGATAAGAGCCACGAATTGGGCTCACGTCCATCATCGGACGACCGCATCACGCACCACAGAAACGGATTGCCTTGCAGTGTAACCGCGGTGAACACCGTCGCCATCCGGCATTCGCTTTGCAGCTCGTGGAGCACGGATGGGTGGACGAAGTAAATCTCCTCGTCCCCACCGCCCTCCTCGTCCTTTTGGGGCCGAAACACCGGTAGATCGATTCGATACTCGGGGGAGGGATGCACGCGCACGAAGCGGTGGCGGTTAGGCTTGCGCAGCACAGGGATGCTGAGCCGCCTTCGCTTCACCGGTATAAGGGTTTGCTGCTCGCGCAGCGCCTTCAAGTCGAACGGATCTGGCTTGTCGCCGGCACCGCCATTGTCTAGAGTGACCATGTCCAAAACGCGTTCTGTTTGACGGCCCGGTGTCTCGAACCACACTGGGCCGCTTTGTTTTAAAAGCCGATTTTGTCGTTGAGCTGTTCGCTCACTGACGTCGCACGCACACGCACACACGGCACCCGCTTTGCGCCCACATTGGTCATATCGGCGTAGAGCTGCACCGGCTTACCAGGCCACGCTTCGGTCTCATCACCATGAAGGTCGGCGATTGCGTTGTAGTTGGTTTTGTTGATAACCAGCCTTTTCGCCTGCCCGGTGAAGCGGACGACTAGCTTCGCGTCCACATTGCCGTTGGGGTTGTTCAACTTCTCGACGGATGATCCTTCGATCACCGCGTCGAGCGGCTTCGGCAAGTCACTCGCCGAGAAGTATTTCGAAGGGAAAAGCTGAGAGCGGTTCATGGGAAGTTTCTTCCAGGCGCGAGCGATAATCACCGGCTCGGTCGGCGCGCCGAACGCCCGAGTGGTGTCGGTTAAGAACTTGATCTGTGCTTGTGAGAGTTGCCCACGATTGCGGCCACAGCGATCGCACTGGAGCCGATGATCGGTAACGACGATAGCACCAACCCAACCGCAGCCGGGGCAACTCTCATTTTCGAAGTCGACAGCTGTGCCAATGATGATGCTCATGGCCCGCGCTCCGGTTCGATGCCGATCTCCTTGATGCGCACGGCGCAATAGCGCGGTATGGCGTGCCACTTCCTGCCGTACTTTACGCGGGCGGTCATGCTCAGAGCCGCCTTGGCGATGGCCTGGGGGTTGGTGCCAACGCGACACAACTCGACTTCATTGCCGGACGGCTCAATCACCATGATTGCGTACATGTGCGCTGCTCCGGGTTGTCGATCACCAGCTCGGCAAACGTGCCGATGCTCATGACCACCAGCGCGCGGGAGTGATCGTCGCGCACGACGAGCGCGTAGTTTCCACCCAGCATCTGATCGATGGTGCGGAAGGCACGAGCGCGGCGCTTGCATTCGATTCGGCGGTCGACCCCGCGCACGGGCACCGACACGTCGTGATCGAATCTGGCGGTCTTGACCGCGCCGCTCAAAGGCACGCGCTCCGCGGCGAGGCCGAGCGCTTGCAACATCGCAACGACTTCGCGTTCGAAGCTGGAACCCTTGCGCCGGGGTGAACGTCCGCCGCTCATGACTTAGAAGCCCCCTGGTGCGTAGGCGTGCGAGCAGCCGCGCGACGAGCGTTGTGCTCGTCGATCTCGTGCTCGAACCAGTAGTTGTGCGCGCGGGGGTGATCGGAGCCGGCTTTAATCGGCGCGGGAAACTTCCCCGCCTTCACCAGCCGGCTGATGTGGGTGTCGGAATACGGGATGCCCTTCTCTTCTCGAAGAGCGCGTCTGTTGAGGAGTCGCGACATGGTAGAACGTCTCCGCTTGATGCGCAGAGACGTGGCATTGATTCAGTCGCGTAAAAGTGCCCGAAATGATTTGCCGTAGGAAATGAAGTGCCTGTTATTTTCCGACTAGATCGGGGTGTGCTTCTGCCCACTCCTCATACGTCGAAAGCCTGCCGGGCTGTCGAATAGACGCCAGGTAGGCGGCGCGCGCGGATCGCACTGTGCGCTGAGTCACGCGGACGGATACCAGAGAGGCGCGCCCGGATTTCACTATGCGCCGAGTCAATCTTAAATGTTCGGCGACCCACGCAACAGGGTTGGGCCGGGTCCGAGCCACCATCTCGACAAAAGCGCCGATCATCAGATTTTGCGCCGTGGCGGACGGAGCGTTGGCGGCGCGAATCTCCTTGCCGTCGAGCACGTCCGCTAGAAATTGCAGCATGGCCGGCGTGGGAGAAAATCCGAGCCGGCAATAAATGGCCAACCAGCCCCACTCGCCTGCCCGCGCTGGCGCTAAGAAATGGTGGTCGCGCCACTGTTGCTCAAGTTGCGAAATTGTGTCGTCCGGCACGGTGTTGAGCTTCGGCTGCTCTCGCCGCGAAAGCTCCCGCTTTGCACCATGCGGTGGCCTGAGCGGATCAAAACCGAACCCGCGACGCTTCACGACACCCTCGCGCGTTCGATCGAGACAACGTTCACCGGCGGCGGACTGACGATTGAGCGCAGGCGCGCGGCCCATCGCTCCAGCGCCTCGGCGATCTCCTGTTGATAGGCGTGTTGATCGTAAACCCTCTGAAGCCCTCGCTTGGCGTGGCCGATCACCATCTCGGCGATGTGATCGGGGATCCGCAGCGCCGCGAGGTGCGTTCGCATGGTGCGCCGCAGATCATGGACAACCCACGGCTTGAGCGTGACGGTGCCCGGATCCTCGCCCCGCATGCGCGCCATCGCCCGGAGCGTGCGCAACATGCGGGCGTCGAGGCGCTTCTTGGTGTAGTCATCAAGCTGCGCGGCCTTGCGGCCAAGGTTGTAGGAGAACAGGAAGCTGCCGCCCTTGTAGCGTGGCAAGCTCTGGACCAGCGCCAGCACGTCGCCGGTGAGCGGCACGACGTGCGGCGCATCGGATTTGAACCGCTTCGGGTCGATTGTCCAAATGCCCTTGGCCAAGTCGAACTCAGCCCACGGCGCTCGCGCGCCCTCGCGGTGGCGAGCGCCCGTCAGGAGCAGGAACTTGCCGAGGTCGCCGCGGGGGTACCCGGTGCGTTCACACCAGCGCCAGAATGCGCGGAACTCGTCGTCCGAGAGCGTGCGTGTCCGGTGTTTCTTCTCGCCAATGAAGCGCCCGGCCTTCACGGGGGCGCACGGGTTGTGCTCAAGGCCGAAGCGCTCTTGCTCGATCGCCCACCCGAATAGCCTGCGCGCCAGGCCGAGCAGCGCGTGTGCATGGTACGGAGCGCGGATCTTCACCTCCGCAATGGCCGCCCTCACGTCGGCCGATGTGATCTCGGTCACCGGCCGCGATCCCCACCGCGTCACGAAAAAGCGGAGCTGCCGTTTGGCGTCATCTCGCCGGCGCTCGGTGGCGAGCTTCTCCTGGGTGAAGGTTTCAGCGAGAGCTGCAAACGTGTCGGCGCGCTTGCGCTGCTCGGCGAGGCGCTCCCGCTCGATCTCGACTTGAGGGTCGATGCCCCGGTGAATCAGATCAAGCCACTCGCGCGCGCGCTCGCGGGCATCGGCAAGGCTGATCGCGCCCACTTCCTTGATCACCCGGCGCGTGGGGTTGCTGGATCCGGGATAGCGCGTCAGCAGGATGTAGGACTTGCTGCCGCCCTCGGACACGCGCACGCCGAAGTTCGGCACGACGCTGTCCATGATCTGGTAGCGCGTGCCGGTGGGTTTGAGCGCGGCGATAGTGCGGTCAGTCAGATGCTTGCGGTTGGCCATGCTTCCCTCCTGGGCAACACCTGGGCAACAGAGTTGGGTGGTTGGTGGTGTTGCCCGATGTGTCATGATGTATCACTCACATGGCGGGGGGAAACAAGGCAAACCGGGCATTTCTCGGGAAAGAGGTGCGAAGACGGTGCAAGGTGTGGCACGCCCGCCACGGGTTCATCACCAGCGTCGAATCGATCGCCATGAACAGCGTGTAGCCGTCGGGCGGCGCCTTCGCCGCCGCCTGCGCGCCGATGATGGTGTTGGCGCCGGGCCGGTTTTCGATCACCACCGGCTGTCCCCAGTCTTGGCTCATGGTCTGGCCGATCAGGCGCGCCACGATGTCGCTCGGACCGCCGGCGGGGAAGGGCACGATCATCCGGATCGGCCGATTGGGAAAGCTCGCGGATGGGTCCTCGGCAGCCGCCGCGCCGGATGCCGATAGTACGAGCCCTGCAGCGAGTAGTAAGCGCACTGCCCGCGCCATTGCTCCTCCCAGCGGCTTGGTGCTGTCCGTTCGTGCAATTCTCACCGTTGCGCGTTTCGCTGGCAACCGATTCATGCCGGCGTCCCATTCAAAATGTGGCGTCCATGGGCTAGCCTGATTTGCCGGCGACCACAGCGAGGCTCGAGGAGGAACCGTGCTCGCTCCTGCACCATCCCGCCATGATCGCATGTCGATGCACAATGCGAACAAGCTCAAGATCGGCCTGTTTGGGGCGAACTGCTCGTCGGGGCGGGCCGTCACGCTCGTTCCGGAGCGCTGGTCAGGGAGCTGGCCGGACAATCTCAAGCTCGCCCGGATGGCCGACGATGTCGGCATCGATTTCCTGCTCCCGATCGGGCGTTGGAAGGGTTACGGCGGCGACACCGACTACCAGGGCGCGACGCTCGAGACCATCACTTGGGCGACGGGCCTCCTCGCCCTCACCAAGCGCGTCACGGTGTTCGGCACCGTGCATGCGCCGCTGTTCAACCCGGTCATTGCCGCCAAGGAAATGGTGACCGCCGACCACGTGGGGGAAGGTCGGTTCGGGCTCAACATCGTGGTCGGGTGGAACGAGGGCGAATTCGCGATGTTCGGCGTCAAGCAGCGCGATCATGAATCGCGCTACGAATACGCGCAGGAGTGGATCGACGTCATCAAGCTGATCTGGTCCGACAAGGAGGACTTCGATTTCGAAGGAAAATATCTCAACATGAAGGGCATCCGCGGCAAGCCAAAGCCCTATGGCGGATCGCGGCCGCTAATCATGAATGCCGGTGCCTCTCCCGTCGGCCAAGCCTTTGCAATCCGCAACTGCGACGCATTCTTCCTGCAGGCATCGCGCACCTCGCTCGATGAGACCGCGCAGAAGGTTGCGACCGCCAAAGCCCAGGCGAAGCAACAGGGCAAGGAGCTCGGCGTCTATACGGTCGGCGTCATCACCTGTAGGCCCACCAAGAAGGAGGCCGAGGATTACTACCACTATTCCATCGTCGAGCATGCCGACTGGCGGGCGGTCGACGATATTCTCGCGCTCAAGAACATCACGGCGCAGAACACGCCGCCCGAGAAGTTTCAGCAGATCCGCACCGGATACGCGCAGGGCATGGGCGGATTGCCCATCGTGGGAGACCCCGACCACGTGGCGAGCCAACTCATCGATCTCAGCAAGGCGGGGTTGACGGGGGTTGCGGTATCGCTCGTCAATTATCTCGACGAGCTTCCGTTCTTCTGCGACGAGGTTTTGCCGCGTCTGCAACGGGCGGGCCTGCGCGAGAAACGGTGATCGAGAAACAAGGATCCTGACCGCGCGGGTCGGACTGATCGCCCGCGCCGAGCGTCCTTCGCGTGCGGCGACCGGCGTCAGTCCAGCTTGATATTGCCGCTGTCCTTGAAGACCTTGGACCAGCGTTCCGTCTCGTTGCGAATAAATGCGTCGAACTCGGCGGGCGCGCTGCTAGCGGTCGCGAGAATGCCCAGTTTCTCCAGTTTGGCGATCATGGCCGCGTCGGCGTAGATGCTCGCGACTTCGCGATGGATTTTATCGATGATTGCGGCAGACGTTCCGGCGGGCGCTACCAGCGCGACCCAGGTGGAGCTTTCGTCGAGCCCGGGCAGGTCCGCCGCTACGGCAAGACTCGGCACGTCGGGCAGGATGGCGAGCGGCCGGTTGCTGTATTTGGCGAGCGCACGATACTGCCCGGCCTGGATCAGCGGCAGGCTCGAACCGGTGCTGTCGAGGGCGAAATCGACTGTTCCCGCGAGCACGGCCTGACCGATCTCGGCGCTGCCCTTGAACGGAACGAGCTGAACGTCGATGCCGGCGCTCTTGGCGAATAGCAGCGCGCCCAGCCGCGACGTGATCGTGCCCGCGCCCATGTTGAGCTTTCCGGGATTGGCCTTCGCCTTGGCGATCAGCTCCTTGATCGTCTTGGGCCCGTCGCTTCGCACCACCACAAGCGACATGTTCTTGGTCAACAGCGTGATCGGGGCGAAGTCCTTGAGCGGATCGTAGGGC
>Ga0137365_10005234_pt1 | contig 10413 bp, 11 predicted proteins | sample SagtaG_9_FD_104799 | JGI IMG/M metagenome (GOLD analysis project Ga0137365, IMG submission 104799) | Vadose zone soil microbial communities from Sagehorn Ranch, Mendocino, California, USA - Sage1_L_40_16 metaG | ecosystem: Environmental > Terrestrial > Soil > Vadose zone | place: USA... | reverse complement strand
GCCCCCGCCACCGATCTTCGCCAGGGTGGCGTTGATGATGACGCTGTCCGGCGGCGTGCTCGCGTAGTTGCTGCGTAGCACGAGTTGCCGGGCGCCCTCATGGGCGGCCTCAGCGATGTTGATGTAGACGGAGATCGCCCGCCCGAAGTCAAAGATGCCCATCACCATCAGAAACAGGAGGCCGGCGAGAAGGGCGAACTCGACCATCGCTTGACCCCCTGACTTGTGCCGACGCTGCAGACCGCGCATCAGTAGTTCGTCCTCATTTGGACCGACACGCTCATGTGCACGGGGTTGCCGACGAGTTGCTGCATCAGCGGTGTGAAGAGCTGGAAGTCGTACTTGACGTTGACTGTGACGTAATAGTTGACGGGGTTCTGGCTCACCCATTTGTCGACGCGGTTGCTCGCATCGGGGCAGCCGGCCGTGGACATACTCGAGTCGTGGGGCGGGCAGATGGTTATGGCCGTCGGCGCGAGTGAGATGCCGCTGTAAACGAGTTCCTTGTTTACGGCGGTGGCGATGTTCAGGTCGGTCTGCACCGGGCAGGTGGAATAGCTGTTGGAGGTCGAGCAGGTTGGGTTTTGCGGACCGGTATAGATATTGAGGATGGCGACCCGGGCGCCCTCCCGAGCGGCGTTGGTGATTGAAACCTGGAAGTAGTAGGCGCGGCCAAAGTCCAGCAGGCCAAAGGTGAGGAAGGCGAGCACGGGTAGGACCATGGCCATCTCGACGAGCGACTGCCCAGCGCGGCCCCGCCAGCGGTTGGTTTTCATGGATTCGTTACCGGGCGCAGGGTCGAGTCCCAGGGCCCACGCGCCTACTGCAGATAACGCAAACGGTAAGGGTCGTCAGCTTCAAACTGAATCACGGCTCCTTACAGGTCCCGTTACGGGTTGACACCCGCGTTGTCTCGGCGGGATGAAGGAAAACGAGCGGCTGTTTGTGAACAAACGTTCCGTATTGCGGCAATCGAGTCGGGCCGTTAACGTTCCCCCTGCGACCTGTCAGAAAGCCAGTCAGAGAAGGAAACGACTCTGATCGGTTGCTGGCGAGGGGACCGCAAGGTTCCCACTCTCGAGCCGTGAGGCCCGGGGGCCCGGCCCGCAAGGGCTGGGGTATCGGTTGTCGCAAGACGACCGGTTCTGCCGGCGACGAAGGTCCGGTCCGCAAGGGCTGGGCTGGGCAGCGGGATGAAGGCTCGCTGGATAACACCGGTGAGTTGTAAACCGTAACGGCAGGTCGCATTATTTTTGCGCCCCCACCCTGACACTCCCCCGCCGTCGCCTCCGCCGCCGGGAGATTCGAGCTGTTCACCTCTTAGAATCAAGCCGGATGGAGCCGGCGAATTCGGGCGCGCTCGAGGCCCTGCTCAAGCGGGGCGAGCTGGTCGAGTCGACGTCGGAGATGACGCCTGACTATCTCCGCGAGCTGAAGCACACACTGCTCGTCTCCGGCGACACAGAACTGATCTCGGCGCCCGCTTATTACCTGGCGGCGCGCAAGGCGCCCAGTGTCAACGCCTTCATGACCGGGATCGCCATCATCCAGGACGAGCTGGCGCACGCGCACATCGCCTATCACATCCTGGAAGAGCTGGGGGAGAGCCAGGAGGCCCTGATCTTCAAGCGCGATCCCAAGGCCTTTCGGTATCCGTACGCGTTTGATGTGCCGCTGGAAAGCTGGACCGAGCTCGTGGTGGCGAACGCGATGTACGACCAGGCCGGCTTCTGCCTGCTCGGCGACATCCACGAGCACGGGTCCTACGGTCCCTGGAAGCGAGGGCTCGTCAAAGTCATGGCCGAGGAGAATTTTCATTTGCGCAACGGCCGCAACTGGTCGAAGCGGATCAGCCAGGCCGGCGGCGAAGCCAGGGACGAGTTGCAGCAGGCGGTCGACTGGATGTTTCCGCTCACGGTCGAGTGGTTCGGCCTGCCCGACAATCTCAAGCAGCACTCCACCCAGCTCGACTATCGGCTGAAGGGCCTGACGAATGATCAGCTCAGGCAGCAATGGCTGTCGACCGTGGTGCCCTTCATGGAATCCATCGGAATCCGGGTGCCGGCGCACCAGGAGGGCGACGGCTACGTGCTGGACTACCCGTTCCCCTGCACGTTCGATGCCGACGAAAAGCGCTGGGACTTCAAGGATCCATGCAGCTGGGATGCCGTCCTCAAGCGCTGGCGCGAGCGGGGGCCCCGCAACGCCGAGATGGTCGCACTGTTTCAGGAGAGCTTTTCCAAGTTCCAGGTTCGTGCATGACTTTCTCCCCGCTTTTTCACGCCGGAGCGGGGCCCCTTGAATCGCGACTCTGGTCGGCGCTGGCGGAGATCAACGACCCGGAAATGCCGGTCAACCTGGTGGACCTGGGCCTGATCTACGGCCTGACCGTTGACGAAGGCCGGGTTTGCGTGAGCCTGACGTTCACGGCGATGGGTTGCCCGGCCAGCGACATGATCATGGGCGACATCCGCGAGCGCTTGCTGGCCGAGCCGGGCATCGAGGACGTTCGCCTCGACGTCGTGTGGGACCCGCCGTGGACCTCGGCCCGAATGAGCGACGACGGTCGGGAAGCGCTGCGCGCCTGGGGGCTTTCGGTCTGATGCCGTACGCGCGCGTTCACGCCGAGGTCCACGAGTACGACGTCTTCGCGCGCAAGACCCGCGTCGAGCCGCTGCACCAGGTCGGCTCCGTGGTTGCGCCGGACGACGACCTCGCCATGGCGTATGCCCGCGCGACCTACGATGAAGAGCGCTGGGTCGAGATGATGATCGTGCCCAAGGCCGCGATAATTTCACTCTGGGCGCCGGGCGGGGACAGCTGAGTCTCTACTCGCTCGTCAAGAGCCTCGCGGACAACAAGCAGCTGCTCGGGATGCGCTACGCGGAATGGTGCATCGCCGCGCCCACGCTGGAAGCCGACATCGCCGCGGCCGCCATGGGATTGGACGACATCGGCCACAGCCGGGTGCTGTACGGGTCGTTGCGCGAGCTTGGCACCCCGGACGCTGCCGGAGATGATGGCGCGAGCTACGCGAACGTGCCATTCCTGGACCAGCCATGGAGGGACTGGTCGGAGTTCGTCGCCGCCAACGCCGTGCTCGACGGCGCCTTCACCCTGATGATGGAGGCACTGGCCAACGGCAATGTCGACGTGCTACGAACGCGGCTCAAGAAGATGCTCCAGGAGGAGCGTTATCACACGCTGCACGGCCGGAGCTGGATGCAGGAGGTGAACGCCGGCGCCGCGCTCCAGCGGGCGTGGAGGGAATCGCTGGAGTGGATCGGTCCGGAAAACTCGGACGTCGACGAGCTTCACCGCGCGGGGCGGCTGGCGCACGGCGTGCGCGACCTGCGCCGGCTACTCGAAGAGCGGCTCGAGGGCAAGACTCCGCCGAGCGGGCTCGAGTGGGGCGGCTGGGAACCGGTCCGCCGGCGAACTCAGCCGGGCGGCATCGACCAGGCGACGCTCGACATGCTGCAGGGGCTCGCCGAAAAGCGGTACATGCCGGCGGGTGGATGACTCACGAGTCTGACGATCGCCCGAAGGCGCGTTGCCCGTTCTGCCAGTCGACGGATACCGAAGTCATCTCGCTGTTCGGCAGCCAGGTCATGACAATGCAGTGCAAGTGCCACGCCTGCGGCAGCTTCTTCGAGGCCAGCAAATACTGATGGAACGATCATCTGTTTGCGAACCACAGTTTGGAGTTGCGGCCGAGTAACGTGAGACTCTACGCTTACGGCTGCGACCTGTCAGAAAGCCAGCCGATGAAGGAAACGACATCGGTCGGCTCCCGAACTCCGGGCCCGCAAGGACCCGAATAGTACGGAGCGAAGGTCTTCCTGGAAACGGGTGGACTGGGCGGCGGTAAGGGCTCGTTGGGTCACACCGGCGGGTTATCAACCGTAACGACGGGTCGCTTCAATTTCGACCAGGTTCTGCCGGCTTTGCCTTCCCGAGCTCGGCAGACCTGTGCACGGCTAAGGCCCCCCTTGTTTTCTGAACCTTAATCGGCTATGGTCGTTTTCGGCAAGGAATGGGGTTGAAGCAACGTCGCCTGCTCGCGGTGGGCATGCCGTTCTTCGTGGTTATCGCCCTGGCCGTGATGCCGGTCCAGGTGGGCGCCGGCACGAACCGGCCAGGCGTGCACAGCGACACGGACTATGCGGCTAGCTATGCCAGGGCCAATGTGACCAACGTGTTCGCGACCACCCAGCAGGTGAGCTGCTACCGACCCGAGGTGCCGTTCTTCACCACCGGGACGACGGACGGCTATACCGGGATGACCCCGTGCCCCGGTGCGACGACCGGCGAGGATACGGGCGCCGCCGGGCCCTATCCGACGCAGGTGGGGAGCGCCGCCGGCTACCCCGCGGCCGGCCCGATGCTCGTCAACGATCATTCGGAATCCGACCTGCGGGTCGACCCCAACCATCCCAATCACGTCATCGGATCGAGCAAGTGGTTTGCCAGTGCCGAGGGCTATAACCACGTGCTCGGTTTCTACGAGTCGTTCGATGGCGGTCAGACCTGGCCGGTGCAGGGCCATATTCCCGGTTATGAAGGCTTCTCCGACGACACCGACCCGGTGGGCGCCTTCGACGGCTTTGGCAACTTCTACGAAATCCTCCTGCCCTACCAGTTCGCCTATGCGGGCGGCGCCAATGGCACCGGCAGCAAGCTGTTTCAGAAGAGCAAGCTCCCCAACCCGGCGATGCCACCCGAGTCGGTCAGCGTCTCCGTCCGACCGGTAGGCGCCAAATTCGCCACCGACTGGATCACGACCCATACGAATTCGGCAGGAGTGACCGGTCCCGACTTCGTGGAGATTGACAACAACCAGGGCCAGGAGCCGGACAAGCAATGGATTGCGATCGACAACAACCCGAGCAGCCCGAACTACAACACGATTTACGCGATGTTCGTGAACTTCAGCTTTGACGGCTTGATGAGCAAGGCCTACGTATCGACCGCCAAGGCATTGCCAGGCGGTCAGCACACCGATTGGACGCCTCTGCAACGGCTGCCCAGCCTGAGTGGCAGCGCATCAGACACCTATTTATTGCCCCACGTCGACCCGAACGGCACCGTCTGGACCAGCATCACGAACTTCCCGAGCCGGCAGTCGCGCACCACCTACAGCCTCGCGGTCGACTACTCGACCGATGGCGGCGTGACCTGGCAGGGACCGTTGGCGGTGCCCGGCGCTCAGAAGGTCACGATCCCGCCTGAGGCGTATCCCAACACGACGTTTACCGATGGAATCACGGACACCTTCACGGTCGGCACGACCAAGGTGAACGGGCGTTACCCGCTCTATATCTCCTGGGAGGATTACGCCAGCGGCTACGACAACATCATGCTGTCGGGGTCTTTCGACGGTGGCCAATCGTGGACGACGCCAGTCCGGGTCAATGACAACGTAAGCCTGGCCGACGAGTTCCAGCCGAACCTCGCCGCCGCGACGACCGGTACGGTGAGCATCAACTTCTATGACCGGCGCCTCGCGTGTCCCGCAGCGGGTACAGCGGAGGCGACCGGAGCGGGGATCGCGATCGATACCATCAATCCGCATTACAGCGGCACGCTGCCACCGTACGGCGCGAGCAACTACTGCATCAACACGAGTGTCCAGTTCTACACGGCGGCGCTCACGCCATTGGGTAGCAACATCCGGTTGAGCGCCCATACCTGGGACCCGCAACTCAATGCGCCCTGGCGCTTTGGCAGCTCGCTCTTTACCGGCAAGGACACCTTCGTCGGCGATTACTTCGGCAACGATTTCGCCGGTTCAACCAGCCTGACGACGTCGGTGAGCACCTACGACGACGGAACCAATCCACGGCACTACCAGCAGCAGGTGATTGCGACCGTCGCGAGCCCTTAGCGCAGCTTCAATTCCATTGGAATGATGCTGGGCTTTGCCCCGCGGAGTAGGAAGAGACCGATCGCTGCAAAGGCCGCGCCGAACGCCGTGCTCCACCAGAACTCGGCCGCCGTCACCTGATAGCGAAAGGCATAGACCCAATAGACGACCAACGGAAACAAATCGTAGGCAGCATGGGCGGCGATGGTCGGCCAGATCGCGTTCATGCGCAGACGGACGCCGGCGAGAAAAATGCCGACTAATGCAGCTTGCCATGCCTGGAGCAGCACGTAGGCTGGCGGGATCGAAGCGCTCGTGAACAGGTTGTTGACGTGGCTGGCGCCGAACAGGAGTGATGAAATCAGCACCGATGGCAGGACTCCAATGCTGATGCTGGCGCGCAGCGCGATCCCGCGGTAGAACATCTCCTCGAGCCCTGTGGCGAGAATTAAATAGACCGTGGCGAGAATCAGAGTTCCGCCGCGGACATGGATTCCTTGAGTGAGACTAAGGGCTGGAAGGATAAGCAAGATTCCCAGCAGCCAGAGCAGACGTAACCGTCGCCATTGAGACGGCGCTGTAAACCCGGACGAGGCCCACCAACCTTGCCAACTCAAGATGGCGATCCCAGCGCCACCGGGAAGCAGGATGACCAAAAACGAACGAAGCCAGTCGATACCACCCGTCGTCAGGAGCCCACCCGGCACGAGCGGACGGACCAATCCCCGTCCGGCGATTAGGAGGCCGACTTCGAGCAACGCGGCGGCGACCGCAAAGACTACGGGTCGCTCGCGAAAGCGCACCAAGAGCACGACGGCAACGCCCGTGGCCACTATCCCCACGGCGGCCTGGATGCGCCAGTCAATCGAGGAGGGGGCTAAGCCGGGCAGGGCCATTGCCTTATGACGGCGCGGCCTCGTGAAGCTTCCGGCCTAGGTCTTCAGCTCGACCGGGATGATGGTCTGCTTTAGCAGCTCGGTGCCGCGCAGCACCTGCGCCTCCGCGGGGATGCCGACGGGCCAGTCGGTGAGGAAATGCTGCAGGTCGTCGACGTCTTTGATGGTGTGGGTCGCCAGGCTCACCAGGACGTCCTCCTTCTTTAGCCCGGCTTGCTGGGCGGGCCCATTCGGATCGACGTGCGCGATCCGAACTCCACTGTCTTGCTCGAGGTGGTAATAGCGGTTGACGCGGCGGTGGATCGGCCAGGTCTCACCGGTGATCCCCAGATAGGAGCGGACCACCCGGCCGTCTCGAATCAGCACCGAGACGACGCGCTGGGCGGTATTGCTAGGCACGGCGAAGCAGATTCCCTGGGCCATGGCGATGATCGCCGTGTTGATGCCCACCACCTGGCCGCGGGTATCGACCAGCGGGCCACCGGAATTCCCGGGATTGAGCGCGGCATCGGTCTGGATGATGTTCTCGATGGTCCGCCCGCTCTGGGCGCGCATGGTGCGGCCGACGGCGCTGACAACGCCGGTCGTCACCGTGGATTGAAAACCGAAGGGATGCCCGATCGCCACCACCAGCTGGCCGACCTGCAGCCGGCTGGAGTCGCCGAGCCGGGCGTGGGGAAGACCAGCGCCCGATGCGCGTAGGACGGCCAGGTCAGTATGGGGATCCTTGCCGACGAGCTCCGCCTTCAAGGACGACCCGTCCCGCAAGGTGAGCTCGTAGGCTTTTACGGCGCTGACGACGTGGCTGTTGGTGAGGGCGTAGCCATCTGGCGTGATCAGCATCCCGGTGCCGACTCCGCTGACGCCGACGACGGCCGGGCCGACCGATTCGACGACCGAGATGACGGCGCGCGAATAACTGTCCAGGAGATCGACGTCCGAGATCATTCGTGGGTCGTACCCAACCACGGCCCGGTTAAACAAGTGCTTATCATGGGCAACGGTGGAACCGCTCGATTTCACGAAACGGATCGTTGATTTCAACCGGCTGCTGGAGGGCGAAAACCGCGATCACTACAACGCGGACGACATCCGGCATTGGCGCGCCGTCTACACGGACCTGATCCGGTTCAAGGAAACGCTGCTCGGCCAGACGCGCGAGCACATCGAGCAGGTTCCCGAGACAAAGAAGGAGCTGGCCGGGATCGATGTCCCGTTCCTCGAGGCGGAGATGAAGCGCCTGCAGGGCGGCCTCCAGTTCTGGGAGTCGCGGCGAGCGAGGGGCGAACTGCCCCCAGGCTGAGACCGCCAAACGGCCCAGTGGGCATCGGCCGGTTGGCACTCCCACGAATCCGAATGGCCCAGAAAGCGCCGCACGGCGCCCATGCAACGGTTGTCGCAACCTAGCCGCCGGATCATCGGGTCAGCGCCATGCGATTTCCCATCCGGTACAAGATCATCCTGCCGTTTGCCGTGCTGCTCATCTTCGTCGGCGTGATCGGCACCGGCGTGGCAACGGCGCGGCTGACCAATGCCGCCTCGACCGAGTTTGATGGCAGCTTGCTGCACAGCAGTTTGCTCGCCAACCAATCGGTGTCGCTGCTGGAAGTGGAGCGGGTCCGAGACCTCAGTCAAGCCACTAATACGATCGGCGTGCCGGCCGCGATCGCCGCGATCGACACCGATGGGCTGGCCGGCCTGCTGACACCGATCGCCGCCGTCGCTGAGCCGGCGAACATCCAGATCCGTGTGCTCGACACCACTGGCCGGGAGCTGCTGGCCATCCAGGGCAGGCCTTCGGGTCCGAGCCGGCTGCCTCCCACGGGGTCCACCGGGTTCGCCACTGTGCCGGCCGTCATCGGCGTCCTCGAGGGGCAAACCGATGCCCTGGGTGAACGACGCCTCTTCCTATTCACGGCTGACGCCAAGCCCACACTCTATTGGGTCAGTCCCGTGCGGGCCGACGATCAGCACATCGTTGGCGCCATGCTGATCGGTCAATCCCTTACTGAGATTGCCGCGGGCCTTCCGAACGCTGCCTTCTATGACCTGTCCGGGCACGAGCTGGCCAGCGCGTTGCCCAGTCCGCCGGCTCTCGATGATGCGACTCGAGCGAAAATCACGGCCGACAAGACCGCGCGCCTTGATGCGACTGAAGCCGACCATACCTACGGTTCGCTCTTCAGCACCTGGATCATGCGTGGAGGCCAACTCGGTTATCTCGCCGTCCAGGCCAACGCCGACGGGCTGCAGAACTCAGTGACGCAGGTTCGGCTCATTCTGACCCTCGTGTTCACCGCGGCGGCGCTTCTGACGTTGCTGGTGGGCGGCGCGACCGCCTCGCTCTTGACGAGGCCGCTGGATCGCCTTGTTCGGTCGATGCGAATCGTTTCAGGCGGTGACCTCCATCATCGTGCCCACGTCAAGTCACACGATGAGATCGGTTACCTGGCAACGACGTTCAACGAGATGACCTCGACGCTGGAGGAAAAGACCGCGGCCCTCGAGGAGACCTACTTCGCCAGCATGGAAGCGCTCGCCCGCGCCATCGACGCTCGCGACCCGTCGACATTCGGCCACTCGGCCCGAGTCGCCGCCATCAGCATGGAGATCGCCGCTGCCGTCGGGCTGACGGGCAAAGACCGCGAGGCGCTCCGACGCGGGGCCCTGCTCCACGACATCGGGAAGATCGGCGTCGAAGACCGGGTGCTGCGCAAGCCGGGGCCGCTCAGCAGTGCCGAATCTGAAGACATGCGCGAACATCCCCGAATCGGTTATGACATGTTGAAAGGGCTGCGATTCCTGGAGCCCAGCATGCCGGGTGTGCTGTACCACCACGAACGCTGGGATGGAGCCGGATATCCGACGGGCCTGATGGGAAGTGCGATCCCGCTGCTCGTTCGGATCCTCGCGGTCGCGGACGTCTTCGACGCCCTGACATCAGACCGTCCATATCGCAAGGGGCTCGGTTTCGACGCGGCAACCGCGACCATCCGCAAAGATGCCGGCCGGCAGTTCGACCCGGCCGTCGTCACCGCGTTCCTGGCGCGGCGCGATGCCATCGTCGAGCGCTTGCGCAAGATGGGCAAGGCTGAGGTCACCGCGGCGGAACCGGAGGCGGCGTGAAGCCTGGCACGACCCGCGGACGCTGGCGGCGGACCGCTCTGTTGCCATTGTTCGGCCTGCTCTTCTGGATCACCTCGCTCGGGGCATCGACCATCCCTGGTCTCCTGGTGCTCGGCGTCAACGTTCACGGCCTCAGCCTCGCCAGCTACGCCGGCGACCCGGAGCAGCATCTTGCGCCCGTATCCCAACAGGTGGTACAGGACCTGCAGCAAGGGGCGCTGGGCGACCATGGAATCGGCCCGACGCCGACGAGCACCGTTCGACCATCCGACGCCTGGACTGGATCCTCATCTCCATCGCCCACCCCGGCGCCGTCCGCGTTACCGCTGCCGCTGCCATCAGCAACGCCGTTGCCCACTCCGACTCCCACCCCAGGCCCGACGAGGGCAGCCATCAACGGCCAGGTCATCGATAGCGTCACCCGCTTGCCGATCGTCGGGGCAACCGTCAGCCTCAGCCCGGGCGGAGCCGCGGCCATCACCGATGTCAACGGCAACTTCTCATTCGGCGTGAATCCGGGCACTT
>Ga0137365_10005233_pt1 | contig 10413 bp, 7 predicted proteins | sample SagtaG_9_FD_104799 | JGI IMG/M metagenome (GOLD analysis project Ga0137365, IMG submission 104799) | Vadose zone soil microbial communities from Sagehorn Ranch, Mendocino, California, USA - Sage1_L_40_16 metaG | ecosystem: Environmental > Terrestrial > Soil > Vadose zone | place: USA: California... | reverse complement strand
CTTGTGCCGGAGCAGATCCCAACGATCAATCCATGAAGAACCTGGCTGCTGTCAAAAAAGGGCGGCAGGAAACCACATTTGTGGATCCGGCAAATGTGGCAGCCGGTGAGTTTGCGTGTAAAGTCTCCTGGCGTGCACTCGATCGACCATGGAGTCTGGCCCCCCAATGGGCGAACTATAGTCAAGTGATTAAGGTACTCGACTTTCCACGTTTGATGTGGAATACCTCCTACTATGCCATCATGACCGAGATCGGTGTGTTGATCTCCTGTACACTGGTGGCATTTGGCTTTTCACGTTTCCGCTTTCCAGGTCGCGATTTCCTTTTCACCCTTTTGATTTCAACGATCTTTCTGCCTGGTTTTGTGACTCTGATCCCGACCTATTATGTGTTTCAGAAAATCGGCTGGGTGGGCACATGGCTTCCGCTCATTGTGCCAACTTTTTTTGCAAACGCTTACGATGTCTTTCTCCTGCGGCAATTTTTCATGACGCTGCCACGTGAATTGGATGAGGCAGCCATGATGGATGGCGCCGGTCCGCTGCGTGTTTTGTGGTCGATCATTCTTCCACAGTCATATCCAGTATTGATCGCCGTCACTGTCTTCCATATTGTGTATGCCTGGAACGATTACTTTGGACCGTTGATCTATCTCTCCACGAACCGAAAAGCGTGGCCGATTTCAGTCGCTCTGCCTATTTTTAATGGTCTGTACAGCACAGAACCTCAATTAATTCAAGCAGGCGCGCTAATGGCTATGGTTCTGCCATTGATTTTGTTCTTCGTTGCCCAACGCTTCTTTATCCAGGGCATTGTCATCACAGGTGTAGAAAAATAATATGCTCAAAGTTGCAGTGATTGGTGGCGGCTCGACCTATACCCCCGAACTAGTAAACGGCTTCCTCGCGCGAGTGGATCAATTTCCACTCACTGAACTTTGGTTAATGGATATTGATGAGGAACGTCTGAAAGTTGTAGGCGGATTTGCCCAGCGTATGGTGGAAGCAAAGGGCGCACCGTTCAAAGTAGTTCTGACCACAAACCAACGCGATGCAGTCAGAGACGCTTCTTACGTGACCACGCAACTGCGCGTCGGTCAAATGGAAGCCCGTCGCAAGGACGAGTATCTCGGTCTGCGGCATGGACTCATCGGTCAGGAAACGACCGGCGTCGGTGGGATGGCAAAAGCCATGCGGACAATTCCTGTTGTCCTCAAGATCGCATCGGATATGCGCGAGTTATCCGCAAAAGGCGCGCTGCTGGTTAACTTCACCAATCCAGCCGGGCTCGTCACACAGGCATTGAGCAAATACGCCGCAGACGTTCCTGCCGTCGGCGTATGCAATGTTCCCATTACGACCAAGATGCACATCGTCGAAGGGCTGGAGAAAGCAACCGGCAAGAAGATCGATCCGAATCACACCGAGTTGAAGACTCTTGGCTTGAACCATCTTTCATGGCATCGCGGTTTTACAGTAGAGGGTGAAGACGTATGGCCGCAGGTGATCGAAGGCTTTATTTCCGAACTCAAACAGGAATCGGAACCTGAATGGGATCCGCGTACGATTGAAGTGCTGCGCATGATGCCGAATTATTACCTGCAATACTTCTATCACACCGACAAGAAATTGAAATCGCAGGAGAAGTGGCCCCCTTCGCGCGCCGAGGAAGTGATCGAAGTGGAAAAGGATCTGTTGCGCGAGTACGCTGATCCAGACCTCAAGGAACCGCCTGCCGATCTGATGAAGCGCGGCGGCGCTTACTACTCGACAGTTGCTACACAACTTTTGAACGCTCACTATAACGACCTGGGGGAAACCCATGTTGTGAATACGAAGAATGACGGTGCAGTAAAAGAATGGCCCGCAGAGTGGGTGTTGGAAATTCCATCCACTGTGAGGAAGAGCGCGATCACTCCCCTACCCACCGAACCTCTGCCTACATCCTGCTTTGGTTTGATTGCGGCAGTTAAAGCGTACGAATTATTGACCGTGGAAGCCGCCGTCCACGGGGACCGCGAAGCCGCCTATCAGGCTTTGCTCGTCCATCCAATTGGACCAAAGGCGGATAAAGTTCAGGCAGTGCTCGACGATATGCTCGAGAAACACAAAGAACACTTGCCTCAATTCTGGAAATGACCCGAAAGGGGCGACCCAGTCGGTCGCCCCTTTCTTGACTATACACCATGACCTACTACCTCGGCGCTGACTTGGGCGCGACCAAAACACACACACTCATCGTAGATGAAACGGGGCGCGCGCTCGGCTTCGGTGCAAGTGGATCAGGCAATCATGAAGATGTTGGCTATGATGGCATGTTTAACTCCATGCAACAGGGCTTGGATATGGCTCTGCACTCTGCCGGGCTGATCAAAGCTGATATCGCAGGAGCAGGCTTCGGCGTGGCAGGCTACGATTGGCCATCTGAACAGGAAGCCACTGCCGCTGCGATCAACAAGCTGGGACTTAATGCACCGTATAAATTCGTCAACGATGCCGTACTCGGACTTGTAGCCGGCGCGGAAGAAGGCTGGGGCGTGGTTGTCGTTTCAGGAACAGGTTCCAACTGTCGCGGCTGGGACCATGAGCACAAGCGCGAAGGACGCGTGACGGGTCATGGCGTGCTGATGGGTGAAGGCGCGGGCGGCTCTGAGCTTTTACATCGCGGGATGCAGCTTGTTGGTTATTCATGGAGTAAACGCGGACCTGGGACCGCATTGGCGGATGCTCTTGTAAAACACGTTGGTGCAAAGGATCTGGAAGATCTAATGCGCGGTTACACAACCCATGAATATCCGATTGGCGCCGAATCTGCACCGATTGTTTTTCGTGTGGCAGAAGAAGGTGACGCGGTCGCGCGCGAGCTTGTCCACTGGGCAGGCTACGAACTTGGCGAAATGGCGAACGCGGTCATCCGACAATTAGAGTTTGAGAATCTTGCGTTCGATATAGTGATGACGGGAAGTATGTTCCAAGGCGGTCCGTTATTGATTGATCCGATGCGTGAGACAATTCATAACTTTGCACCCAAGGCTCGTCTGGTTCGGCTGCATGTGCCGCCCGTGATCGGTGCAATAATTCTCGGAATGGAAGCCAACAACCGAAAGGCAACATCTTCAATCCGCAATACAATGGCAGATACAATTTCATCTGTTAGAAACGTTTCTGTGAGGCAATCATGACAACAATCGAATTTTCGTTCATCCCCGATGCAGATACAGATTATCAAGCCATCATGGACCTGATGACAGATTTCAAGCGTGAAACCGGAATCGATGTCCGTCTCAAGCGCATGGAGTGGGACAACGCCTGGCCCCAATTAATCAGTATTGCCACACAGGGACAGGGCGCCGACATTTCCCATGTCGGTTCCACATGGGTCAGCAGTTTGATGACCATGAATGCCTTGCGTGCTATTCCATCTCATATTGTCAACAAAGTTGGCGGCGAACAAGCATTTGTCCATTCCACATGGACAAATGTGATCACAGAAAATGACCGTCTGGTCTACGGCATTCCTCTCAGTGCGTATGTGTATATTGTCGCATACCGAAAAGATTTGCTGCAACAAGCGAAACTCAACCCGGTCACTGCATTTGCCACGCCAGCCGCGCTGGAAGAAAGCGTACGTTGTCTCGAAGCCCTGCACGCCACGCAAAATGCCTGGCTCATGCCGGTCGTTCCACATCCGTTCAATGATTTCGTGCATATGGCGGTATGCTGGATTTGGAGTTCAGGCGGTCACATCCTGGATAACCGCGGCAAACAGGTTCTCTTCAATTCACCCGCGGCACTGGTTGGTTTAAAGTCCTTCCTGAGATTGTTGCGACGCGTTCCAGATACAGATTATCTCGGCGCGGATGAATGTATGAACACGCTGATTCAAGGCAAAGCATCAGCAGTTATTACTGACGCGCGCGCTTTGAATGCAGCCATTCAGAACAAAGCTCCCGATATTGAAAATATTGGCGCAGCGAGTCTAATGAGCATTCCATGGTCGGGTGGTGGAAGTATGATCGTTTGGCGGCATACGCACGGTTATCCTGATCGTCTCGAGGCTTCTTACAAATTGATCGATTTCATGGTCCGCAAGCAAACCATGATGGACCTCGCCAACAGTTGTTACGCACTACCATCCCGCACCGACGCGCTCGATGAACTTTTTCCTCCGGATCATACCCTGCGCCCAGTGATGCTTCAGCTTATTTCGACGGGACGTTCCTATCGTCCCATTGCGCTCTGGCATCGCATTGAACATCAATTTGGTGTGGAATTGGGAACGGTTGCCATGAAACTGATGAAGGATCCAAATCTCGATTTGGACTCAACTGTGGAAGAGGCAATGGAATCGCTCGCCTACCGTCTCAATTTGACGCTTGGATAAAATGCTTCGGGTCCTTCCACGCCTTTGCCTGCTCGTCATTTTATTAACAGCCTGTTCCGCCGTAGCGTCCCCCGCTCCAACCCCCACGGAGACCGCGGCTCCTCTGCCAACCATGACTCCTATTCCTGCTCCCTTTCGAATCCTCGCGTATGCAACGGATGGCATCGTCGAATCGATCATCCCATACGATCAATTGACTCACATCAATTATGCTTTCCTGACACCCAAGGAGGATGGGACATTCAATCTTCTCAACAACGGATGGAAGTTAAAACAGATTGTCGCGAATGGTCATTCCAGGAATGTGAGAGTAATGATCTCAGTTGGTGGCTGGGGCTGGGATGAACAATTTGAAACAATGGCAGCTAATCCTGAATTTCGAAGCGCCTTTGTTCAAAACTTGAAATCCTTTGTAGACGAATATCAACTCGATGGCGCGGACATCGATTGGGAATATCCGGATGCTGGTCAATCCTCACAGAACTTTCTGGCGCTGATCAAGGAACTGCGCGGTGCGATGCCGGATGAATTATTGACGACTGCTGTTGTATCGTATGGCGAAAACGCGCTGGGAATACCCGACGAATCATTTGCACTGTTCGATTTCGTTAACGTCATGACCTATGATGGTCCTGATCATGGAACCATGGAACAATTCCAAAAGGGGTTGGACTACTGGAGCGACCGCGGCTTGCCAAAAGGCAAAATTGTGATGGGTGTTCCATTTTATTCACATGTAAAAGATTCATCTGCGCAAGGCGTGACCTTTGCCAAACTCGTCCAGGCTGACCCAGCCGTGGCACAAGTGGATGAGTTTGATTACTACGGTTTGACAGAGGTTTACAACGGCATTCCAACCGTTCAAGCAAAAACGCGCCTGGCGATGGAGAAGGCAAGTGGCATCATGTTTTGGGCGCTCGATCATGATGCGCATGGCGAGTTCTCTTTAGTCAATGCAATTTACCAAACAGTTTATCAACCATAATAACTTATTTTTATTCATTTAAATCTTGCTTCCATAAATGGAGAATATCATGACAGATTTCACTCTTGGCGTTAATTACTGGCCACGTCGCAAAGCTATGTATTGGTGGTCCAACTTTGACGCTGGCGAAGTACGAGAGGAATTTAGCATCATTCGTGAGATCGGCTTGAATGTTGTCCGTATATTTTTGTTATGGGATGACTTTCAACCCGAACCAAATTCTCTTTCAAAAGAGGCGCTGGATCATCTGGTGACGGTCGCGGATATTGCGGGGGAAAACAATCTCGGACTGGATGTCACCTTCTTCACGGGTCACATGAGTGGACCAAATTGGAGTCCGCGCTGGTTACTAGGTGGCGAATTGCCCTTCAAAGGTGGCAACGAATGGATTCGTGACATTGTCAGCTCAGGCAAACCAGTGCCGCAGGGCTACTACAACATGTTCCATCATGAAGAGGCAATCGCTGCAGAGCGTCTCCTACTTCAAACAGTGGTAGGCACGCTCAAAGATCATCCAGCCATCTGGTTGTGGAATCTTGCCAATGAACCTGACCTGTTTGCCTGGCCTCTTACCTCTGATGAAGGCGCGGCTTGGGTCAAGCAAATGGTTGATCTTATTAAAAGTATTGATCCCAATCATCCTGTGACTATTGGCTTACATGGGGATGGCCTCCATCGCGATAATGGATTGCGCATTGACAAGGTTTACAAGCACACAGATTTGGCAGTCATGCATTCCTACCCGATGTATACGCCATGGGCGCGCAAGCCACTAGATGCCGATTTTGTGCCATTCACATGCGCATTAACCGCTGCTCTGGCGGGCAAACCGATTTTGATGGAGGAGTTCGGTGGTCCAACTGCCCAGCCCGGTGAACCATCCCATATCATGACATGGACGGAGACAAATGGTCGTGAACGGGAACAGTTTCTGGCATCTGAAGAGGAGTTTGCTGAATTTATTGGCTTAACAATTCCCAAACTTCAAGAGAGCGGCGCGACAGGCGCAATGCTCTGGTGCTACGCAGATTACGTCCCAGAACTATGGGATTTACCTCCCTGTAACAATTCTCAGCATGAACGGTTCTTTGGTTTGGTACGGGCGGATGGTTCTCTTAAGCCGCATGCAAAAGTAATCCAGGAGTTTGCTGCAACCAAGCCTCAAGTAAAACCGATGCCTGCGTATGCAAAATTTAAGCTTGATCCAGAAGAGTTTTATAAAAGCCCTTTGCCTTTCCTGCTTGATTTTTTCCAGCAATATTTGAAAGGACTTGAAGAAAATAACTTGTAGAGGCGTAATCATGTTTGATGAATATATGGTGCCCAATAACTGGAGCGATGAACGTAGATGAAACAACTCATTATCAATTCAGACGACTATGGACGAACGCCGGACATTTCACGCGGCATCCGTGAAGCGCACCTGCGCGGCGTTGTCACGTCCACAACGTGCATGATGAACATCCCCACGACTGCTGATGATGTTTCCATCGCATTGAAAGAGACTCCTTCGCTCGGCATGGGAGTCCACCTCGTGTTGACGATGGGCAAACCAATCTCTCGGCCTGAAACGGTCCCATCCATTGTGGACCAGAACGGAAATTTCTTCAAATACGCGCCACTGGTTGAGCATCTGACAAGTCTCGATATCGACGAAGTCAAAAAGGAATGGCGCATGCAGATCCAAGCGTTCATCCAAGCTGCCGGGAAGAAACCGACCCATATCGATTCCCATCATCATTCTTCATACTTTTCCCCAAGCCTCTTCCGTGGAATGTTGGAACTGGCAAAAGAATATGACTGTGCAATCCGCTTTCCATTCACTGACATCTCTTCCGAGTTGGAAGAGACAGCAAAATATGTCCCCGATTTGGTGCGGGAATTCGACCCTCGCAGGCCAGATGCCTTCTTTGTCAATTTTTATGATAAGACGGCAACCCAGGAACAACTACTAAACATTATTAACAATATCAGCGATGGTACCGGCGAAATGATGTGTCATCCTGGTCACGTGGATGAAGCATTTGCAAAAGAATCCATTTACAACTTCCAGCGCGAACGAGAATTGAAAATCCTCACTGATCCCTCGATCAAAAAAGCCATTGAATCGCAGGACATCAAACTGATCACGTTTGCTGACATCTAACGCCTCTTCCGCTGGGAGAGGGCTGGGGTGAGGGAAAATTCATCCTTCATCCCTGCTACTACATCCTTTGAGGAGCATCCTATGTCTCGAATTGACGATCTTCTCACACAAATGACCATCGAAGAAAAAATTTCCATGCTTGCCGGCGCGGATTTATGGCGCAGCGTCGCGATACCGCGCTTGGGCATCCCTCAGTTTAAAGTCACAGACGGACCCAATGGCGCGCGCGGCGCATGGGGAGGCATGTCTTCGCCGTCTGTGGCAACGCCTGTAGGCATCGCATTGGGCGCCACATGGAATCCCGCAATCGTCGAAAAAGTTGGCAATGTATTAGCCGACGAACTCGAAGCGAAAGACGCGCAGATCCTTCTCGCCCCCACTGTCAACATTCATCGCACGCCCATCGCAGGGCGCAACTTTGAATGCTATTCCGAAGACCCGTTCCTAAGTGGCATGATTGCATCTGCCTACATCAAAGGGATTCAGGATAAAGGCAGGGGCGCATGCATCAAGCACTTTGTTGCAAACGATCAGGAATACGAACGCTTCTCGATGAGCTCCGAAGTGGACGAGCGCACACTCCGTGAGATCTATCTTGAGCCATTCCGCATTGCGATTCGCAATTCAAAACCATGGGCGGTCATGTCATCTTATAACCGTGTCAATGGGACCTATGCCTGTGAAAATGATCATACACTCAACGACATCCTCAAAGGCGAATGGGGCTTTGATGGCATTGTTATGTCTGACTGGTTCGGTACTTATGACAGGCAAGTTCCCAACGGCGGACTGGATCTTGAAATGCCCGGCAACGCGCGCTGGATGTCTGAAGACAACGTCAAGCATGCGCTCGACGATGGACCATTGACGGAAGAGGCGCTCGACGGCAAAGTTCGACGTTTGCTGGGAGTGCTCGAAAAGGCTGGTCTGTTTGATAAGTCTGAAGCCAAGCCAGAGCGCGGTGAGGACAAGCCTCAGCATCGCAAGATCATCCGTCAGGCGGCGCGAGAAGCAATTATCCTTCTGAAAAATGATGGAACGCTTCCATTGAAGAAGATCAAATCGATTGCGGTGATCGGTCCATATGCGAACGCAGCCCAAATTCTCGGCGGCGGCAGCTCATCGGTCACTCCGCATTATGTGGTCACACCGTTCGAGGGCATCAAGAATCGTGCCGGCAAGATCAAAGTGGATACCGCGCCAGGCTGCCATATCTACAAGACACTCCCTGCTCCCGCTCCGGAAACATTATCTATTGCAGATGGGCGCATCGGACTCAGCCTCAAGTTGTTCAACGGCACCGAATTTGCTGGTGACCCTGTTTATGCAGAAGTGACACCCCGCGTCCAACAGGGATGGTTTGACACCTCCGTCCCCAATGCGGACCAGGAATGTTTCTCCATGCTCATGGAAGGCTTCTTCACTCCAAAAGAATCCGGCGTTCATACACTTGCGCTCGGCGGTGTTGGCTGGAGCAAACTTTATCTTGATAATAAACTTGTTATCGATCATTCAGCCGATTCCCAGATGGGACAGCAACTTACCAAAGAGGTCAAACTCAAATCTGGAAAATCCTATCCGATCAAGGTGGAATATTATTGGAAGGGCAGTCCGCGCTGGCGCTCGGTAACGTTGGGACACCAACCGCCGCAGCCCAAAGATACTATTGCCGAAGCTGTAAAACTCGCCAGGAAGTCGGATGTGGTTGTTTTGGTCGCGAGCTTGAATGGCGAATGGGAAACCGAAGGCGCTGACCGCGTCGATATGAAACTGCCCGGCGCACAGAATGAATTGATTGAACGCGTTGCCAAAGCCAATAAAAATACGATTGTTGTATTGAACGTTGGTTCCGCCGTTGAAATGCCATGGATTGAGAAAGTCCCTGCCGTGCTGCAACTTTGGTACGACAGCCAGGAACAGGGCAATGCTCTCGCCGATATTTTGTTCGGTGATGAAACTCCTTCGGGCAAACTGCCTACAACCTTCCCGGTTCGCCTGGAGGACAATCCCGCGTACATTAACTATCCCGGTGAGAATGGCAAGGTCCGCTACGGTGAGGGAATCTTTGTCGGCTATCGCTACTATGACAAGAAGAAACTTGCGCCGCTTTTCCCATTCGGTCACGGACTTTCGTATACGACTTTCAAATATAGCAACCTTCGGATCAGTGCAAAATCTCTTACCCCCGATCAAACCATCAAAGTAAAAGTCGATGTTACCAATACGGGCAAAGTCACGGGTAAGGAAATCGTTCAACTTTATGTGCGTGACGTGAGGTCCACATTTGCCCGACCGGAGAAAGAGCTCAAAGCCTTCGAGAAAGTGGAACTCGGACCCAAGCAAACGAAAACGATCACGTTTACACTCGACCGCGAAGCCTTCTGGTATTTCGACGCAGTTAAGAACGCCTGGTCCACGGAGACAGGTGAGTTTGAAATCCTTGTCGGCGCATCCAGCCGGGACATCCGCTTAAACGGCATCGTCACGCTTATGCCTACCCCGCGCTCTTCACGTTTGCATACAGGACTCACGATTAAGATGTTGTTTGATGATCCGAATGGTCGTGCAGTTCTGGCCAAATACGTTGGTGGCTTCCTGCTGATGGCTGATATGAGCATGGCAGGCGATATGACCCTCGAGCAGATCGCATCCAATCATCCTAACTTTGTGTCCCAGGAATTGCTAGCAGGTATTGAAAAAGATTTGGCAGAAATAAAATAAATTACCTTGTAGGGGCGGGGTGACCCCACCCCTACGGAATGGATGCATCTATGAAATTTGGTCATTTCGACGACGCTCAACGCGAATACGTAATCACTCGCCCCGATACTCCCCTGCCCTGGATCAACTACCTCGGCTGCGAAGAATACTTCGGGCTTATCTCCAATACAGCAGGCG
>Ga0137365_10005232_pt1 | contig 10413 bp, 9 predicted proteins | sample SagtaG_9_FD_104799 | JGI IMG/M metagenome (GOLD analysis project Ga0137365, IMG submission 104799) | Vadose zone soil microbial communities from Sagehorn Ranch, Mendocino, California, USA - Sage1_L_40_16 metaG | ecosystem: Environmental > Terrestrial > Soil > Vadose zone | place: USA: California... | reverse complement strand
TCAAGATTTCGCGGATGTCACGGCGTCGGTGGTTTCGAACGTCTTGTTGTGGCGGGCGCAACCGAAGGGGGCGGCCGTGATCCGCGTCGCGCTACCGGTCGCCGGTTTGGTGGCCGTGCTCAGGCTGGCGGACCCTTGGCGCACTCGCCCGGACGCGGCGGGCGGCCTCGCGTCTGCGGGCGCGGTTGCCCCGGTTTGGCCGGTGGCGGTCATGGCTGGAACCGGTAGCCCATGCCGGGTTCGGTGAGCAGGTGACGGGGGCGTGCCGGCTCGTCTTCAAGCTTGCGGCGCAGGTGCTTCATGTACTGGCGCAGGTACTGGGTCTCGGTGGCGTATGTGGGTCCCCAAACTTCATGCAGCAGTTGGCGCTGGCTGACCAGCTTGCCAGGGTTGCGCGCCAGGACCTCGAGGAGCTGCCACTCGATGGGGGTCAGGTGCACGGTCTCGCCGGTGCCTTCAACTGGGCCTTCGATCCGCCGGTCGGCCAGGTTGACGGTGTACCGGCCGATCCGCATTGCCGGCACGGACTCGGGGCCGGCAAGCCGGCGGGTGACCGCTCGGATGCGGGCGAGGAGTTCTTCGACGCTGAACGGCTTGGTGACGTAATCGTCGGCGCCGGCGTCGAGCGCGTCGACCTTGGCCCGGCTGTCCATCCGCCCGGACAGGATGACGATGGGTATCGGCGTCCAGGTGCGCAGCTTGCGGATGACCTCGACGCCGTCGATGTCGGGCAGGCCGAGGTCGAGTACGACGAGGTCGGGGCGGTGGGTCGCGGCCGAGTGCAGGGCCTCGGCGCCGTCGGCGGCGGTGATCACGTCATAGCCGCGGGCGTGCAGGTTGATGCGCAGCGCACGCAGGATCTGTGGTTCGTCGTCGACGATCAGGATGCGGGTCATGCGTGTGCTCCCTGCCCGCCGGTCTGCTCGCCGACTCGCCAGTTGTCGATGCGGTCGAGGATGGCCGGGTCGGCGGCCTGGCTGGGGCCGTCGGTGGTTGGTTCGGCGGCGGGCAGGCTCAACGTCATGGTGAGCCCGCCGCCGGGTGTGGCCTCCGGGGTGAGGGTGCCGCCCATCGCGTCGACCAGGCCGCGGGACAGGGCCAGGCCGAGCCCGACCCCGGTGACGTTGTCCCGGTCGCCGAGCCGCTGGAAGGGCAGGAAGATGCGGTCCCAGTCGGCGGCGGGTACACCCGGTCCGTGGTCGATGACCCGTACCTCGACCTGCCCGCCGTGCTCGCTTGCGGTGACGATGGGTGGCTGGTCGGAGGGGCTGTAGCGCAGGGCGTTGGATAGAAGGTTGGCCAGCGCCCGTTCCAGCAGGGCCGGGTCGGCGTACACCTCAGGTAGGTCGTCGGGGACGCGGATGGCCAGCTCACGGCCCGCGTCATCGAGGGCGCCGGCGGCGGTGGGGATCGCCTCGGCGACGCTGATCAGCTGCGGTGACATGGCGAGGGCGCCGGCCTGCAGCCGGCTCATGTCGAGCAGGTTCTCCACCAGCCGGCCGAGCCGTTCGAGGGACTCATCGGCGGTCGCCAGCAACTCGTCGCGGTCGATGTCGCTGAACTCCACGTCGGGGCTGCGCAGGCTGTCGACGGCGGCCTTGGCCGACGCGAGGGGGGTGCGCAGGTCGTGGCTGACCGCGGACAGCAGGGCGGTGCGTAGCCGGTCGACCTCGGCGAGCGGGCCGACCGCGGCCGCGCGCTCTTCGAGGCGTTCCTGGCGCAGCGCGACCGCGGCCTGGGCGGCGAACGCCTCGACCACGCGCCGGTCGGCGGCGGCGAGGGGATGCCCGCACAGCACCAGCGATACCTGGTCATCGACGAGGACGTCGGCGTCGCCCTGCGCCGGGGTCAGGCACGGCTGGTCGCCGACAGCCGCGGCGACCCGCCATGCGGCCGGGTCGTGTTGCAGGTTCGGACCGGACGGGGTGTCGTCGCGGCGTTCCAGCAGGGTCACGCCGGTGAGCTGGAAGGTTTCCCGGAGCTGGTCGAGCAGCGCCGGCAGCGGGCGGCTGCCGCGCAGCACGCTACCCGCGAGCGTGGACAGGGTCTCGGCCTCGGCCCGGGCCCGGGCGGCGTCGCTGGTGCGCCGGGCGGCCAGGTCGACGACCGCGCTGACCGCGGCGGCGACCAGCAGAAACACAGTGAGGGCGAGGATGTTCTCCCGCTCCGCGATCGTCCATTGGTGGAGTGGCGGGGTGAAGTACCAGTTGAGCAGCAGGAACCCGGCGACGGCGGCCACCAGCGCCGGGTAGAGGCCGCCGACCAGTGCGACCGCGACCACCGCCGCCAGGTACAGCAGGATGTCGCTGGGCAGCGACAGCTGGTCGCGGACCTGGGTGAGCAGGACGGTCAGCAGCGGCAGGCCGAGGGCGGCCAGCGCGAGCCCGGCGACCCGGCGCCCCACGGTCAGCCCGCGGGTCAGGGTGACTGGGCGACGGCCTCGCTTGACCTCCTCGTGTGTAACCAGGTGCACGTCGATCGGCCCGGACTCGGCGGTGGTGGTCACCCCGACCCCGGGGGAGAAAATCTGTGCGATCCGGCCGCGGCGGCTGGCGCCGAGCACCAGTTGGGTGGCGTTGACGCCGCGGGCGAAGTCCAGTAGCGCGGTCGGGATGTCGGTGCCGACGACCTGGTGGTAGGTGCCGCCCAGGCTCTCCAGAAGCACCCGCTGGCGGGCCAGATTGGCCGGGTCGGCCCCAGCCAGCCCGTCGCTGCGCGCGACGTGCACGGCGAGCAGGTCGGCGCCCTTGCTGCGGGCGGCGATCCTGGCGGCCCGCCGGATGAGGGTCTCGCCCTCCGGGCCGCCGGTCAGCGCCACCACGACCCGTTCGCGGGCCTCCCAGGTTGAGCTGATGTGGTGTTCGGCGCGGTAGCGGTCGAGCTGCTCGTCGACCTTGTCGGCCACCCAGAGCAGGGCCAGCTCGCGCAGCGCGGTCAGGTTGCCGACCCGGAAGTAGTTGCCCAGCGCGGCGTCGACCTTCTCCGCGGCGTAGATGTTGCCGTGCGCCATCCGGCGGCGCAGGGCCTCCGGAGTCATGTCGACCAGCTCGATCTGCTCGGCGCGGCGGACGATCTCGTCCGGGACGGTCTCGCGCTGCAGCACGCCGGTGATCTGTTGGACGACGTCGTTGAGCGACTCCAGGTGCTGGATGTTGACCGTGGTGATCACGGTGATGCCGGCGTCGAGGAGCTCCTGGATGTCCTGCCAGCGCTTGGCGTTGCGGCTGCCCGGCACGTTGGTGTGGGCCATCTCGTCGACCAGCGCGACCTGCGGCCGGCGGGCGAGCACGGCGTCGAGGTCCATCTCGGTGAACGACGTGCCGCGGTAGTTGATGGTCTGGCGGGGCACCACCTCGAGGCCTTCGACGAGGACCTCGGTGTTCCGCCGCCCGTGGCTCTCCACGAACCCGATGACCACGTCGGTGCCGCGGTCGCGGCGGCGGTGGCCCTCTTCGAGCATCCTGAAGGTCTTGCCCACGCCGGGGGCGGCCCCGAGGTAGACGCGTAGCTGTCCGGTCGACATGCCTCGCACCATCCCTTCAGGTCCGCCCCGCGCCGGGGGTTGTCTCATCTCACTGTGTTACGGATACCGCTTGTCCAGGTCCATGTTTAGCTCGACGACGTTGACCGACGGCTCGCCGAAGAACCCGAGTGCGCGGCCTGTGGTGTGGGCGTCGATCAGCTTCCGCACGGTCCCCACCTCCACGCCGCGGGCCTTGGCGACCCGGGCCGCCTGGAGTTTCGCGTACGCCGGGCTGACCGCCGGGTCGAGACCGCTGCCGCTGGCGGTGACCGCGTCGGCGGGCACCGCCGGCAAGCCCTGCGCGTCGCCGCGGATCGGGGTGACCACGCCTTTCGAGTAGTCCTCGCCGAACTTCGCGCACTCCACGGTCACTCCGTCGTAGCTGGCCAGGAACGGCGTGGCCGAGCAGGCCTCGTTGAGGCTGACCACCCGGGTGACCGGGCCGGTTGCGCCGTCGCGGTGGAACACCGCGAGAACGGCGCCGACCCCGCCTGCGGTGCAGTACGGGCGCCGCCCGTCCACGCCTTCCAGGTCGCCGACGGCCTTGCTGCGCGAGCAGACCTGGGTGAGCAGGCTCTGCTTGCCTTCGTCGTCCTTGTTCGCGGGGTCGGGTAGGGTGTCCACCACGCTTTCCGGGCCGAGGTTCGACGCGGCGGTCGCGGTCGGGTCGTACCCGTCGCCGGCTGCGGACGGGCGGGTCTGGAAGTACTGGACGAGCGCGTTGCCGTCCTTGTCGGTGAAGGACTGCCCGATGATCGCGCTGGCCGCCGTCGTGCCGTCGGCCGTCTTGACCAGCGAGCCGTCGGCCTTGTGTTTCAGCCCTGGGATCTGCGCGACCGCCGTTATCGCCAGGGGGTAGAGGATGCCGGTGAGCACGGTCAGGACGAGCAGCACGCGTAGCGCGGCGAGGTGGGTGCTGAGCCAGGCTGGTAGGCGCATCAGGAGATCCCCGGGATGAACTGGATGACGAGGTCGATGATTTTGATGCCGATGAACGGCGCGACGATGCCACCGACGCCGTAGATCCACAGGTTGCGGCGCAGCATCGCCGCCGCGCTCGATGGGGTGTACCGGACGCCGCGCAGAGCGAGCGGGATCAGCAGCACGATGATGATCGCGTTGAAGATGACCGCGGACAGGATCGCCGATTCCGGGCTGTGCAGCCGCATGATGTTCAGAGTGTCCAGACCCGGGTAAACCGCGGCGAACATCGCCGGGATGATCGCGAAGTACTTGGCGATGTCGTTGGCGATGGAGAACGTCGTCAACGCCCCGCGGGTGATCAGCAACTGCTTGCCGATCTCCACGATCTCGATCAGCTTGGTCGGGTCGGAGTCGAGGTCGACCATGTTGCCGGCCTCCTTGGCGGCCGAGGTGCCCGTGTTCATGGCCACCCCGACGTCGGCCTGGGCCAGGGCGGGGGCGTCGTTGGTGCCGTCGCCGGTCATCGCGACCAGCTTGCCGCCCTCCTGCTCGTGCCTGATCAGCGCCATCTTGTCCTCGGGCTTGGCCTCGGCCAGGAAGTCGTCGACGCCCGCCTCGGTCGCGATCGCCCGGGCGGTGAGCGGATTGTCGCCGGTGATCATGACGGTGCGGATGCCCATCCGGCGCATCTCGTCGAAGCGCTCCCGCATGCCTTCCTTGACCACGTCCTTGAGATGGATCACGCCGAGCGCGCGGGCCGGCTGGCCCTCGCGCATCTCGGCGACCACCAGCGGGGTGCCGCCGCTGGCGCTGATCCCGTCCACGAGCGGGCCGATCCCGTCGGTGGGGTGGCCACCGTTGTCCCGGACCCACTTCATCACCGCGGTCGCGGCTCCCTTGCGCACCGACCGCACGCCGCCGTCCTCGGCGACGTCCACGCCGGACATCCGGGTCTGGGCGGTGAATGGCACCCAGGTCGCGAACGTCAACTCGCCGGCGTGGCGTTCCCGCAGCCCGTGATTCTGCTTGGCGTACACCACCACCGAGCGACCCTCCGGGGTCTCGTCGGCGAGACTGGACAGTTGCGCCGCGTCGGCGAGGGCCTCCGGGTCGACGCCGTCGACCGGCAGGAGCTCGCTGGCCTGCCGGTTGCCCAGGGTGATGGTGCCGGTCTTGTCGAGCAGCAGCGTGTTGACGTCACCGGCGGCCTCGACCGCCCGGCCGGACATGGCGAGGACGTTGCGCTGGACCAGGCGGTCCATGCCGGCGATGCCGATCGCGGACAGCAGCGCCCCGATGGTGGTCGGGATCAGGCAGACCAGCAGCGACACGAGCACGATGCCGGTGACGCCGTGCGAGTCGAGGGCCTGGCTGTCCGGGGCGAACGCCTGCACCGATTTGGAGAAGATCGCCAAGGGCTGCAGCGTCGCGACCGCCAGCACGAAGATGATCGTCAGCGCAGCGAGCAGGATGTTCAATGCGATCTCGTTGGGGGTCTTCTGCCGGTTGGCGCCCTCCACGAGGGCGATCATCCGGTCGATGAAGCTCTGCCCCGGCTTCTGCGTGATCTGCACGACGATCCGGTCGGAGAGCACCTTGGTGCCGCCGGTGACCGCCGACCGGTCGCCACCGGACTCGCGGATCACCGGCGCGGACTCGCCGGTGATGGCCGACTCGTCGACGCTGGCGATGCCCTCGATGACGTCCCCGTCGCCGGGAATGGTCTGACCCGCCTCCACCACCACGATGTCGCCCTGCTGGAGCTGAGGCGCGGGTACCGCCTCCTCGGTGACATCCGCGGCGCCGGGTTGCCAGTCGACCAGCCGGCGGGCCATGGTGTCGGTCTTGGCCCGGCGCAGCGCGTCGGCCTGCGCCTTGCCGCGGCCCTCGGCGACCGCCTCGGCCAGGTTGGCGAACACCACGGTCAGCCACAGCCAGATCGTGATCAGCCAGGCGAAGACGGTGGGATGGATGATCGCTAGAACGGTCGTGAATACCGAGCCGATCTCCACGATGAACATAACCGGGTTGCGCCACAACGTCCGTGGGTCGAGCTTGCGCAGCGCGTCCGGCGTGGACCTGAGCAGTTGCTTGGGGTCGAGGAGCCCGCCGCCGACCCGGCGCGGGCCGCTGGGCACCGGTGGCTCGGCGGCGGGGGGCGCCTCGACTGCGGTAACAGACATCTGAGGTGTCCTCCGCTTAGTGGACGCCCTCGGCGAGGGGGCCGAGGGCGAGGGCGGGCAGGAAGGTCAGCGCGACGAGGATGACCGTGACGCCGACGAGCATGCCGACGAACAGCGGTTGGTAGGTCTTGAGCGTGCCGGTGGACTCGGGTACCGGTTTCTGCTTGGCCAGCGAGCCGGCGAGCCCGAGCACGAACACCATGGGCAGGAACCGGCCGATGAGCATGCACAGGCCGAGTGCGGTGTTGTATTCGGTGCCGCTCACGGTCAGGCCCGCGAACGCCGAGCCGTTGTTGTTGGTCGCCGAGGTGAACGCGTACAGCACCTCGGACAGGCCATGCGCCCCGCTGTTGAGCATCCCGGCCTTGCCCCAGGTAGTCGCCATCACGACCCCGGTGCCGATCAGCACCAACACCGGCATGGTCAGGAAGTACAACGAGGCGAACTTGACCTCCCGGGCGCCGATCTTCTTGCCCAGGTACTCCGGGGTCCGCCCGACCATCAGGCCGGCGATGAAGACCGTGAGCACGGCGAGGATCAGGATGCCGTACAGACCGGAGCCGGTGCCGCCGGGCGCGACCTCGCCCAGCATCATGTTGAAGATCGTGATTCCGCCGCCCAGCGCGGTGTAGGAGTCGTGGAACGAGTCGACCGACCCGGTCGAGGTGAGCGTGGTCGAGCTGGCGAAGGTCGCCGAGTTGAACACCCCGAACCGGGTCTCGGTGCCCTCGGTGGCCGCACCCACTGCCATCGGCACCGTGCCGTGGTGCAGGCCCTGCAGCACATTGATGGTGATGATGCTGCCGATCGCCAGGATCGCCATCGCCGCCACGATCGCGTACCCCTGCCTGTTGCTGCCAACCATCCGGCCGAACGTGCGCGGGAGGCTGAACCCGATCACCAGCAGCAGGAAGATCTCGATCCAGTTGGTCCAGGTGGTCGGGTTCTCGAACGGGTGTGCGCTGTTGGCGTTGTAGAAGCCACCACCGTTGGTACCGAAGTCCTTGATCGCCTCCTGGCTGGCCACCGGCCCGCCGGTGACGTGCTGGGTGGCGCCGGCCAAGGTGTGCACATCATGCCCGGCCGACAGGTTCTGGATCGCACCGCCCGCGATCAGCACGATCGCCGCGACCATGCAGACCGGCAGCATGATCCGCACCACGATGCGCACCAGATCGACCCAGAAGTTGCCCAGCTGATCGGTCTGCCTGCGGGCGAAGCCACGAACGAGCGCGACCGCCACTGCGATACCCACCGCCGCGGAGGCGAAGTTCTGCACGGCCAGGCCGGCCATCTGCACCAGGTGACCCATCGTGGACTCGCCGGAGTACCACTGCCAGTTGGTGTTGGTGGTGAAGCTGACCGCCGTGTTCCACGCCCCGGCCGGGTTGACCGGCGGGAAGCCCAGCGACAGCCACAGGTGATTCTGCAGCCGCATGAAGGCGTACAGGAAAAGGATCGATACCGCGGAGAAGGCCAGCACGCTGCGCGCGTACACGGCCCAGGACTGCTCGCCGTCCGGGTTGACCCCGACCAGCCGATACATGAGCCTCTCGGCGCGCAGATGGCGCTTCGCAGTCACCACCCGGTACATGTAGTCGCCCATCGGGCGGTATGCCACTGCCAGGGCGAGCGCAAGCGAGACGATGAAAAGCGCGCCCGCAGCCGTCGTACTCATCAGAAGCGCTCCGGGAAAAGTAGGGCCGCGAAAAGAAACACCGTCAGCGCGACCGCCAGGATCAAACCGATCACGTTTTCCGCATTCACAGCCGTTCCACCGCCCGCACCGCGAGCGCCAGGACAGCGAACAACGCAACCGTCAACAGCACGAACGCCGCATCAGGCATCGCGCGTCTCCTCCTCTTTCCATTTCTCACTCAGGCCTGCGGACACGTCTCGTCGCCAGGTCTCGATCTGCTCGGTGCCCGCCCAGCTCTGGACCTGCTCCTGCCGCGTACGCCACAGCCGGGCCCGGCGCACGCCCCGGTAGACCGCGCCGACGACCAGGCCGCACACTGCGGCGGCCATCAGTACCCACAGGCGCGCCAGATCATCCGCGCCATGCCAGGTCAACTCCCCCAGCTGATTGATCAGAAACCCGTCAAAGACCCCGAACCCGAGCACACCAACCATCAAGACCGCGAGCGGGTCCACCGTTGTGACAGCGAACAGCCCCTGGGCCGACGCGAACAGGCCGAGCCGTACTGCCCCGGCGGACGGGGGTACCACCGCCGAGACGACCGCGGCGACGACCACGACCGCTGAGCCGAGGGCCACGTTGATTCCTACCGGCGTGTCGCGTTCGCGCGCCGGCTGTCGGCCTGCGCGCACCCGCGCAGAACTGATCATCAGAGCTGCTCCTGCCGAAGACCACCGCGGCCGTGGACCGGCCGCCTCAGGCAGTCAAACCGCCCGGCACAGAAGCGGGCAGATCTCTTTACGCGATTTCTACGCGCAAGGCCCCGATTTTCACGCGCTTTTCACGCTCGACCGATGCAGCCACGCCGCCCTGCGAACCGGAAGTCGGCTGTCCATCCGTGGTTAGGGCCACCGACGGGCCCCTCGCGGGCACGACCGGGCGCATCGACAGGTTCTGGCGCCATCCGGAAGCACTCCGCCAACGCGAGAACGCGACGGGCGCCGAGAACGCTGGACTCGCGTCAGGATCCGGTCCACACCGCCTTCGCGCCCGAGTCACCGGTGCGGACCACGTAGTACAGGCTGACCGCGGCCGCCACCAGCGACAACGCCACCAACACCAGCGACAGGACCCGAGTCGAACCGGCTCCGCCGGCAGCGCGCCCCGCCGCGACCCGGGGTCCGACAAAATAGACAAGCGCCAGCGTCAGAAGGGCAAGCACAATCGTGGCGTACAGGGTCAGCGTGCCGAATCGCTGATGCGCCTGGAGTTTCGGGAAGAACTCCGGACTGACGCGGTTCCTGGACTGCAGGCGGGCGAAGAACGCGTCACCGGACAGCTTCGCCAGCAGCGCGCAGATCGGTGTCGCGAGAGCGAGCAGCCCCAGAACCCAGCGGATTTGGGGGCGGACAAAAGGGATAAGGGCGTAAGCAATCGCCAGTATGGCGAGCAGTGGCACGAACACCACTGCGGCATGGATAAGCAGGGGATGGGTGGGTACACCCATGAGCTCCTCGAGCAACGGCGCCTCCTCGGTCGGCTACAGATCAGCCAAGATCAGGCATGGACGCCAGCGTACGGACTCTGCGGGCCGAACCACAGTTCCACAATGATCCTCGCCGATGCGGTGGTTGGCGCGCATCGACCGATTACCCTGCCGGTGCCGATGTCGGAGGCGTACAGGTCGAGCACCACGGTGGCTTTGGCGACGAAGCCCGGGTCACATCGGAAGATCCATGACCGGCGTTGCCAGGGTTTGGGGGCGTCGACGGCCAGCCAGCGACGTACCGTGGCCGCGGAGATTGTCGACCGCCAGCCCGGCGGCGACGGCTTCGGCCGCCAGTTCCGGGCCGTCACACGCACGCCCAGTAGGTCAGCGATGCTGGTGCTGGCCTGCCCGTCAGCGGGCTGCCTGCCGCGTTGTACCGCAACCCCGGCAGGCAGCATCCACCCGGAACCGGCCCGTCCGAATCGGAGGACCGACATCTACCGGCTCAGCGAACTTGGGAAGGGTTGAGCGTCTTAGCTTCGCGTTTAACGAGGTTTTGCTCTTCGGTGGGGCCGGGCGTCGGCCTTCTTGACCGCTGGATAGCGGCGTGCGGGCCTGGATTTTCGGCCCTTGGGCCGTCCCGGGCCCGGTCGGG
>Ga0137365_10005230_pt1 | contig 10415 bp, 11 predicted proteins | sample SagtaG_9_FD_104799 | JGI IMG/M metagenome (GOLD analysis project Ga0137365, IMG submission 104799) | Vadose zone soil microbial communities from Sagehorn Ranch, Mendocino, California, USA - Sage1_L_40_16 metaG | ecosystem: Environmental > Terrestrial > Soil > Vadose zone | place: USA... | reverse complement strand
CGTTCGGCTACAACACCGCCGCGATCCCCCTGGCCGCCGCCGGCCTGCTCAACCCGATCATCGCCGGCGCCGCCATGGCCTTCTCCAGCGTCAGCGTGGTCACCAACTCCCTGCGCCTGCGCCGCTTCGCACGCCACGGGGCCGGCTGACCCGGGCGCCCCGAATCACGAACCGGAGCTGGTCGGCCCGGTGTCGGTCCCGGCGAGGAGCTCGAGCAGGGCGTTCCGAGGCGGGCAGAACACGTCGACCCTGAATCGGCCAAGGCTGCCTGCTGTGGCGTCGGGTCGGGTCAGAGCAGGCCGGCGGTTGCGGCGCCGTCGACCTGCAGCGCGGCGCCGCTGAGGAACCTCGCTGGCTCGGAGCAGAGGAAGCAGACCACCTTGCCGAAGTCGTCGGGGTCCCCCACCGGTCCGTTGCCGAGCAAGCCGCCCTGCCGCGCCCGTTCGGTGGCGTGGGTACCGGGGCAGGCGAGGTTCAGGGTGATGCCGTCGCCGACCAGGTCGGCGGCGGCGGTCTTCGCCCATGCCCACAGGCCGGCGCGGGCGGTGTTGGACAGCGCCAGGTTCGGGATCGGCTGCTTGACCGAGATCGAGGTGATCAGGCAGATGCGGCCCCAGCCGGCGGCGCGCATGTGCGGGACCGCCGTGCGCACCAGCCGCACCGACGTCAGCAGGTTGGCGTTCAGCGCTGCCAGCAGCGAGCGCCGACGCCCGCCCGAGCCCTTTGGAGGAGGCCGTCACCAGCGCCACCTTGCCCTCCAGACCGAGCTCCACCGCCGATGCCTCCTTCCCGCCCGATGCCGGGCGTGCGACCACCTGGGTGGATTCAACCGCCGATCGGACCCCAGATGCACTGACAGCTTCGCCCCCCACCGAACTCGACAAGCTGGGTGGAATCGGCCTGACCGGACCGCGACGGCGCCCGGCGTGTTTGCGGCAGGCGCGTCGTGGTACCTGAGCCGGTCACTGACTTGGACTCTGAGGGGGGAGTGGATGTGAGCGTCTGGGTCGTCATCAAGAATGCGCTGCGCGGCGGAACGGGATTCCCGCGGCGCCCACTGGTCGCGCTGGTCGCCCTCGCGGCGGCGGCGCTGGCGGCGGGCTGCGGTGGCGGCGGCAACAACAACTCGAACTCCGGCGGAGGCGGAGGCGGAGGGGCGTACGGCGGTGGCGGTGCCCCCTCGACCAGCAGTGGTCCGGCTACGGTTTCGACCTCCAGCACCACGCTCGGGTCGATCCTCGTCGACGGCAGCGGGCGGACCCTGTACCTGTTCCAGAAGGACCAGCCGAACCAGTCGGCGTGCAGCGGCGCCTGCGCCTCGGCCTGGCCGGCCGACAAGAGCAGCGGCACGCCCAAGGCGGGCAGCGGCGTCAAGGCCTCGCTGCTGGGCACGATCAAGCGCACCGACGGCAGCACCCAGGTCACCTACAACAAGCACCCGCTGTACTACTACTCCGGCGACACCCAGGCCGGGCAGCAGAACGGCCAGGGCCTCAACGCCTTCGGCGCGTTGTGGTACGTGGTGGGCCCCGCTGGCAACCAGGTGACCTGAGGTGCCGGATCGTGACCGGGCCCACGCCGGCGCTGTGCGGCTCGGTCGCAGGGTCCTGGCGCGATCGTCGATCATCGGGTGGGCCCTGCGGCTCGGGACCGCCGCCGCGCTCGCGATCAGCGCCGCCGTCCATGCCGGCAACGCGGCGGCCTACGACGACCCCCAGGTCATCCTGTCGCAAGGGAGGCTGTTCCGCCTGGAGGCGGGCGTGGCCTGCGCCGCGGCGCTGCTCGTCCTGATCTGGCCGCGGCTCGGTAGCTGGATCGTCGCGTTGCTGGTCGCGGCCAGCGCGCTCGGCGCCGTCCTGCTGTACCGGTACGTCGATGTCGGGTCGCTCGGGCCGTTGCCGGACATGTACGAGAACACCTGGCAGGTGCCCGGCAAGCTCCTCTCCGCCTACGCCGAGGGCGCCGCGGTCGTGCTCGCGCTCCTTGGGTTGCTCTGGTCGCTCCCGCGGTCAGGCGCCTCCAGGGGCAGGTGAGCCTCAACACCGAGCCAACCGTCACCGGAGCGGCCGACCCGAAGCGGTGGCGGGCGCTGGCGGTCACCCAGCTCGCCGGGTTCATGAGCCTGCTGGACGTCAGCATCGTGAACGTCGCCTTGCCATCGATCCAGCGCGGCCTGGGCGCGTCGGCGGGAACGCGGCGGCGTGGGCGACCGCCGGGCCGTTGCTGCTCGGCGGCCTCGGCGGTGGCCTGGTCACCTCGCCCAACATCACGCTGACCCTCGAGGCGGTGCCGGTGCGGATGGCGGGCGTGGCCGGCGGGGCGCTCCAGACCAGCCAGCGGATCGGCTCGGCGATCGGCGCTGAGCGGCCCGCACCGACCGCGCGCCCGGAGTACCACTTCACCACATTTGACCGCGACGGTCAGGCTTCCAGGGTCGCCTTCACCGTGATCCGCAGGTTGTTGCGGAGGGCGTTGGAAATGGGGCAGGCCTGCTCCGCCTGCTCGGCGACCTCCTGGAACTTGGCCTGGTCGAGACCGGGCACCACGCCCGTCGCCTCGAGCGCCGAGCTGGTGACCTGGAACCCGCCTCCCTCCTTGGGGTCCAGCGAGACCGTCGCGGTGACCTCCAACCGCTGCGGCGGGTTGTCCCTGCCCAGCGTGGCGTTGAGCGCCATCGCGTAGCAGGTGGCGTGGCTGGCGGCGAGCAGCTCCTCCGGGCTCGTCCTGCCGTCCGCCCGTTGCACTCGGGACGCCCAGGTCACCGGGTAGCTGCCGATGCCGCTGCTGACGAACTCGAGCTCGCCACTCCCCGCCTGCAGCGGGCCCTCCCAGACAATTCGTGCCTGCCGTTCGGCGGTCGCCATGCTCGGCTCCTTTCAGGTCGGCTTCCGGCACCGAAACGCCCAGGCTAGCGCTCGAGCGCAATACGGCGACCGCGACGTTCGCGCGGGCTGCATGTCCGTATCGGCCCCGGGTACCCGGAGCTTGGGGCGAAGCGGCAGCAATGGGTTGGAGGAGCGCATGAACATCACCGTCATCGGCAGGGGAAACGTCGGCGGCGGGCTCGCCCGCCGCTGGGAGCGGGCAGGGCACACCATCACGCGGATCGGCCGCGATGGCGGCGACGCGTCGGACGCCGATGTCGTCCTGGTGGCCGTGCCGTCCGGGGCGATCGCCGATGCGCTCGACAAGGTGCGGGGGCTCGACGGCAAGGTCGCGATCGACGCGACCAACGAGTCCGCCGGCCGCAACCGGGCGTACAAGTCGCTGGCGCACGAGGTGAAGTCGATCGTTGGCGGCCCGGTCGCAAAGGCGTTCAACGTCAGCTTCGCGGCCCTGTACGACCAGATCGACCAGCAACGGGTGGCGCCGAGCAACCTGTACGCGTCGGAGGACGAGGCGCGGGAGGTGACGGAGCGGTTGATCCGCGATGCCGGCTTCGAGCCGGTCCACGTCGGCGGACTCGAGCAGGCCCGCGCGCTCGAGGACGAGGCGATGGTGAACGTCGCCATCCGCCAGGGCGGGCTCGGCCCCTTCTTCTACCGATACGCCAAACCGGGCGAGCTGTAGCCCGGTCGCCGCAGGGTTGGGCTGCTCCGGGAGGGGCACGGGACAAGAGCGCCTTTACGGCTGCTGAAGCGGATGCAACGATCGGGCGGTCGAAAGCCGTTCACGCGTGAGGATTCGGATGAGCAGGAAGACAAGCCGCTGGCTCATCCCCTTGCTGACGGTGTCGTCTGGCGCCCTCATGATCTTCGTCGGGTCGCTGGTCCGCGGCGACTACGCTCCCCAGGTGTGGGTCCAACTCGGGTCGACCGTCGTGCTGTTCGGTCCGCTGTACTGGCTGCAGTGGATATTCGAGCGCGGCGTGAGCGAGGTCCGCCAGCAGACGCAGGAGACCCGCTCCTCGGTCGAGCAGTTGTCGCACGACATCGAGACGATCCGCCAGCAGGCGGTCGCAGGTCTCGAGGACCTGCGCGACGTCGCTCTGGAGAACGTCCAGCAGCGCCGCCAGACCGACGATGAGGCCTTCAGGAGATTCGAAGCGGAGCCGACCTTCGCCAACGTCGCCGGGTTGCTCAATCGAGCCTGGGAGCTGGGTGGCATCTCGGACCGCGGGGTGCGGGTCCACCTCCCCGGCACGACGCTCAGGTTACGGTTCCCCCTGCCCGCCCGGTCCGACAACGGCAGCTCGCCGGCGCTGGGGGTGGGGCTGGAAGAAGAGAACGCGACCGTGCCGCACGACGCCACGGCACCCGGCGCGGCCGTGCGCGGGCAGCTCCCGGTTCCCTGGTCGGCGCGGCAGCGTGCCGGCGATTGGGCCGCTTCGCTGGCCTCGCAATTGCAACGCCTCAACCGCTACCCGGGCGACGAGCAGTTCGATCCCGCCGGGGCGCTCGGGCAGCTGATGCGCCTGCTCCGCGTTGCGATCGAGGCGCGAACCCGACCCCCGTCCGCGAGCCCGCCCATGCCTCGACTCAAACCGGTGATCGAGCTGCCGAACGACGAATGGGTCATCACCGAGGACGGCCTGCAGAGCCTTTCCTCCGAGACCGCCTTCACCGTCAAGGACCTGTTCGACCCGGCCAGCGCGGAGAAGGCCTTCTCATATCTGGACGAGGGGCAAGCCGCAAAGCTTCGCGAGGCGTGGCGGGTCGCGCAGCGCCTCCACCTGTCTCCCGGTTCCAGGAGCTCCCGATGATGCGAGAGACGGAGGGCGGGATGTACGTCCAGGAGGACGACAACCTGATCTTCGCGGGACTGGCCGACCCGACCGGCCCGTTCGGCAATCCCGACGGCTCCAGGGCGCCGATCGAGAATATTCTCGATCAGTTCGTCGACTTCCGCGGCAATCCAGCGTTCGGGGCACTGGCGACACGGCCTGACGACGCGACCACCCGGGTGATCGTCGGACGGCTCGGCGCCGGAAAGACGGTCTACCTGCGGCGCCTGCGCAACTTTCAGGCACGCCAGGATTCGGTCTTCGCCGACCACCCGCAGCAGAACCTCCCGTCCACCGAGGCCATCGTCAAGGCCTGTCAGTGGTTTCCCGAGCAATTCCTCACCGAGAAGTGGATGCAGGTCTGGAGCCGCGCGGTCCTGAGCGCGCTCTCCACCCACCTGCTGGCGCACGAGGAGCTGCGGCCCTACGTGACCCATGAGCAGGCGGAGTCGATCAGGAGCGACTACGGCCACCTGCTGGGCGCGTTCCGCCGACCCAGGTCGATCTATGGGGAGCTGCGGACGATCATCAACGGGCAGAACACCGGCCGCCAGCTCACCAACCACTTGGAGGACCCCGCCTGGGACGACCTCGAAGACGTGCTCGCCACGATGCTGCGGACCTGCCCGCCGATCTTCTTCTACCTCGACGCCGTGGACGAGGAATTCAGCCATGCGCCGATGTACTGGCTCCGCTGCCAGAAGGGCCTCTTCTACCAGGTGATGCGGTTCCTCCGGGACCCAAGGCTCGGCGGTCGCCTGCACATCGTCATCTCGATCCGCGACATCGTGATGTCGTCCGTCTACCGGTCCGAGCACGCGCCCAGATACCACGACGAGCCGCATATTCGCGTCCTGACCTGGAGCAGGGAGTCGGTCGAGTACCTGCTCCTCGAGAAGCTGCGGCGGCTGAACCCGACCTACTTCATGGCGTCGGGGAGGTATGCGCATCCGGTCGAGGCCTGGCTCGGGACCCCGGTGGTCCACAACGAGGCCCGCGGGGTGCACGAGCGGGTGACCGACTACCTCTTGCGCCACACCAGGCTCATCCCGAGGGACGTCGTCTCACTGGGCAACGCGGTCTGCGCCGAGATCCTGCGGCAGAAGGCAGCGGGCCGCTCCGAGCTCTCCCAGAAGGACCTGCGACGGGTCGTGGCGCGGGCGTCGAAGCGCTTCGGCGACTCCCAGCTCGCCCAGGCCAGCAACCAGATCGCCGCCGACACCATGCCGAAGAACGCCGCCCGTCACGGCTACTCCGAGGTCTACACCAGCACCATGGAGTACCTGGCCGGGATCGACCAGCAGGTCCGCGAGATCATCAGGGAGGTTGGCTACGACCGCTTCTCGAGGGAGGAGCTCGAGCTCGTCGAGATGCGCGCCGCCGAGAAATTCGACAGCGCCACCAGCTTCTCCTCCGTGCTCTGGCAGAACGGGCTGCTCGGCTGCGTCGAGCCGGGTGGTGAAACCCGCTTCTACTCCCACGCCGACATGGACCAGTTCGACCTCCCCGACGACGCGGCAAGCTATGCCTTCCACCCGTGCGTCATCGACAGCATCCCGATCCGCGGCGTTGGCGACCCCGTCTACCCTTTCCGCCGCGGCTGACTCGACGCTCGCCCTCCGCGCTCCAGCCAAGGCGATCTCGCCGGGTGGTCCTGATCGAGCGTCCGCGCCATCCATGGTCCACCCTCGGCAGGGCCGCCGACGCCGTGTACGGTAGGCCAGACGGCCGCGGGACGACCAGGAGGCGGCGACTCGGGCGCCGCCACGTCCCGCTCCCCGGGGGGTGAGGTCGATGTCGGTCGTGACCGAGCATCTCCAGCAGCAGGGCAGCGACTTCGAGGTGGTTGCCCACCGGCAGGCCTACACGTGCGCCGACGAGGCGCGAGCGCTTGGCATCGATGCCGGTGAGGTGCTCAAGACGGTGGCGGTGCGGGTGGGGGGCGGCTACGCGCTGATGGTCATCCCCGCCTCGCGTCGCCTGGATCTGCACCTGGTCCGCGAGGCCGTCGGTGACAACCATGCTCGCCTGGCGACGGAGGAGGAGCTGGGTCGCGACTTCGCCGGCTACGAGCTTGGTGCCCTGCCACCGCTCGGTGCCCTGGTCAGCACGCGGGTCTATGTCGACCCGGAGGTGCTGGGACACGAGACGGTCGCGTTCGCCGCCGGCACCCAGACCGAGTCGGTGAAGATGCGAACCCAGGACCTGTTCGGCGGTGCGCAGGTGGCCACCATGCGGCTCGCCAAACGTGCACACCAGGACGACGACGACCCGGTCGCCTAGGAAGGCGCCTGCGTCCGCACTGTCCGTGCGTGCAGAGTGCTGTCCCCGACCAGCCCAGCAGGCGGCGGAGATGGTCGGCGCGACTGGGAGCAACGCATGCAGCACGCGATGACTGTGTTGAGGAACGTGTCGGATGGGTAGTACCGACCTATGTCTTCCACCGTCGTCCCGAAGTCTCTTTTGGCGGGTCGGTACTGTCTGGTCCACCGGCTCGCCAGCGGTGGCATGGGCCAGGTATGGCGGGCGGAGGACAAGGTGCTCGGGCGGCAGGTGGCCGTGAAGCTCCTCAGAAGCGAATTAGCGGGAGACCAGGCCTTCCTCGACCGTTTCCGGGTCGAGGCGCGCCGCACCGCCGCGCTGTCACATCCCGGCATCGCCAGCGTCTTCGACTACGGCGAGATCGAGGAGCCCGATCCCACCGCCTACCTGGTCATGGAGCTGGTCGAAGGTGCGCCGCTGTCGGCGGTGCTGGCGCGGAGGCGACGACTGGACCCCGAGCGGGTCCTCGACGTGGTCGCGCAGGCGGCGCTCGCCCTCGAGGCTGCGCACCGGGCGGGGGTCGTGCACCGCGACGTCAAGCCGAGCAACCTGGTGATCCGCCCTGACGGCGTGGTCAAGGTCACCGACTTCGGCATCGCCCGCGCAATCGGCGAGCTGCCGCGGAGCGAGATCGGCCTGGTGGTGGGCACGGCCGGATATCTTTCGCCAGAGCAGGTCGCCTGCCGGCCGGCCACGCCGGCAAGCGACGTCTACGCGCTCGGGGTCGTCGCCTACGAATGCCTGGCGGGCCGGCGGCCGTTCACTGCCGAGAACCCGGTCGCGCTCGCGCTGGCCCACCAGCGCCATCCGCCGCCCCCGCTACCGCCCGACGTGCCGAAACCGGTGCGTGCGCTGGTTGAGCAGGCGATGGCAAAGGATGCCCGGACCCGACCACCCGCCGACGCGCTGGCCGGCAACGCGATCATGGCTCGAACCGCGCTGCTCGAGGAACGGCATCGGAGCACCCGAGCTGGTGGTAACGGCAGGCCGGCCGGCGACGTCCTTTCAGGGAGCAGCGGCTCGCCAGCCAGCAGCGGCCTGGCCAGCAGCAACCCGGGGTCCAGCGACGACGGCGCACAGGCCCACACCATCCATCCCGAGCAGGACACCGGCGAATGGATGCCGGTATCGATGCTGCTCACCCAGGCCGTACTTTCGCGCCGGCGACCGCTGGCCGTGACCGCGATGCTGACTGTCCTCGCCGTGCTCGCGACCGTGCTCACAGCGGCCACCGCGCAGCACGTACCGACACTCACGGTGCCGTCGGTGTCTGGCCAGCCAATCACGACGGCCGGGCAGCTGCTGGCCAGAGCCGGGTTCCAGGTCCGCGAGCGGGCACGGCCGAATCGATGGGTCAAGGCCGGTATCGTGCTGGCTCAGGACCCGCCCGCAGGCACGCGGCTGGAGCGCGGCACGCCCGTCACGCTCACCATCTCGACCGGGCCGGCAGCAGTCACCGTCGACCCCGCCGACTATCTCGGCCAAGCGCTCGACGACGTGCGCGACGCGCTGATCAGGCTCGGGTTGCAGGTAGCCGTCGAAACTGGCCCGGCCAGTGGCGAGCCGGGGACCGTGGTGGGCATCACTCCGTCGGGCGCGCTGCGCCAGGGCGAGACCGTGACGATCACGGTCGCCTCCTCCCCGCTGGAATCGAGCGCCTCGGCGGTCCCGAGCGGCGACGGATCGGCGACGTCCGCCCAGGACCGCGGAGGAAAGGCCGGGCGCAAGCACCGCCCCGGCAAGCACGGCTGAGCTCGCGAAAGCGGCCGGTAACGCCGAGTGCCCTGACCGGGCTGAGGTGTAGCTGGAGTCTCGGGTTCCGAAGGGGTGCGCCTCGCCGCTCAGCTGACGTCTGGCGCCGGTCGACCCGATCCTTGCCAGGGCTGCTCGCCTTCACGCTCCCACTCCGCCCGGTGCAGCGCGTACTCGACTACGCGAACACGCGTTGCACGCCGAGCTCGGTGAAGCCCTTGTGGATCAGCGCCCGCGACGCTTCGGTGGCGTAGCCCTTGCGCCAGGCCGACTTGCGCAGGCGGTAGCCGAGCTCGACGTCATCCAGGCTGCGGCCCTTTGGTGGCCGGAAATGGAACCAGCCCAGGAAGTCCCCGGTGGATTTCTCGATGGCGGCCCAGAAACCATAGCCGGCGAACCGCTCGTAGTACTCCAGAAACGCCGGCAGGACGTCGTCTTGGATCTCCTCGCGAGGTGTCGGTCGACCTCCGTTGATGAAATGCATGACGTCCGGGTCGCTATCGAGGTCGACCAGATTGTCGACGTCGTCGTCGGTGAACCGCCGCAGCACCAACCGGTCGGTCTCCAAGAAGATGTGCATCGCCCAAGGATGTCATATGGGTCGACAGGGCGTAGCGCCCTGGCGGGATGCCGACGTGGCGTTTGAACTGGCGGGTGAAGTGGGCCTGATCGTAGAAGCCGACGCCGGCGGCGACCATTGCGATCGGCTCTCCGCCGAGCAGGCGCTTGCGGGCGGCGTCGATGCGCCGGGCCACGACGTACTGGTGCGGCGCGATCCCGAACGTGCCCACGAAGCATCTGACCAGGTGCGCCGGTGACGCCCCCAGGGCCGCGCCCGCCTCGGCCAGCGTGGTGGTGTCGAACAGCCGCCCGTCGAGCAGCTCGCGCAGCGCACGCGCCAGCTTGCCTCCTGGCCGCGCCGCGACCGTCGCCTGGCGCTCGCCCAGATGCGTGCGGAGCCGCTCCCCGACGGTCGCCAGGCGCGCCTCGGCCTCCAGCGCGTCGTCGGGCTCGCGGAGGGCACGGTGCAGGGCATGGACGGCATGGAGCACGCCGGGCTCGCGGATGTCGGGCTCGTCGACCGCGCGGCCGGTCAGGCGCTCGTCGAGCACGTCGGTCGCCAGGTAGAGGACCCGCTTGCGGAACCCGGCGCCGCTGGCCGGGCGGCCGTCGTGGACCACGTGGGGCGGCAGGAGGGTGACGCGCCCGCCGCCGGCACCGCGCTGGCGCGTGTCCAGGTCGTAGCGGATCCAGCCGTCGTCCACCACGAACACCGTCCAGGTGTCGTGCACATGCGGCGGGTAGGCATAGTCGACGAAACGGGCGTGGAAGACCTCGTCCACTCCCCCGACCACCGGCTTCCACGCCCGCACCCACTCCCGCCCGACCGGGAGCCGACCAGGCGTCGACATGCAAGGATCGTACAAGACCGCACCGTGGCGGCCGGGGTCCACTGCGGGCATGGCGCATCCCACGGCACCACCGGCGAGATGACCGAGCTGCTCGGGCTGATCGGCTTCGCGTTCGTCGTCTCGGTCACGCCGGGGCCGAACAACTCCCTGCTGCTGGCCTCCGGGCTCCGGTTCGGCTTCCGCCGGACCGCGCGGCACGTCGCCGG
>Ga0137365_10005215_pt1 | contig 10430 bp, 6 predicted proteins | sample SagtaG_9_FD_104799 | JGI IMG/M metagenome (GOLD analysis project Ga0137365, IMG submission 104799) | Vadose zone soil microbial communities from Sagehorn Ranch, Mendocino, California, USA - Sage1_L_40_16 metaG | ecosystem: Environmental > Terrestrial > Soil > Vadose zone | place: USA: California... | reverse complement strand
GACTCCTTTTGGGGGAGATCTTTGGAATACTCTCCTTTACCATTTGGAGGCTCTTCAGCTTTCTTTTTCTCCTTTCTTCCTATGCTCTTTCCCAACCCTTAGCGAGGGATACAATACCCCAGGTTGTGGAAGGAGGCCAAATTTTGCGTACCTATGCTATACTAGTTTCAGTACCCTCAAGCGGGTCGTGAAAGGACATGGCTCCTGCCGCCCCCAGAGGGCAAGTATACACACCAACCCCGAAAAGGTCAAGTACAAATGCACTAGGGGAACAGCACAGCGTTGTCTGAGCAGGGAAGAGCATAGAATCATATGACAACAGTGTATACACCAGGAGCGCGGATCGACCACTACGAGATAATACGTTTGCTTGGGCATGGAGGTATGAACCGTGTCTATCTTGCCCGCGATATTCACAACCAGCAAGATGTCGTCCTCAAATTTCCCAACGATGATTTAATTGGGAACATTGGTGTTTTTGAACGTTACAAGCGTGAAGCTGAGATAGGCAGCCGCCTCAACCATCCGTTTGTGCAACATCTGCTGAATGTTGGCGAAGAGCGGCAAGATCATTACCTGGTGATAGAGTATGTGCAAGGTAAGACGCTGCGTCAGGTATTGGAAGAGCACGCTCCAAACCCACTTCCGCAAAAAGAGGCGATACGAATAACCCTGCAGATTTGTGATGCATTAGCTTACTGTCACGAGCACGGCGTCTATCATCGCGATATCAAACCAGAGAACATCATGATCCTGGATGATAACAACGTGAAAATTATTGATTTTGGTGTAGCTCTGTTAGAAGGGGCGCGGCGTGTTACGTGGCGCGGCCTTTCAGGTACGGTTGGGACGCCGGATTATATGTCCCCTGAGCAGTTGCGGGGCGAGCGCGGCGCGGCAGGCTCCGATATCTACGCGGTTGGTATGATGCTCTACGAAATGCTGAGCGGCCACACGCCATTTGAAGGTGAGAACGTGTTCGCGGTGATGAATCAGCATGTTTCACAAGACCCTCCCTCGATTCTAAAATTTAACCCTGACCTGTCACCGGAGCTGGCGACTGTTGTGATGCGTGCTATTCGCCGCGATCCGAGCAAGAGATATACTTCGATTGAAGAGATGGCTCATGATTTGCGCAACCTGGACGAGGTGAAGCCTGTTCCTTATCAGCCTGATAAGGAACGGCACGGGGGGCGGTACCGCCGGGCTGTGTATTTGATCCTGGTTATTATTGCTATCTGTCTTGTCATTATCGCTTTTGGTGTTCTTGCTCAACTGGTGCATGGTGTTCCAAGGTGAATATTTTTTGGGATGCCCCCGCACCCAGTTTAAATTGGCACTTGTTGGGCGCGGGGTATCTATGCTATACTCTGTTAAACAAATGAAGCTGTTTGTGTTTGAGCTTTGTCGCTCACTTGATCCAGTGTTGCCTCGCACTATGCCCCTTGTTCATTGCCGAACCCACAAAGGATAACGCGCGTAAGTAATGACTTCGACGAGCATTGTCAGCTCGTCGAGCCAAATCGGTTCCAATGTAGGCGCCTTCTCTCTTGAGCAGATTGTATTTACTGGGAGGGCAACGCATGTACGTTCATTCTGAAATCGACCCTGAGTATCCCCTGTATGATCCCAGTTGGGAACATGATGCCTGCGGCACTGGTTTTATTGCCCAGGTTTCTGGTGATGCCAGCCATTACCTGGTACAAACTGCGCTGCAAGCCCTGACGAATCTCACGCACCGGGGAGCGCAAGATGCTGACGCGGAGACGGGCGATGGCGCCGGTTTACTTACGCAGATTCCTAAAAGTCTCTTTTATGAGGACCTGTTGGCGCGGCATATTACGGCGGCTGACCCCGATGACCTGGCGGTTGGCATGATTTTTTTGCCGTCGCAGGAGCGTTTACCGATTTCCAATATACAGTGTCGTCATATTATTGAACAGACACTCAATGAAGTAGGATTGATGCTGCTCAGCTGGCGTAATCCACCCATCGATTATAGCCTGCTGGGATCTCGCGCCCGAGAGACGGCACCCAGTATCGCACAAGTGGTGCTGAAATGCCCACGACACCTTACCGCCCAGCAGAATGACGGGAAGCTGTATCATGCGCGACGCCTGATTGAGCAGAGGTTAGAGCAGGCGCGGATGAAAGATTGTTATATCGTCTCACTGTCGCGGACAACCATTGTGTATAAAGGGCTACTGTCTCCATCTGATCTACCGCACTTCTACCTCGACCTGCTTGATCCTTGTTATACCAGCGCCTTTGCCATCTTTCACCAGCGTTACAGCACGAATACTTTTCCTTCCTGGTCGCTGGCGCAGCCCACGCGCCAACTGGCACACAATGGTGAGATCAATACAATCCGGGGCAACCTGCATTGGATGAAGGCACGCGAAGGCACATTTTTCTCGCCGTTTTGGGGGAACAGGATGAAGGATCTGCTGCCGGTGATCCAGCCGGGAGGGAGTGACTCTGCCCAACTGGACAACGCGTTGGAGTTGCTCACGCGTTCTGGTCGAGACCTGTTACAGAGCGTACAGATGCTTATACCGCCCGCCTGGGAACAGGATGCCGAGCTGACCAGCGAGCAGCGGGCATGGTGTGAATTTCATGCAGGTATTACCGAACCCTGGGATGGCCCGGCTGCGCTTGTTTTCAGCGATGGCCATTATGTTGGCGCTGCCCTGGATCGCAACGGATTGCGGCCAGCCCGCTATACCCTCACCTCGCAGGGCCTGCTCATTCTCGCCTCTGAGGCCGGAGTGGTACCTTTAGAAGCGCATGACGTGGTCGAGAAGGGTCGGCTGGGGCCCGGTGAAATGATTGCTGTCGATCTGCAGCATGGCGTCCTGATGCGCAATAGCGAAATTAAGACAGTGCTTGCGCAGCGACAGCCATACCAGCGATGGTTAGAGCGATACCTGGTGCGCCTGGCAGATATTACGCAGTCGTCAGCGCCTCTTGTCGAAGCTTCGCTCGATACTGCCGAGCTATTCTTTCGCCAGCAACTCTTTGGTTACACGCACGAAGATGTAGAATTTGTGCTGCGCCCTATGCTTACAGAGCGGAAAGAGCCAATATGGAGCATGGGTGATGATACTCCACTCGCAGCTCTCTCCCTGCATTCACGCGATCTCTCCGATTACTTTCAACAGCGTTTTGCCCAGGTGACCAACCCCCCTATCGATCCTTTACGTGAACGGGGTGTAATGTCGCTTGATTGCTATCTTGGCCGGCGGCAAAACTTTCTTACTGAGAGCGCATTACACGCGCAACTGATCCACCTTGAGTCGCCGCTGCTGAACGAGTCTCAACTACGGATAATCGGTAATTTGAAAGCCGACGGTTTCCGCACGCGCACGCTGAATGCCACCTTTGAAACAGCTGCCGGGGCGGTAGGGTTCGAGGCTGCCCTTGAGAGACTGGAGAAGGAAGCAGTGTCGGCCGTTGCTGACGGCGCGACACTGCTTATAGTCACTGACCGAACGGCCAGCCCGGCTTTTGCACCTGTGCCGATGCTTCTTGCTGTTGGAGCGATCCATCAAACGCTGGTGCGGCAGGGTTTGCGTACGTATATCTCATTACTCTGTGAGACCGCCGCGGCCTGGAATATTCACCAGGTAGCGCTCCTGCTTGGTTATGGCGCGGAAGCTGTTGTGCCATACCTGGCACTGGCAAGCGTGCGCGCATTGGCGGGCGAGCGACACCTGGAACACCTGACAGGAGAACAGGCGACAGAATTGTACCTGCACGTGGTTGAAGAAGGTCTACGTAAAGTTATGGCGCGTATGGGAATCTCAACGCTGCGCAATATCGTTGGAGCGGGACAGTTTGAAATCGCCGGCCTGGATAAGGCTGTATTGAACCGCTGTTTCGCGGGATTTTCCGCTCACCCTGGAAGCGTCGGCTTTACGCAGGTTGCCCAGCAGGTGATTGAACGCTGCCAGGGACTTGAGCAGCCGGCGGAGAGGCAAGAGGATAGCGCAGCGAGTGGACGCAGGAACAAATTGCGCGACAGCGGTCGTTATCGCTTCCGCCGCGATGCTGAATATCATGCCTTTAATCCGCTGCTGGTCAAGACTTTACAGAAGGCAGCGCTGAGTGGTGAAAGCGAAGACTACCAGCGCTTCACCAGCATGGTCTACCAGCGTCCCCCAACCGCACTGCGCGATCTTTTTACCTTTACGGAAACTACCCCCATTCCACTGGAAGAGGTTGAATCGATGGAGGCGATACGCGCGCGTTTTGTCGCTTCGGCTATGTCCGTCGGCGCGCTGAGTTCCGAGGCGCACCGCACCATCGCCGCCGCGATGAACAGCATTGGGGGGCGCAACAATACTGGAGAAGGTGGAGAAGATCCAGACTGGTACCATGAAGACATGAACGGTTACCCTGTCAGTAGTAAGATAAAACAGGTGGCCTCGGCCCGTTTTGGAGTGACGACAGAATACCTGGTGCGTGCTGAAGAACTCGAGATCAAGATGGCGCAGGGATCGAAACCTGGCGAGGGGGGACAACTGCCGCCAATCAAAGTAACGCAGTTTATTGCAAGGCTGCGGCACACCGCGCCGCAAGTAGCCTTGATTTCTCCTCCGCCGCATCACGATATCTACAGTATCGAAGACCTGGCACAATTGATTTATGACTTACGGCAGGTCAACCCGCAGGCACGCATAGGCGTCAAGTTGGTTGCGAGTTCTGGAGTAGGCACCATCGCGGCAGGTGTTGCCAAGGCCCACGCCGATTATGTGCTGATCAGCGGTCATGATGGTGGTACGGGTGCATCGCCGCTCCAGTCGATTAAACATGCCGGAATATCCTGGGAACGAGGTTTAGCGGAGACGCAACAGGTGCTATTGCGCAATGGTTTGCGGGACCGGATTAAGGTGAGGGTGGACGGTGGTTTCAAGACGGGCCGCGACGTCATCATTGGCGCGATGCTGGGTGCGGAGGAATTTGGGTTTGGCACGGCTATCCTGGTTGCTATCGGCTGCGACATGGCGCGGCAGTGTCATCTGAACACGTGTCCAACAGGCATAGCCACGCAGCGTGAAGATCTGCGGGCCAAGTTCACGGGTAGAACGGAGCATATTACTCGCTATCTTACCTTCTTAGCCGAGGAGGTGCGCGAGTGGCTGGCACGACTGGGTGTAGCGCGCCTGGATGACCTGATTGGGAGGGCCGACCTGTTACATTGTACTGCTGAAGCGATTATTGATCCGTCTGTGCTGCTGGTGGCGGCTCCGGGAACCTCGTCAAGGTCAACCCGTGTACGACAGCCGCAATCGGCATTAGCAGAGGAGTTGCTTGTTGAAGCTGAGCAGGCGCTGCTGGGTGAGCGTAGTGTCGTGACACAATACCAGATCCATAACTACGACAGGGCAATTGGCGCTGGCCTCGCGGGTGAGATCGCGCGTCGCTATGGGAACGCAGGTTTGCCAGGGGTGAGCATCACCTGTATATTGCAGGGAGCGGCTGGCCAGAGTTTTGGCGCGTTCTGCCTGCCTGGTATGCGGCTGGTCCTGCATGGCGAGGCTAATGATTATGTCGGGAAAAGTATGACCGGCGGTCAGATTATTATCACTCCACCAACTGACTCGAGTTTTGCCGCACATAGAAATACCATTCTTGGCAATACGGTGTTGTACGGGGCTACAGGGGGGCAACTCTTCGCTGCCGGGCGTGCAGGGGAGCGCTTTGCCGTACGCAATAGCGGAGCATTGGCGGTTGTCGAGGGCGTGGGCGCTCATGCCTGTGAGTATATGACGGGTGGAATGGTTGTGGTGCTTGGTGAAACTGGAAAGAACTTTGCGGCGGGTATGTCTTCCGGCGTTGCGTATGTCCTGGATACGGCAGGGGTGTTCCCTATGCGGTGTAATACCGAGCTGGTAGAGCTGGAGCGCCTGGATGATGCCGGTGAAATAGAGGCATTGAGAACGGTTATTCAGTGGCATGGGAAAAAGACGCGCAGCTGGCGCGCTGCCCAGCTCCTGGCCGAATGGACGCGGATGCAGAGGGTCTTCTGGCGTGTCTCTCCCCGCGGTTCAGTGTGTACGGCAAGCGACTTTGTCGAGTCCGAGGATTATGATGCTGCGATGGTAAGAGTACCGCAACGTTGAGGTACTCTTACCATCATGAATAGGTAACTGCATAGGACTGTAACCTCCTCCGAATATCCCTACAGGGGACCGGAAATTTTTCCGGGGCGCCACCGTGTCTATTTCACAATACGTCAAAGGAGGTATTTCTATGCATGCCCAGCAAATGCCTGGACGGCTACGACTGCTGGCTAGTGTCATCTTACTGACAGTAGCCTTATTAGTGGCAGTGCCCATCGCGGTATTCGCCAAATCCGCCAATGGTTCGGAGGGTTTCTACCAGCAGACAAACCTGGTTTCGGACCTGCCCAATATTGCCAGAGTTCAAGACAAGAATCTGGTCAACTCCTGGGGCCTGGTACACGGCCCTGCTACTCCCTGGTGGGTGGCGGACAATGGGACAGGCGTGTCCACCCTCTATGATGGAAACGGCACCCCATTCCCTGTAGGCTCACCGCTCGTGGTCACCATTCCAGCTCCTGCAGGTGTAACGACCGCAGCCCCGACCGGGGTTGTCTTTAATGGCACGAGTGGTTTCGTTGTTTCGCAGGGTGGTAAATCTGGCCCAAGCGTCTTCATTTTCTCCACAGAAGATGGCACGATCTCCGGCTGGAACCCCGGAGTCGACCGGACCCATGCCGTCCTGGCCGTGGACCGCTCGGCCGTAGGTGCGGGGGCTGTCTACAAAGGGCTGGCTATCAACAGCAACGAAGATGGCACGTTCATCTATGCCACGAATTTCCGCTTCGGTGAGATCGAGATGTACGACGCGAATTTTCACCTGGTTCGTTCTTTCACCGACCACAATCTCCCGCAGGGCTACGCACCCTTCGGTATTCAGAGCATTGGTAGTAACCTTTACGTCACGTTCGCACTGCAGGACGCTGCCAGGCACGATGACGTTGCAGGCCAGGGCCACGGGTTTGTGGATGTCTTTAGCACCAGTGGGCAATTGATTCGCCGTCTCATTTCACATGGCCAGCTCAACTCTCCCTGGGGCCTGGCGCTCGCTCCCGCCAACTTTGGCAGATTCAGCAAGGATTTGCTAGTTGGGAATTTCGGCAACGGGCGCATCAATGCTTACGACCCTAAAACCGGCGAGCGTCTCGGTCAACTTAAAAGTCAAGCTGGAGATCCGATTGTGATCGATGGCCTGTGGGCTCTGGAGTTTGGCAATGACGCAACCGCTGGCCCAAGCAACGTGCTCTTCTTTACCGCCGGTATTGATGGTGAGATGCATGGACTCTTCGGTAAGATTCAGAGCGAAAGCTAATCCGCGACGAGCAAGTAATCTCAGAGGATAACCGAACAATGCGTTGGGATGCTCCCGCGGGAGCATCCCAATACTGTTTAGATACGGGCAATGAGGACGTAGGGGCCGCACCGCAGTGCCCAATACATTGCGCCCTGGTGGCATGGATTGGGCACTGCGGTGCGGCCCCTACATTTTAGGTGATGCTGCCCTCTTCTCCGGAGACGAGGCCAGCTGCTCTTTGCCATGATGTCATCTCGGCGCCGCGTTTTTCATCTTTATAACGGTAGTCGTGTTTGCGGATGAGTTCAGACAGCTGTGCTTCGAGCCGCTGCATGATAGCGAGCTGTGCCTGGCGGAGCAGGGGAAGCCACGTTTCCGAGGCTGCCAGCGGTTTGAGCGTGCAGGACAGGTGGAAATGCTGCAGGCATAGACCATGGGAAGAGAGGAAGAGCGTGTAAAAGGAGGAATCGGGTAGGGACTGGCGCAATGAAAAGACGAAGCGTGTAAGCGCCTCGTTGCTTTGCTGGCAGGCGGGACAGGGAGAGAGCTCTTCGCCATTTTTTGGGTGGAACCAACGCTGCCTGCGCCTGCCTCCATCCTTTTCAAGCTGTTCTATTTCATCGGTAATGATGTCGCGATAAGCCTGTGCCAGTGACAGGGAGGCACCCATTTGCACTAACTGCCAGGTATGTGTGTTGCAGAATCCCCTGGAGCTGCGTAGTTTTGCTCGCACATTGACATCGGTAAACATCTCGTCTTTAAATGTCTCCAGGTAGCGTCGCGTGGTTTCTCCTGTCAAGCGGCAGAGGATACATCCTGCTTTGTTGCACGCTTCGCTTAAGCGCTCAAAATCCCATGAACTCTGCATGTTTGTAACCTTTACCTTTCTCGTACGTTTATTTTATACGATACCTTTTTTATGTAATGATACTATATAGGACAGTGACATTCCTGAGAGCAATGAACCCACCTTTTTTTGCTGCTATAGCTGATACGAGATGGACACGTTTACTGATTACTATGCCGTGCTGGGTGTAGACCCGAACTCCCCTGCCAGCGAAATCAAGACTGCTTTTAAGAAACTCGCCTTGCAATATCACCCCGATGTTTATAAGGGGGAAGATGCGGAAGAGCGAATGCGCGTCTTGCTGCTTGCCTATCAAACATTGAATGATCCTGTGGAGCGTAGGGCTTATGATGCACGACGTTCGGAACACATTCTTGGTGTTTCTTCGTCGCGCGGAAATGTTTATCACGATGATCTACGCACAAGGACGAGGAGCAATAGCGCGGAGGTAACGCCGCGGGCGCGGCGCGATCGCCAGCGCCATTATAGTTTTCCCGATTTAACCGGGGATGATCCGGTGCGCCTGGACCTGGGCGACATTACTTACGATCTCACATCGGGAGAGGCCCAGGCGCTGAGGGAGCGGGGAATATTACGCGGCGTGGCTACTGAAGCACAGGGAAACATCGAAGATTCGCTGGCGACCTGGAACAATTATCCCCGCCATTGTCACCGCTGTCATCACCAGTGGACGATAGCCTCTCTGCGCGGGCGTGGTCTTGTGGATGTGTGCCCGGCGTGCAAGGCGAGCGACTGGGGAGAGTACCTGCTACTGCGCTGCGTTCATTGTCGCGCCGTCTTTGAGAGCGAGCAGATACGCGACGAAGTGGGCGCCTATACCTATGGCAATGGCGCGCTTTGCCCACCCTATGAACTTTTTCCGCTTTGCCCGTATTGCGGAGCTTCGGGCTGGTGTCCAGCCGAAGATGTAAGAGTAGAGCATTTGCGTGCGCAGGCTGCACGCCGAGCTGCTCTGTTCCGTCTCGTTTCTTTTGGTCTTGTGGCGCTGCTGGTTATTGTGGCTGCTTTCTTGCTCTTGAACGTGATGCGCTGAGAAGAAAGATGAACAAGTTTCTGTGTGTTATAATTTGCATATTGGCGAGCGGCATTGCACGAGGAGTAGATCCGTTATGAGAGAAATTGCCTTGCAGGGTATTTATCCCCCAATTCCCACATTTTTTGACACACATGACGAATTAGATATCGCTACCTACCAACGGCACATCGCGCGCCTGGCTGGAGGTGGCATCAGAGGGTACGTGGTGATGGGATCGAATGGCGAGGCTGTCCATCTTAACAGCGATGAACGAGCGACGGTGATCGAGGTGGCACGGCAGGCTGCTGGTGACGAGGCGCTGATTGTCGCGGGCTGTGGCGAGCAATCGACACGAGCGACTATACGCAATTGCGAGCAGGCGGCCCGCAGTGGCGCGGATGTGGCACTCGTCTTGCCGCCTTCCTATTATAAAAACCGCATGGGCTCTCAGGCACTGCTGGCGCATTACCGGGATGTGGCTGATAGCAGTCCGCTGCCACTGGTCATTTATAACATGCCGGCGAATACCGCCGGCATTGACCTTGACGCCGCCACAATTTGCGCTCTTGCCGGACATTCCAACATCATTGGTGTAAAGGACAGCGCGGCGAACATGGCAAAGTTAGCGCAGATCGTCGCCTCAACCTCAGGAACTGGAGAACGGGAAAAGGATTTCAGCGTCTTTGCCGGAAGCGCGGGCTATCTCCTACCGGCGCTGGTTGTCGGCGCGGTGGGAGCCGTTGCCGCGCTGGCCAATATCTTTCCCCGCGAGGTCTGTCGCGTGCAGGAACTCTTTTTTGCCGGACGATTGGAAGAGGCAAGAAGCTTGCAGGCAAGACTTGTTCCCGCCAATACTGCTGTTACCACCACCTACAGTGTTGCCGGTCTGAAGGCCGCACTCGAAATTAGGTTTGGCTATGGTGGTCCTCCACGGGCGCCATTACAACCATTGTCCGTGGAAGAACGTGTGCATCTTGCGACAATACTCGATCGTGTGCACAAGAACGCGGAGAGGTGATAGCATACCACTGCCACGCACCAACGCGTGTATCGTTGGTCTCAAGACTATTAATGTGGCCCCGGCAAAGCCGGGGCCAGTTCATGCCGCACAAAGATGATTTAGGGGCAGTCGGATTATTGTGCTATGGCCGGTTGATATCCATGAAAGCGAGAGCTGGCGGCTGCGTC
>Ga0137365_10005214_pt1 | contig 10431 bp, 9 predicted proteins | sample SagtaG_9_FD_104799 | JGI IMG/M metagenome (GOLD analysis project Ga0137365, IMG submission 104799) | Vadose zone soil microbial communities from Sagehorn Ranch, Mendocino, California, USA - Sage1_L_40_16 metaG | ecosystem: Environmental > Terrestrial > Soil > Vadose zone | place: USA: California... | reverse complement strand
TTTTCCGCAGGTAATCGTCCACGAACGGCGTGTGCACCCGCGCTGGCGAAATGCAGTTGCATCGGATATTGTGCTTCAAATAATCCTTGGCCACCGAATACGTCATCGCCACCACCGCGCCTTTGCTCATCGAATACGCAAAGCGATCGGCAAGCGCCGCGGAGCCTGCGATCGACGCCATGTTCAGGATCACACCGCCGCCGCTGCCCTTCATGTGCCCGACGCACGCGTACATACAGTTGTAAACGCCCTTTACATTCACGCGAAATATCTTTTCGAAATCCACCTCCGTCGTGCTCTCCACCGTTCCGATATGCGAGATCCCGGCGTTGTTCACCAGTATCTCCACGCGCTCTTTCGCAAAAAGTGCCTGGAAAGCTTCCCGAACTTGCCTTTGGTCCGTCACGTCGCACGCGAGTGCCCTCCCATCTCCGCCCGCATCCGTGATCTGCTTTGCAGTAACTTCCGCCTGTTTCAGGTTGATATCGGCGATGCGCACCGCGGATCCATTCGCCGCGAAGCGCATCGCAATTGCCTGCCCTATGCCGCTGCCGCCGCCGGTTACGATGGCAACTTTGCCGTCTAGTCTGAAATCCTTCGCGCCGCTGCTGGAACTCTTCAAAGGGAGACTCCTCTTTTCCAAGGAATGAAGTCCTCCTGGCCTTTTTCTTCGGCTTTCATGCGCACCTCGCCGCTAGCAGCTCGGATCACGAACTCCAGAATCTCTTCGCCCACCTGCGGAATGGTCTTCTTCCCGGAAATAATTCCGCCTGTGTCAATGTCGATGATGTCGGGCATCCGCAGCGCCAGACCCGAATTCGTCGCCAGTTTCACTACCGGTGCGATGGGATTTCCCGTTGGCGTCCCCAGACCGGTTGTGAACAGCACCACGGTCGCTCCAGCGCCGACTTGTGCCGTTACGCATTCCACGTCGTTTCCCGGCGTGCACTGCAGGTTCAGCCCCTGCTCGGTTGAATACTCCGGATAATCCAGCACCGCCGTCACCGGAGAATTCCCGCCCTTCTTCGCCGCCCCCGCCGATTTCATCGCGTCCGTCAATAATCCGTCGCGCATGTTCCCCGGGCTGGGATTCATTTCAAATCCCGAGCCCACTGCCTTCGCCCGCGCCCCATAACTTCTCATTAATTGTATGAACCGGTCCGCCACTTCCCTGCGTGTGCTTCGGTTGATGAGTTCCTGTTCCACTCCGCACAGTTCCGGAAATTCAGAAAGGATCGTTCTTCCGCCAAGCGCCGCCAGAATATCCGCCGTGTGCCCGATGGCTGGGTTCGCCGAGAGGCCGGAAAAGCCATCGGAGCCGCCGCATTTTAATCCCACGCATAAGCTCGAAATCCCTGCAGGCGTGCGCTGGCATCGATTCGCCTCCACTAAACCCAGGAATGTCTTTCGAATGGCCTCCGTCAGCATCGCCACTTCGGTGCCACTTTGCTGTTGCTCCACAATCACCAGGGGTTTATCAAATTTCGGGCACCGTTTGCGCAGCTCTTCCCGCAAAATTCCGATCTGCGCATGCTGGCAGCCCAGGCTCAGTACCGTCGCGCCCGCCACATTCGGATGATGAATGTATCCCGCAATCAGCCCGCAAAGATTCTTGGCGTCTTCCCGCGTTCCTCCGCAACCGCCCTCATGCAGAAGAAAACGCACGCCGTCCACGTTTGCGAATATTTTCGAACGCTGCGGGCCCGCCGCTTCTCCCGTCAACTCCCGCGTCTTGATCTCTTCCGTGCGGCCATCCGCATAGAGCCGCGCCAACTCCGCCACCTGCCGCCGGTAAACTTGCGGAGCCGCGAAACCCAATTCTTCTTCGAAGGCCTGCTTCAGCACCCCGATGTTGCGGTTTTCGCAGAACACCAGCGGCACAACGATCCAATAATTTCGCGTGCCCACCTGGCCATCGGATCGACGATATCCCAGAAATTCCCGATGCTTCCATTGCGCTACGTCCGGCGGAGTCCAGCGGAACTCTTCCGTTTTCTCTTGAAACGCCGCGGTTTGATGATGGATGTTGCGCGTGGTCAGCAGTCCCCCGCGCCGGATGGGCTCCATCGCTTTTCCCACCAGCACGCCGTACATGATGACGCTCGCCCCAGCGGCGAGGTCTTCCGTGGCGAACTTGTGTTTTGCGGGAACGTCTGATTCCAGAGTGTAGTTGTGGACGTCAAAAGATATCTGTTCGCCGGGACGCAGGTCCGTCAGCGCGATCAGCACGTTATCCTTCGAATCGAGTTTGAGCACCTTGCTCTGCATCTCACCGGACCTGCATTTTTCCTTTTCGCAGCCGCTTGCTACCGCCCCCCGCTTTTCCCCGGCATTGTAGAACACGCCATCCGATTAGTCGCGCGCTTGATTCGCCAGCGGCGCCAATTTCCAGAACTTCGCGGCATTTCCTCCCAGCACGGCCTCTCTCTCTTCCGCCGCGTACTTGCCGAGGTAATCCTTCACCACATCCATCACTCGCGAATACGAACCCGCCACCATGCACACCGGCCAATCCGACCCGATCATCAGCCGCCTCGGTCCGAAGCATTCGAACGCCACGTCCAGATAAGGCCGCAGGTCCTCGGGCCTCCAGGCCAACCAGTCCGCCTCCGTAACCAAGCCAGACACCTTGGCATGGACATTCGGGTGGGCAGCCAGCGCGCGAATTCCTCGTGACCAGTCATCTATTGCGCCGCTCTTGATTGGAGGTTTCGCCAAATGGTCGAGCACAAAGCGCTGTCGCGGAAATCGCGCCACGAACTCCGCCGCTACGGGAAGGTGTTTGGTGTAAATCAGGATGTCATACGCCAGGTCAAATTCTTCCAGCATCGCAATGCCGCGCAGAAAATTCGGTTGGAGCAGAAACCGCTCGTCCGGCTCGCTTTGCACGATGTGGCGGACGCCCACCAGCTTGGATTTTCCCGCCAACGACTCCAGTGCGAATCGCAAATGCGGCGACCGCAAATCCACCCAGCCCACTACTCCCTCAATAAACGGCGCGTGCTCCGCCAATTCCAGGAGCCATGTCGTCTCGTCGAGCGTCTGCCGGGCCTGAACCGCAACGCATCCCTCAATTCCATTGCTCTCCAATTCCGGTTTTAAATCGGCCGGAAGAAAATCGCGGCGCAGTGTCGTCATCGAATCATCGATCCAGTCGTACTCCCGCTGGTCATATCTCCAAAAATGTTGATGAGCGTCAATGCGCATCGTTCTCGGTCCGCTTTAAGGCTTTCCGGACTTTTCTGTGGGACCAGAATTTCCTTTCACCGATAATCGACGACTTCCTGCCGCGACTCCCCCAAACCGTCGATCCCCAGCTCCACCACGTCGCCCGCTTTCAAATATTGCGGCGGCTTCATTCCCAGGCCCACGCCCGCTGGCGTCCCCGTGCTGATCACGTCCCCAGGGAGCAGCGTCATGAATTCGCTGACATAAGCCACCAGCCCGGGAACATCACAAATCATGTTGGAGGTGGATCCCCGCTGCCGGAATTCTCCATTCACTTTCAACCACATGCCCAGCTGATTGAAATCTCGAATTTCATCTTTCGTCGCCAGAAAAGGCCCCAGGGGCGCAAACGAATCCGCGCTCTTTCCTTTCACCCACTGCCCGCCCCGTTCCAGTTGAAAGCTCCGCTCCGAATAATCGTTGTGCAGCGCAAAACCCGCGACATAATCCAGCGCGTTCTCTCTGCCGACGTAACTCGCTTTCTTCTCGATCACGATTGCCAGTTCCACTTCCCAGTCCACTTTCGCCGCGTTTTTCGGAATCACCAGCAGATCATTGGGTCCCGCCAGCGAGGAAGTCGCCTTGAAAAAAATCACCGGCTCCTTGGGTATCTCCATCCCGCTTTCTGCGGCATGGTCGCGGAAATTCAGCCCAATACACACGATCTTGCTGGGCCGGCAAATCGGCGGCCCCAATCGCACCGATCCTCGAACGTGCAATGCGGAACCGCCTTGCTTCGCCAGCCAGTTCCGAAGTTTGGTTAGGCCATTGTTCGCAAAAAACTCCTCGTCATAGTTCGCGCCAAATCCGGAAGCATCCAGCCGTGTTCCATCCTCAAGCAACACGCCCGGCTTCTCCCGCCCCGCCTCGCCGAATCGAATCAGCTTCATCTCGGAAGCACCTCAGAATGCACGCCAGTCTACCATCTGCAAGGCAAGGTACGCCATCTCCCGCGAAGTTTTCTGACTGCAAGGCGCGGCGATTCGTATCTTCTGTCCCACGGCTTCGGTTTTCGGGCGCGTTCTCTCCTCTATCTTGGAGTGGCGCCTCAATTCATTCCGCAGTTTTCCGGCCGGGAGTATCATGAAGGAAGCTCCCGTCTGTACGATGGGACCAACGCGCGGAGAAGTCCAATGAAGAAAACAATTTTGACCGGCGGCACGATTTTGCTAATTGCGGGCGCCGCTTTTGCCCAAGAAAAACCGGCGGAATCGCCGCATGACATGGAGCACATGAATCATGGAGCGGGCCATGGCGGATTCATGCAGGGAGGCATGCACCACGCAGTCGCCAGGGGCGTTCGGCTGGATGCGAAAGTGGACGCGGGGGCGCGCACGGTCACTCTCCGGGTAGGCCCGATGAATTTGCCCGCGCACACCTCGCACATGAAAATGCCGCAGCCGCCCGACCTAGTTTGGGAAGTTCCCATGAGCGGCTGGCTGCTGGCGTATCATCCGAAACTCGTGGATGCCGGCGGGAACGCGGTGCCAGGAACGGTGTTGCATCATGTGGCGTTCTGGAACGAGAATCGCGCTGATTTTCTGTGCCCCAACAAGGAAGAACATATTTTCGGAGCGGGCAGCGAAATGACGGATTGGGCGGAAATACCAGGCTTTGGATATCGCATTGAGAAAGGCAACAAGATTCGTATCGAAACGATGATGTATAACCCGACGGCCACGTCTTACGACAAAGCCTATCTCGAAGTCGTGATTCCCTTCCAAGAATCGAGCGACGCTGCGGCTGCGCCGAGAAAAAATGTTTATCCCGCTTGGATGGACGCGCGATCGTGCAGGGATTCCAGTTATGACCTACCCGCGGGGAAAAGCGAACAGACTGGATCTGTGACGGTGAAGTACGACGGGGTGTTGCTCGGCGTGGGCGGACATTTGCACGACTACGGAAAGCAAATTGTGCTTCAGGATGCCTCGCGTAAAGAGACGGTAGCCGCGCTCGATGCCAAGGCGGACGCTCAAGGACATCTTGAGTCCGTGCCCGTGAAGCTGTTTGTCCAAGAAGGCGGATACAAATTTGCGAGCGGCGACATACTGAAGATTTCCGCAACGTACGACAATCCCACCGGAAAGCTGTTGCGCGATGGAGCGATGGGCATTGCCGTCGGCTATTTCGCCGCTGCGGATGAAGCGAAGATGACGGCGCTGGTGCGCAACTCCAAGCCGCCACACGACATGGCTGGGATGTCGCATGATCAGTGAAAAGAGCATGCAGTGGCCAGCAAGAGCGACTCGTGATTAAAAGGTCAGGGAAGAGGGCGCTGAGTGCTGCGCCCCTACAAAGGCAAACCAGACGGCAACCCGCATCGCCACCTGCGAAAAGCGGCGATGCGGGCTCTATCGATCCGAAACGCCAAGCGCCGCACGTCCAGCCGCCGTGCGGCGCTTGAGCCGTTTCAGACGAAGTCCCCGTGATTAGGATCCCAATCCAGAGTCATCCATGTGGCAGGCGGTCATCTCGTCCGGAGGTGGATTTGGCCCTGTTGTTGATGGGTTGGGTTTGTGGAGCTGGAGGTTTCCTCCGGCCAGGAAGCGAGTGGAAACGACGACGCCGGAGCCGACACCGTCCTTCTCCAGTTTCAGGCCAAACCTGTCGGGCCCGTTGGGACCAGAGCCCGGCTCCCCGCCGTCGTAGGTCCTAGCTCGAAAATAGACTGGGCCGAAGAGGTTGGTATTCGCGGTACCGCAGATGTCGCGATACTGCGGCGGATTCCCGCAGCCGTAAAGACAAGGGTCAAAATAGCCGGTGATCTGGGTGCTGCTGACGTGGAGCCCGGCCCACATGCCGCTCGTATCGTGGTCGACGAAGTTGAAGTGACCGAAGAATCCGCCATTTTTGCAGCCCGCCACAAGTCCGAAGTTCGCGTGATTGCCGCTGTCGGTGATGACGAAACCGCCGCCAGTGGTGAAGTCGCAAGGAACGGGAAGGATGTGCGCGGCTATAGGTGCGGGTTTGATACTCATCATCACGACGAGGAACGCGCCCGTCAACAATGCGGTCATCAGCATGGGTACAAATGTTTTTGTTTTTTTGTTCATGGTTTTTCCTTGTGTTGTGCAGAGGCGCCGCCCTAAGCAATGCCCGCGGTCGCCGACGCGATGACCACATCGGCCACACCGGTAACAGTGACGTGAAGGGCGTTCACGACGGCGGTTCCGGTCGAAGAAATGGTTTGTTCATTGATGACGATCTGCCCGCCGGGTATGCCCACGGTCTGATTGGGGGCTCCGGTGATGGCGATGGGTGTCCCGTTAACCAAGAGGTTGTCAATGGTAGTCGAGCCCGTGCCTGCGGCACCCGCGACCTGCGAGGCCTGGGCCACGACAGAGTCGGCAGTGATGCCGATTCCGGCAAGGCTCAGATTTAAGTTCGCGAGCGAAGCTGCGGAGTCAACCTCGTCGGGCCAACTGATCGTGCCCGCGCTGAGGACTTCCCCTGTAAGCACCGAGGGCACCGTCCCGGTGTCCATGGACGCGTCTCGGCCGTCGTTGACGCCGCTAAGTGTCCCGGTATCGGCGAGCGCCGTGGTGGTTGTGAGAAGGCCCAGGGCTCCGAAGAGAGTTGCGCGAACCGCAGTCGCATCTCCCGTAATCGTGGTTGTGGTGGTGCTTGTCGGCGGCGGGGGCAGAAGGCCGCCAAGCTGCGCGAGGCCCGTGGAAGGCAACGCGAGCAGGCCGGCTATTAGCAGGGCAACTAGACCCAAAGCTGACCGGCCATGTTTTGTTTGACCCATAATCAACTCCTTCATTTTTTGTGACAGGTGTCCCGGAGTGATGGATTTCCGAGGACCCCTGTTGCGGACACGGAAGCATCTGTTTTCCCGGCGAAACTGAGCACTCCGGGTTAGACCCTGACGAATGTACTGACAGGGCTTTCCGAGTCACAACAGTGGGCAGCTTAAGGATGGATTGGGGCACGCACAATCGGTTGGATTCTCCAATTGGGCGCAAAAAATCTCCTAATCAAGCATGGGTAAAACGCTTGATAAAAAATGCCTGCCTCGCTCATTGCGCGGCGGCAGTGGAGGCTTGAGAGCAAAAGTAGGGAGGCGGGCCGCTACTGAGTATGGTGAGAATGAAACTGAACGAGAAGACTCAGCCGTCGCGGCGTCAGGGCTGTTTTTGCTGCGGGGAAGAGGCCGGCGGAGCGGCGGAAGGCGTTGCAGATGGGGCTTGCGCGGCAGATCGAGGAGGCGCGGTGGATGGAGCGGACGCGGGGGGCTGAGTGCTGGCTGGATTCTTGGCGTTGGGTGAGGGGTCGTCGAGGGCGGTGGCGTGCTCGAGGACGCGGCGGGCATATTCGGCGACGGTCTTCACGCCGGCAGCATAGGCAGGATTAGGAGTCTTGACCCCACCGTTATAGGCGCCGATGGCTTTATCGACGTCACCGCCAAAATGGTCGAGCAGGCCACGGAGCAGCAAGCCGGCATAGGTAGTGAGCACGGCGTCATCCACGGAATTCAGGTCCAGGTTGCGCGGAGGCCGCAGGCGGGCAGGCAGCAAGGTGTAATCGCGCTTGTCATGCAGGTAAAGCTGATGGGCGGCGCGGAGGGTTTCACGCGTGATTTGCCAGGTGCCCATGGCGTAGTCGCTGACCATGACACGCTTGCGACCACGGCGGAGAATGATGTCGTCGCGCTGGGCGCGCTTCTTCCAGACGGCGTGAGTGAGATCGCCGTTAACGTCCATGTAGTCGTTCTCCATGGCACCGACGCCGAGGAAGTAATCAAGCGGAAGCGAATAAAACTGGGCGACATCGATAATGTCGGCGGCGAGCTGCGTGGCCTGTTCGCGCGTTAGAGGACGAGGAGCGGCATCGCTCCCCTGAAGGACGCGGTTGTCGGTTTGCGACTTGAAAACGAGAAACCTGGCCAGCGCGGGGAGAAGCTGAAAAGAATTGAGGGATTCCAGCTTCTGGGCCGTGGGGAAGCCATACGCAACGTCGAACATGTGGCTTTGCTGCTGGTAGTATGCAAAGTCCTTCTGCGTCCAGGAATTTAGATCGTAACGGGAGATGAGGTTGCGGCCTTCGAGCTGCGCAAGACGCGGGACGTCGGTGAGCAAGTCGTTGTCGCAGACAATGAAGATTTCGTAGGACGGACCGTTGGGGGTATCGGTGGCGGTCAGCAGGATGCGCGAGGCGTCACCGCCGTCCCTGGTTTCGCGGCCACGCAGGTATTCAAATTTGAGGAAGGCTTCGAGCTGATCGTGGAAACTGGCGACTTTCGCAGAAGCGACAACGGGCGAATACGGCAGAACCAGCCGGTTACCTTGTATCTTTGGCGCTGGCAGGGCGGGGTAACGCGCAGCAGGCAGATCCAGAGGCCAGAGGCGATAGTCGGTATAAGCGCAGGCGGCGAAAGCCAGCAAGCCAGCGCTGAGGCACAGAAAGTACCTGACTAGCCTTCGGAAAAAGCTTCTGACCGACATTGACCCAGCCCCCTTTCCTATTGGATGACGGCTCCTGGCCTTTTCGTTATTGCGAGACCGATTTGTCTTCCGAGGCATACTGTGCAACCGGGCTGCCGAAGTTGGGTGCGGCGACTAGATAACAGAAAATAAACAGCTTATGAACTGCAAGAGCGAAACGGTTGGGCTGGAGACTATGGGTGGGTGTGTTCAGGCTACCACGGTCTGCCCATAGACCGGAAGCAGGCAAAATTGGTGGCAGGGAAAGAGGGGCGCACCCACAGGTGAGCCTGGCGTAGTCATTCCAGTTTCGTTCCTTTAGGGCGCAACGACAGAACCGCCCACAATCGCCTAAGGCGCATCCGCCGCGCCTGGAGAGAGAAAAGCTCTGGAATGAGTTAAAGATGCTCCTACGCTGTGGCGATTGCCGCTTTTGCGGCGGCTTCCGCGGTGTAGACGACGACGGCCTTCTTGCCGCCTTTGGCGGCGGTGGCGTGAATCGAGCTCAGGTTGACGCCTTTCGCGGCGAGCTGGTTCAAGCACTGAGCTAGGGCCCCAGGCTTGTTCGACAAGTCGTAGGATTCCGCGGGAGTTTCCTGGTACGAGATCCTGGCTGCGTCGAGAGCTTTCTTGGCGCGGCGGGGATCTTCCACGATGAGTTGAACCGTGCCGCCTGTACCTTGAGAAGTTCCCAAGAGGGAGAGAATGTTCACCTTGGCGTCCCCCAGGGTTCGCGCGATTGTGGCGACTGCCCCCGGCTGATTGTCGACAGCGATTGTGAATTGCTTGGTCTTGGCCATGTCAGCACCTCCTGCAGTGCTGGCGGAGGATTATACGCCGCTGGTAAGCGTGTGACGAAATAATAAAGTGGCGAGGCAAAGCGGGCGGCCTCGGAAGGCCGCCCCTACGATGGACGCAGAGGGCACGATTTATCGTGCCCCCGCGAATGAGTCATATTTGCTGGCGCTTCCAACGGCCGCGCTTGAAGAGGACGATGCCGGCGGCGGCGATGGCGGCCTCGGCGACGACGATGGCGATGTAGACGCCGTTGGATTGCATGTGGATGGTGATGGCCAGGAAATAGGCGAGGGGAATCTCCAGCAACCAGAAGCCGAAGAAATGCACGATGGTCGGTGTGACGGTGTCTCCTGCGCCGTTGAAGGCCTGAAGCATGACCATGCCGTAGGCATAACCGATGTTGCCGTAGCTGAGGATGCGCAAGCTGGAGACGGCCAGCGGGATGACGGCGGGATCGCTGGTGAAGAGGCGAATGATTGGCTCGGCGAAGACCACAAAGAACAGGCCGATGACGCCAAGAAAAATCATGTTGTAAAGTCCGGTACGCCAGACGGAAGTTTCCGCGCGCTCGGGCTGTTTGGCGCCGAGGTTCTGGCCGACGAGCGTGGCGGCGGCGTTGCTGAGGCCCCAACTGGGCATGAGGACAAAGATGAGTATGCGGATGGCGATGGTATAGCCGGCGAGAGCTGCCGAGCCGAAGACGCTGACGATCCGTACGAGGCCGATCCAACTGGTGTGCGCGATGGCGAACTGCAGGATGCCCGTGAGCGAGACGCGCAAGAGGCGAAGCAAGACGCTGAAGTTGAGATGGACCTGGCGGCGGAGGATGCGGATGCGCTCGGTGCCCTTCAGAAGACGATAGAACTGGTAGAGAACGCCGATGCTGCGGCCGGTGAGTGTGGCGAGGGCCGCGCCGGTGACACCAAGCTTGGGGAAAGGCCCCCAACCGAATATGAGACAGGGGTCGAGGATGAGATTGATG
>Ga0137365_10005208_pt1 | contig 10439 bp, 10 predicted proteins | sample SagtaG_9_FD_104799 | JGI IMG/M metagenome (GOLD analysis project Ga0137365, IMG submission 104799) | Vadose zone soil microbial communities from Sagehorn Ranch, Mendocino, California, USA - Sage1_L_40_16 metaG | ecosystem: Environmental > Terrestrial > Soil > Vadose zone | place: USA... | reverse complement strand
AGGAGTGCGTCGGTATCGACAGCAGTCTCCGGCCATGGCTCTGGGGCTGACGGACCATCTCTGGTCGTTCCTGGAAGTGTTGACCTCCCGTGTTCCTACCACCTCTTAACAGGGTCACTACCAACTTTTCTGCGGACGCGATAAATAAACGTCTGTGCAAACAGTTCTAGCCGCCAGCAGGACCGCCCTCAAGTCCTGGCTTTGTCATGCTCGCGGGATCAAGGATGCGGTCAAGATCTTCATCCGTCAGTTGCGTCTGCTCACGGGCAACCTCGCGCACCGTCTTCCCGGTCTTGTAAGCCAGCTTGGAAATAGCGGCGGCGGCATCGTAGCCAATGACCGGAGCCAGAGATGTGCAGATCGCCAGGCCACGCTCGACCATCTCGGGTCCCTTAGTCGTCGCCTGGATGCCCTTGACGCACTGCTCGGTGAAGTTGCGCGCGACCGCGGCTAACAGACTAATCGATTGCAACAGGTTGTAGGCAGTGACGGGCATCATGACGTTGATCTCGAAGTTGCCCGATTGTCCCGCGACAGTGATCGTCGTGTGGTTGCCTATCACCTGTGCGCAGGCCATACAGACCGATTCAGCGATGACCGGATTGACCTTGCCCGGCATGATTGAGCTACCGGGCTGCACGGCGGGCAGCTCGATCTCGCCGATGCCCGCGCGCGGACCCGAGCCGAGCCAGCGCGTATCGTTGGCAATCTTCATCAGGCTGACCGCCAGCGTATTGAGCGCTCCACTGGCCTCGACGATGTTGTCCAGTGTGTTCTGGGCCTGGAAGTGGTTGCTCGTCTCGTGAACAGCGACGCCGTTCAGCTCCGAGAGACGCCTGGTGACGCGCGCCGCGAACTCGGGATGCGTATTCACTCCCGTGCCCACCGCGGTGCCGCCGAGGGCGACCTCGGACAGCTCGCTCTGCGCGTGCTGCATACGGACGATACCGCGCTCGATCTGACCGGCGTAACCCAGGAACTCCTGTCCCAGGCGAATAGGCGTGGCATCTTGCAGGTGCGTGCGCCCCGTCTTGACTATGGGCATGAACTCCTCGGCCTTCTCCTCCAACGCCTTCTGTAGTCCCTGCAACGCTGGCAACAGATCTTGCCTGATGCTCAGCAGCGCCGAGAGGTGTATCGCCGTAGGGATCACATCGTTCGAGGACTGCCCGAAGTTTACATGGTCGTTGGGATGCACCTTGCGCGAGCCACGCGAACCGCCCAGCAGCTCACTGGCACGATTGGCGATCACCTCGTTGGCGTTCATATTGGTCGAGGTGCCGGAACCCGTCTGAAAAATATCGAGGACGAAATCGCTATCTAACTTACCATCAATTACTTCCTGAGCTGCGCGCACAATCGCCGCCGCAATCTGCGGATCGACGGTGCCCAGGGCTTCGTTTACCTGTGCCGCCGCCTGTTTGATCTGCCCGAGGGCGCGAATAAACTGGCGCGGGAAACGCAGGTCGCTAATCGGGAAGTTAAGCACCGCGCGCTGTGTGCTTGCTCCATAATAAGCGTTGGCCGGGACCCGCATCTCGCCCATCGAATCGCGTTCGACGCGGGTCTCTTCAGAAATGCTCATAATTCGTTCTCCTCTTCGAACACGACTTTCGTTTGTATTATACCATCACGATACACGCTGACTTAGCTCTGAAATCACAATGCGCTCTCATTGTTGTTCTTGTCCATATCTCCACTCCTCGGTTATAATCGTAGTCATACACCTGGCTGGCTGTACAAAGAGAGGAGCCCTCATACATGTTACTCGAAGCGAATGTTCGGAAGATGCTGGTCGACGGCAGCCAATGGGCCAGTTGGGCCGGCTACCACATACCTGTTAGCGATAAATACGTTGTCATCTGGACACCTGCGGGAACGCAGATGAACTGGCGGCCAGGCACCTGGGTCTCGCAGAGGCACCAGCTCACCTATTTCTGGCCCGAAGAGTGGTTTACGATCCACGTCGGATACAACAGTAACGACGGCACCTTCTCCAGCGGCTATTGCGATGTCGTGCTTCCCAGTTCCGACTACACCAATACGGCCAGCGAGCTCATCTACACCGATCTCTATATTGATGTCGTGGTGCGCGAGGATTACAGCGTCTTCACAAAAGATCAGGAGGTCTTCGATCGCGCCGCCAGTCGTTTCCCCATCGTAGAGCAATCGCGCAAGAAATCATTCGAGGTGCTCGGCTGGCTCGAAGAGCAGGCGCAACGCTGGATGGGTCCGTTCGAGTTGCTTCCTCGCTCTCTGCCGAGAATAGATTTTGAGATGCTGACTCCACGCGAGGCTGCTGCGGCGCTGCGCGCGGCTGTTTGAGATAGGCAGAATGACTATGTTACCGGAAATACTGCAGACACAATTGATACAGGCTGGCGTCACAGACTTCAGCGAGTCCGCCCTGCGCGAGGCGCTGGAGACGCGCGTTGAGACCTATACGCTGATCAAACTCGCTCCCTGGGCAGCCAGGCGCTGGAAGTGTCGCTATCGCCTGATGATGGGCGACGCGCTCTATGATGCGCAGAGCGTCGCTGAGGCATATGCGCTGGGCATACAGGCAGCTCTGCTAAAGCCACCCACCGCCAGACCCGCCGCAGCGGATGACAGCGAGACGAACTGAATCCCCTTCCAAAGGGAATGTTTTCACAACACCCAAAATATTACATTTGGCTTGTTCCTTATTCCTCTTCTCAGACGTTTAGTATAATGAAGTAGGGGATAAGCAATCAACCGTCACCCCCTCTAAAAAACATCATTGACTATCGAAAGGATACCACCACTATGATGCGCACTATGTGCAAAGGAAAAATTCACCGCGCGACCATCACTCAGGCCGATCTCAACTACATGGGTAGTATCACCATCGACCAGAACCTGCTGGAGGCTGCGGACATCTATCCCTACGAGAAAGTGCAGGTGGTCAATATCAATACCGGCTCTCGCCTGGAGACATACACCATCGCGGGCGCGCGCGGCTCCGGCGTCATCTGCCTGAACGGCGCCGCCGCCCGCCTGAACGCTCCCGGCGACCTTGTTATCATCATTAGCTATGCAGACTACAATGAAGCGGAAATTCGTTCACTGGTACCACATATCGTCTTTGTAAATGAAAATAACCAGATCACCGAGAAAAAAGAGGTTCCGTTAATCGAGATGCTGCCGGAGTCCGTGCAAGAATCTCAGCGCGAAGTTGAGGCCCTGTTCTCCTGACTTCGAGTAGTAAATTTCATTCGACCGCCCGGTTGGATGATTTACTGCTTGCCACTCTCCTACCAAACGTTTGTAAGGTTCCTCCTCTCAACCTCTTCCCAGACGCACAGCCTGCCTATCTTCAATGATCAAGAGTACGATAAGTGCTACCTCTACCGGCTTGTCAATGTAGGCAAGAATATTTGGAATGCCACCGGTAATCAAGTACCACGCGATGATGGTGACGACTGCCAGCACGATCAATAACCAGCGCGTGATACGTTGAATGGGCCGGAGGGCCGGAAGATAGAGCGCTACGATGAGAACTATGTACGCAGCGAAGTTGAGCAAGAACAATACGGAAAGCGGTATCGGAAGTGCGCTCAATAGAGAAGGACCACCCCTGGGGCCGCCTCCGCCCGGTGGACCGCCCGCGTGACTGCCAGGAGGTGGGCCACCCGCGTGACCTCCTGAGAGAAAGCCCGTCATGAGACTGCGATCGAGGTGAACCAGCGCTGTTACTACAGCGAGGATGATGATCGCAATCTGCAGTGGGCCGATATGCGAAATAGTTCGGCGCAATGATACTTGACTCATTTCTGACAGTATCTCCTTTGCTACATTCAAAAGGTGTTATTTCGTGCTGTTTCTCTGCGTGAGATGGATAACGAGAAAGAAGAGTATACGCCTCCTTCCTTGTTATGCACAGCAAATCAGATAAGACATCATACATTCTTTTATACCGAACGAGTATGAGTAAACTTGCAAATAATTGTAAAATTATTTTAAAGTTGATGAGACGTTCGCCTGCTTAAAACCTCATGCAAAAGTATCTTGCGAATACGTGAAAAAGTGCTATAGTATTTCCATGCGTATTACCTCATTGCAGACACAGGCAACCAATCCTGATCGTATAAATGTCTTCGTCGATGAGCGCTTTCTGCTGGGTGCCAGCTCGCTCGTCGTGCTCCAGATGGGCCTGGAGGTCGGGCAGGAGCTCTCTCCGGCACAACTAGACCAGTTGCGCGACGAGGAGGGGCTACAACAGGCGGTCGAGCGCGCGCTCAACTACCTCTCGTTTCGTCCGCGCAGCCGCGAGGAGGTGCGGCGCTACCTGCGGCGCAAGGAGACGCCGCCAGCCCTGGTCGAACGGGTCTTCGAGCGCCTCGACCATCTCGACCTGGTGAACGATCGCGCCTTCGCCTCCTTCTGGATCGAGTCGCGCGAACAGTTCAATCCAAAGGGTGCGCGCGCGCTCAAGAACGAGCTGCGCATGAAGGGCGTCGAGCGCGAGGTTGTTGATGAGATGATCGATGACGAGAAGGATGAGGAGCGCGCCCTGCGCGCCGGACATAAAAAAGCGTCCTCTCTGCTACGCCTACCAGACATGGACTTCGCGACTTTCCGTGCGCGCCTCGGCTCCTTCCTGCAACGGCGCGGCTTCGGCTACGAGGTCACTAAGCGCACGGTGAGCCAGTTATGGAAAGAACTCAAAGAGGATGATGAGGGCAATGTAGACGACGCAGACGATTTTTAAAATCTCTCTTTTTAGTCGTTCGGATTTGCCGTCGGACTGGGCGTCACCTGAACAGTAGGCACCTGCACCACCGGCATATTTGTTGGATCGATAGGCGTAATTGTGATCTGGCGCACATTGCTCGGCAGGGTATCACCGTAGGAGAGGCTGATATTCATGCTCTTCGCATCCAGACCGGGCTGGCGGACCAGGAAGGCCTGAGCGTTCTCCTGCTTCATCCCCTTGATCTGATTCTTCAAATTAGCGATCTGTGATGGCGAGATCTGGTATTTTGCCACACCGCCCACTGCGACCGTTATTGTTGCCACGCCGTTGTCATCAACGGCGTCAACGCTCGACTGACTGAACTGCGTCAAACGGGTCACAAGGGCGTAGTTCGGGCCGAACTGCTGCCGCGCCTCGTCCTGTAGCGACTGGCGCGCTATACTCTGCACATCGTTGTTGGAGGCGTACTCTACGCTGACCTGCTCGGTGAGGCTTACGGTGACGGTATCGCTCTGCTCGCCGACCTGCGGATCGTTGTTGCCGTCCAAAACGGTAAAGGTTGGATCGGCCAGCGCAATCTCATTTTTCTGCGCCAATTGCGCATTGACGGCCTGGGTCAGTTGCGCCACCGCCTCCTGGTTGACCTGCGCGCCCAGTTTGGAGACATCATCGGACGATACGACCCTCGGGCAATTGTTCGAGAAACAGAAGAACCGACGCCCAGAGGTTGGCCCGGTCTTCGTGAATGTCTGGCTCAACTTCAAGGTGTTGGCGGGAAGCGCGCGCCCGTTGACATCGATGCTGCTGGTGTCGGGGCTTGCCGTAAGCGTGTAAACGTCGCTGATGGGATGTACCTGCGGACTGACGACGACTTTTGCCGAGGCAAAGGCCGGAACGGTCAAAAAGATCGTGCCGGCGATGACGAGCAATATAACGATAATCAAGATCGGAACGATAACCAGGGCGGAGGGCCTGCGCCTCTTGTTGTGCGAGTGCGTGGGCGGCTTCGTCGTGATCGTCGCGGTATCTTCAACGCGTTGTACCTGGCGCGCCGACAGGTCGCTCGGTCCGATCGAGGTTGTCGGAGCATTGTAATCGGACCGGCTGAAACGGGGACCGGGCAGCGGCACCAGCACCATCTCCGGGCACGGCGTCATCACGTTTTCCGCTATGACGCGCGCCGCCGGGCGCGGTAGCGCCTGGCGAGGAGCGGTAATACGCCTGGGCGTCAGCTCATTTTCGCCGAGTTCTTCGGACCCAGGCACGCCCAGTATATGCGTCTGATCAGTCGTCGGCTCTGCGAGGACGGCTTCCGGCTGTTCCTTCGACTCTTCTGCCGTGACTACTGGCGTCGCGGGAGCAGGCCGGGGACGTGGTGTGTGGAGCACCGCCTGATAGGCGTCTTCGAAGGCATAGCGCAGTTCATCCGCCGTAGCAATGCGGTCCCGTGGATCTAGTGCGATGGCGTGCTGCACGATGTCATTCAGAGGTCGCGGCAACATTATGGCCGGGTCTTCGCCCGGAAGCCGCCGGGTGAGCATCTGGTACAGGATCATGCCCAGCGAATAGATATCGTTGCTGGGAGCTGCAATACCATTGAGCCGTTCGGGCGCCATGTAGGCAACCGTCCCCATCTCGTGTCCGGCAGTGGTCAGCGCCGCGTCGCTTACTATGCCGGGCAGGGAAGCGATCCCGAAGTCGATCAAGCGTACATAGACCTGCCCGGTCTCTTCCTCCGTGTCGAGCAAGATATTGGTGGGCTTGAGATCGCGATGTACCACGCCACGTTTGTGCACATAAGCAACGGCCATTGCCAGCGCGGTGAAGAGCTGATGCGTCTCGGAGAGGGTCAAAGAGCCAGCCTGCAGGCGGCGCGCGAGCGTTCCACCTTCGATATAAGGCGTGACCAGGAAGAGGCGTCCCTGCTCCTCGCCAAACTCGTAGAGAGGGAGAATATGATCATGTTTGAGGTGCGCGCTGACCTCCGCCTCGCGCAGGAAGCGTTTGCGCGCCGTGATATCGTGTACGAGGTCGGAACGTATAACCTTCAAAGCCACCTCGCGCCCGAAGGCTGTGCGCTGGCGCGCGAGATAGACCTCACCCATGCCACCCACATCGATACGACGAACAAGATCATAATGACCAAAGGAGCGCTTATTCTGGCCATCACCTTGCAGGCTATGCTGGTCTTTGTCGGGGTCGTGCTGTTCTCTCATGCTTTTATTTCAGACATCATGCTATTACAGTGCATTAATAAAACAACTCGTAACTCTTCAGTAGGGATGGAGCTTGCCTCCATCCGGTTCCCAGACTCCGCTATATGTCAGATGCAGTATAACATCTCGCAATCGAGAAGTGAAGAGCGCACAAGACTTCCAGTCACTCAGGCACTATCGTTGGGTCCTCTTCCTCGCTCTTATGTTCCTTTGGTGCGCCATGCCTCTGCCCAAATCCGCGTAGCAGCAGCGCCAGGGCCAGCAAGACCAGGCCAACGGAGACGCCAAGCGATAAGATAGAATTGTTGCCGTCCCACGAAACCACTTCCGCAAGGAACGTCACCGCCAGCAGCACAACGATCACGCCGATCAGCTTTTCTTTGAGATCTTCAAGATTATGAATTTCGAGCCAGTGAGGCATCGCGAGGCGGTCGTCGATGAAGAGGTCGTAGAGGCCAAGCGCGACAATATAAAGAACGGTTCCCAGCAGGAAAAGGTCGATGATTTCGATGCACTCAACCGAGAGATGCCTGGCCTCCTCAGCCGTGAAAGTGAGGTGCGAGAACGTACTGACCAAAATATTGAAGACCGTCAGTCCTCCGTAGACGAGCACTGTGAGCGCCGCCAGAAAGGAGCCGATAACCGCGATGACCACCAGGTAGCGGCTACTGGCAAGAATGTGCCTCAGCATAAAAACCTCCTCCTAATTATGTATTATTGCTTATTATATTATCGTAGGGGCCTACCCATGAATTTCGCGGCATTTTTGCGTTTCCCCTTGCGCCTGCGCCAACGATGGTGTATGATATAGCAGGTTCGCACTCTCAGGCATGGAGTGCTAAAAACGGAAGCGAGCGCAGCCTCGCCTTCTTGAAATAGCCTTCTTACCAATATACACATACCACATAACAGGGAGGATTGGACTATCATGTCTACAGTTAGCGTCAGGCTTCGACCACTGGGCGACCGCGTGGTCGTCAAGGCTCTAGCCCGTGAAGCTGTCACCAAGAGTGGCATCGTGCTACCGGACACAGCGACCGAGAAGCCCCAGGAGGGCGAGGTGCTAGCAGTCGGTTCCGGCAAAGTATTAGACAACGGCAAGCGCTCCACTCTGGAGGTACAGGTCGGACAGCGCGTGCTTTTCGCGAAATACGCAGGCACGGAAGTAAAAGTTGACGGCCAGGAGTATTTGATCCTGCGAGAGAGCGATATTGTGGGTATCCTGGAGTAGTTAGTCTCATTATATAGGAGTATTCGAGTGGCAAAGCGATTACAATTTGACGAGCAGGCGCGCCACTCCCTCAAGAAGGGGATCGACGCGCTGGCGGAAACCGTGAAGGTCACGCTTGGACCAAAGGGCCGCAACGTTGTGCTGGACAAGAAGTTCGGCGCACCGACGATTACGAACGATGGCGTGACCATTGCACGCGACATTGAGCTACCTGATTCATTTGAGAACATGGGCGCTCAGTTGCTCAAAGAGGTCGCGACCAAGACCAACGACGTGGCCGGCGACGGTACGACGACAGCAACTGTCCTGGCCCAGGCGATCGTTCACGAGGGTCTGAAGAACCTCGCAGCGGGCGCGAATCCGATGATTCTCCGCCACGGTCTGGAGAAGGGGGTCGAGGCTCTTATCGCCGAGATCAAGACGATGGCCCGACCGGTCGAGACGCGCGAGGAGATCGCGCAGGTCGCGTCCATCTCCGCCGCCGATCAGGAGATCGGTGATCTGATCGCCGAGGTGATGGAGCGGGTCGGCAAGGACGGTGTGATCACGGTCGAAGAGGGCCGTGGCATCGCGATGGAGAAAGAATACACGGAAGGCATGCAGTTCGATCGCGGTTTTATGTCAGCCTATATGGCAACGAACCCCGACAACACGATTGCCGAGCTGTCTAACCCCTACATCCTCGTGACGGACAAGAAGATCAGCGCGATCGCCGATATCTTACCCCTGCTGGAGCGCGTTCTTCAGTCCGGTCGCAAGGAACTCGTGATCATCGCTGAGGACGTGGACGGCGAGGCCCTGGCGACGCTGGTGGTTAACAAGATGCGCGGCGCATTCAATGTGGTAGCTGTAAAAGCTCCTGGCTTCGGCGATCGCCGCGAAGCCATGCTGGAAGATATCGCTGTCCTGACCGGCGCCGAGGTTATCACCGAGAAGCGCGGCCTGAAGCTGGAGAATGCGACGTTGCGTGATCTCGGTCACGCCCGCACGGTAACGGCCACGAAAGATAACACAACGATCGTCGAGGGCGAGGGCGAGTCGGCGGCTATTCAGGCCCGCATTCAGCAGATCCGCGCCTTGATCGGCGAGACCACCAGCGACTACGACCGTGAGAAGCTGCAGGAGCGCCTGGCGAAGCTCGCCGGTGGCGTGGGCGTGATCAAGGTCGGCGCCGCGACGGAGGTCGAGCTGAAAGAGAAGAAGCATCGCGTCGAGGATGCGCTCTCTGCCACGCGCGCGGCCATCGAAGAGGGCGTCGTCCCCGGCGGTGGCGCGGTCCTGCTCGCGGCCCTGCCCGTGCTCGATCAGTTCACTGATCTGACCGGCGACGAGGCGACGGGCGTCAATATCCTGCGCCGCGCCCTGGAAGAGCCTCTGCGCCTGATCGCGTTCAACGCTGGCTACGATGGCGCGGTCACTGTTTCAGGTGTGCGTGGGCGCGAACGCAGCTTCGGCTTCAACGCTCTGACCGGCGAGTATGTGGACATGTTCAAGGCCGGCATCATTGATCCCGTGAAGGTCACACGCTCCGCTCTGCAGAACGCGGCCAGCATCGCGGGCATGGTGCTCACCACCGATACGCTCATTACCGACTCGCCTGAAGAGGCGGCAGCCGGTGGTATGCCTGCTGGTATGGGCGGTATGGGCGGTATGGGCGGTATGGGCGGTATGATGTAGGAAACGTGCCTCACCGGTACACCTGCAGCAAGCAATACAAAATGGACGTTCCCTCTTGAGAGAGAACGTCCATTTTTTGCATAAAGGCATATTTGAGTGTATAATTGTACCAACATTTCCTGGTGAGTCCCTATACACTGAACCGTTTTTGCTCGATGACGAGGTGATAAAACGCTATGAGCTATCTGTTTCGCGGGTTCTTTCTTCGGGAGTCCGACGTAGTACAGCCTTTGCAGGTGGTTGAGGCAGCGCAGCGCCATTGGTGGGACGCTCGCATTCGCCCGGTTGGTCAGCCCTTTCCCGGCATAGCTGTGCAGCTCGCCGATAGGCCCCAAGGCGTCTTTGATGCGGATGCAGAGGAGCTTGAGGCCGATCTTTTGCAGTGGAGCAAGTCCTTTCCGCAGGCACAGCTTGTTTTTATCGATGTGGAGTGCTCCGGCGGAACATGCCTGTACCAGGGCTACATATGCAGTAACGGGCGTATTCTTAAGCGCGAGGATACGGGGCAAGAGGGTCACGCACCCCTGCGTCGCCTGCTGCGCTACATAGACGTCGAGCTGGACGAACGTGGCTACTTCGCGCCCTTCGAACGCAGCTT
>Ga0137365_10005200_pt1 | contig 10446 bp, 14 predicted proteins | sample SagtaG_9_FD_104799 | JGI IMG/M metagenome (GOLD analysis project Ga0137365, IMG submission 104799) | Vadose zone soil microbial communities from Sagehorn Ranch, Mendocino, California, USA - Sage1_L_40_16 metaG | ecosystem: Environmental > Terrestrial > Soil > Vadose zone | place: USA... | reverse complement strand
CACGTCGAGTCGTGGAATGTCGCCTACCGCGGCATCATGCCCGACGAGGTGATCGCCAGAACCGACCTCGCCTATCGGACCGTGTTCTGGCAAGAGCGCATTGCTGACCGCGATTGGCCCGTCTTCCTCATGGAGGAGCACGGCAAACCGGTGGCTTTTTGTCAGATGATCCCGACCAGAGACGGCGACGATGATCCCAAGCGCGTCGGACATATCACGTCGCTGCACGGTCTGCCACACGTGCGCGGCAGAGGCCATGGCCAGGCACTCATGGATCATGTGCTCGCCGAATTTCGACGTCGCGGATTCGAAGCGGTAACCCTGTGGGTGCTCCAGGAGAACTGGAACGCGCGGCGGTTTTACGAAAAGTACGGGTTCGCGCTCGACGGCGGCACGAGAACATATCCGAAGACCGGGGTGCCCGAAGTGCGATATCGGATTAGACTTTCGGTCTCACCCTAATCGCCAAGGAGTCGCATCGTGCGACGCGTTCTGTCCGTAGCGCTATTCCTCGCCGCCACCACCACTACCGCCGCCGCGCAAGGCCAATTCCAGCCATCCGGTTTCGCCGTCGAAGATCCCGTCCTGCGGCGCATCTGGGCCATCGGGACCGACAGCTCGCAGCTGCCGCATCTCGCCGAGGTGCTCTTCGATTCCCTCGGCCCCCGCCTGACGGCGTCGCCGGGGATGACCGCAGCGCAGAACTGGTTGATCGCGACCTACAACTCCTGGGGAATCACCGCGCGCAAAGAGCAGTACGGCACCTGGCGCAGCTGGCGGCGCGGCACGACGCACATCGACCTCGTCGCGCCGCGGGTGCGCTCGCTCGAAGGCACGGTGCTCGCGTGGAGCCCGCCCACGCCGAAAGGGCGGCCGGTGCGCACGCCGGTCACCATTCTGCCCGACTTCGCGGATAGCAGCGCATTCGTGTCCTGGCTGCCACAAGCGAAGGGAAAGTTCGTGCTCATCTCTCTGGCTCAACCCACGTGTCGGCCCGACGACAGCTGGGAAAAGTGGGCGACGCAAAGCACCGCCGATTCCATGAAGGCGCGCCGCACCGCCGCTCAGCAGGCGTGGCAACAGCGTCTCCAGCACACCGGCTATGTTACGGGCGGCGGCGTCGCGGCCGTGGCGGGGCTTTCGCGACGACTCGAAGCGGCCGGTGCGGCGGGAATCATCGGCAGCTTCTGGTCGCAAGGCTGGGGCGTGCAGAAGATCTTCGCGGCATTTACCGACCGCGCGCCTGTCCTCGACATCGCCTGCGAGGACTACGGCCTACTCTACCGGCTTGCCGAAAACAAACAGGGCCCCGTCATCGAAGTGACCGCGGAGTCGCAGGCGCTAGGTGAGGTCCCGGTCTTCAACGTCGTCGGTGAGATGAAAGGCACGCAGCTGCCCAACGAATACGTCATGCTGTCGGCGCACTTCGATTCCTGGGACGGCGGATCCGGCGCGACCGACAACGGCACCGGCACCATCACCATGCTCGAGGCGATGCGCATCCTCAAGCAGGTCTATCCCAGCCCGCGCCGCACGATCCTCGTCGGCCACTGGAGCGGCGAGGAACAGGGCTTGAATGGCTCCCGCGGCTACGTGCACGATCATCCGGAGATCGTGAGCGGCCTGCAGGCGCTCTTTAATCAGGACAACGGGACGGGGCGCGTGGAGAACATGAGCGCGTCGGGATTCCCCGATGCCGCGGCGAGTCTCGCACGCTATCTCGCGCGTGTGCCGGCCGACATCACCCGCAACATCAAGTTCGGCTTTCCGGGCGCGCCCTCGGGCGGCGGCACAGATCACGCGTCCTTCGTGTCGTGCGGCGCGCCGGGATTCGGCCTCGGGTCGGGCGACTGGGATTACGGCCGCTACACCTGGCACACGAACCGCGACACGTACGACAAGATCAGTTTCGACGACGTGAAGAACAACGCGGCGCTCGCGGCGATGCTGGTCTACCTCGCGTCCGAGGACACGGTGCGGATGTCACGCGAGAAACGCACCGTCTTTGCGCTCACGCCGAGCGGCCAGCCGGGCGCGTGGCCCGAGTGCCGGGATGCGCAGCGCAGCACGCCCTCGCTCGCGCCGGCGCCGCCACCGCCACCACCGGCGGCTCCCAGGCCGTGACGTTCGCGGATCATTTCTCCGGCATTTCCGCGGCTTACGCCGCGTTCCGGCCGCGCTATCCGGACGCGCTGTTTGAGTTCCTGGCGCAGGTCGCGCCGGCGCAGGCTGACGCCTGGGATGCGGGAACGGGGTCGGGACAGGCGGCCATCGGATTGGCGCGTCATTTCAACCACGTCATCGCCACCGATGCGAGTAGCGCGCAGCTCGAGCACGCGACGCCAGACGCGCGGATCAGCTATCGCGTCGCCACGGCGGAAGCGAGTGGCCTGGACAACGCGTCGGTCGATCTCGTCACGGCCGCCCAGGCGCTCCACTGGTTCGACCGCAGCCGCTTCTGGGCGGAAGTCCGGCGCGTGTTACGGCCGGGCGGCGTCATCGCGGTGTGGACCTACGTGCTCTTCGAGATCGCGCCGCCGATTGACGCCATCATCCGCCATTTTTACCGCGGCGTCGTCGGGCCATACTGGCCGCCGGAACGGCGCATCACCGAAGAGCGTTACCAGACCATCGAGTTCCCATTTTTAGAATTTGCCGCGCCGAACTTCGTCATCGAGCAGGCAGTCACACTCGACGATGTCGCCGGCTACATCCGCACCTGGTCGGCGACACGTGCGTTCGTGAAGCACCATGGCGAGGATCCGGTCGACGGCTTGGTCAACGAGCTGGCGCCCGCCTGGGGCTCTCCGCAGCAATCCCGATTGGCGCGCTGGCCGGTGACGATGCGCGTGGGGAGGGTTTCATGAAGGAATGGATCACCAACGTCATCACGCGCGAGCTGAAAGCGCTGCGCCGTGAAATCGAAACGTACCCGAGCGAAGCCGACCTCTGGGAAATACCGGCCGGCATCTCGAATCCCGGCGGCAATCTCGCATTGCACCTCGCCGGCAACCTCCAGTACTTCATCGGCAACGTGCTCGGCAAAAACGGATATGTCCGCAATCGCGACGCCGAATTTGCGAGCCGCGACGTGCCGCGCACCGAGCTGCTGCGCGAAATCGACAACGCGATTGCCGCCGTGCAAACCGGTATGGGCGAGATCAGCGAAGCCGACCTGGCCAAGCCGTATCCCGAGAAGGTCGGGGGCGTCAGTGAGTCGACCGGTGCGTTTCTCGCGCACTTCGCGACCCATCTCGCCTACCACCTCGGCCAGGTGGACTACCATCGTCGCATCATGACGGGCGAGGGAAAGACCGTGAAGGCGATGGCCCTCACGGAGCTCGGAGGAAAGTCTGCATGAAGACCAGAACCGTCGGGCGGCCGGAGCCCGACGAGATCCCGTCGCCCTGGGTCGGCTACATCAAGCGCGTCCCGGAGCCCGATCCGGTGATCGTCTGCGCAGCGCAAATCGAGGAGACGGCGAACCTGCTCCGCCCGCTCTCCGACGCTGACGCGATGTACCGCTACGACCGCGGCAAATGGAGCATCAAGGAAGTCGTCGGCCACCTCTCTGATATCGAGCGCATCATGGCCTATCGCGCGCTGCGGATCGCGCGCGGCGACACCACACCGCTGCCCGGCTTCGATGAAAACGCCTACGTACCAGTCGGCAAGTTCGACACGCGCTCGCTCGCCGATCTCGTCGGCGAACTGCGCACCGCACGCGCGGCGACCCTGGCACTCCTGCGGACGTTTGACGCGGATGCCTGGGTCCGGCGCGGCACCGCGAATGGCAAGCCGGTCAGCGTCCGCGCGCTCGCATTCATGATTCCCGGGCACGAGCGGCATCATGTCGAGATTCTCAAAACCCGCTACCGTGTCGGGGGCGGTGCCTAACAAGTAGATTACTGACCGCCTACAACAAGGAAATGTCGTGCTTACGACACTCGTGCTGGCCGCACTCGTACAGCAGCCGACCGCTCCGCCACCGCCGGCCCCGCCGTCGCCGCCACCGATCGACGTTGGCGCCGTCGCGCCGGACTTCTCGATCCCTGGGGCGACGCGCTATGGCACTCTGAAGAATCCGGTTCGGCTCAGCGACTACAAGGGGAAGACGGTCGTGCTCGCGTTCTTCTTCAAAGCCCGAACGCGTGGCTGAACGGTCCAAATGAATGCGTACCGTGATCAGTACGCACAGCTCTTCAAGGACGGCAAAAACGTGGTCCTCATCGCGATCAGCGCTGACCCCGACACGGCACTCTATACGTGGGCGCGCGACGCGCAGTATCCGTTCTTGTTCGCGCAGGATACGGGCCTTGCGGTGGGCAAGATGTACGGCGCCCTGGCGAAGTATCCGGGACTGACGAACCGCAATCTGTTTGTCGTGGGGCCGGACGGCAGAATCGCCTATCGGGCGGTGCCGTTTAGGGAAATCGATCCTACCGCCTATACGGAATTGGGTGCCGCGCTAGCGAAGGTGATGCCGGCGGATACAACTGCGCGGTAGGAGGCGGAAGGGGGCGGTAATGGGGCGGTAGGTTACCGCCTCCTTCCGCCCTCTACCGCCGTCTCAAGGGCGGATTCGATGTCTTGGTCCGCTCCAACCCCCGTATACACAACGCGCCCCTTGGCATCCAGCACGGCGATGTACGACGTCGAGGGTGCCTGGAAAGCCCGCACCGCCGCACCGTTGCCATCCCACAGAAACGTGAACGGCATCGGATGCTTCTCGAGATGGCGGCGCACGGTGTTCTTGCTCTGATTGACCGCGACAGCCACGACTAGAAACTCTGCCCGATCCCCATACTTCCTCTGCGCCGCCTCCATGCGTGGCAACAGCTCGGCGCAAATCGGGCACCACGTCGCCCAGAACTCCACGATTACCGACTTCTTGCCGATCCATTTGGACAGCGCGACCGAATCACCGTTCAGATTCTCGAGGGTGACGGCCGGTGGCGTTTCACCGACGGGTATACCGATCACGTCCTGTGCGCGCAGCAGCGCCGGAGTTAAGAGCAGCAACCCCACGTACGACGCACGACGCACGACGCACGTCTTTACCATACTTGGCCCGCTTTGACGAAATAGTATTCGGCCATCAGCAAGAGAACCACGCCGGCGGCCTTTTTGATCCACGACATCCACGCGCCGGCGCGCGGCAACGCGGCGATCGCGCCGGAGAAGAACCCGACCACGACCAGCAGCGCCGTCATGCCGAGTGAGAACACGAACAAATACAGGAATCCCAACACCGCGCTGCGGGTTGTCGCTACCCAGGTGAGGACCGCGGCGAATGCCGGCGCGCCACAGGGGGCCGCGACCAGGCCCGAGGTCGCGCCCAACAGAAACACGGCTGGATAGGAGCCGCCGCCGAGGCTGCCGGCCCAGGCGGCGAGTTGCGCGGGCAAGCGAACGGGAATGACCTCGAGCATCGCGAGCGCGAATACGAGCAGCAGATTCCCGATCACGAGCCGCGCCCAGAAACTCGCGCCGATCGTGCCGAACAGCGATCCCGTCATCCCGGCGATCATGCCGAGCAGCGCATAGAAGAGAGCGAGCCCGCTGACGTAGGTGACCGTCAGGCCGATGGTGCGGCGTCGCGTCCGCCCCTCGACGTGGACGCCGGCGAGTGTCCCCGCGGTGATGGGGATCATCGGATAGATGCAGGGATTCAGACTCGTGACGAGTCCCGCGGCGAACAACAACGGCACCGCGACGAACGGGTGATGCTGGAGCGCGTCCGACAAACCGGTCTGCAATATGACGATGGTGACCACGGGCGGGATAATAACTAGTTTAGGCCTCGTGAGCCGCACCGCTCTGCTTGCCGGCGCGACAGGTCTCGTCGGCAGTCAAGTGCTCAACTCGCTCCTCGGCGACCCGCAATGGACGCGAGTCGTGACCGTTGGTCGCCGCACCACGGCACGGCAACACGCGAAGCTCGAGCAGCGCGTGCTCGACCTCGGCACGCTCGAGACACTAGGCGACGTACCGCGCCTAAACGATGTGTTCTGCTGCCTCGGCACCACCATCAAGCGGGCCGGATCGCAGCCGGCCTTTCGTCTCGTCGATCACACCTTCGTCGTCGGCCTCGCGCGGGCGGGACTCCGCGCCGGGGCCACACAGTTTTTGCTGGTGAGCGCCATCGGCGCCGATCCCGCGTCGCGCATCTTCTACAGCCGCGTCAAGGGCGAGACGGAAGCGGCCGTTCGCAAGCTCCCCTATCGCAGCATCCAGATCTTCCGGCCATCGCTCCTGCTCGGCGATCGGGCCGAGTTTCGCCTCGGCGAGCGGATCGCGACACTGGGCGCTCCCATGCTGTCTGTCCTGTTGTTCGGCAGGCTGCGGCGCTACCGCCCGATTCACGCCGCGACCGTCGCGCGCGCCATGGTCACCATCGCGCGCGAGGCCCCGCTCGGGCCGAACGTGTTCGAGTACGCCGGCATGCGCGCCAGCCAGGTCGCGTGACCTCCCTCGCGGATCCATTTCTCGCTGCCGCCATCGCCGAGGCGGAGCAAGGCCAGCGCGAAGGCGGCATCCCGATCGGCTCGGTGATCGTGGCTCAAGGCAAGATCATCGGGCGCGGCCACAATCGACGCGTGCAGAAAGGCAGCGCGGTCCTGCATGGCGAGATGGACGCACTGGAGAACGCCGGCCGGCAGCCGGCGTCGTTCTATCGCCAAGCCACGCTCTACACGACGCTGTCCCCCTGCGCGATGTGCAGCGGCGCGATTCTGCTCTATCGCATCCCGCGTGTGGTCATCGGTGAGAACAAGACGTTTGTCTGCGAAGAGGCAGTGCTCAGAAGCCGGGGCGTGTCACTCGAGGTGCGTCAGGATCCAGACTGTATCCGCATGATGACCGAATTCATCCGGACGCACCCCGAGCTGTGGAACGAGGATATCGGCATCTAACGAGCCGTCAGCCGTCGGCCATCAGCCGTCAGCCGGCGGGCCAGCCCGGTTAGCATTCGTTTCACGGAAACAATCGCGGACTCAAACTGCGAATACGTCGTGCCTGGAAACAGACCAAGATCCGACGCGAGTAACAGTTCATACTCCAACTCGCTCGCCGAGCCCAGCGCCATTTGGACGAACCGTGCGAAATCCCGCGCCGTTCCTCGCCCGCACCCCTCCGCAATGTTTGCACCAACGGAGGCTGCGGCTCGTCGAATCTGAGACGTGAGCCCATACTGTTCGTCGCGAGGAAAGGACTTCGTCACACGATAGAGATCGAGTGTCAGTTGATGCGCCTTCTGCCAGACGATCAAGTCTCTAAACGCCCTCATTGAGCGCTCGAAGAAGGAGACGCTCAAAGACTCGGCAGTGGTGCACTTTCTCGAGTAACCGATTCTATCCGAGGGTGGTCCAAACAACGCGGCGGGTTTGCTGATGGCCGACAGCAGAGTGCTGATGGCCTCTCAAGAGTGTACCGGATTCACCTCTTCACCAAACCGCCTGCCGAGCGCTTTGAGATAATTGTCGAGGGATCCGTAGTAGCCGAATAGAAACCGCGCCATGAACCGGAAGATGGGATTGCCGATCCACCCGGCTTCGGTCACGCTCACGCGCGTGCCGTTCGACTCGGGCGTGAGCGCGTACGTCCATGTTCCGCCGAATGCACCACCGGCTTTGGGATCGATCTGGGTCACAATCTTCCGCGGTGGGGATGATTCGAGCACGATAAGCGGCACGTCGAAGCCACCCACCTTCTGACGCCAGACTTCGTGCCCGTCGCGATCCGGCAGCCGCTCCGATTTCTGCAAGGCGGGAAACCAGGCAGGAGCGCCGCCAATATCACGTACCACCTTCCAGACGCTTTCCGGCGGCTGCCGCAGCGTTATCGTGCTCGTGGCGTGGTGCTCGCGAGCGACAAACACGCCGATCAGTGCCATCAGGGCGAACAAAGCCGCGAGGACGCCCATGACCACGAGCAGCCACTTCATGGCGGTTGATAATACCTTTCGGCATGACCGCCGATAGTGTCCGCCTCGACAAATGGCTGTGGGCCGCGCGCTTCTTCAAAACGCGCGGCCTCGCCACCACAGCCGTGTCGGGCGGGAAAGTTCACCTGAACGGCACGCGCGCAAAACCCGCGAAGCCCGTCCAGCTCGGTGACGAGCTGCGCATCCGCATTGGACCCTATGACTGGCTCGTCACCGTCCGGGCCGTAACGGAGCGGCGCGGTCCGCCGAAGGACGCGCAGCTGCTCTACGACGAATCGCCGGAGGGGCGCACGGTGCGAGAGCGGCTCGCGGAAGCTCACAAAATCGCGCCGGCCCCCACCTATCGCGGCAAGGGCCGGCCGACCAAAAAAGACCGCCGCAAGCTAGAAGAGTTTCTGTAGCCGCACGTCGCCCGAGCCGGTCTCGACCGACAGCCGGCCCTTCCCGTCGCCCAATGTCCCCGTCACGTGGTCGTGCTCGATGCGCCGCACCTGCAGCGTCAGGCCGCCGAGATCGATGTCACCACTCCCGGTATCGAGATCCACTTCGGCGCCGACCGTGGGCGGAACCTTCAGCGTTACGTTGCCCGAACCCGTCTCGATGTGGACCGAGCGAAATGTCGTCACGAGTGCGATGTCGACGTCTCCGCTCCCCGTCTCGAACGACAGCTCGTCCCCGGACGTGCCGGTGGCGTCGATATTGCCGGAGCCGGTCTCGACGTGGACGCTGGCGGCTTTGGCGTCGCTCACCGTGACACTGCCCGACCCGGTGTCGAGCCGCAAGCCGGATCCATCGACGCCCGAGACCGTGATATCGCCCGATCCCGTCTCGAGATTCACGTCGCCCGACGCGGTGCGCAGGTCGACGTTCCCCGAGCCCGTCTCGACGCGGAGTGAGCCCTTGGTGCGATCGGCGGCGACATCGGCGGATGCGACGTAGACGCGAATCGCGCCGTCCACGTTGCTGACGAACGCTTTCCCCACGCCGAGGTAGAGCGCGATGTTCTTGCCCCTTGGGACACTCACCCGCAGGTCGGCGTAAGCCTCGAGGCCGTCGTGGCTGCGGCCGGTGATGCGCACTTCGTGGCCTTCACGGTACCAGCCGCTGCGCTCGTGCCGTCCATGCTCCTCGCCGAATGTGCCATCGTCGCGCACGCGCAGTGTCGTATTCCACCCGCGGCCCCACTCGGGCATCACGATGACGTCGTCGGGATAGATGATCCGCAGCGTCTCGCGACCGCGCAGCGGCCCCGATTGGATGTCGAGCTTCGCCGCGTCCGCACCCTGGCGCTGGACTTCGACCGTGACGTCGCTGCCGGTTCCGGCTTCGACGCGCAGCTCGCCGACGAGGTTGTAGATCGCGACGGAATCGCCTTTGAGGACGTGACGTGAGGTTTGAGCGGCAGCAGGGAGGGAGAGGAGGGCAACACCTGAAACGAGCAGCAGCGCAGGACGGATCATAGCGGCTCCACAAGGAGTTGGCTCAGGTTGGATAGCGCAATAAGTGCAAGGGTTGCAGCTTTGACTCTATGGAAGATTGGCTGCTTTGGTTTCTGTTGGCCATCGCGCTGTTCGTGGGAGAGATGTTCACGGCGGGCTTTTGGCTCGCCTGCCTGGCGGTGGGGGCGGCCGTAGCGGGCGTGGTGGGGCTGATCCCCGGCCTCGGATTCGTACCGCAGGGCGTCGCGTTCGCCGCTGCCAGCATCGTCAGCATGGCGGGGCTGCGCCCCCGGCTGATGCACTACTTCCAGCTCGGACCCGGCTCCGAGCTCCGGACCGGCGTGGACGCGCTGCTCGGCAAGACCGGGACCGTGACCGAGCGCATCGCCCCGGGGCTGCCGGGCCGGGTGAAAGTCGAAGGCGAGGACTGGCGCGGTGCCTCCAGTGACGCGACGGTGCTCGAGCCCGGCACCCAGGTCACGATCATTCAGGTGGACGGGACGACTCTCATGGTCGAGAAGGAGTTCTGAGCGATGGGTCCTGGCACTATCCTCGTCGCCGCGGTCGCGTTCGGCGTCATCGTCCTGATCTCGAAAAGCATCCGTGTGGTGCAGCAGGCGCAGACGATGATCATCGAGCGGCTCGGCAAGTATCACAAGACGCTCGCGTCGGGGATCAACTTCGTTCTCCCCGTAATCGACCGTCCCCGCTCCGTGGATTGGCATCAAACGATCATCACCCCGGCGGGCGACAGCTATTCGCGGCGCTTCCGCACCGAGCGCATCGACCTGCGCGAGACCGTGTACGTCTTTCCGCGCCAGAACGTGATCACCAAGGACAACGTCGTCGTCGAGATCGACGCGCTGATCTATTCGCAGATCACTGACCCCGTGCGGGCGACCTATGAGATCGCTAACCTACCCGACGCCATCGAGAAGCTGACGCAGACCACGCTGCGCAACGTGATCGGCGAGATGGAGCTCGATCACGTGCTGTCCTCGCGCGATACGATCAATGCCAAGCTGCGCGCGATTCTGGACGAAGCGACGCACAAGTGGGGCT
>Ga0137365_10005199_pt1 | contig 10447 bp, 9 predicted proteins | sample SagtaG_9_FD_104799 | JGI IMG/M metagenome (GOLD analysis project Ga0137365, IMG submission 104799) | Vadose zone soil microbial communities from Sagehorn Ranch, Mendocino, California, USA - Sage1_L_40_16 metaG | ecosystem: Environmental > Terrestrial > Soil > Vadose zone | place: USA: California... | reverse complement strand
GCGTAATCACCTTACCCGGCGATTGAGACAGCCTACGGCTCACCCATACGGCGTTTTGAGGCATCCCTGCGGACGCGCGCTGTGGCAGCGGCACTCACAGGAGCGGATGACGCCGGACCACCTCGGGCGCAACCCGTCGTATGGGTGACGCCTCACACGGTCACACGGGAGGATCTCCGCCTGTCCCTCCGTGGGGAACTCACAGGCATGGGATATCCACATATAAAACTCCCACACAAAAAGACCCCCTCGCGCCGACACGCGAGGGGGTCTTTTAATTCACTCACACTGTGCCGGCAGTGTCATTGTTCAGTTAGATCAGAACCCAGCCGGCCCGATCGTGCCCGTGCCGTTAATGATCCCGGGGTTGTTTGTGTACCGGCCCGCGCCAGCGAACCCCTGCATGCGTCGACTCTGCGCAAGACGGCGGGAGGTTCAAGATCCACGATCCCGGCCCCGCGCCTGGGCAGAAGCGCTTCCTTTGCCCGCGCCGCAAAGCCTCGGAGCACGCCGGATCGCCGACGGTTTTCTGGTCCTGGCTTGCCGGGGGCGGTTGCAGGCCCGGCCCGGCGCGCCTTGACAAGGTGGGCATGCCGGATGCCTAATGGGCTGAATCTGTGCGCCGACCAGGCATGGGGCAAGCGAGGTAAAAGACCGGCCGTGGTCAGCTGCAATCAGTCTTGCCTGGTTGTCCTGGCTTGCGTCTCGTCGGTGCGGTGATCATCTGTTTCTGCGGGATCGAGCTAAGGGCGGGGCGAATTGTTGCGGTTCAGTCGGCTGAATGGGCCCGGCCGGGTGGCCGGGGCGGGGGTGGCGCTGGCCGTGGCGGTGGTGGTCTCTGGCGCGGGGGTGGCGGCGGCCGAGCCGGGACCGCCGGTGCTGGCGTTCACGCCCTCCCCGTACGACTATGGCCAGGTCCAGGTTGGCCAGACGGTCTCGCAGACGTTCACGCTGGCCAACTCGGGCGGGTCGGCCACCAGCGCGCTGACGGTGACCTTGCCGGGGTCGGCCGCGTTCACCATCACCGCCGATGCGTGCACTGCGGTCAGCCTGGGGCCGGGTAAGTCGTGCACGGTCGTTGTGCGGTTCGCCCCGACCGGCGCGGGCACCGGCACCGCCACGCTGCGGGCGGCCAGCAAGAAGCCCGCCGCCGCCACGGTTTCGCTCACCGGGACCGGGGTGATCCCCGCCCACCTGTACTGGGCCAACGTCGGCGGCACGATCGGGGAGGCCAACCTGGACGGCAGCAACCCGCACACCATCATCACCGGCCAGGTCGGCCCGATCGGGGTGGCGGTGGACAGCAGCCACCTGTACTGGACCAACAACCCCGAGGGCACGATCGGGGAGGCCGGCCTGGACGGCAGCAACCCGCACACCATCATCACCGGCCAGAACACCCCGGCCGGGGTGGCGGTGGACAGCAGCCACCTGTACTGGGCCAACGAGGCTGATGACACGATCGGGGAGGCCGGCCTGGACGGCAGCAACCCGCACACCATCATCGCCGGCCAGAGCGCCCCGGAAGGGGTGGCGGTGGACAGCAGCCACCTGTACTGGGCCAACTTCGCCGACGACTCGATCGGGGAGGCCAACCTCGACGGCAGCAACCCGCACACCATCATCACCGGCCAGAACGTCCCGTTCGGGGTGGCGGTGGACAGCAGCCACCTGTACTGGACCAACGAGACTGGTTCGATCGGGGAGGCCAACCTGGACGGCAGCAGCCCGCACATCATCAACAACGCCCAGAACTTCCCGGCCGGGGTGGCGGTGGACGGCAGCCACCTGTACTGGACCAACGCCAACGATGGCACGATCTGGGAGGCCAGCCTCGACGGCAGCAACCCGCACACCATCATCACCGGCCAGGACGTCCCGGTGCTGGTGGCGGTCGGCCCGCAGTGAGCGGCGAGCCATGGGGGCTCTGGGGTTGTTCCGGGCGGCCCGGGCTCGTGGCTGAAAGATCATTCTCACCGCGCCAGGCCGAGGGTGTAACGCCAGCGCCCTGCTAGTCCTGGCCATCCTCCTTGCAGGCGCCAGATCCGTGCGAGTGGGTGCCGGGTCCAGGGGGTCGGCGTCAGCCGATCGCGCAGCGACGCCGCCAGGCGCTCTGGACGCGGCGGCCGGCTAGCCAGACTGCAAATCGTCTGTGCGGCGTGCTGACTTGCCCACGCCGGACGGGCCGTCAATCGAGACGAACAGGGCGAACTACTCCCGCTCGTCGGACGCGGCCCGGACGCCATCGAGGACAGCAAGCTCCCTACGCGTACCAAGCAGTAACTGGCCGGCCTGTTCACCGGCAACCTGCTGCACGACGCCACCCGCCGCTACGACGAGCTGATCCTCATACTCCGGCTCGCTGAAGCAAGCCATAGGCACGGCTGACAGCAGCCCCGCAACCACACCCAGCGAAGGAGGCAGCCAGTGGCAGACCGCAAACCCAACTTACGATCATCGATCTACCGTAGCGACGCCGACGGCCGATGGCATGGCTGGGTCACGATGGGCACGAGGAAGGACGGATCGCTGGACCGCCGCCACCGAACCGGCGCAACCCAGGCCGATGTCACCAGAAAGGTTCAGGCGCTGGAGCGCCAGCGGGACGGCTGCACCCCGGGCAATCCCGGCAGGGCGCTCGTTCGCGGCGTGGATGGACACCTGGCTGACGACGATCGCGCCGCGCACCGTCTCGCAGAGCACGCTGGACAGGAGCTACCTACCGAAGGTACGCCGCTGGATCATCCCCCGGCTCGGCAAGCGCCGGCTCGACCGGCTTGAGCCCGAGTACCTCGACGCGTTCTATGCCTGGCTGGCCACTCAGCACCTCAAGCCGAACACGATCCTGCAGATCCACCGCATCCTCTCCCGCGCACTCAAGATCGCGTGGAAGCGCGGCAAGACCGGCCGCAACGTCGCCACGATGGTGGACGCGCCGGTCGGCGAAGAGGTCGAGATCGAGCCGCTGACCCGCGACGAGGCACGCCAGAGGCCCCGTAAGGACGAAAACCGGCAGGTCCGGAGCGCAATCCGCCACCACAGCTGCAACCCAAACTGCAACCAGAAAGGACCAATGTGTCGAACACAGCCACGAAATATAGGCTTCTACCTGGGTGGGGCGGGTGGGACTCGAACCCACGACCGGCGGATTATGAGTCCGCTGCTCTGACCGGCTGAGCTACCGCCCCAGGATGCGAGACATTACAGCAAAACCCCGCCGCCAGCGCGAACAGGGCAAGCCATGGCGCGGGCGGCAGTCGTTCCGGCTTTGTACTCGGGAGCGAGGCTCAGTAGCGGCTCATCTGCATGGCCATGGCGTGCTCGACCAGGGTAATCAAGGTTGTCTTTGTTGATTCCCTGCTCCGCGCGTCGCATTGGATGATCGGGACCTGCGCGCTGAGCGAGAGCGCATCGTGAACGTCTTGGACGCTGTGCGGGAACTCGCCGAAAAAGCCGTTGATGCCGATGATGAACGGAAGGCCAGCGGCCTCGAAGTAGTCGACCGCGGGGAAGGAATCGGCGAGCCGCCTGGTGTCGACAAGGACGACGGCGCCGATCGCCCCGTGGATCAGGTCGTCCCACATGAACCAGAACCGGTGCTGGCCCGGGGTGCCGAACAGGTAGAGGACCAGCCCTGCGTCGAGGGTCAACCGGCCGAAGTCCATGGCGACGGTCGTTGTCGTCTTGTCCGGCACATGTGACAGGTCATCGACGTCCGTGCTCGCGACGGTCATCACCGCTTCGGTGGTGAGCGGCGTGATCTCAGAGACCGAGCCGACGAACGTCGTCTTGCCAACACCGAAACCGCCCGCGACCACAATTTTCACCGACGTCATCGTCGACCCGCTCGGCGGCGCCTGGCCGACGTCACCGCCCCACGGGGCGGGCCTCGCAGAAGCCCCCGAACTAGAGCTTGCGTAGTCCACTTAGCACCCTTTCGAGCAGGTTCAGATCCGGGCGTCCCTCCACGTGGTCGGTCTGGTGTACCCGGACGAGCCCGTCGACCGCCATATCGGCGACGAGGACACGAGCAACGCCAAGCGGCATCCTGAGCACTGCCGAAATCTCCGCGACGGAACGCCAGTCGCGGCAGAAGCCGAGAATGGCCTGGCATTCCGGGCTAAGGACGGACAGGTCGCGGGGCTCATAGTGAGACGCGGCGACCATCGCCTCAATCTGCAGTTGGTATTTCGGCTGGGTTCGGCCGCCAGTGACGGCGTATGGACGAACAAGCGGGCTGGTCGTGGGGTCGTCACCAGCTCCTAGCTCGTTCTCGCGGGACAGCGGCACGCTGACCGGAGGAAAACTCCAGCGTAGATCACCGCGCGGACGCAGTTCATGCGTCCCGCCGTCCCTAGAACGGTCGTTGCGGCCCTGGCCGGCCACAGGTTTCTCCTGTCACTAGTTGCCATCCTTGGACCACCGTGGCGGGAACGCGTTGCGCAACGGTGGGGTGAGCGCGCGCCCGACGCGCTCCACTAGCAACGCCATCTCGTATGCAACCAGGCCCATGTCACAGTCGGCAGCGGCCAGCACCGCCAAGCTGGATCCGTCGCCGATGGCCATGACGATAAGCAGGCCACGCTGCATTTCCACGACGGTCTGCGCGACCGCGCCACCCTCGAAGATCCTCGCTGCGCCCTGTGTCAGGCTGGTGAGACCGGACGTCACCGCCGCGAGTTGATCCACCCGATCGGGCGGGAATCCTTGTGAGTATCCCATCGGAAGCCCGTCGGACGACACGACAATCGCGTGGGCAACGGCCGGAACGCGTTCGACGAAGTTTGTGACCAGCCAGTTGAGATCCTGCACCGGGTGGGCTACCGGGTTCACGCGTCCTCCTCAGTCCTTCAAGGCTTCGGACCGCACTCTGCTCGCACCCCCCAAACGCGCTATCGGATCCCGGTTATGGCACCGCGCCCGTCACCGAACGAAACCGGCATGGCACGCCCCTTTCCGGGTGGCAATCCGCTGCGACAGATCGTCGTGACGGTCCGGCGCCCACTCTAGCCTGCTCGCGGCTCAAGGCACATCAATACCTAAGAGCTGCAAATACCTATGTATCACGGCCTTTGGCCCTGGCCGAGGCATTGATGCACCGCCACCGGGTCGCCGACCACGCGACCTGCCCTCCTCACCGTGCCCATTCGCAGTGGCGGGAACACGAAGAGTTACCGCTCGCCCGCTCCAGGCCCGGTCGGTGCGACGCCTGCCGCCCGTGCGCCGTTGGCAGATCCCTAACGGCTGCCGCCGCGTGCCACGCGCAACCGAGGCGCAACCGATTGCGAAACGCCGCCACAACCCCGGTGAAACAGCATCGATGCATGGGAAACATCGACAAAACCAGGCGTCTCGCAGTGGCGGCTGCCGCCATGCTCTGCCTGCTTGCGACGATATTCCTGCCCGGGATGACCCTTGCGGCAGGTGCCGCGAGCAGCTCTGCCGCTGAGACCTCAACCACCTCAGCCGCCTCAACCGCCTCGATCCGCGCCACCACGGCTCGTATCCAGGCGCTGCTCGATGACCCCGTGAACGGCAACGTGAGCCTGCCGGCCGGCACCTTCGCGATCCGCCCGGGCCTGCGGCTGCACCAAGGCGAAACGATCACAGGTCACCGCACCACGCTGAAGGTGGCGAGCGGGTCCGGCAACTACGCCGCCGTCCTGTCAGGTGCCAGCCTCGCCACCGACCTGTCCGGCCTGACGATCACCGGTGTGACCTTCGACCAGAACTGGACGGGCAACCCGATCCACCGCGTCGCGGCGCTCTACCACGGCTCGCCGCGATTCGTTCTGCTGGTCGGGCGGGGATCCTACATAACGATCGCGCACAACCGCTTCGTCGGCGCCAACAACATCAACACGGTCGTGACCGGAGGCGCCACCAGCCACGTGACCATTAGTGGCAATGCGTTCCGGACAGTTAACACGCCGTGGCACGATCACTCGTCCGTCTACACCTCCGGCACCACCACGGTGATCACACGCAACACCTTCGCCGGAGCGGCGGCGGTCGCCGCCGCCATCGAGGTGCACGGCACCCGGGTCACCGTGACCCGCAACGACGTTCGCGGTTACTACCGCGCGGTCAACGTCGTCAGTCACTACACCGCGGTCAGTCACAACACAGTCATCGGCGCGGTCAACCCGGTCGACCTGTGGTCCACGGTCGGCCCCGGCCTGCACGACGTGAAGGTGACCTACAACGTGCTGAACCGCGACCTGGCCCACTGGGCACGCGTGCTCGCTCACCGAGGCGGCCGCCTGCCCCCGCCGAGGTACACCAAGCAAGTGATCAAGGACGCCACCTCAAGGTTCCCGCTGCACCGGATCGCCATCCACGGCAACCGCGGCTGACCGGGGGCGGCCGGTGAGCACGGCGCGGACACAGCGGACGACCCGCTCGATGTCGGCGCTCGTGAGCGCCGGATGCACGGGCAGCGACAGGACCTCGGCGGCCGCCCGCCGCGCCCGTGGCGTCGGGTCTGCCACGACCCCCGGATGATCGTGGTAGCACGGGTAGTCATGGGCGAGCCGCGGGTAATACGGCCTTGTCTCGATCCCCGCTGCGGACAGCTGACCGCTCAGCACGTCCCTGTCCAGCCCCGGCCGCGCGGCGATCCGCACCGTGTACTGGTGCCACGCGTGTGTCCGGCCGACAGGCGCGGCGGGCAGCGCGAGGCCGGGCAGGCCGGCCAGGCCCGCGGAAAGCTGGGCCGCGTTGGCCGCCCGCCGGGCATTGACGGCGGCAAGCTGGCTCAGCTGCACCGTCGCGATGGCCGCCTGCACATCGGTGAGCCGGTAGTTGTGGCCAGGCAGCTCGTATTGGTACCGCGCCGCCATGCCATGGTTGCGCAGCAGGCGCAACCGACGGGCGATCGTGTCGTCGCGCGTGCTGACGACCCCGCCCTCGCCACAGGTGATGTTCTTCGTACCGTAAAGCGAGAACGCCGCCGTGCCGAACGAGCCCACCGGCCGCTCCCCCGCTCGGGCGCCGTGCGCCTGCGCCGCATCCTCGATTACGGCGAGGCCATGGCTGCTCGCGACGCCGGTGATGGCCGCCATGTCCGCGGGCAGCCCGTAGAGGTGTACCGGCAGCACCGCGCGGGTCCGTGGCGTGACAATCGCGGCAACCGCCGCGGCGTCGATGGTGAGATCGTCGCCGACGTCCGCGAACCGCGCGGTCGCGCCCACCTCAAGGATCGCGTTGAGCGTGGCGGCGAAGGTCAGCGGCGCGGTGATCACTTCGTCGCCCGGCCCGATGCCGTGCGCCCGCAGGGCGGCGACAAGCGCGGCGGTGCCGTTGCACACCGCGACCGCGTGCGTTGCGCCGTGCGCCGCGGCGAAGCGCCGCTCGAACTCCGCCACCCTCTCGCCGCCCGTCAGCCGTCCCGAGCGCAGCACGTCTAGCACGGCCTGCTCCTCAGCGGCACCGAGACGGACGCTGGTGAGAAAGATCCGCCGCAGGCCGTTCGGGCTGTGCTGGCCCTTCGGGGGGTTCGGGGGGTCGTCCCCCCGGGCTGGCACGGTCCCCCGCACACCAGCTTGCGGCGCCACGCCGCGTGAGCCGTTCGGGATAGATGGGGGGGTCGGCTGAACGCGTCCGCAGAGCGCGTCAAGCAACTGCCGTATGAGCGGCTCGATGGCCGCGGCGCAGGCCATGAAAGCCTGGCGCGTCTCCGCCGGGTCTTCGATCTCGTCGGACTCAGGTTCGACGTAGGGGACCCGGCCGCGGCGCGTGGCCGCGTCGGCGACCACCCGTCTCGCCCTGTCCACGACGGTTTCCCCGGCAGCGGCGGGCGAGGCGCGAGCCGTCAGCCGGGTGAACTCGCGCAGCAGGTAGGCGCGGCGCGAGGAGTTCGGCCGCAAGGCGAGCACCTCATCCCGGTGATCACGTCCCGCGGTGAGTATCAGGTCGGCGCCGTCGACGGCCGCTGCAGTGAGCAGGCGGCTGGCGAACCCGTCGGCGTCTGCCCCGACGCTCGTCAGGACCTGCCCGGTAACCAGATGCATCGGCGACCCGCCGTCCGCGCGGGTCCCCGCGCTCGCCACACGGAACGCGGCCGCGGCGTCGCCCAGGCGGGTGGCGAGCCCGCGGCGGGTGAGCCGTTCGGCGATCACGGAGCGGCAGAGGTTGCCTGTGCACACAAACAGGATGTGGAACCGGCTGGCCCGGTCTGCGTACATTGGTGCGCCCTTTCTGAGCTGTGCCGTTCTGTAACGGGCAGCGGTTCGACAGCTTGCGGTAGATCAGCTCAAGCTCGGCCAGCTTGTCGGCGCCGTGCTCGCGGGCGAGGACGAACTCCCGGTTGGCGTGCTGGCTGGCTGGATCACGCGACGCCTGGCGCAATCGTGCGGCGAGGCTCGCGACGATGGGCTCGGCCATGAGATCGGCGACCAGGCCGTCGCCGACGAGTTCCCGGTACGGCGCGATGTCCGACAGCAGCAAGTGGCAGCCTGCGAGCGCCGCTTCCAGGACCGAGGAGCTGCGCTGGTCGCCCGTGGGCACCGAGACCGCGGCGTCGCTCGCGCACATCAGCTCGAACGTCTGGCGACTGCTCAGCGGGCGGTCCACGATCAGGATTCGTTTTGTCCTGGCGCAGGCGGCGGCGATCCGCCGCAGGTAGCCGTCGGCGGCGCGGCGCGGCGACGCGCGCTCCGGCCGGTGGCCCGCGAGCAGGACGAGGAACAGATCGTCTCTGTCCGCGGCGGCCCTGGTGAAGGCCGACACGATTTCCCACGTGCGGTAGCTGGCGGCGCAACTGCGGACAGAAAGCACCACCGAGGCGCCGGACGGAATGCGCAGCGCCGTCCGCGCCGCGCCGGGGCAGATCGATGCCCGCGCGGCGATAAGCTCTGCTGCCACTCCCCAGGACAACAGCGTGATCCGGGCCGCCGGGGCTCGCCTGGCCACCTCGCGAGCGGCCTCCGCCGAGGTTGGCATCACCAGGTCGGCTCGGCGCAGCGCGAGCCGGGCCAGGGCCGCCCGGACGCGGCTGTGCCGAGCGGCGCGCAGCTCGCTCCCCCACGGCGTCACAACCCGCGCGGGTCCGTGCGGCAGGGCCAGCGACAGCAGGCCGTGCACGCCGATCGAGTGGACATGGACCACGTCGGGCCGCACCTCGGCAATCAGGCGGCGCAGCCACAGCACGGCAGCGGGCGCACGGAGCGCTGTGAGCCTGCGGCTGGCCGCGGCCACCCGCACGTCCACCGGCGCGCCCATCACGGGCCCCGCGTGGCCGGGTCGCCAGCTGGCCACGACGACCCGGTGTCCCGCGCCTGCCAGCGCGGCGGCCCATCGCCTGGTGTGTACCGAACCGGCCGGCGCGAGCAACACGACGCGCAGCCCGCGCACGCTAGACATCTGCCTCGCGCAGCACGAACCGCGCCTTGCCGGCCATGGCTCGCATTCGATAGGCGGGATGGCGCAGGTAGGACCGCCAGCGCCCGGCCACGTGCCAGAAGGTGGGCTCGCCAAGCATCGCTGCGAGAGCCTCGAGCAGCGAGATGTGCAGGGCGTGGTAGGCGACCGTGGCTGGAGCGGTGAAGCGCTGGTCGTAACGCGACCAGTAGCCGAGGTCGTAGCGGCCGAGTTGGCTCGCCAGCCGCTGCGAAGCGGACGCGTGCGCCTTGCCGCCGGTCCTGGCCTCAAACTCGCGCAGGCCGATGAGCGCGAATATCGCCCCGTTGAGTATGTGGCTCGGCGGATCGCATGGGCACTCCTCGAGAAATGGCCTGCCATTGTCGTCGTAGTGCGCGCATCCGCCCTCCACGAGCGGCCTCAGCAGCAACGTGACCGCCATCCCCGCCGCCTCACCGTAGGAGCGCTCGCCGGTGATGTCGCCCGCGCGCAGCAGGACGGAGGCCGCAAGTCCCTGTGCCATGGCCGAGTACCAGCCGGGCGGCACACCGTAGCGGGAGACAGGCACCGGATACCGCCAGCCACCGCCGGCGTCCTGCGCCGCCCTCAGACGCCGCGCCTGAGCGAGGAAGCCGGCGACGCTGGCGTCGGCGTGCCGCGCTTCGCCGCGCTGCGCTGGCCTGCCCTGCGCTGGCCCGCCCTGTGCTTGCGTGTGGCTGGCAAGCGCGTACAGGCTGGCCGACACGGGGTTGAAGTACTCGCGCCCGTCCGGTCCTGCGACCGTGACCACGCCGTCGCGGCCCGGCCGCAGCGAACGGCTCGCCGCCCGCAGATCGAGCGGGTAGGGGCCGCTGCCGTCGGGCTGGATGCCCGACTCGACAGGAGTCAACCGTGCGCGCACGTCGCGCAGCGCTGTCAGCACCGAAGACAGTGGCGCCGAAGACAGTGGAGAGCCCGCCGCCCGGCTGGTCAGCCGCATGGGGCGGGGCCTGGTTGGGCGGGCCCGAGTTTGCGGGCGAGCGCGGCTCGGTACAGGCCGTCGAGCTGGCCCACGGTGGCGGTGATGTCGAACCGGCGCAGGCAGCGG
>Ga0137365_10005195_pt1 | contig 10449 bp, 8 predicted proteins | sample SagtaG_9_FD_104799 | JGI IMG/M metagenome (GOLD analysis project Ga0137365, IMG submission 104799) | Vadose zone soil microbial communities from Sagehorn Ranch, Mendocino, California, USA - Sage1_L_40_16 metaG | ecosystem: Environmental > Terrestrial > Soil > Vadose zone | place: USA: California... | reverse complement strand
GGTCGAGCATGAACGGCAGGAAGATCGAGTCAACGATCGACAGGTGGTTGGAGGCGACGATGGCGCCGCCGGCCCGGGGGATGTGTTCTGCGCCGGTGATCTCCGGCCGCCCCAGCAGGCGCAAGAACGGGCCGGCCACAACCCTGGAGACCTGGTACTTCACTCGATCCCTCCACCAGCCCGGTCCGGTGCCAGCATCCTGGTGCCCCTAACGATAACCGGGCGGGCCCGGGGATAACCTGGCGGCGCCGGACCGGCCCGGTACTGCCGCTCACCCTAGGCAGCTGGATGACCGCCAGCCGTGGCCCGCCGCTGGCTGCTCACACTCTCCAGCTGGCCCTGCGGGGCGGGCTGTCCGGCCGCTGCCTGCTTCTGGTCCTCGGCGGGCAGCGAGGAGAGGATCACGACCATCAGCGGCAGCACAAAGGGCAGCCCCGGCCGCCGGCCGCCGTCAGGTGCAGATGTTCTCGTTGGCGGTCCTGGGCACGAAGCTGGAGGCCGGTTGTGGGGTCGTCCGCGGACCGGCGTTGGCTGTGCTCCCATAGTTGCTGCCGAGCACCAGGGTGACCTGGCCGGTGCCCGGCACCTCCTGCAGCGCGGCGCCGTGGACCCTTGCTGCCAGCAGCTGCGCCTGCTGCAGCTGGCCGGCGTGGTACTTGATCAGCGTCTGGGTCACGTCCTGCGAGCCCGCGTTGCCGGTGCGCTTGACCTTGAAGCCGTCCTGCTGGAGGACGGCGGCCACCGTGTATTCGAGGCCGCCTGCGCCCGATCCGTTAAGCACATCGAGGGTGACTTGGTTGGGGGCGAGCGGCGGCGGCGGGTGGTATTTCAGCATGTCCTTGCTGACCGGCATGTCGTCGCGGAACGCCTGGAAGATCTGGCTGTCCTCGGGCTGGGTCCACATCACGTCGGCGGTGTCGGTGGGGTCCACGTAGGAGCGCGGGTAGGTGGGCAGGGTGAAGAAGGTCACCCGGCTCGGGGGCAGGCTCTTCAGGCTGGTGGCCAGGTTGTAGAGGCCCTTGATGCCGCCGAGCTGGTCGTCGATCGTGATCGACTTGGTGGCCGCGTCGAGGAACCGGTAGATCGCCACCGGGTCGAGCAGCTTGCTCTTCACCCGGTCCACCAGCGAGGACATGAAGGCCTGCTGGCGGCCGATCCGTTCGAGATCACTGCCGTTGCCGAGGGTGTAGCGGGCACGCACGTAGGCGAGCGCCCGCCAGCCTCGCAGCAGATGGTGGCCCGCGCTGAGGTGGAGGCCCGAGAGGGGGTCGTCGATGGGCCTGGTGTTGCACTCGGGCACCCCGCCGACCGCGTTGACCATGTCGCGGAAGCCGGTGAAGTTGACCACCACGAAGTGGTCGATCCTGATGCCGGTGTTCTTCTCCACCGTCTTGATCGTGCAGGCGACGCCGAGGGCCGTCTTGTTCCCGTCCAGGGTGCCGAGGGTGAACGCCTCGTTGATCTTGAAGGTGGTTGCCGAGGACATCTGGCCGTTGCCCATCATGCAGGACGGGATGCTCACCCAGGAATCACGCGGGATCGACATGACGTCGGCCCACTGACGGTCCGCCGCGATGTGCACGATCAGCAGGGTGTCGGAGTGATCGGTGTTGAGCACCGCGCTGCTGCCGAATCCCCCGCCCTGGCCCGCCCGGGTGTCCGAGCCGAGGACCAGGACGTTTTCCGCCTCCGGGTGCAGGTCAACGGGCTGGCTGCCCAGCACCCCCGAGATGTCCACCTGGTGCAGGTTCGCGTCCAGGTGCCGGTAGACGAAGTACGCGCCAAGCGCGCTTATGACCACGACGGCGGCCAGGGCCGCCGATGTCCAGGCGAGGATCTTCTTCCTTCTGCTCCGTTTGCCGCTGGCCGGGGTCGTGGCGCTTGGGGTGGCGTCCGCGTTCGGGACGGGCGGGATCGTGCCGATCGGCTGCTTCGGTGCAGGCTCCTCAGGCTTCTGTGAGGGCTCCTCGGGCGGCGCCTTGTGCTGGGGCGAACTGGCATCTCCGTACTGCAGCGGGCCGAGGGCCTTGCCCTCGGCCCGACCCACGGCTTCATCCGGGCGGGGATCCGGGGTATCGCCCTGGGGCGGACCTGGGGCTTCGCCCTGGGGCGGACCCACGGCTTCATCCGGGCGTGGATCCGGGGTATCGCCCTGGGGCGGACCTGGGGCTTCGCCCTGGGGCGGACCTGAGGCTTCGCCCTGGGGCGGACCTGGGGCTTCGCCCTGGGGCGGGCCGGGCGGCTCGTCCCGGGACTGACCTGGAGCTTCGCCCTGGGACGGGCCAGGACCGTCGTCCTGGGGCGACCCTGGGTTCTCCGGTTCAGCCGGATCCATGGTCTCTCCCCGTGCCCAGATCTCGCCCAGCGTGCGTCAGCTCAAGCGCGGGTCCGTGAAACCGCAGCCCATGCCCGTCTCCCCGCCGCACGGCCACCTCACTAGGAACAACGCGACAACGGCCAGTAAGTTTCAGAGCTGCCAACATCACGCCGATCACCAATCACGCCGTTCCCACTGGACTCAGTACCCAGAAAGCCTGCCCCAGAAGCAGGTGGATGTGCCGGGGGTGAAGATCCCGCTTCCCTGCTCTGATTGTCCCAAACACCCCTTATCGGACACCCCTTAGGCGGTGCTTCTAGGATCTGCCGGGTGGAGCGCTACGTGATCCGGGGTGGCCGCGACGGTTACGCGCGGCTGCAGGTGCTGGCCAGGGCGCGCCGGGCCGATACGGTTGAGCTGCTGCGCCGCGCGGGGCTGCGCCCCGGCATGCGGTGCCTGGATCTGGGCTGCGGCGGCGGTGAGGTGAGTTTCGAGCTCGCGTCGCTGGCGGGGGTATCGGGCTCGGTGGTCGGCATCGACATGGACGAGGTGAAGCTGGCGCTCGCCCGGGAAGCGGCAGCCGAGCGAGGGTTCGCGAACGTGGAGTTCCGCGCCGGGAACGTCAACGGCTGGGCGGAGCCCGGCGCCTACGACTTCGTCTACTGCCGGTTCCTGCTCCAGCACTTGAGCCGACCGGTCGAGCTGCTGGCACGGATGTGGGAGGCGGTCCGGCCTGGCGGCGCGATCGCGGTCGAGGACACCGACTACGAGGGGCTGTTCTGCGACCCGCCCAATGACGGCGTCGACTTTCACAAGCGCATGTACCCGCGGCTCGTTGAGCAAAATGGCGGCGATGCCCTCATCGGCCGGAAGCTGTACCGGTATTTCCTCCAGGCGGGCATCCCCGACCCCGGCCTGCAAGTGGCACAGGGCGCCGACGCCAAGGGGGAGGCGAAGACGGTGATCCTGATGACGCTGCGGGGGACCGCCGAGTCGCTCGTCCGCGCGGGCCTGGCCAGCGCGGAGGAGGTGGCCGCCGCGATCGAGTCTCTCGCGGCCTTCACGGCCGCGCCGGACACCGTCATCAGTGGCGCGCGGATCTTCCAGGTGTGGGCCCGGCGGTGAATCCGCGGTGGCCAGGCTGCCCTGCTGGCGGCCCCGGGGCACGCCTTCGGGGTACACGTGGCACCCCGCACGTCGAGGCTGTTCTCGACCTGCTGGCGGTTGACGAAGACCTTGACCGGGATCCCGTCGGCGCGCTGTGCCTGCTGGAGCCGGGCTGGATCGCGCACCGCATACAGGGTGACCATCACGCCCCGTCCGGCTGCTTCGTGACGGTCCAGGCCGCCAGCCGGGCCTGGCCGGTGCTGCTGCCGGTGCCGGTGCCGGGAAGGAGGGCCGCCACGGCCAGTGCGGCACAGGCGGCGATCCCGGCTGTCCCGGCTGTCCCGGCGAGGATGAGGCGGCCACGGCCGAGCCGTGACCTGGCCACGGCACGCCGCATGGTCGTCGCCTGGGCCGGTGGCCGATTTCGATGTCGGCCATCGAGACCGGACGCAGGCCGCGTTCGATCAGCTCATGAATCTGTTCGCCCAGGTCAGTTCTCATCGCCAACTCCCAGCAAATTACGCAGGCGCGACAGCCCCGGCTGAGGTGGTTCTGCATCGTGGTCGGTCTGGTGCCCGTCAGCTCGGCGATCTCGCGCAGCGTGTAGCCGTAGCCATGCACCAGCACCACGGCCAGGCGCTGCCGCTGCGACAGCGCGGCAAGCGCCCCAGGAGGTCCACCTCCACCTGCATGGCGTCTCGGCCGAAGACATCGCCGCCATCCTGGCCCGCCAGAGCGGGCACGACTATGAATGAGCCCGGGAAGCACAACCGCGCCGCTCGGCCGGAATGGCATATGTGCGGCACGAGATCTTACTGACCGTGAGTCAACCCGGGAGGCGGTGGGATCAGCCTCTCAAAAGAGGGGAAGATCGTGCCATCCTGCTGTTCGCTCACCAGGACATGATTCGGGCCGCGACGATCTACAGAGGCCATGTGGAACTGACCAGGTCACTCATGGGTAACTCCATCTCGCAGGCGTACCTGGGGGATGCGGAATATCAGCTATTAATCAAAGGTTGCCACATCGCCGCGGCTGACCTGGCAGCTGCGCTGCACGCCGTCGCCCCGCTCGGGCCAGGCGGGGCGAGCACAACGGTCCAAGCACTCCAAGCCGCAGCTACGGCCTCGTATCAGTCGAAGTGCGCCAGTAACCCATAAACGCGCGTCGAGACACCAGTGCGAGCCGCGCTAAACCGCGCACGCTCACACCGCGGCCTGTGCACACCGATCTTGCTGAAGCCGCCGAGACCCCACCTGGCTGTCGCCGAGGCGGTCGCCCAGCTGGTGGAGGGGGCTGTTGAGGGGGCGCGTTCATGATCACCGCCGCTTACGCGCAGGGCACCCAGCCACACCGAGAGCTACGAGAGAGCATATTCATGCAGGTAGATGGCTTGCAATGCGGAGCCGGTGAGCGGATTCGAACCGCTGACCTGCCGTTTACAAGTTTGCGGCGCCGTCCAAGTGGCTAAGCCGCTGCCCAGGTGGCCGAGTCCCGGGCAGTACTTTGCGATCCGTGTTTGTCCGGTCCGTAGGCTGCACTTCTGGCTGCACGACCGGCTGCTTAGCAGGTGCTTGTTGATTTCGTTTGCGTGTGTCAGGCAACAGGGCTACCTCCCTTGACCCCCAGGCACGGACAAGGGGTTCGGGCAGGTCTGGGGGAGTCTGGCAGAGAGCCGCTCACCACCGCAAATCCCGGATGCGGTCGCAGGCTGTCCGGCGGAGTCTGCGGGGAGTGGCTCCCCTCTTTGGCTCCCGCGACAGGCGCATCACCAGCCTGGAAGACTGCGCGTGAGCAGGACAGATGCTGAGGCTATTCTACAGTTGGCGAGTGTCCGTGACCTGCTGCTGACCGGGTGACCGCGTGACGTATGGCCTGTAGTGGCCCAATCCCCACTGATCGCCCGGGTGGGGAGGGAGCATGAAGACGATCGTCCAAGAGCAGTACGGCTCCGCCCCCGAGGACGTCCTCCAGCTCAGGGAGGGGGACAGGCCCGCGATCGGAGACGGCGAAGTCGTGGTGCGAGTGCGCGCAGCCAGCGTGGACCGAGGCACCTGGCATGTGATGGCCGGTCTGCCCTACCCCATCCGTGCCGCAGGATTCGGCCTCCGGCGGCCGAAGTACCTCAACCCGGGCCGGAGCCTCGCGGGAACGATCGAAACCGTCGGCACCAACGTGACCGGCTTCAAGGCGGGCGATGAGGTGTTTGGCATCGGTTACGGCACGTTCGCCGAATACGCCCGCGCTCGAACCGGGAAACTCGCACCAAAGCCGACGAACCTTTCCTTCGACCAGGCGGCTGCCGTCCCCATCTCCGGGCTCGCCGCTCTCCAAGCTGTTCGCAACCACGGGCGAGTTCATGCGGGACAGAAAGTACTGATCATCGGCGCATCGGGAGGCGTGGGCAGCTTCGCAGTGCAGATCGCCAAGGCGTTCGGTGCCGAAGTCACCGGCGTGTGCAGTACCGCAAAGGCGGCTGCGGTCCGAGCCCTCGGCGCAGACCACATCATCGACTACACCACAGCCGACATCGCCGACGGCGAGCACCACTATGAGGTGATTCTCGACATCGGCGGAAACCGTGAGCTGTCACATCTCCGGCGGATCCTCACCGCTCGCGGCAGGCTCGTCATTGTCGGCGGGGAGACCGGCGGCAGGTGGCTCGGCGGAATTGACCGTCAGCTCCGGGCGCAGCTGCTGTCCCCGTTCGTCAGTCAGAAGCTGGGCACATTCGTCGCGTCCGAGAATGCCAAGGACCTCATGACCCTCCGGGAACTGATTGAGGCTGGCAAGGTCGTCCCCGCCATCGATCGGACCTACCCACTCAGAGAGGTTGTCCCCGCCGTCCGTTACATGCTGGACGGGCATGCCCGAGGCAAGATCGTTATTACGGTATGAGGCTGCCTGCCGCTGGATTATGAGCACCACGACGCACGTCTTGCTGGTCTCTGGGATGCCGCTGTGTCTCGCTGACCAGGACACAGCGAAGGGAGCCGTCTGGTGCCTCGCGCCACATCTCACCTGTCTCGCGGCGTCTCGTTAGCGAATCCGTTAGCAGGACCGCCCGTGGCCTGCGGGTTTTTTCTTCCCGTCCTTCTCGTAGCTGCTACTCCTTGGCCGTGGCCGATTGGGGAATGTGCGGCTGGCGTGGGGGCGCACGCATGCCCGCTCTGGGAACCGGCCTGCGCTGGCGCCATCGACTACCGAACAGGCGGAAGTTCGATTGCGCGGCCAGCCTGCAGGTCCTTGCCGACTCACCACCTGCAAGTAAAGCCCTAGTAAAGCGCTAGTCAAATTACTGTCAAAAACGTAAAGCGCTATTGACGTTGCCCCCAACGGGTGGTAATGCGGGCGGTGTCGGCCAAGGCCGCCGCGGCGTGTCCTGCGGCTGGACGATATGCCCGGCACCGGGCCACAGTGCGGTGGCGCGGAAGGGGGGCTTGGCGATGGCGTTCGCACATGGCGGAGCGTGCGGTCGGCGGCTTCTCTCTCGCACCGGCACAGGCAGATCGAGCGAGAGGGGCATGTCATGATCCGAAGATTTGGTTTTCGCGGGCTGGCCGTTGGCCTGTTCGCGGCCTGCGCGGCGATGGTCGCAGCGCCCGCGGCGCAAGCCGACCCGACCGGCGATATGAGCGCCCTGACTGCCGTTACGGGGCAGGGTACGGGCCTGGTCATCATTTCCCCGACAAGTGCGGGCCAGGGCGATTTCGATGCCCGGGTTAAGGTCAACATCCACGATGCCGCCCCCAACACCACGTTCTCCATTACCCGGGCTATCGATGGGGTGGCCGATGGCATCTGCACGAGCACCGATTTCGGCCCGGTCGCCACGCTGACCACGTCGGCTGGTGGCGCTGGCGCGGTGGAGGTCGAGCGCGGCATGCGGCACGGCCCTGGGACGACTATGTCCTTCGACGTGCTCCTCCGGGCGACTGGCTCGGATGGCACGGTGCTGCAGAGCGGGTGCATGACCATCATCGGCAAGTGACCGAGGTGTAACGCCCTGCGGGTGCTAGCCGAGAGGGGGATCGCCATGAGGCGAGCTGGCCTGTCGGGTCTGCGGGCGCGCTGGCGGCCAATGGGCTGCGAGCCCACAGCAAGCCCGTTGGGCGCGTAACTAGGCTGCGTGCTGTCAGCTTGGGAAGTCTGTGGCACTGCTGACTTGCTACCTGCACATTCGCTGACCTGCGGGCCTTTCGACGCACTGCCCGCGAGTGACCGTGACTACCCGCGATTGCTCCTCCGGTTGGGCACGCAGCGGCACGCTCGGGCTCCAGAGGCCCGCCGAGGAGGACGGTAGTCCCAGCTTGGAAGGTTGACCGCACATCGTGGTCGTGGGCTCTGACCTGGGCGTTCGGGTAGCCGCTGGTAGCCGTAGCTAGCCGGTGATCACCCTGGCTAATGGCACGTTAATGGCACGGCGCACGCCCGCCGCGCGTCAGGTCATCTCCTCGGTCGGGCACTCTCCGAGCCACCCCGGGTTCTCCGGGGACGGCAAGGGTCTGCCCGCAGGGTCGATCGAAGCGAGCCCTTGCCGTCCCCGGAGGTTCCGGGGTAGGGCTTGCCTGCCCGGGCGAGGAGATGACCCCCCTTGCTCCATCTCCGAGGGAGGGCCGGGTGCGGGGCAGAGCCCCGCGATATGCCGACGGTTTTACAGAGAGACGGCGGGTCGTCCCGGGATGTGGCCTCTGCCTGCGGCTATGCCGTTCGAATGCTCCTTCATTGATGCTGATGTTTCGCCATGGTTGCGATCAGGCTTCGTGATGGCCTCGGCTGATGCGACAGATCACGGTATGCCGGGTCGGTTCTGTCTCTTCTGCCTCGTCCCGTTTCACCGCGTTCGGTTGACAGATCGGATTACGTATCGGCCTTCCGGCACGCAGCTTCCTGGCCGCCGGTCTCATGCCCGGTCTGCCCGCTTGCCGCCTAACCGCTGGTCCCCTCGGCGGTGCCGAGATAGCCGCTGGTCCCCTCGGCGGTGCCGAGATAGCCGCTGTAGTACTGGCGGAGGGCGTCCTGCTCGCTTTCGCTGATCTTCGCGTCCGGGTCGATGTTCGGGGCGTCTTTGACCTGGTCCTTGGACACGGCCAGCACGACCAGCTCGCCGTCGAGCCGGGACCCGTGGATCGGCGCGAAGCTCTGCCGGGTGCCGAACAGGCCGGTCTCCACAAGGACCCACCGCGGCTGCCCGGTCTGGTCGTCGAGGTACACCTTGCTGATCTTGCCGATCCTGTTGCCCTCGGCGTCGACAGCGGCGCGGTGGCCGTAATCCGGACGGTCCTGCGAGGTGGTCATAGCTGTCTCCCTCTTGCCGGAGGCCGCGCATGCCGACATCCGGGCCACGCGGCGGGGTACAAGGCATGCAGGGCTACCCCGTGAGGACAGCCACAAACAGCTCCTCAGCAGCGCAATCAAGTGTGCCGTGCTGTCAGCTTGGGAATCGGACAGATCGCGGCCGGTAATACCGCTGATCAGGCAACTCGGGGGACCGGGAGTAGCCGTGGTTGACCGCTCGTCACCCTGGCTAATTGCACGTTAATTGCACGACGATCATGTGGAGCTGGAGCGTTCCCGTCTCCGGCGTTCCGGCGCGTCTCGCTGACCAGGGAATCGGGGCACTGACTGTCGCCTACGTTCCAGGCGGTCTCACCCGTCCCGCAGCGTCTGGTTAGCAAATTGGTCAGCCGATCGGGACCGCAACCTACAGGGGCGATCGGTTAGGAAGTGGGGCCATCTCTCCGGCGGCAGGCCTTGACGTGGAAGGCCTCCGCGGCGGCCCCCGGGTCGAGCTCGGCCAGCTGCTCGGCCGCGCTGATGCGGTGCCCGGGATCGATGCCGTCGTCGACCGCGATGGCCCGGAAGGCCTCCGCGGCGGCGCGCGGGTCGAGCTCAGGCAGCTGCTCGGCCGCGCTGATGCGGTACCCGGGATCGATGCCGTCGTCGACCGCGATGTCGCGGAAGGCCTCCGCGGCGGCGCTCCGGTCGAGCCTGGCCAGCTGCTCGGCCGCGCTGATGCGGTACCCGGGATCGATGCCGTCGTCGACGGCGATGGTCCGGACGGCCTCGGCGGCGGCGCGCCGGTCGAGCCTGGCTAGCTGCTCGGCCGTGCTGATGTGGTACTCGGGATCGTCGTCTTCATGCATGGTTGTGTCGGCTTTCTCTGCGAGATCAGTTCCGGTATCCGGGGAGACAGCCTGGCCGGTTCAGGGTCAGGCGCAGCGGCCGTGTACGTGGGCGCTGGGCATGCTTCATGGCCCATACCAGCTGCATGAGCCCAGTGTGAGGTGCGAGCCAGCCTCCGGCCATGGGGGAAATCCCTGATTTAACCCTGACAATAACCCTCGCCAGGGCGCGGGCCGGGTCAAGAATCGTTTGTGTATCTGCGTCCTCCGCCGTGCAACTGGATCGGGTGACCCGCTATCTCCAGCGACCTTCCCGGCGGCGGGTCACCTGCTCGACTGCACGTCGGAGGTCGTGTCCCGCAGACCCTGACGTCATCGTGGCTGTTCCTGGTGGGCGCTATCCGTACGGTTTGCCATCGAGGCAGCCAACGAGGCTGAGGCCCGTGCCATTCTCGGCCAAGCGCTGGCCAGACTGGACCGGGAGCTGCCGTTGCAGGGCTAGCCGACGATTGCCCCTCTCCGGACTGACTGCTGCCGACCTATTCGCCGGAGGGGAGGTGTCAAGGGCCGATTCGCGTGTACGTTGACCAGGCGCTTTCACCTGTGCTCGTTGCCCTGCGGCCAGATCGGCCCTTGATGCCGTACCGGAGGCGTATCACAATCCGGTGGCAGTCTGGGGGGCCCTTTGCAGGTTCCGCGGTCATCCGGGACCAGGTGGTCATCGTCAAACCGGTCGCTGGTCTTCTCGGTCCAACAGCGTCCGTGGCAGTAACGCACATCCGCGCCTCGCGGCAGTGGACCCCCGTCGAGGGTGGCTAAGCTAGCGGGTATGCGCCGAATTCTCCTGGGGGGCGTCGCGGGAGTCCTCCTGCTGGCTGTTGGTACCCGCGCCGCCGACGC
>Ga0137365_10005189_pt1 | contig 10456 bp, 10 predicted proteins | sample SagtaG_9_FD_104799 | JGI IMG/M metagenome (GOLD analysis project Ga0137365, IMG submission 104799) | Vadose zone soil microbial communities from Sagehorn Ranch, Mendocino, California, USA - Sage1_L_40_16 metaG | ecosystem: Environmental > Terrestrial > Soil > Vadose zone | place: USA... | reverse complement strand
CAGCCACGTCAGGTTCGGCCCGCGTAGCTGCCGCGAGCGCCTCCGCTCCGCTTGCTGCCTTGCCGACGACCTCCAGCCCTGGTTGGCCTATGAGCAGGGCCTCGAGCGAGTTCAGGAAGGATGCATCGTCGTCGACGAGCAGAATCCGGATCGGTTGGGCTTCCATCGCGTCTGACCCTACCCGGCTTCAGATTACCTCCAGAGCGGGGCCCCTAGGATGGAAAATTCCTGCAAAGTGGGAGTTTTCAAAGTTACGACTAGGCGAACAGGCGAATAACTCCCCGCGCGTCGCTTTTGTCTCTTCTGCGACAGGCAGAGCCGGTTACGCCTGGCGACAGCGCGGTTTTTGCGAGGGAACTACAACTAGCTCGTGAGAGGCGGCTGCGGAACGATGCAGGTCACGTCCCTGCTGGCGAGCCCGAGCCTCCGGAGCTCGTCGCCTGGGACGAGTTCCTCGATCAGCGGAAAGAGCTGTCGCTCCTCAAGCCGGATGTGTGCGTCAAGCAGCTCCCCCGCCGCATCCAACGTCTCTCGATCGACGATGCCGGCCGCCACGGCGATGTCGAGTTTGCGAGCGAACCCCTCGAGCTGCACGTGTTGGATGCGTGCCTGGCGGAGGAGAGCAGGCTGCGGCTGGACGTGTCGGAGGAAGAGCGGGAAGAGCTCTTCTTCCTCATCCCGAAGGTGGACACGCTCGTTGTTCCTGAAGAACTCCACGAAAGCTCTGGCCGTCGCGAGCCGAGCCGAAGCATCGCCGTCCGCGGCAGCACGGCGCAGCCGCACTGCCTGCACGAGTCCATCGTGATGGTCACGCGAGAGCGGGACCAGGGCGGGGTGGCGCTTCATCCCACGAGGGTACGGCGTCATCCCGGCCGCGCTCGGGGAGCTCCACTCATCGTCGACACGACTGCCTCCTCGCCGACCACCGTCTCATTCGAGCAACCAAGCGTGGGCCGCCCCATCGGTAGGCGTCAACTCGCGGACCGCGACGTGAACCGGATCCGCGCAGACGCGGCGCGCCGTGACTCGAGGCCCGCCGATGTCGCCTTCTGTTGGAACTGCGACAGCGACCTCGGCCCTGTGCGGGCTCCGTCAGTCGCCCGAGACCTCCGCAACTGACCGCGGGAAGTGGGCTGCCGAGAACGTCATCGCCCCGGCCGGAACCATCCACGGCACGACCTTGACGGAGTATCGGCCCGCACGCACGGCTGGATCGGCTTCCTTGAGAGCTCGGGCTTGCTCCGGATCGACATTGAGGATCGAGAGTCCCCGAAACTCATCATCGAAAAGCGGGCCTGCAGCCAAGAGATGACCCGCCTCGTGAAGATCCGCGAGGTGCGACATGTGTGCGTCCTGCAGAGCGGCCGACGCTGCTTCGTCCAAAACTGGGGCATCGGGACGGAGCACCAGCCATGTGACCGTGAAGCGGTCGAACTCCACGCCCCGATTATAGGAGCGTAAGCGCGGGACATCTGCGCGACCACAGCGCGCGTTGGCAAGGCGTGTTCGACCTGTTCTGCGACCGCAACAGGTCCGCGCGAGACTCGTTCTAGCCCATGAGTCCTACTAGGGCGCCCGTCGCGTGGTCTACGTGGCGGCTCGTATCCTGGCGTCGTGGCGGTGACGGTCGATGAGGTGCGCGCGTTCGCGGCGACGCTGCCGCGGAGCAGTGAGGCGCTCGTACGAGGCCGGGTGAAGTTTCGGGTTGGCCGGATCGTCTTCCTGTCGTTCTCAAAGGACGGCACGCTGATGGGGTTCGGGTTCCCGAAGGACTGGCGGATCGCGCTCGTCGAGTCCGAACCCGAGAAGTTCTCGATGCCGAGTGAGTCGGACATGCGCTACAACTGGGTGCACGCTCGGCTCGCCGAGATCGATCGGGACGAGATGCGCGATCTGGTTGAGAACGCCTGGGCGCTGTGCGTCCCGAAGCGCGTCGCTGATGAGTACGCCGCGGCTCAGGGCTATCACGGACCCGTGCCTTCTTGCAGCGCGCCGAGAAATCGAGGGTAGTCGCCTTTCCGCCAGAAGGCGACACCCGCCGCGGAGACGAATTGGTCGCGGAGACGCTTTGGTTGGTAAAACGCGGCGGTTGCGTTTTGGCGGAGACGCGGCAAGGACTGCCGGTTCTCTCAGACGGCTCGACTTCGTGGCGCGACGAGCGCGCCGAGAATCGCGCCGGCTAGCAGGAGCTGCAGGTCTGCTGGGAAGCACCCTGAGCGGTGCCAGCCTCGGCGGCCGTGGAAGAGCTTGCGGCCGCCCGGGCGCAAGAACGGGAGGACGTGCTCGAGGTCGGGTGCGGAGCTCGCCCCGGCGCCGAGCGTTGCCGGATCGAGCGGGCCGCGGCGCGCGGCGAGGAGGACGAGGCCCGCGAGACCGCTGCCGATCTCGAAGCGGCGCGAGCGAATGTCTTGGTGCGGCAGCCGATCGGCCGCGAGGTGGAGGATCGGGCCCAGTAGGAGCGCCGCGAGTCGCGACCCGCTGGCGGCACCGGCCGCGGCACCCGTCGCCACGTGAAGCGCGACGATCACGGCTACCGTCCTAGCTTGGAGCCGCGTCCCATTGGAGATGAGGGTAACAACCTACTCGACGACCTCCATTTCCAACCCGGGGCCTCGAACCCGATTTAGACCGCCCGCTGCTCAAGGGCGTCGAGACAGAAATGCCGAACCCCGCTGACCTTGCGGTCCTCGGGCTTCGATCCCACGACAATCTCACGGGTATCCGATCGCCGTCAACGCTGAACGGGAGCGGCTGCGTGAAACGGAAGTCCCTGGCCAAATGGACGCGCGCCAGGCCGAGGTCTCTGTCGCGGTCAGCCGCTCGCGGCGGCGAGGTCGGGCAGCAGGTTCGCCGCATACCCAAACGCCTGCGAGACTCGGCGAGCGGCGCGCCGGGGCCGCTTGACCGAACTGAGGCTTTGATGGTTCCGTCATCCGTTCAGCAGGAGCGATTTCGCGACGGCTTCGTCTGGACGCATGTCGCGTCCCTCGTTCCACGTTGCGGCATACGCCGTGTCGCCGAGGACGCCACGCGCTGCCGCCACTACGCGGCGGACTAAGTCTTGCTCCGACGACAGCATCTGGAAGCCGAGCTCCGCGCAGAGGGCGTCCATGGCTCCGAGAAGCTGCGCGTAGGGTTCAGATATTCGTCCGCTGGGACTGAGCAACGTACGTGAGGCGGGACCGAGGACGGTCAGCGAGACCAGGCGCGTGTTTCGAAGCGTCAGCTTCGAACGTTGAGGCGTTGGTGGACGAGTTCGATCGGGCGGACGTAGTCGCCGCGGTTCCAGAGCATCCGGCGGAGCGCGTGGTTGACATCGTTGATGTCGCTGCGGCGCAGCCCGCGCTTGTCGGCGATGATCCATCCCAGCTCGAACGCCATTTCAGTCATGAAGCCGAGAGTGCTGCGGCTTGCGGTCTTCGCGAGCTGGACGCTGTCAGGCTCGAGCGTTGAGAAGGTGTCGGCGGGAAGGCCCTCTGCGCGGAGCTCGGCCTCGATCGCCTCGACGAGGTAGTTGCCAAGTGGGCGGAGATCCGCAACGTGGACACCTACTCGGAAGACCGAGAAGAGGGTGCCCGCGTGGGTGAGCAGAAGACATTTCTGCCGCTCGATCCAGACGAGGTTCAGGTACCAATCGTCGTCTGACGGCGGCAGCTCGCCGAGCGTGGTCGAGCGGACGCCGAGGAGGCCGAGCATCTTCTTGGTGCAGCGCACGACCACCCGACGAAACTACCAAGCCACGGCGCGCGTACTCATGCTGCGGCTTGGTATTCATGGATCAACCCGCCGAGCAGATCACGGCGCTCCGCTAGCACCGGGAGCTCGGCCTGCTCGACCGGCGTCGAGCGGTCGGGCGGGGCAAGCCTGAGCGCGCGGTGTGGCCGATGCTCGTTGTAATGCCGCACATAGACACGGAGGACGCATTCCAGGTGGCGTCGACCGACGATCAGGAGATGGTCAAGGCAGTCGGCGCGAACGGTTCGCACCCAGCGCTCAGCGTAAGCGTTCGCGTTCGGCGCCCGAACCGGCGTTCTGATCACCTTGCAGCCTTCGGAGCGGAAGACCTCGTCGAACACGCCGGCGAACTTCGCGTCCCGGTCGTGGATCAACAGCCGGAACGGCTGATCATCGCCGAAATGGATCATCAGGTTTCGCGCTTGCTGTGCCGTCCAACCTCCGTCCGGGTTCGACGTGCAGGCGACATACTCGACCCGTCGCGTCGCAAGCGAGATGAAGAACAACACATAGATCGGCTGCAAGAACGCCGTCTCAACGGTCAGGAAGTCGCAGGCCAACGTGGTCGCCGCCTGCTGGCGTAGGAAGGCGCGCCACGACAAGCCGGCGCGCTCCGACGTCGGCGGCACTCCCGCCTCGATGAGCACGCTTCGCACGGTCGTCGCCGAGACCGCGACACCGAGGCCCTTCAGCTCCCCAACGATCCTCCGGTACCCCCAGCGTGGATTCTCCCTCGCCAACCGAAGGATCAAAGCTCCGACCGACGAGTCGAGCGGAGACCGCCCCGGGCCCGTACTCGCGTACGTCCAGCGGCGAGCGACAAGCCGGCGGTGCCAACCCAACAACGTCTCCGGCCTCACCAAGAAGCAGGCCCACGCCGCGCGCGGCAACGAGCGGCTCAACACAGCCAGAAAAGCACGATCCGCCCGCGACAACCTCGGCCGAACCGACTGACGTCGCAGAACAGCCAACTCGTGCCGCAACACCAAGATCTCCAGCTCCTTCGACCGACGCGAACGCCCCAACAGCAAAACGAGCGCGAGCAGACCCCGCACCGCCAGGTACGCAAACGACCACAGCAAACGACCCTCCCTCACCCGACTCCACGAAGGAGCCGACCGTAGCCGACCCGCGCCCGGACGAGTTTCTGAACCCTACGCGCTTGCAGCTTGGGTCGCGCTCGAACAATTCGCTAGTCCGTCGCCCGTGGCGCATCCACCCCGTGAACGCCGGCCTGTCACGCCGGAGGTCGCGGGTTCGAGTCCCGTCGCTCCCGTGCTTTTACCCCAGGCCTTCCTGACCGAACTGGAAGTACGGCAGGAAGACATCTCGGGGTGTAACGGAGACGATCGCTCCTTCATCGAGCGTCACTTTCAGGAGTCCGCGACTGCTCGCGCCGAATCGCCGGAAAGCGACCGCGCAAGCGCGATCGCCTGTTCGAGCGTCATTGTTGAGCCTGCCGTTTTTTCCCGCTCCCATGCTTCCTCTCCGAGCACCAGCACGAGCTGGCGTTCGAAGTGGCGTTCCAGTTCGTCGTCTGCTCGGGAGTACGCATTCATCACGACGTCGGCGTCGCTGTTGAGCTGGGCGACGGCTCCGCGGAGCAAGGCGGCGCGGTCGGCGGCGGCGGGATCGGCTGCGAGGGCAGTGCCCGACAGGGCTCCGGCGATCTGTGCTGAGTGCTCCCGAGTCCCGGCGAGTGCCAGCTCGAGCATCTCGGCAAAGGCGGCGCGGGCCTCGCCACGCTGACCCAGGCCGAGCGACGCGAGCCCAAGCCCCCTCAGCGCGTCTAGCTCGGAGTACTTGTCTGCGCGGCTGCGGAGCTGCGTCAACGCGGCCGCGTAGGCGGCACGGGCGGCCTCGTACTCGTGCTCGAGCAGGTCGAGCCAGCCGAGGTCGCCGAGGCCGATAGCCTCGAACGCCAGCCCGCTCCGCCGGGCCTCGTGAACCAATCGCTCGAGGACCGACCGTGCCTCCTTGGTGCGGTTGACGCCCATAAGGATGATGGCGAGGTTGCGGAGCGCGTTGATCCTCGCCGCGTCGTCGAGCGTCTCTGCCTCCTCGAGCGCTTGCCGGCCGAGCCGAACCGCCTCCTCCGTATCGCCACGACGAACGGCGTGGAAGCCGAGTCCGAGGACAGCCAGCCAGTGGGGATCCGTGCCCGGCTCGGCGAGCGCCAGCGCCTCGCGATCGTAGGCCGCTGCCGCTTCCACCAGCCCCATGTTCCCCTCGACGTCGGAGAGAGCGACGAGGAGCGCCGCCCGCGACTGATCAGGAAGGCCGCCGCGCGCGAGGAGCCCTCGGAGTCGCTCGCGCTCCTCCGTGTAAGCGCCCTGCGATCCCCAGAAGACATGGAGAAGGTATCCGGCGTGGGCGGCCTCGATCGGGGCGGCGGCGTCGAGGCGATCGAGCATCGCTCTGAGGTTGTCCTCCTCGACGTCGTACCAGGCGAGGATCTCCGGTCTCCGTGGGCCGTGCCGGTCCGAATAGTTTGCCTGCAGCCGCTCGAGGTACCAGCGGGCGTGGCGAAGTGCGTACTCGGGGGTCTCACCGGCCTCGTCGAGCCGCTCCCGCGCGTACTCGCGCAGCGTCTCGAGCAGGAAGAAGCGCTCGTCGCCGAGCGCCTTCAGCAGGCTGTGATCGAGGAGCGCGGCGAGCTGGTCGAGCTCCGCTCCTGTGATCGCCTCGGCGGCGTCGAGACCGAAGGAGCCGCGGAAGACCGAGAGACGGCGGAAGGCAGCCCGAGCGTCGGAGTCGAGGAGGTCGTAGCTCCATTCGATCGTCGCGCGCAGCGTCCGTTGCCGCTCCGGTAGATCGATCGCGCCGCTCCCGAGCAGCGGGAGCGCCTCATCGAGGTGCTGCACCAGGGCGGCAGGAGAGAGCAGCTTGACCCGCGCTGCTGCCAGCTCGATTGCGAGCGGGAGGTTGTCCAAGCGTCGACAGACCGCCGTGATCGTCTCGTCGACGGCAATCTGACGTCCACGAGCTGCCGCGCGGCTGACGAACAGCTCGGCCGCAGCGTCATCCAGCAGAGGCTCGACGAGCAGCTCGCGCTCGGCTATCAGGTGCAGCGGTGCGCGCGAGGTGGCGAGCACGACGACCTCGCCCACGAGGAGCTCCGCCACGATGGCGGCGACTCCCTCCAGATGCTCGAGGTTGTCGAGCACGAGCAGCACCCGTCTCGAGGCGAGCCAGCCGGCGACGTCGTCGTCGGCTTGTAGCCCGACCGATTCGGCGACGGTAGACCCCACTGCGCGGGTCTCGCGCAAGGGGGCAAGCGCGACGAAGAACGTCCCGTCGCGGAACTCGTCCGAGAGCTCCGCCGCGGCCTGCAGCGCCAGCCGCGTCTTCCCCGACCCGCCGGGCCCGGTGAGGGTCAGGAGTCGCACCCCGCCGGCCACGAGACCGCGGATCTCGGCCAACTCCCGCTCGCGGCCCAGAAGCGGCCACGCCGCGACGGGCAGGTTGCTCTGTCCGAGCGAGCTGAGAGGCGGAAAATCGCGGCTCCCCAGTTGGTAGACGCGTTCGGCGGCCAGAAGGTCCTTGAACCGGTGCTCACCGAGGTCGCGAAGGTCACCATCGACGAGCGATGCCGTCGCCTGCGACACCAGCACCTGTCCTCCATGGCCGGACGCCGCGATACGCGCAGCGCGATGGACGTCGACGCCCACGTAGCCCTCGTCGGACAGGAGCGGCGTCCCGGTGTGCAGACCGACGCGCACACACACGGGACCGGACGAGAGCGCGTCTGTCAGCTCGGCGGCGGCCGCGAGGGCAGCGGGCGCTGTCGCAAATGCGACGAAGAACGCGTCGCCTTGGGTATCGACTTCAACTCCATCGTGACGGGCACATGCCTCGCGGATCACTTGCCGGTGTGCGGCAAGTGCCTGGGCGTACGCCTCCGCTCCCAGCTCGTGCAAGAGCGTCGTCGACCCCTCGACGTCGCTGAAGAGGAAGGTGACGGTTCCGGTCGGAAGCTCCTCGTGCACGAGCCGTGATCATGCGGGGCCAGAGATCTTCCGTCTAGTCCGTCTGCTCTGGAGACAGGATCGCCGGCTGGACGAGTTTGCTGGCAGTTCGGGTCTTCGGTCTTTTGACTTCTATGGGGGTAAAGCGTGGGTTCGAGTCCCGTCGCTCTCGCTCTCTTTACGCCCGGCGGCCGGCCTAGGCTCGTGGGGCCTTGGCGCGGCCAGGCCTGTGTTTTACGCTTCAACGGTCGCTGCCTGTGGAAGCTGCGGGATCGAGAACCCGCCGGGGGCACGCTTCTGCGGCGGCTGTGGCACGCCGCTCGCCCGCGTCTGCTCCGCGTGCGGCGAAGCCAACGACGCAGCGATGCGATTTTGCAACCAGTGTGGCGCGGCTCTCGACGAGGCGGCTGCCCCGCAAACGCCGACGCCCCAGCCGGCGGCCGCGCAGTCTGTGGCCGAACGTCGCCTCGTCTCCGTCCTCTTCGCTGACCTCGTCGGCTTCACCTCGGCTTCGGAGAAACGCGATGCCGAGGAGACACGCGAGCTTCTCTCCCGATACTTCGACACCTGCCGGCGCCTGATCGAGCTGTACGGCGGCACGGTCGAGAAGTTCATCGGCGATGCCGTGATGGCCGTGTGGGGTACGCCGGTGGCAACCGAGGACGACGCCGAGCGCGCGGTCCGGGCCGCACTCGATCTCGTCGCCGCCGTGTCCGCGCTGGGTGACGAGGTCGGAGCCGAAAACCTCCGGGCACGCGCGGGCGTCCTCACCCGCGAAGCGGCGGTCACGCTCGGCGCCGAAGGCGAAGGGATGGTGGCCGGTGACTTGGTGAACACCGCATCGCGGATCCAGGCGCTCGCCCCGCCGAGCTCGGTGTACGCCGGCGAGTCGACGAGGCGCGCAACCGAGCAGACGATCGTCTACGAGGACGCCGGCGCGCATGAGCTTCAAGGGAAAGGCGGGCTCTACCTGCTCTTCCGTGCGCTACGCATCGTCTCGGGCGCTCGCGGGTCGCTGAAAGCCGAAGGGCTCGAGGCGCCTTTCGTCGGCCGCGACCGCGAACTGCGTCTGGTGAAGCAGCTCTTCCACAGCTCCGTCGACGACGGCACGGCGCATCTCGTGTCGATCATCGGGACGCGGCGACGCCACCGTCCATCCTGGCAACAACGCAATCGTCGTTTCCAGTCAAAGTGAGACACCGCAGAATTGCGACGGGTACAAAAAGGGGTACAAAGCTCGGTCTCACGTCTGCTTCCCAGCAAACAAAAGGCCCTGCTTTGCAGGGCCTTCCTGAGTAGCGGGGGCAGGATTTGAACCTGCGACCTCCGGGTTATGAGACGCGTCGATCCAGGTCATCTGAGGTGAGATTGGCTTACCTAAGCCATTTCCGATGATGCTCGATCACGCTGGATCAAGTGAGATGGGTACAAAATGGGTACAAAATTCGCGTCAGTTTAGACAACATCGATCGCCCGGGTTTCGAGTCCGGCAAAACTGGGCTGAACCCGGGTATTACGCGAACCAGCTTGCAGGCGATGCGTTGAGGCTTGGCCGGCTGCATGACACTCAGCGCGCGACGGCTCGTCCGCGGGCGTCAATAGTTTCGGCGGCCCGTGGCCGGTACCGGAACCCGAGGGTTGACCTAGCGTTCCGGTGCATGCGCAGCAAGCGTGACACCGCCGCCGAGACAGAGCGAGTACGTCGGCTGCAAGATCGCGAGGCGCCCCGCTACGACAAGCAGATTGCCTTCTTCGAGCGCTTCCTCTTCGCAGATGGCCGCGTGTGGGTCTGCCGGCAGGCACGAGGCAACGTTCTCGAGATCGCCGCGGGCACTGCGCGAAACCTGCCCTACTACCCCGCCGAGGTGACCCTCACCGGGATCGAGCTCAGCGAGCAGATGCTCGCGATCAGCCGGCGCCGCGCCCGCGAGCTCGGACGGGAGGCCGATTTGCGCCTCGGCGATGCCCAAGCGCTCGACTTCCCGGACGACAGCTTCGACACGATCGTCTGCACGCTTGGCCTCTGCACCATTCCCGATCCCCGCCGCGCGATCGCCGAAGCGCGCCGAGTGCTGCGCACAGGCGGAAGCCTCCTCCTCCTGGAACACGTCCGAAGCCCGCGGCTGCCTATCCGGCTTCTTCAACGGCTCCTCGAACCGCTCGCTGTCCGCTTCGCCGCCGACCACTTGACCCGCGAGCCGCTCGACTACCTGGCCGCCGAAGGCTTCGAGATCGACAACCTCGAGCGATCGAAGTGGGGCATCGTCGAGCGCGTCAGGGCTCGAAAAACCCCCGCCATGTAGAACGCGAGCCGCGGCTGTGCTAACGCCTCAAGCCGGGCGGACGGCCACTTTCACCTCTCGCCAAACGCGGCCGCTCCGGAAACGCAACGCCGGTCACGCTCGAGGACGAGGCCGATCGGCACGTGGCGTTCGATCTCTGCCGCCGGCTCGCATCCTGCCGGACACGACACTCCAAATGATCCCGCCGACCATCAGCACCATCATCCCGACCATCAGCACGGTCATCGCAACACCCATACCCATCGCCTCCGTTATTCCTCGCTCACCCCGTGCCAAACGGGATCCGCGGCGAGTGGGTGCTCGACTGGCCAACCGACCCTCGACCTGTCGACCAACCCGAGGAGGTGATCGTCATCGCGGCGGCCACACAGAGCTCAGGCGAGGATGACCCGCTCAGCCTCGTACACCTATCTAGGGATCGTCAGGCTGGGCAAGTCCGGCGGCGGTCGT